>Ga0247823_10004920_pt1 | contig 10645 bp, 10 predicted proteins | sample 13C_PalmiticAcid_2_FD_192426 | JGI IMG/M metagenome (GOLD analysis project Ga0247823, IMG submission 192426) | Soil microbial communities from agricultural site in Penn Yan, New York, United States - 13C_PalmiticAcid_Day30 | ecosystem: Environmental > Terrestrial > Soil > Agricultural land...
GTAGTTCGGATCCTGCTGGTCGCCGCTCATGACTCAATCCCGCAACGAAGAAGGGGAGACAGAATCAGCACACGCCCAATGGCCCAACTGATGAGAGAGAATTACTGTATCGGCCCAGCATCTGACAGCGGGCGGCGCTGGATTCTGGAGGGCTGCCGAAATTTTGCAAGTTTCGTCGTCAGAGGGGGCCTCAACGCGGTTATCTGCTTGTGTGATCGCAATGTCCACTACCCCTGAAAATGACGAAAGCCTGCTGACACGGGCCAGCATTCTGGAGCGGTTGGGAACGAGCGATTCCAAGATTCGCGAGATGGCTTGGGCTGATTTTCGGAAACGTTATGTGCCTGTGATTTCCGGATTTGCGTCACGCTGCGGAGCGGCGCGGCAGGACTTGGAGGACATCGTGCAAGATGTCCTGACGGCGTTTGTGGGAAAGCAGGGAGAGTTCGTCTACGACCCGAGCCGCGGACGGTTCCGAGGGTACCTGAAGACGTGTGCGGTGCGGGCCACCATCAGGCGGGCGGGCAAGAATGCCAGATTCCGTGGCGTGCCGCTGGATGAGATCTCCGATGCCGATCAAGCGGTTGAGCCTGTCTGGAACGACATCTGGGAGAAGGAGCTGATTTCTCAGGCTCTCACCGAAGTGAAGTCGCAGCGGGAGAATGACGTGACATTCCAGGCATTCGAGCAGTATGTCCTGCTGGCCAGATCGAGCGACATCGTTGCGACCGAACTGGGAATCAGCGTGAACTCGGTCCACCAGGCAAAGACTCGAATCACGAAGGAACTGCGAGATGCAGTGCAGCGGCTGAAGGACTCGGAATAGGGCGAAACACCATTTCATAAAGACGGGAGGGCTAAGTCATGCGAGCAGGCTATCTGAGAATTACGGTCGGGACTCTCATCCTGGTGGTCAACTGCTTGACGACAGAGGCTGAGGCGCAGTCAGGACGTTTGTGCAGGGCGCTTCGGCTCCAGTACATGGCTGATGTCGGCGCCCGTTCCGAGCGTCAGACTGCTGCGCGACAACAGGCAGCCGAGTGGCGCGCCGGAATGACCGAAGCAGAGGCGGCGGAAGCAATGGAGGCTCAGCTGCGGATGAACGCTGCGAAGAGTCAGTTGCTCCAGGCCGGAAGGAATCACGCAGAGGTCCGCAAGGAGGCTGCAGGGCGAATCGCAGAATCGCTCAGAATTGAGGACGCCGTGCAGGAGATGAAGCAGGCCGAGGCGTTGCTCAAGCAAGCCAAGTTACCAGTGCTCGAGGCCTTGCGAGCGACGACAGAATACCAGGATCTGGTCCGCAAGGCTGATGCCGAGAGTAAGGAGCGATTGACGCAGAAGGCAGAGAATCCCGGGCGGCAGACTGTCCTCAGCTCCGGCGCCATGTTGGAGCTGTCGTTCCTTGAGCATTCTGCTCTCGCCGACAGCAAAGATGTTGCCGCGGCCCGAGAGGCGTGCGAAAGGGCTCAACTGCGGGTCCGCGAGCTTAGGCAGAAGGTGAAGGACCTCGTTGAGAAGGACGCCGCGGTCCATTCAGCGGCATCGGAAGTGGAGAGCGCGCGTCGACATACACGGTCCTGATCTGGAGCGGCCGCCGCCAATTCAGCTGACGACATACACGCAGAGATGGTTTTCTCTTGGATTTCGCCAAAGGCGAACATCAGACGGATGTGGGTAGGCGTCGACGTGCGGATCGTCGCGAAAAGGCTGGGATCACCAATGATGAGTACGAGTTGCGGGCAATCGGCATCTGGCCGACCCGGATACTGAACGCCACTACGGGTTTGAGCTCATGAAGAAGCACAGCGTGTTGATTGGGTCGCTGACGGGTAGTGCGGGAGCCGTCGTTGCATTTTTGGCCGGGATGTATCTCGGCGAGCAGCGGACCCTTCAGCACTTTCACCAGGCGCTGCGGAACCGGGAGGTACAGAACAGCTCCATCATTCCCGCCAGCTTTGAAGCTCCCCGTAGCGCCACTGCAATCCAATCAGAGGGTCGCCGTCGCACTGGTCTCCGGTAGCGCGGTCCGCTGAAGACTCAGGGCCGGCAGAGTCAGTCGAAATCCTGGCGTGAAGGATTGCTCAACTCCTCTTTCAACGATCGTTTCAATGGCCGTTCCCGGCATTTCACCGCCGATCGTCTCCTGGCGCCGATCTTTGATCCCAGCGCTCCAGCGGCCGTGCTATCGGCGACGATGATGCGGGGCTCGGTCACTTCACGGCATCCCCGAGGCGCTCCTTGAGCCGCCGTATGGCCTCGGGAGGGGTACTCTCGATAGTGTTGACGAGTAGCTTCACCGGACAAGGCGGCATTGCGAGTAGCTTGTCCGCGTCAGCTGAATGAAGCACCACGGCCGTAATTTGCCGACTTCCGAAGACGCGTCGAAGCATGTCGTGATCCCGGACGCCCGGCACCGAGCTGACAGTGTCGTAGACCAGCGGTAGAGGATGGTCCTGCGACGCCAGCAACAACCAGGCGTGGGTCGCCCTTTCGCGATTGTTCTCCCAGACGGCGAGCTGATAGCCAATGGCCATTAGCACCGTAGCAATTGCGAAAACCCAACGTCGCCATCGGAGTTTCGGGCGTGGTGAAGATTCCGTCATCGGCAGCGCATGAAAAACCCGCGACGTGCAGTTCGCGGGTCATGGTACTCGGATTGTCGCCTCAGTGAACTCAGACATTAACGTCAGCTGAATGCCGCCGCCGGCTCAGCCGCTTCCGGCCGAAAGCGAGCAGTCCGCCGCCCATCGCGAGGAGGGCCATCGAGGCGGGTTCTGGGGTCGGAGACGCCTCCGCAACTCCAAACACTTCGGCCGCATTAGCAACTTTGAACAGCCGATTGTCAGTTTGAACGTACAGCGTGTCCGTCAGCATGTCATAAGAGGTGTTGCTGTAGTAGCCGAAACCGGAGGATAGTTCGAAATCGACGACACTGGTGAGGCCAGTCCCAAAGTTAAAGGCGGTGCTGATCTGCGGGCTGGCGTAGCTGTTGCCCAGAAATAGGGTGCCGTTCAACATGAACCCGTAGCCGTAAGATGCCGTCCCGACAAATGTTTTAGTCAAAGCGACGGTCAGATTAGCATTCATTTTGTTCAACTGCCAGCCGCTGGAGTCGGCCAGACGGCCGAATACGTACGTGCCTGTTTCGTCCTGCATCCAGTTCAATCCGCTGAATCCACCCCAGTTGAATGTTGAGGTAAAGTTCACGCCACCGATTCCCGGAATCGACGCCGTGTTCAAGAGTGCCCCTGTTGTCGCGTCCCAAGCACTGACGGTCGTCCCCGAAATGCTGGACGATCGGCCGTAGATGGTTCCGTTGTTGGCGACCGCGTAGGTACCCGCCATTCCACCGCCTTGCAGCAGGACTGAACCGGCCGACGTATTTGCCTCAAAACTACCAGCGTTGCTGTATCTGGTGTAGGGCGTGCTACTGGCCGGGTCGTAGGTGGGCCGGCTGTAGAACTGGCCGGTACCAGAATCGAAGACATTTGAAGTAAAAGAACTCTGATTCCTTACATAGCTCGCGTTCACTATCCCCGCTTGGGAGGTCTCTCCGAAGCAGAGTAGGCAAGTGAGCATAGCCCAAAACTTAAATTGCATCTCGAATCTCCCGACTGAAATGTAAGCTGCGGGGAGTTGCAGCCCAGCCGCCCGTAAACACTGGCCCGTGTTTGGCCCCAGGCCGGAGCGTAGGGGAGGCGGAAAGACGACGCCAGCGAAATATCCGTGCGACCGCTCCCCTCGACCGCTTTTCGAACGCCGTATCCGCCGCCGGCCTGCACGAACAAAATCGTCGTCCGGCCGAGGAATCGCGAACGGGCTCAACCTGCCATCGCTGGGTTAGGGTCTCAATCGCTGCATGCAGTGGACCGCGATTCAATCCTGCAAGCCCGGTTCCGAGCGCGATCATACCCGGAACGAACGCCCTTTCCCGGAAGCCATAAGCCGCTGTGACTCCCACCCCGAGGCAAAGGATTACGACCATCCGCGGCAAGTATTGGCGCTTGAGCATGCAACTTGAAACGGCCGAGCTACACGTTTGGATCATTCGCTTCGACGAAGGCATATTTGAGTCCGGGCGTCCACCGGCTTAGCCTTCCCCGATGCCCACCTTCCCGCAGTTCATGGACCCCGATGACTTCCGGCCCGACGTCGCCGTGTCGATCGACAGCCAGGGCGGCGAGTTCTTCCTGAAGTTCGCCGACAACCGCGACGGCCGGTGAGATCACGCCGGACTGCACATACGTTTTCGACGAAGAGATTCCCGGAAAGTGCGTTGTCATTCCAGGATGTGAAGTCCACGACGCGTTGGAACAATGCGACTGCGGGCAGATTTGGCTGAACGACGGTAACGCGATTCTCAACTGTGAAGTTTGGCTCAAAGTAGGCCGCTCACTCGATCTCGGCAGTCAAAAGATGATCGCGGCAGTGTTGCGAGTAACCTGCCGGCCCCCTGGCTCTGGCGCATCCTCGAATGCAGTCCTCAACATCGATTTCCCTTCGCGAATACGGCATGAGACGACTGCCCATGTACTCGCAGAGTCAGATCACTTCTCTGTCGTTCGCTTCTCAGGCGAGCTGCTGACCACTGTCGTGATGACCGACTGGCAGGTGCTTTTGGAGTTGCATGCGGAGGCTCAGCGACTTGCCGATGCGTTCTCATTGGCAATGTCGGGCCAGGCGCCGGCCCCAACGGGCGCGGTGCGAGATGCCTGGAATCTCAAAATGAGTATCGAGACGTTATCTTCTGAAATGAGTGAGCAAATTCGGAAAGCCTAGCGCGTCTCACTCTTCTTGATCTGAGGCCGGAGAATCCTAGGCAACTGCCAGCGCGCCCACGGAATTGCTTTCAGGCGGATCGCACTTGCTCATGGATGCGACGCAAGACTCAACAGTCGCTGCGGAACGGAGCGGAGCTAATGAGTAAACCCGCCGACACGACAAACTTCTACAGCGCTGGAGACTATTCCCCGACGATCGCTTCGCTGTGGTCGTCGGACGCCGCACTCACAGAGTTGCGTGGATTCATCCCGAGATTCCTTCGAGGTCCTTTATGTAACTTCGAATGCGATCCGAGTGTCCCGGGGGATTCGGGCAGACACTCTTGCGGAGTAAGAATTACAGCCACTTATTGCCTCCAGAACGGGATTCAACTGCTCGGTTGGGGTGCATCTCGGACATCGGCATTAGTGCAGTCGGGCACTCGCGTTCGACCTGCTCTCGTTGTCTCCTGGTCTGGGCCGAAGAGCTGTGTTGATGCGCGGCCGATGCCGACGCGTCAATGGCCCTCTTTCCACAGTAAGGCGCCATCGATTGGACAAACGCGGTCACATCACCGTCTCGACTCGCTTGAACAAACTGCTCAGCCAACTGTGACGCGGATTCAATGGGCGGTTGAAACCGTGCTTTGCCGTGGAGCAGTCGAGAATTCGCGCGGTGATGAATCTGCCGCACATTTTCCTCGGCCTTGTTCAGCATCGCTCCAATGTGGGCGTACTCGAAGTTGAATACAGTCCGCAGAACGTACGCGATCACGTCGCGGGGCGTGAGGCGTTCCAGCATGAAGGCAAAAGCCTCCGACAACGATTTCTCAGAGCGCGCCGTCGTCCCAGAGCCGTCGGCATTGGAACGGACAACCATCCATGAAGCGACATGTCTGTCGCGGGCTCGTCGTTCCCGCAAGCGATCAATGCAACGCCGAATGGTCGTCCTGAAGAGGAACCCTTCGACGGAGTGCACTCCCCGACACTGCAGCAATCGGACGTACGCGTCCTGCACCGCGTCTTCAGCGTCGGCTTGATTTGAGAGAACTCGCTGTGCGACGGAAATCATTCTTGGTCGCAAGTCGATCATCGATTCGTCGTACGCGATCATCGGCTTCAATCCTTCAGAGGTGTTGAGGGCTTCAGCCCGCGGTGGCGTCTCGTATCGCCTGGCCCTGACAGCGGAATCGCGCTGTTGATGACCTGAGCGTGGCCCATGGACAGCGTGCGGGTTACCATCCTCGAGCTGGCTTGAAGCCCTTCGGCTCGGTGCATCAACGTGGCTGACGAACACACGACTGCGATCGTCCAGCGCTACCTGGACGAGTTGGGCGGAGAGACGCCGGCCGAGCCGGTCATTCGCGCTCTTCTGGACAGGGCGACGGGCCGACTTCAGATGCTGTGTACCCGGTTGCTCTTCCGAAGCTATCCCCGGCTGATGCATCCGCCGCTGAATCTGCAGGCCGACGAATTGCTGGGCGGCGTTGTCGAACGTCTGCTGAAATCGCTCCGCACGATTCGGCCACAGACGGTCCGACAGTTCTTCGCCCTGGCCAATCAGCATATTCGCTGGGAGCTCAATGACCTGGCCCGCCGCTTAGATGAGGCGCCACGGACTGCTCAGCTGACGGATGGCGCCCTCTCGCCCCCCGACAGCAGCGACTCCGTCCTGAGTGCGACAGGCAGGCGGATGCTGGAGGCCATTGAAAAACTTCCTGAGGAAGAAAAAGAAGTGTTCGGACTGGTGCGAATTCAGGGACTCACGCAGGCGGAGTCGGCGACGATTCTGGGTGTCTCGACCAAGACAGTGCAGCGGCGACTCAATCGAAGCCTGTTGCTGCTGGCCGATGAGTTGAGGGATTTGCAACCAGATCTGGTGCAACCAGGCGAGTCGGGGGACGAGGTGCGGGCGTGAGATGAGCGCTGACCCCCGACTCAACGAGTTGCTCGAAGAGATCCTGGAAACCGGATGCTCACCCGAAGTCGCCACTCGCGACTGCCCCGAGCTGTTGCCCGAGCTGCTCGCGCGGCTCCGCCACGTGCATGCCGTGGAGGCACAAGTCGAGGCCCTCTTTCCAGATTCGGGCATCTCCTTCTCACCGGCTCCGGAGCGGCCTCAAACCGATGAGCTGCCACAGATTCCCGGTTACGAAGTGCTGTCGGTTCTGGGCCGAGGCGGCATGGGGGTGGTGTACAAGGGACGCCATCTGCAATTGAATCGCAGCGTCGCAATCAAGATGCCACTGGTCGGAACGCATGCCACACAGGCGGAACGTGAACGGTTCCACCGGGAAGCGGAGGCGGCCGCCCGCCTGCAGCATCCGGGTCTCGTTCCGGTCTACAACGTCGGTGAACACCGCGGACGCTTGTACTTCACAATGGAGTTCGTCGACGGAGGAAGCCTGGCGGAGAAACTGGGCGGAACGCCGCAGCCCAGTCGAGCCGCGGCCGAGTTGCTCGTCACTCTGTCAGACGCTGTTCATGCCGCGCATGAAAAGGGAATTGTTCATCGGGATCTGAAGCCCTCCAACATTCTGTTGACCTCCGACGGCCGTCCGAAGATCAGCGATTTCGGACTGGCGAGACAGACGGAGAACGCGGCGGGCCTGACACTCTCGGGCATGCCAGTGGGGACACCCAGCTACATGTCTCCCGAACAGGCGCGCGGCGACAGTCATCTCCTTGGCCCGTCCGTCGATGTGTACGCTCTCGGGGCGCTGCTGTACGAGCTTCTCACCGGCCGGCCTCCCTTTCACGCCGAATCCTCCCAGGCGACGCTCACGCAGGTGATGACGCAGGAAGCTGTCCCTCCGACCCAACTGAACCGGGGAATTCCATCGGATCTGGAGACGATCTGCCTCAAGTGCCTGCAGAAGACTCCCCGAGATCGTTACGCGACTGCCGCAGACCTCCGGGACGATGTGCGACGTTTCCTCAGGAATGAACCGATCGTCGCGCGCCCTGTCGGGCCTGCCGGCCGCATGGTTCGCTGGATCCGTCGCAACCCGGCTTGGGCGACGCTGCTCGCGACGAGCGTTCTTTTCTCCGTCACCCTTGCGACTGCCGTTTTGAGGAACGCGCTGCAGGAAGCGGATCGGCGGAGCGAGATCGAAAGAGAGCTTCGTCAGATTGGTGTCTTTCAACAGCAAGGACGTTGGAACGACGCTCGCGTCTATATGCAAAAGCTGGAGGATCCGATCCGCGGGAGCGGAGTCGAGGACCTTCAGAAGCGAATCAACAGGATTCACGACGACCTCGATCTCGTCGGCAAGCTGGACCGGATTCACCTGAACCGGGCCACGAGTGCGGGCGACCTGGCACACTACAAGTCGAAGGCCGATCGACAGTACGTGGAGGCATTCGAAGGGGCAGGCCTGACGAACGAGGACGAGGAAACCGGAGTCGTAGCCGCTCGCGTCAAAGCGTCGGCAGTGCGTCTGGCCTTGATTGCTGCGATTGATGATTGGGCCATGTGTGCGTCAGACAGAACACGGCGGGAATGGCTGTTGCGGATCGTTCGTGATGCCGATCCCGATCCCGATCCGCACGGTTGGAAAGACCGTATCCGCGACCCGGGCAAATGGGACAGCCGGGAGGCGCTCGCCGCGCTGGCAACGGAATTGCCGGTCACAGGTCAGTCGGTGTCACTGCTGCTGACGCTCGGGGAACGGCTTCGTGACGCCAACATCGTCCCGACAGAATTCCTGACCCGCGTCCAGCACGAGTATCCGTCGGAATTCTGGGCGAACATCGCGCTCGGCGATGCCATTCTCTGGGCATCACCAGTCGAGGCTGCCGGTTACTTCCGTGCGGCGCTCGCCAGTCGTTCCAATGCAGCCGTCGCTTATACGGCGCTTGGTGACTCACTTCGAATCCAGAAGCGCTATGCTGAGGCACGCAGTTATTACGAGCACGCACTCAAGCTCGACCCGATTTATGCCAGGGGCCAGAGCAGTCTGGGGAACCTCCTCAGAGAGTCCGGGCATCTGGACGAAGCGATCAAGTCTCTCCGGATCGCTCTCGATCTGGACCCCCACTACGCCTATGCCCACCTCGATCTGGCGAATGCGCTGCGAGACGCCGGGCGCAACGAAGAGGCCCTTGAGCACTTTCGGGAGATTCACGCCGTCAACCAGTCGATTCCATACGTCGAGAATACGCTGCGCTCGGAACTCATTCGGCTTGGACAGTCTGCGGAGGTCCTTCGGGACTGGAGGGCCGCTCTGGAGCTCGATCCGCCGCAGCACGTGCGGTGGTTCGGCTACGCAGAGCTGTGCCTGTTCCTGGGGGATGAACAGGAGTATCGCCGCGCCTGCTCCGACCTGATTCGTCGATTTAGAGACACCGACGATCCGTATGTCGCCGAACCGGTCGCCAGGGCGATCCTGCTGGCGCCGCCTTCGGAAGAGGTTCTCCGCGTCGCCTCCGAGCTTGCAGATCGTGCCGTGAATTCCGAGCCGACCAAGTTCGGATGGGTCTTTCCCTACTTTCAGTTCGCGAAGGGGTTGGCGGAATACCGTCAGGGGAACTTCAGCGAAGCGGTCTCCATCCTGAGCGGACCGGCCGCCAACGTCCTCGGCCCGTGTCCCGGACTCGTCACAGCGATGGCGAAATCCCGACTCGGCGACAAGCAGACCGCTCGCCAGGCGCTGGCGAATGAGATCAGCGCGTTCAACTGGAGCTTTGCGAAAGTCCGCGGTCATGACCAATGGCTTTGGCACGTCCTCCGTCGAGAGGCCGAGTCTGTGATCGTCCCTGAAATGGCGACGTTTTTTGACGGCCAATACGAACCCCAGGACAATATCGATCGACTGATCCTGCTCGGGGAATGTCGTTTCAAGATCCACACGGCCAGGGCAGCGCGGCTCTATGCCGATGCCTTCGCCGCAGACTCAGCACTCGCCGATGCGCCGCGCTCCGATCACCTCTTCAATGCGGCTCGTATCGCCGCACTCGCCGGCTGCGGCGAAGGAGAAGACGCGTCAGGCCTGAGTGAAGACGATCGCCAGAAGTGGCGCCGCCAGGCACGAACCTGGCTGCGGGCGGAACTCTCCATGCGGGCCGCCGGGATGAACCCCAAGCTCGAGTCGAGTCGTGAGAACGTCCGACGAAAGGTCGCCCGTTGGCGAACGGATGCAGAACTCGCGGGCCTGCGCGAGTCGGCCGAGTTGCAGAAGCTCGCTCCGGCCGAGCGCGACGACAGCCTCGCACTCTGGAGTGAAGTGGACGCTCTGCTTCGTCGCTGTGACTCGCGGTAGCGGGGTCCAGAAAACGTGATTCTTCCTGGAAGCGGAGAAATCCGCGGGTGATTTGTCACAGGCGGGCCACCTCGAGCCGTCCTTGATGACACTTTCGCGCGGTTCAATCGTAATGGCGCGAGTCCACAGCACTCTTTACTGGACGAACCAAATGCCTGCATTAACACTTGGTCGCAAGGCCAGCCAAGAAAACATCTCGCACGACGAGCGAACTCGACTCGATGAGCCAGTCCCTTCGCGGTATGAACTCAAGGTCGGCGACATCGATGTGCTGGTGATCAGCGATGGAGTGCTGACTTTGCCCGGCGAGATGCTGGGGCACAACGTCGACCCGGTCGTTCGTGCGGCCTGCCTGGACGAGATGTTTCTGCCGCCGGACTATTTCGAATGGGCACTGAACGTGGTCCTGGTTCGCAGCGGCAGCCAGACAATCCTGATCGATGCCGGACTGGGGTCGGATCCGAATTTGAATCTGCCGAAGGCGGGTCGGACGATTGAGCGCCTGGAGGCCGCCGGGATTGATCTGGCTTCTGTGACGGATGTCGTGCTGACGCATCTGCACATGGACCACATCGGGGGACTTCTCGTCGCGGGAATCAAGGAGCGGCTGCGGCCACACTTGCG
>Ga0247823_10004921_pt1 | contig 10644 bp, 11 predicted proteins | sample 13C_PalmiticAcid_2_FD_192426 | JGI IMG/M metagenome (GOLD analysis project Ga0247823, IMG submission 192426) | Soil microbial communities from agricultural site in Penn Yan, New York, United States - 13C_PalmiticAcid_Day30 | ecosystem: Environmental > Terrestrial > Soil > Agricultural land...
CACCGGCGGCGACCCTGGCCGAGGTGATTCGCACCGTCCACCGCGGCGGCCGCTACGTCGACCCGGAGCTGGCGGCCGAGGCCATCAGCGCCGGCGACACCGTCCTCACCGCCCGCGAGGCCGACGTCCTGGAATTCGCCGCCGACGGCGCCTCCGTCGACGACATCGCCCGCCGCGCGCACCTGTCGCCGGGCACCACCCGCAACTACCTGTCCTCGGCGATGAGCAAACTCGGCGTCGCCAACCGCTACGAGGCCGCCCTCAAAGCGAGGGAGAAGGGCTGGATCTAGGACGCGCCCCTACAGTCGATGCCGTCGCCGCTCGACCCGAAACTCGTACCTATGGCCGGCAGGACGAATGACATGCGCTTCACTGTGCCGACCATGGCGTCGATGATGGCGGCTGTTCTACGGCGACAACTCGTACTACATCTCCAAGCTCGAGGTGCGACTCGACGACGAGGCCACTCCGCCCGAGGCGGCATCGGTCGTCCGGGTCACGGGCGCGGTGCAACTACCGCCGCGGTATCACGGCGATACGACCCTGATCGACCTCGGCCGAGGATCGGACTCCTACTTCGGGGATCGGCGGTTCGAGCAGAGCTATTCGAAGCTGGAGTCCGGCCTGCTCCGAGACCGCCGCCCCGCTTTCCGTCCGAGAGCGAACTCGCGCTGTGGGAGCGGCTCCTGACCGATCCACCCACCCCGGCCATCGTCGAGGTGTCGGTGATCGACCTGCCCGACACGGCGGGTCGCACGATGAAAGTCACGGTGTTCCCGCCTGATACCGAGGAATTCGCCGCCGCCCGGCTACGGCAGCTCGCCGAACGACACCTTCCGTTGCTGGCCCGGCCGGACGCGGTGGTCGACTACCGGGTCGTTCGGCGCACAACCTCCGATATCCGCGTGCTGGTCGGCGGCTGTCTCGAACTCGACCGCGATACCTCGCCGGAGTCGGCGCATTTCGCGCGAAGGTACCAACGCTGCTGACAGTGGGGCCTCGTCCCGGGATCCGCTGCCCACCGGGGTCACTGCCCTTAGGGTGAGGGCAGAACGGCCGACGGAGAAGGAGTGGCGGTGGCTGCTGGGCTGGTGAAGGGGCAGAACGCGGGGTTGGCGCAGCCGAAGGTGATGCTGACCGTGCGGGGCGGTGTGCCCGCGGATCTGTCCGCGCTGCTGGTGACCGCGGCCGGGAAGGTGCGCTCGGACGCCGATTTCGTGTTCTTCAATCAGCCCGAGGCGCCGGGGGTTCGGCTCGACGGGTCGGAACTGGTGGTGACGTTCGCGACCGTGCCCGCCGACATCGAACAGATTCGCGCGGTGATCACCGTCGCGGCCGAAGGGGATACGCTCGGCGCGGCCGTCGCGCCGGTGGCGTCGGTGGCCGATGCGGCCGGGAACCCGTTGTACGAGTATGTGATCGAGGGTCTCGACCGGGAGTCGGTGGTGATCGCGCTGGAGCTGTACCGGCGCGGTGAGCAGTGGAAGGTGCGCGCTGTCGGGCAGGGGTACGCCGGCGGGTTCGCCGACCTGGTCACCGATCACGGGGTCAGCGTGGACGACGAGCCCGAGGTGGCGGCACCGGCCTCGGACCGGTGGGAGGTGCGGACCGTGCCCGGCGAGGCGGCCCTGTCGTTCGAGCAGCGCGAGAAGCTGGACCTGCGCAAGCGCGAGGTCGCGAAGGTACTCGTCGACAAGAGCGCGTTCGGCACGCGGGCGCGGGTCGTGCTGGTCATCGACAAGACCGGCAGCATGCAGAAGCTGTACCGCGGCGGCACCGTCCACCGTGTGGTGGAGCGAATGATCCCGGTGGCCACCCAGCTCGACGACGACGGCTCCCTCGAGGCCTACCTCTACGCGCTGACCTTCGCCAAACTGCCCGACATCACGGTCGCCGGTGGTGAGCACTGGGCGCAGACCTACCTGCACCTGACCGGCACCCACGACGGCATCGACTACGACAGCATCGGCGGCCGCAACGACGAGCTCCCGGTGATGCGCGCCGTCATCGACACCCTCACCGCCGGCGCCGCCCCCACCCTGGTCCTGTTCTTCACCGACGGCGGTTTCGCCAAGAAGCGCGAAATCGCCGCCCTCATGCGCGAAGCCGCGGCCCTGCCCGCCTTCTGGCAATTCATCGGCCTCGGCAAAGCCAACTTCGGCGTCCTGCGCACCCTCGACGAACTCGACGGCCGCATCGTCGACAACGCCGGCTTCTTCGCCCTCGACGACATCGACCAGGTCGACGACGCCGAACTCTACCGCCGTCTGCTCGGCGAATTCCCGGACTGGCTCCGCGCCGCCCGCACCGCGGGCATCATCGGCTAGCAACAGCTGGATCGCTCACCGACCTCGACGACGCTCAGTCGTCGAGGTCGAGTTCGCCCATCCGCGCCCAATCGGATTCGGGCAACTGGGCGTGCAGAATCCGTGGTGTCTCCCGCAGCGCCGGACGCATCGCTTCCAGTCCCTTGCGGAAGTGCTCGGAGCCGACGTGGTCGGCTCCGGCCTTGTCGTCCCGGAACGCCTCGACGAGGACGAATTCGGCGGGATCGTCCACACTGCGGTGCCATTCGAACCACAGGTTCCCCGGCTCTGCGCGAGTGGCCTCGGTGAACGGCGCGGTGCGGCTCAACCAGTCGTCGAGGTAGTCGTCGGCGACCTTGAACTTGACCACGATGAAGATCATGGGAACTTCCTTTCGGCATGGAGGTCCGGACACGGCGAGGGTAGGCGACATCGATCGGCCAAGCCTTGATGCGCATGTCGTGTCCGGCCCGTACCACTGCCTTCGGGGTGAATCTGTTGCCCGGGGAGGTCAGGTCGAGCAGGCTAGGCGCTCGGGCCGGTGAGCGCGGGAGCATGTCGGCGACGCACCCGCTGGATAGCCGCAGTCCACAGCAGTTGGACGGCGGGCAGTACCTGGCGCAGCTGGAGGGATTCCTTGGTCAGCTGGGCCGTCGCGCGCGCCTTGGTGGCCGCCGACGCCTTGCTGACGTGGCCGGAGTCGAACGGCGGGTGGGGGTCGTACTCGATGAGCAGCTGGACGGCCCTGGCCGCCGGTTCGCCGGCGATCTGGGCGAAAAGCCAGATCGCCAAGTCGATTCCGGCCGAGACTCCCGCCGCGGTCACGATCTTGCCCTCGCGCACGATCCGCTCGTCGCCGACGGGCTCGACGCCGAATGTCCGCAGGACGGGCAGCACGAGCCAGTGCGAGGTGGCGCGGCGGCCGCGCAGCAGGCCGGCGGCCGCCAGGATCACCGAGCCCGAGCACACCGATGTCGTCCAGGTCGAGGTGGCGTCGGCGCGGCGGAGCCAGTCGAGCAGCTTGTCGTCGCGGGCGTGCTCCATCGAGGTCATGCCCCCGGGCACCAGGACGAGGTCAGGCGAGGGGGTCTCGTCGAAGGAGTGGGTCGCGCCGATCAGCAGCACTCCCGAGTCCGCGGGGATCGGGCCCGGCTCGTGCCAGACGAAGCGGACCTCGGCGTCGGGCAGACGGCCGAGCACCTCGTAGGGGCCGATGAAGTCCAGTGCGGTGTATCCCGGATACACCACGATGGCGATCTGCATGTCGTCTCCTCTGTCAGGCGAAGGTCTTGCGGTACTGATCGGGCGAAATGCCCAGTCGGCGAACGAAGATGCGGCGCAACGACTCGGCACTGCCGAAGCCGCAACCGGCGGCGATGGCGGTGACGGTGTCGTCGGTCTCCTCGAGCCGGCGGCGGGCGGCCTCGGTGCGGATTCGCTCGACGTAGGCGCCGGGCGCCTCGCCGACCTCCCGGGTGAACACCCGGGTGAAGTGCCGCGGACTCATCGCGGCGCGACGGGCCAAGGCGGGAATGCTGTGTGCCCCAGCGGGTTCGGACTCGATCGCCTCCTGCACCGCGCGGATGGGCGCACGGTTGGCGCGGGGCGTCCATAGGGGCCCGGCGAACTGGGTCTGCCCGCCCGGCCTGCGCAGATACAGGACGAGGTAGCGCGCCACCATCTGCGCGGCCTCGTGGCCGTAGTCGTCTTCGACGAGCGCCAGGGCCAGATCGATGCCCGCGGTGACACCCGCCGCCGTCCAGACGCGCTCGGCGCTGCGAATGAAGATCGGTTCGGGATCGACAGTGACCGAAGGGAATTCGCGAGCCAGGTGTCCGGCGAAAGCCCAGTGTGTGGTGGCCACGCAGCCGTCGATCAGGCCGGCCTGGGCGGCGAGGAAGGCGCCGGTGCAGACGCTGACGACGCGGCGGGCCCGCCCGGCCGCAGCCTGGATCCAGGCGATGAGCTCCGGGTCTCGCCGGGCAGCGTCGACGCCGAACCCGCCGGGCAGCACCAAGGTGTCGAGGGGATCGCGCGGATCGGGGAGCGGCTCGCCGAGCAGGGCGAGGCCGGTGTGGGCGGCGGCCGGTTCGCCCGCGCGGGTGACGACGCGGACCGAATAGCCGTCCTCGCCCCGCCCCTGGCCGGTCAGGTACAGGGACGCGGCCGTGAACACCTCGAACGGGCCGACCAGGTCGAGGGCTTGGACGCCCGGAAAGCCGAGAATGAGGACGGTCTGCACGAATTCAGTGTTGGTGACGTGCAGCCGTGGCGTCCAGGCCGTCGACCCCACATATCAGGACATCCGACGATATGAAGAGAGAATTAGAGCTACATTGTCTCAATGGTGGGCACAAGCGATTCGCGCCGGTTCGTCGTCATCGGGGGTGGGCTGGCCGGTTTGGCCGCCGCGGTGTGGCTGGCGGAGGCCGGAAAACAGGTGACGTTGCTGGAGCGGCGCGCGCGGCTGGGTGGGCGCACGCAGGCGATGCGGGTCGCCGAGGTGAACGACCTCGCCGACAACGGCCAGCACGTGGTCGCGAGCGGGTATCACAGCCTGTGGCGGTATCTGGACAGCGTCGGCACCCGGCAGTACGTGGAGTTTCCGGGCGCCGGGAGTCTGCGCTGGCCGGGCGGTCGCGCGATCATGTTGTACACCAAGGGTTTCGGCGCGTTGCGCACCTTGCTGGGCGCGCACCCCGATGCCGGGCCGCTGGATCGGCTGCGGGCGCTGCGGTCCTCGCTGCGACTGGTCCGCGAGGCGCTGTGGCAGCCGCGGGACCTCGCCGACATCACCACCGCGCAGTGGTTCCAGCGCGTCGGAATGCCGGCGAAAGCGCGGGAAGCCCTGTGGGATTGGCTCGCGCTCGGCATCGCGGCCGAGCCGGTGGACCGGGAGTCGGCGAAGGTGTTCGCCGATGTGCTGGCCACCGGCGTGCGGATCGGAGTGCGCGACCGGGCGGGCGTCACGATCGGCTACCCCACCGTGGACCTGGACACCCTCTACATCGCCGGTGCCCACAAGGTCTTCGAACGCCACGGCGTCGAGGTGCGCTACCGGGCGGTGGCCCGCAAGATCGTCATCACCGACGGCGAGGCGACCGGCGTGCAGCTGGCGGACGGCTCGGTGATCGAGGCCGACGCGGTGATCTGCGCGGTTCCGAACTCCACGATCGGCGGGCTCCTCGACGACCTGCCCGAGCATGCCGAGATCTATGCCGCCGCCGACAAGCTGGGTGCCACCCCGATCGTGAGCACGAACCTGTATCTGGACCGGCCACTGCGGACCAAGTCGGCCATGGAGGCGCTGATCGGCGGCACCGGCGTGATCGACCAGGTCTTCGACCGCCAGCGCATGCACGGTCGCACACCCGACGGCACCTGGCTGTACTGCCTGACCACCAGCGGCGCCTACGAGCAGATCCACAAGAGCAATGCCGAGATCGTCGCCGAGCAGATCGACCTCCTGCGCCGCTATTATCCGGAAGCCGCCGAGGCGAAGGTCGTGACCGGCCATGTGGTGAAGATGCCCAGAGCGACGTTCTCCCAGGTCCTCGGCACCGACAACCTGCGCCCCGGTCAGCGCACCTCGGTCCCGAACCTGATGCTGGCCGGCGACTGGACCCGCACCGACTGGTCGGCGACGATGGAGAGCGCCGTCCAGAGCGCCGAACGCGCCGTCGCGGCACTGCTCGAGCAGTAGCGGCAGGCAGACACCGGACGCACGTATCCAGAATCCCAGCGCGCGGGTGACGACCGGCATCACCACCCAGGTCAGCAGGCTGACCGACAGGATGTTGCCGACCAGCAGGCTCAGCCACAGCTGAGCGCCCGGCCAGAGTTCGTCGATCGCCAGGGTGAGGATCACCACCGTCGGATACAGCCCCACCAGGACCGACAGTGCCGTCTTCCAGGATGCGGGACCCTCGTCGGTCGCGGACCCGGTCGGTGGAAACCACGAGCCGTAGGGGTTGGCGATGCGGTGGACCTCGAAGTCGCGGAAGTCGGGGGCCGCCGCGAGCAGTGCCTTGCGCTGAGGAGAGTCGAGCCAGCCGTTGAGATGCTCGACCGAGGCGTAGGAACAGACAATCGTCCACTCGTCCTGCACGCCGGGAATCGGCCGGTGCAGCTCGGACCAGCGGAAGCCGGTGAACGTCCGCTCGGCCTCGGTCATGCGGGCCTGCCAGGCGACGAACTCCGCCTCACGGCCGGCCGCCACGGGGTGGGACACGACGACGGTCGCGACCTCGTCGCCGGGCTCGTCGAGCAGGACGTGCTGGGTCGACGGCCGCTCGAAGAACCCGGTTCCGCGCGCGAGCAGCTCGCGCCGCGTCGCGCTGTCCAGCCAGCGTCTCAGGTGGCCGACATCGTCGAACCGGTAGCGGACCGACCACTCGGCCCCGGCGTCGACCGGTGGCGTGACGTCGGCGCCGAGGAATCCCGGGAAGGTGGCCGCGGCATCGTCGACCTCCGCCTGCCACCGCCGGAACTCCGCCTCACGTCCCGCGCGCAGCTGCTGGGTGATGACCACCGTCGCCGCGGCGGGCGGTACAGCCTTCGCGGCAGGCATGTCAGTACGGGTGCTTGTCGGGCTTCTCGGCCCACGCCCGGTACGCGACCGCGCCCAGATCGCGGCGGAACTGTTCGATGCGCACCCGCCGCTCGGACAGCGGTTTGGTGAAGTCCTCGTACTGGAACGCGTCGTCGAATCCGATGGCGCTGGTGTCGGCCAGATCGCTCGCGAAATGCACGGCGTCGAGCCGCGCCCAATAGATCGCGCTCATACACATGGGGCAGGGAGCGCCGCTGATATAGATCTCCATGCCCATCAGCATTTTCGCGCGTTTCGGAAGTCTGTCGGCGGATCCTTCGGGCCGGGGGACCAATTCGAGGGTGGATTCGTTCTGGTGTGCCGGGGAAATCGTCGGCGCTTCACCGTTGAGTACCTGGGCCGCCTTGCGGATGGTCTCGATCTCGGCGTGCGCGGTGATGTCGCCGGTGAGCAGAACCCGGTTCTGACCTCGGGCGACGATCTCCCCGTCCTTCGCGATGACGGCGCCGAACGGTCCACCCCAATCGTTGTCGACCGACTCCTCGGCCAGTCTGCATGCCTTTCCATGAGTGCGTCCGGTGTCATCGAAATCGTCCCTCGCGGTGTCGGGTCACGGCTGCTGTTCGATGCGCATTTGACATCCGGAATGCTGGTCCGGCGTCCTGCCGACGGCTCGCGATACCTTTCGAATCCACCGCTGGGCCGGTCCGCGCGAAATAGCGCGACCGGGCGGCCGAGGCCGGCGGCCGAAAATCGGTTGTCGCCCGCTGAGCACATCGTTAGCGTGTCTATCGTTTGTGACCACCGCACCGAAAGGACACCCCATGGAGCCCGTCACCGAACGCGACATCAGGTCGTCGTTCGTCAACTGTTCGAAGGGCGACGCCAAACGCCTGTCCGTGCCGCGCGACCTCGACGCTCGTCCCTGGGACGACCTCGACTTCCTCGGCTGGACCGATCCCTCGTACCCGGGTCGTTGCTATCTGTCGGTCCCGCGCGACGGCGAGCTGGTCAGCGTCGCCCTGCGGCACGAGACCGGCGGATCGGGCAAGACGCAGATGTGCGCGTTCTGCCTGACCACCCACACCGGCGGCGGCGTCTCGCTGATGACCGCGAACAAGGCCGGGGAATCGGGACGGCGCGGCAACACGATCGGCAGCTATATCTGCACCGATCTGGCCTGCTCGCTGTACGCCCGCAACAAGAAGCGGCCCGCGCTGGGCAGCCGGTATCGCGAGGATCTGACGCCGGAGGAGAAGGCGCAGCGGGTCCGCGAGAACCTGTTCGCCTTCCTGGACCGCCTCGCCGCCTAGCCGCGCGGCCCCAGCGCACGAAAGGAGGTAGCTGCCATGTGCCGACACTCGAGACCTCGCACGCCAGACGACCCGAGTTCTCTTGCCGAACAAGAGAACTCGGGTCGCGATGCCTTGCCGGTCGAGGTGGCCCGGAGTTGTCCGGACCGCGCCGAGCGGACAGGGGTCAGAGCATGGCGTTCATGATCGTGCCCGCGCTGGTGGCGACCGCGCCGCCGATCATCGCGCCCGCGATCATCTTCGGCGACTCGAGTCCGCCACCGGTCCACTTCTCCCAGGCGAACTTGCCGCCGGCGTAGGTGATGGCGATGACGCCCGACAGCAGGATGAACCAGGTGAAGTAGCGCACCAGCTGCAAGATCTTGTCCGACATCGGGGGTGCTTCGGGAGTCGGATTGCCGATCTGCGCCAGGGTATCGGTGACGGCGGCCAGAATCATGTTTGCTCTCACTCGGTACTCGGGGGGAACGGCGATGAACTGCTGACGCTGATGTTATCCGGTCGAATCGGGTGCCGCAGCCGCCCACCCGCAGCGGACCGATCGGTTTTGTTGGCGTGCTGGGGGTTCGCGCCCCTATCCTGGACTCGTCCGAATACGGCAGTGCTGGAACGCAGTTCGCATCACGCGAAAAGGGGAGCAGGCTATGAGCATCATTCTGACGTCGATGGCCGAGACTGTCACGACGTTCGCGCAGGTCGGCAACCCCACGCCCGAGGCGCCGCCGCTGTCGGACAAGATCATGCAGATGGTCCAGTACCTGACCTGGTTCATGATCTTGTCGGGCGTGCTGGCGATCACCGTGGCGGGTGGCAAGTTCGCCTGGGAGAAGTGGAACGGCAGCGCGATGGAGTCGCCGAAGATGATCGCCGGCGCGATGATCGGCGGCGTGGTGGCCACCAGCGGCGGCACGATCATGAACGCGATTCTCGGCTAGATCCGAGCGCCCTTGGCGCGGTTGCAGGCCCGGCACAGGATCTGCAGGTTCGCCGCGCTCGTCGCACCACCGCGGCTGAGCGGGATGATGTGATCGAACTCCAGGTAGTGGCCGTCGCCGCATTCGACGCAGCGACCACCGTCGCGCTGCCACACCTGGGCTTTCACGTCCTGCGGGATGCTGCGGCTGTCCCGTTGACCCGGCGTCAGGACCAGGCGTTTCGCCACGCGCAGCGCGCCTTCCAGGGCGGCCGCCACATAGTCGGGATCGGTGACGCCGAAGGTGGCGCCGCCGCGTGCCGAGGTCGCGGCCAGCACCACGGTGCCGTGTTCGGGATGCACGGAGACGACCCGGTTCCACGGCAGTTCGATGCCGGTACCGTCGCCGACGAACCGCAGCTTCTTGGAGCTGCCGATCAACCGGCCCTCGGTGTTGCGCGGGCCGCGCGCCAGCATCCTGATGTGCACGGCGGGCAGGTCCAGGTGCACCCGTTCCTCGGGATCCAGGTGCAGGCCCGGCGTATCGATGGTGGGCAGTTCGCCCGCGCGCAGCCGCGACAGGGTGCGGCCCCGGTGCATCCGGCGCCGCAGGTCCTCGACCAGCGGGCCCGACAGCGCCAGCTCGCTCACCACGTGCTCGAACGCGTCGAGCTCGTCGGCGAACACCTCGCCGTCGGCGAAGGCGAACGCGACCATCCGTTCCACCTGGGTCAGTCCGGCATCGCGCAGTACCGCGCGTCCGCGCTCCTCGTCGATGCGCTGGTAGCGCAGGGCCGCCCAGACCTCGATCCAGTCCTCGGACAGGGTGCCGGGGCCGGTGAGCACCCGGCGGGCGCGGGTGCGCCAGTGGGTGAGGAACTCCTCGATCTCGCCCGCGCACGACCGGCACTGGCCGTGCCCACCGAAGAGTTTGCGGCGCAACGGGGTGTCGCAGCGGGGGCAGCGGGCGCGGTTGTCCTGCACGTGCCTGCGGGTGCTGGTGGTCCATTCGTGGCCGTCCCACCAGCGCAACTGGTCGGGGACCTGTGGGTCGGGATGCCAGTCGGCGAGCTCCGGGTCCTGCGGTGGCGGTGGCGGGACATCGATGACACGGCGGGTGAGCGCGGGCGGGCGCGACTGTGCGCGTCCGGCACGCCCGGGTTCGGCCGGATCGATGCGCGCGTCGTCGGGATACGCCGGGGCGTCGCTCTCCGCGCCGTGGGCGAACTCCGCCCGATCGGCGACGCGGGCGGACATCGCCGGCGCGGCCCGCGCCCGGTTCGTCCACGGTGACGCCGAATTCAGTGGCCAGCCCGGCCAGTCCACCCGACCAGCCCTGCCCGATCGCCCGGAACCGCCACTGCCCGTCGCGCCGGTAGAACTCGCCGAACATCATCGCCTGCACGTCCTCGATGCCGTCCAGCGCGAACCGGGCCACCGGCCCGTCGGCGGCGTGCACGGTGAGCGTCAGCTCGGTCAGCTGATCGAAGGTGCCCTCGTCGAGCGAGGCGCTGACGACGATGCGCGCCACCTCCGCCTCGGTCCGTGGCAGCGACACAC
>Ga0247823_10004922_pt1 | contig 10644 bp, 5 predicted proteins | sample 13C_PalmiticAcid_2_FD_192426 | JGI IMG/M metagenome (GOLD analysis project Ga0247823, IMG submission 192426) | Soil microbial communities from agricultural site in Penn Yan, New York, United States - 13C_PalmiticAcid_Day30 | ecosystem: Environmental > Terrestrial > Soil > Agricultural land...
GGCATGTGGATGCGCGCCAGTTCGAGGCGGGCGAGCGGCTGCGGGTCGATTATGAAAGGGCTTCTCTGGGACCAAGCGTGACGATGCGCTGGGATTCCAGCCCGCGCGTGCCGCGCGGGGCGCGCGGGGCGAATGATCCGACGCTGGCGCAGATCGCCGCAAAACGGCGCTTCGACGCTGCGATGAAAGCGGTGGGGCCGGGCCTCACGGACGTGCTGTGGCGGGTGGTCTGCGCGGGGGAAGGGCTGGCGATGACCGAAAAGGCGCTGGGCTGGCCGAGCCGCGCCGGCAAGCTGGTGCTCGGCATCGCGCTAGATCGGCTGGCGGGTCATTATTGTCTCGCCTGACCCCCCGGGACAAAAATGGCTAAGCCATCGCTAATCCTCATTGTTGCGGAACAGCCGCCTCGCCCGTGCGATTCATCCGTTCAGTGACCCGGGGGCGATATGCGTATCAGCGACAGGGACGGCGCGCAGATGCGCACGGCGCCGCGCATCAAGGTTTTTCAGGCCGGGGAAATACGACGCGGCGCGGCGGCGCCGAGGCGTGTCCACCTGCTCAACATCTCTAGCGGCGGCGCGCTGCTTTATGCCGACAGCGTGCCGACCGTCGGCGAGCAAGTGCGGTTGGCGTGCGGAATCCCGCTCGGAACAGCCCGTGTGCAATGGAGCAGCGGCCAGCGTTTCGGCGTGGCATTCAAGCACCCGATCGGTCCGGCGCAGATCGCGGCGGTCATCGGCAGGCAAGTAGAGCCGATCGAAATGGCTACGCGCTGAATCTCAACGCATCGGCGGCGCAAATGACATCGCCCGGCCGCGGCGTAGCGATTCCCGTCCGCACGCGCGCGAAATCCGCGATTGCCGAGATCACGCCGCGCCCGAACGATAGAAAAGCAGCCCGCGCGCCTTGTCGATCGTCGGCTCGCCTTCTGCACTGTGGGTTTGCGAGCGATGCCGATCCTCACCAGCGGCCCTGGTTTGTCCGAGCGGATCGTCGAAACCATGCGGGTGAAATGCGTGCCGATCGGCAGGGTGAGGTGCCGCGTCTCCCGCGCTTTGCCACTCACATCGACGGGCTACGGAACATAGTCGGCCTGAAAATCGGCGGTATCGGGCCGTTCTCTAGGATGCGGTGCGCAGTGAAGTTGCGCGAGGCCCATAGCTTGTTGTCGAGCCAGATGCCGAGCCCTCCCGCCCCGCGCGAGGTGCCGACATTGTAAAGATCGAGGCCCTCGCGTGAAAGCCGCGCTGGGCGTTGGAAAAGACCCCGCGCCGGTTGTCCGGCCTTTTCTCACGCGGGCCAATCACGCACTTCGGCGTGACACGTTCAGCCGAGCGCCGTGACGGCGGCATTCCAGGCGCTGGCCTCTTCCTCGTGTCGCGCATGAATCACCGGGGGTTCAACCCTTCCTGTGGCAAGGTCGATCTCGACGTCGGCGTCGTAAAGAAACGTGGCGTTGCCGCTGATCGTCACGATCCGGTCGACACCCGCGCGCGCGCGGACCAGCCCGCCCTTGTTGAACACGCGCACCTCGGCGCCCATCGGTACGCGCCCCGTGAGTCCGGCAGCCAGCACCGACGCCGCCATCGCGCTGCCGCAGCTGTTGGTCAGGCCCACGCCGCGCTCGAAGGTGCGCACGAACAGGTCGCCCCCGCGCAGCTCGACGAACGAGACGTTCGCCCGACCGGGGATCAGCGCCGGTCCCGCCTCGCAATATTCGCCCAGCGCCACCAGTTCGGCTTCGTCGACGACCTCGACGAATGCCACGAGGTGGGGATTGGGCATCGCCACCGCAGTGAAGGCGCGGTCGCTCGGCAGTTCCGACAGCGACCCTACGAGGCCGACGTCCTTCAGCTCGGTCGAGGCGGGGCCGACGATGGTGCGGATCGTCACGACTCCCGGCGCGAGCGCTGCCTCCTGCGCGACCTGGGCCGAGCTGGTCTTGAGTTTGACTCGCGCCGCATCCACACCGAGCGCCTCGAAGCCGGCGCGTGCGACGCAGCGCAGTCCGTTGAGGCAGGTCTCGGCCTCGGATCCGTCCGAGTTGAACATCCGCATTCCGAAAGCGTGCGCGTCGTCCCCGGCGACGAGCAGCAGCAATCCGTCGCCGCCGACGGGCCCGTCGCGATCGGCGAGCGCGCGTGCCACGCGCGCCCAATCCAGATCGTCCAGCGCGATCGCGCGCGCGTCGATCAGGGGAAAGTCGTTCCCCGAGCCATGGCATTTGGTGAAGGCGAACCGCATGCCGCCCGTCTAAAGCGGGACAAGCGGCTTGGCTACTCGACTCAGGCCGCTTGCTGCGCGGTCACCGGCCCACCCATCGCCGTCACCATCGCCTGATCCTTGGCGAGGATCGACGCGAAGCTCGGGCGTGCCAGCATCGCCTCCACATAAGCGGCGGTGCGTGGATGGCGTGCGGCGCTGGCTGCCACACCGATGCAACCCAGCGTCGCGAAGGGACTGGCCACCGCAATATCCGCGAGCGTCAGCCGATCCTCGACGAGAAAGCCGCTCGCCGGGATGACGTTCTCGAGATAATCGAGGAGCGGCGGCAGCAGATCGCGCTCGGCAAGGTCGGCGGCCTCATGATCGCATTCCTGTTTGAGCACGCGCGGCCGCACGAAACGATTTCCGAAGATCGCGGCACCCGCCGCCATCATCATCGTATCGGCCATCTCGTCATACCAGATCGTCCGCGCCCGCGCGCGGGGCTCGAGCGGGATCAGATTGGGCTCGGGATATTTGGCCTCGAGATAGGCGACGATCGCGGACGAATCGGAGATCAGGAAATCGTCGTCCTTGAAGCCCGGCATCTTGCCAAATGGACTGGCGGCCTGGAAATCGGGCCCGCCGCGGCCCATGCCGGCGGCCTGCAGTTCGAGGTCCAGCCCTTTTTCCGCCCCGAACACCATGCATTTGCGCACATAAGGCGACAGCGTCGAACCAAACACGATCATCGGATATTCCCCTCCATCATGCCGCAAAACCTGGCACTCCGGACCCCTGGAACACCTCGTTTGCCACGACAGCGCGAATCCGCTGTGCCAAGGAGAAGCAAGTGAACGCATTCACGCTCCTGCTCGCCCTCGGTGTCGGCGCGGCCTTCTTCGTGGTCCTGCGTCGCCTGACTGTTGTGGAACAGGAGTTGCGTCGCGTCGAGTCACTCGTCACGCGGCTGGAGGAGCGCGAGTCCCGTTTTACCGCAGCAACCCCGCCGTCGGTCGCGCCCGAAACGACTGCGCCCGCGGAGGTGCCTGCGGCACCGGACGATGTCATGCTGGCAACGGCGCGGATTGTTTCGTCTGCGCCGCGTCCCTCGACCCAGCCGGCCAGCGCCCCGCCCGCCCAGATCCGATCCGCTCCAGCCGCGCCGCAGCTCAATCTCGAATCGCTGATCGGCGGCCGGCTGCCGATCTGGATCGGCGGCGCCGCGCTGGTCCTCGCAGGCTTCTTCCTCGTGCGCTATTCGATCGAGAGCGGGTTGCTCGGCCCCGCGGTGCGCACGCTGCTCGCCGCTTGCTTCGGCGCCATTCTGATCGTTTCCAGCGAAGCAGCGCGTCGCTTTCCCGCCACTGCCGAGGACCCGCGTGTCGCGCAGGTGCTTGCCGGCGCCGGCGTTGCCAGCCTCTACGGCACGCTCTACATGGCGGCGGCGCTCTATCATCTGATTTCGCCACTCACTGCGTTCGTCGCGGTGGTGATCGTCACCGCGGCGGCGATGGGACTGGCGCTGCGTCACGGCCCGCCCACCGCAGTAATGGCGCTGATCGGCGGCTTCATCGCGCCATTGGTGGCCGGGTTCGACGCGGCGGGGATCGGACCGCTGCTCGTCTATCTCGCTTTGTTCATCGCGGCATTGTTCGGGCTGGCGATCCATCGCGGCTGGGGCTGGCTCGCGCTCGCCGCAAGCATCGCCGGCTTCGGCTGGATCAATTTCCTGATCGCGGCACTGCCGGGGCGCGGCGAGGATCTCTCGGCGGTCGGCGCCTTCACCATGCTGTTGGCGGTCTGCGCCAGCGCGGCGCTGCCAGCCACCGGCACGCACAATCGCTGGCTGCGGCTCGCCCCGCTCGTCGCCGGCTTCGTCCAACTGCTCGCGCTCGCACCGTCGCTCGACTTCGGCGCGCTGGCGTGGAGCTTCTATCTCGTGCTCGCCGCCGCTTCGCTGTTCCTGTCGTGGCGCCAGTCGATCTATCTCCCCGCCGCGCTGGCGGCACTCGGCTTCCTGCTGGTGCTCGAAGCGCTCGCACTGGTCCAGCCGGAGCGCAGTGCCACTCCGCTCGCCGCTCTGGTCGCCACCTTGTTGTTCGCCATTCCCGGCCAGCTGCTCGCAGGCCGAGGTCGCGGCTGGGCGGCGCTCGCGCTCGGCGGTTCAGCCGGACCGCTTCTCGTCGCCCACGCCTGTGCACCCTCGTTGCTCGCGCCGGCAGCCTGGGGGGCGATCGAATTGCTCGCCGCCGGGTTCTGCGCGCAATTGGCGTGGCGCCTCAAGACCGACGAGAACGATCCTGCGCTGATCGCTTCCAGCCTTCTCGCCGGCCTCCTCGTCGCGCTCGGCCTCGCCCAATTTCTGCCCGGCGTCTGGCTGGGGTTGCCGCTCGCATTGGTGGTGCTCGGCCTCGCCGGCTGGGCGCGCGTCGCCCGCGCGCCGGCATTGTTCCTGCTCCCGGCCTTGCCCTATGCCGCTGCCTTGCTCGCCGCCGCGATCCCGCTGATCGGGCTGGCGCAACTGATCGGCGCTGCGTTGTCGGGCGATCGGCTGCCCTATCTGATGATTCCGCCCTTGCCCGAGCTGTTCCGCGCGCTTGCGCTGCCCAGCGCGGCATTGCTCGGCGTGCTGCTCGATCCGCGCCAGCTGGGTCGCGCGCGGCGGCTGATCGGCAGCATCGCGATCGGCGTGGCGATTCTCCTCGTTTATGCGCTCGCCAAACAGGTGCTGGCCATCGCGACGCCGGAGCGCTTTGCCAGCCTCGGCTTCGTCGAACGCGCCTTGCTGACCCAGGCCTGCCTCGCGGCAGGCTGGGCCCTGCTGCGCAGCGGTCGTTTTCCGTCGCTCGCCATGATGCTGTTCGGGCTAGGGCTGCTGCGTATCGTCTGGTTCGATCTGCTACTGCTCAACCCTGCGATCGTGCCGCAGGCGGTGGGCGCGATTCCGCTGCTCAATGCGGCGGTCGTCCACGCTCTACTCGCCGCCTTCTGGCTGTGGACGGTGGCGAAGATCCCTGCGCACCGTGCCGGCGCGGCGCTGCTCACCGTCGCTGCGGCGCTCGTGACGATACGTCAGGCGACGCATGGCGACATGCTGACCGGTCCGGTCGGCACGCTCGAAAACGGTGGCTATTCAGCGGCGTTGCTCGGGGTGGCATTGTTCTGGTTGTGGCGCGGAATCGCCGCCGGGGTGCACGATCTGCGGATCGCCGGGCTGGCGCTGCTCACGCTGGTGACCTTCAAGGTGTTCCTGGTCGATGCCGCTGCGCTAGACGGAATATTGCGAATTCTGTCCTTCCTCGCGCTCGGAATGGTCCTGATCGGGATCAGCTGGGCGTACAGCCGTTTCCTCGCACGACCTGCTGCACCGGCGAGCGACGCCGAAGCGGTGGACTGAAGAAGGGAAGCTCGCGCACCGGTTCAGGATTCTATTTTCCGACGCGGAGCGTGGCGATCGGTTTGGCCTCGTCCTCGCCATCGCGATCGGCACCCTGCTGGAAAGACAGATCGGCGTCGACCATGATCTCTTCTTCGCCGCGGCGCCCGAAGTTGCGGATCAACCGGATCAGGACGTGGCCCGCGCCATTGGGGTTGAGCCGGTCTGCGTCGAAGCCGTTGATTCGCACGGCATAGCTGCCGCGCGGCGCGCGGCGTATCGCATATTCCTCAGGCCCATAGCCGTCGGTCATGTCGTTCGAAATCTGGCCGCCGGCGCTGCTCAACTGGTCGCCATAATAGACGCGTTCGCCATTGGGCTCGTCGACCCATAGATCGATGTCCGCATCGTCGGCGGTCCATTCGATGACGATACGTACGTCGGTGTCGAGTAATGCGACCAATCGCGGATCGAGCGTCCAGCTGCCGCCCGCTGCCTCGATATCCGGAATCAGTGCGTTGGCCTCCATCAGCGCGATCACTTCGAACCCGTCGAAATCCCCTGACGCGGGATTTAGCGCCGCATCGGTGAGCAGATGGAAGGCACGCTCCAGATCGGCCCGGCCTGCGGCGCCACGGCCGCGGCCCCGCGCTGCGAGCGCCAGCGCCAGATCGCGCGCCGGCTGCGGGCGGAATTCGGCGTTGGCGGCGGCGAGTTGTTCGGCGAGCTCCACCGCGCGGTCATACGCCCTGTCCCGTTCGAGCCGAAAGGCGACGATCTGCCTGGTTTCATCGTCGCTCTGCGGCAGTTCGAGCGCCGACAGCAGCAGCGCTTCGGCGATCGCTCCATCGTTCCTGGCGCGGAACCATTCGGCGACGTCGAGATAGAAGCTCGGCACCATCCCGTAAGCGCGTTCCTGTTCGGCCAGCACCTTCAGCCGCTCGGACGGGGCGGCCGCGCTGAGCGCGGCGATATAGGGGTGTTTGCCGATGAGATCGGCGAGATCGACTCGGATTTCCGTCTGATTCGCGGGCTGCGTCGCACGGGCCGGCCGGACGTCCAGCTGCCGTGCGCCGGTGACGACGACGCTGTCTGCGCCGTCCTCGGCTGGTTCTGCCAGACCCTCTGGCGGAGGCATCGCATTCGGTGCCGGCGGGGGTGCGGGCGCATCTACGGGTACGGGCGCAGGTTCGGGCTGCGCGCCCTGCTGCTTCGCGCGTGCCCGCGCGACGAAGCGCTTCTTCCACCACGCCTTGCGCTCGACCCATTGCCCCACGACAAAGTCGAAGCGCTCGCGCTTGTCGTCGCGCGCGCTTTCGTCAGCGTCCCGTTTCGCCTCGCGATATTCGCCCATCCATTCGTCGGAGAATCCCGCGGGCGGATTCAGGTCGGCGCGCAGATATTGGTCGGGCCGCTCCAGAACCAGCAGCGCCATGGCGGGCCCCGCAACCTGATAGCGCCGGGCGAAGTCGACCATCGTCTGGTGTCGTGCCGGATCGTCGCCGAGAGCCTGGACCTGTTGCGCCGCCCATAAAGCGCCCGAGGCATCGCCACGGACGGCCGGATCTTCGCCGCTGCCGTGGCGACGCTCGCTGCCGTCGCTCAGCCGCACGCGCACTTCGCCACGATCGGGCATCGGGCCGGTCAGCAGCCAGCGTCCCGGCGCGGCGGGAAGCGCGCGGAACGCGATGCGGCGGCCCGATGCGTCGCGCACCGAGGTCGCCGCCGCCGCCGGTTGCGCCAGCGCGGTTGCAGCTTGGGCCACGCCACCATCTGCGACCCGGACCAGCCGCCCGGAGGCACTCTGCGCGATGCGCCCGAGCCTCGCGCCGTCCGCCTGCTTCGAGGCGGTCAACAGCATTAGCGGACAATCGGGGACGAATTCGCTTCCGCGATCGATAGTCACCTGCCCGTCCGAGACCAGCACGCATCGGCTCGCCGGGGGCAGGGCAACGCCATCGAGGCCGGCAAATGAAGTGCCGCCCCGATAGATCGTCGCGGCGAGGGACTTGCGCAGCGCGGCGAAATTTCCGTGCGTCGTCACTTGCGGCCGATCGCTGGCGAAGGTGACGAGATCGATCGCTTCCGGTGCAGTCGCGTCGACGAGACGAGCGAGCACTTCGGTTTCGAGGGTCACGCCGTCGCGACCATGCGAGAGCGAGCGATCCCAATAGATGCGCAACCTGCCTGCCAATGTGCCAACGGGTACACCGTTCCCGGCATCCGAAATCGCGAAGAAGCGCTCGCCATTATTATGCCGGGTGACCAGCAGCGGCGCGGTGAGGCTTCCGCCGGCGATTTCCAGCCCTTCCCGAAGCACCGGCTTGTTCGCGTTCGTGCCGCCGCGCCATTCTCGTCCATCGCGGGCGAGCGGCACCACTTCGCCGGCAAACTTCACCAGCGGCGCGCTGGCATAGCCGTCGATCGTAACGTCGAAACGCGTCCGGCCGATCGCCGCATCGCGCGCGAGCGGCAGCACGATGCCGTGCGCGGGATCGAACGGCACTGCGAAGCTCAGCCGGAAGCGGCGCGGATGCTCGCGGTCGATCGGAAAGATGCGGGTGGTGAAGCGATTTCCCGCCGTGACCTCGGCGAGACCGGGATCGATCCCTTTGCGGATTTCGTCCTCGTAAAGATTTCGGGCCTTGGGCTGTTCGAGCAACTGGCCGGGGATCAGCGCATCACCGACGCTGAGCGCATAGCCGGTGACCACCGCATCGGAGGGCAGCGCCAGCGCGAGATTGGCCTCGTAATCATCGTCGTCGTCCGATGTGATGAGCAATTCGAGCGTAATGTCCGCAGTGCGGCCGGTCACATGCGCGGTGACCAGTAGCTCCTCGATTCGCAAATGTTCGGCCGCTTCGTCGTCGCGATCCTCACTGCGGATGCCGCGCTCGGCTTCGGACAATGTCGGGTTGATCTGCGCCACGGCCCCAGGGGCCAACGTCAGAAACAGCCAGGCTGTCAGCGACAGAGCTGCGCGCCACCCCATTGATGTCCCCCCTCGATTATCCGTCGAAGACTGACGCAGCTTGCTGCGCTGCGCAATCCCTCGTCTCGAACGGGCCTGCCAAGCCACCGAACCAAATCTCGAGGTGTGCGCTGGACGGTCTCGCAGCGCGAGGGGTGGACAAGGGCTTCGTATAACGTATCATATCCGTATATCGTATACCAACAAGGTGACGATATCTTGGCGGGGAGGCCACATGACTCACGATTTCAAGTCGCTCGGCGGTGCCAGCATGCTCGCCTTGATCATTGCGGGCATCAGCGCTTCGGCGGCTTCGGCACAAGAGGGCGCCGCGGTTGCGGCTACCGGCCAGACGTCCACGAATGCGCAGGATGTTCCCGCGACTCCGTCGAACGAAGCGGAGGGCGACGAAAGCGGCGCCATCGTCGTCACCGGCACCCGGATCCGTCACAAGGGCGCGGCCAGCGCGACGCCCACCACCGTCATCACTTCGGAAACGATCAGCAAATCCGGCACGCGCCAGATCGCCGATCTCGTGAACCAGATGCCGGCACTGGTGATCAGTCAGAGCGATCAGACCTCCAACGCCAATCGGGACAAGGATTCGCTCGATAGCGGACACCCTGGCCTCAACTTGCTCGATCTGCGTGGTCTCGGCAGCAAGCGGACGCTCGTTCTGGTCAACGGCCGCCGCCACGTACCGGGCGCCCCCGGTACCTCCGGCGTCGATATCAGCACGATACCCAGCGGCCTTGTCGAGCGCGTCGAGATCATCACCGGCGGCGCTTCCGCACAATATGGCGCCGACGCGGTGGCCGGCGTCGCCAACTTCATCATGAAAAAGAACTATCAGGGCCTCGACGCGAAACTGAGCTACACGAATTCAACCTATGGCGACATGCCGGGTTATGACGGTGAAATACTCTGGGGAAAGAATTTCGCCGACGGCAAGGCGAACGTCACCCTGTTCGCTTATTATGGCCAGTCGAATGGCATCGTCGGCGGTCAGGATCGCCCCTCGACGGCTTATGGCAATCCGTGGTGGTACCGTCCGGCGGGCTCGACCATGAACACCATCCTCGACGATCGTCACAGCTTCAGCTACTCGCCGCGCGCGGTCGTGCTGCTGGGTTCCAAACCCTATGTGTTCAACGACGACGGCACCATGCGGGCGCCCCGGCTGGGCTCGGCAGGCATCCTGCCCAACACTCTCGACCTCACCAGGAACTCGGTCGTGGGGCAGCTAGAAACCAACAGCGGCTCCGAATTCGGCGGGCGCTACGACAATTGGCTGCTGTCAGTGCCGAACGACCGCTTCATCACCCACGGCACCTTCGCCTACCAGCTTTCCGACAATGTCCGCTATTTCCTCGAGGCCGATTACGCCACCAACAAGTCGCACGGCGAGTATGGCCTGTGGTACGAAGGCGGCGGCAACAAGTTGTGGGACGGCAATCCGTTCATCACACCGGAGATAATCGCAGCAAATGGGGGGCAGCCCTTCGGCAGCGACGGGCTGACTTTCGTGCGTCAGTTTCCTGAATTCGGCAAGTCGCGCTCCGACTATCGTCGCGAAATGTATCAGATCGTCACCGGCTTCGAAGGCGAGTTGCCCGGCTTTTTCCGCGGGCATGACTGGTCGTGGGCGGCGCACTTTTCCTACGGCAAGACCAAAGAAACCATCCGCGACCGAAACAACACCTCGAACGATCGCTATCTGCGCGCGCTCGACGCCGTCAGCGGACCGGGCGGCGCGCCGATCTGCTGGGTGAATTCCGATGCCGATACCTCGAACGACGACCCCAATTGCGTTGCGCTGAACCCATTCAAGCCGGTTCCGCAGAACGTCATCGATTACCTGCAATATGATTCGAGCCAATCGTCGACTTCGCTCGAGCAATATGTCGTATCGGGCTATGCGACCGGCGGCCTGTTCAATCTGCCGGGCGGCGAAGTCCAGATCGTGCTGGGTGGGGAGTTCCGCAGCGAATCCAACAATATCGGCGCGCGCGCCGAATATGATCCCAACAATCCGGCGTTCGTGGCGGATTACGGCGTGATCGAAAATCCGCTGAAGGGCCGCATCGAT
>Ga0247823_10004923_pt1 | contig 10644 bp, 4 predicted proteins | sample 13C_PalmiticAcid_2_FD_192426 | JGI IMG/M metagenome (GOLD analysis project Ga0247823, IMG submission 192426) | Soil microbial communities from agricultural site in Penn Yan, New York, United States - 13C_PalmiticAcid_Day30 | ecosystem: Environmental > Terrestrial > Soil > Agricultural land...
GCAAACAGCAATTGCACCTCGCTGGGATTTTCAATCTGAGCGCTCAATAAAATCTCAATCGCCGATTCCCAAAGAATAAAGCTGGTGCGCGGCCCGGTATGTCCGCCGCATTCGCTGCCTTCGAATACGAACTTGCGAGCGCCGTCTTTCAGGAAGCCCTGCAACAGGCCGGGGGAGGGCACATGTAAGTAAGTGGAGATGCCCATGCTTTCCAACTCTTTCGCCTGGCTTGGCCTACCGCCCGCGATAATTCCAAACGGCGGTCTTGCATCGCGTACGGCCTCCATTTGTTCCTGACGCAACTCCAATGGCATGAAGCCCAGGATTCCAACACCCCATGGCCGATCTCCGAGCAATGTCTTCGTCTCCGCCAGCATTGCGCGGACTTGCGGCCCACGCATGACCGCGAGAGCCAGGAACGGCAACGCGCCGCCATCGGCGACAGCCTTCGCGAACGGCGCCGTATCGCTCACTCGCGTCATGGGACCTTGGGTAATCGGAAAGCGCGTTCCGTGCAGCTTCGCCAGAGTCGACTCCGGCGCTAATGCGAGTTGCCCTTTGGCAAGCGTCAAATTGGCGACAATGCTTTCCCGAAACGCCGTCACAATTCGTCCAACCGTGCCGAAACGTTTGGCGAGAGACGCGGCGAAGGCGATGTCCTGTCCCACCGGAATCAAAGAGTCGTTTTGCTCCAACATAAAGCGGAACAGCATCTCGCGCCATAACGGTTCGTTAATCGCCGCGAGTTCAATCTCACGCAATTTCGCGCGTCCCGATCGGCTGAAGAGTCGGAACAAGGCGTCGTCTTGACCCACCAGCGTGGTCTCGCTTCCATCGAGTTGGCTCCACGCCTTGTGTTGTTCGGTTGCGTGGAATGGCCCTTCCTCGGTGAGCCATAGTTGTTCGCACAATACGATGCCGGCTGCGCCGCTTAACACTGCTGCGGCGGCGCTATGCAGTCCGGCGCCGCCTTGCATCCAGTACGGGATGCTTAGCTGACCATGCAACTCTTGCAGTAACACGAACGAGGTATGCTTGCCGACCTGTCCGCCAGCCTCATGGCCCTTGACGATAAGACCATCGTAGCCGGCGTCCTCGGCTTCACGCGCCGATGGAAGGTCGTAAACTTCGAGGTACACTTTTTGTGCTAGCCGCTCTGCTTTTTTAAGAAGCTGGGCGATTTCATAATCTCTTACGCCCGCAAGCATCAGCACCGGGACGTTTCCGTTGGGAGCGATTTCGTTCAGGATCGCCTTTAAATGATCAAGGCTTCTCGATGCGCCGCCAAACATGTCCCAGCGGATTCCCCAATCGGTCGATGCGCCAACTGAATTTATCAACTTGACGAGCGCCGCCTTGGCGCCTTCCGGCGAATCATCAAAGCCAAGATCTAAAAGCCCAAGCTCGCCAGTCCTACTCGCGGCGATTGCAATTTCAGGAGCGAGTTTATGCGCGGGTGTAATCGCGATGACGGATTTCATATAAGTTGCTCTCTCTCGCCTGCGGCGACTCCAACGATGCAACGGCGCACGGCAAATGCGCGGCATGCTAAAGCCATCGCCTAATTAATCAATAAAGGTAAATGCAAAAGGCGCACTCGGTCGTCGAGCTAGCCGTAAGCCGTGGATATCGCGCTATCGAAGCGCTGATACTGAGGATGCCGCGCGGCGTCGAGGGTATGACCTTCGACGCATGCGCATGGACGCGGAAGGGAAAGCCGCACAGGACTGCACTGGAATGGCTAGGCGCCTCTTTGGCAGTTCCATGTACGCACTTGTTTGGCGAGTATGGATTTGAGAAATAGTTATCTGCTCTACTACGGAAGCGTGTGAATCCGGTGAAGCGCGACACGGTTGGCATACTCAAAATACTATTCATGCATCTCATTTCAGGAAAACGGTTGCACTGCTTATCGCTGAACGCATCGAAGGTAATTCGAAGTGTTCCGTCTAATTAATTCATAGACGAAAAAGTTCCGCTTAGCCATTCGCGCATGCGTTCGTGAGTTGCGATTGGCGATTACGTCGTGTCGCTTTTCAATTCGATAGAAGTAGTAGAAACAAGAGCATTGCAGATCAATACGTCGGGAATGCGGGCATCGCCGCGGAGGATTAATTTTTGTGAGAAGAAACGTTGCGAAGAAGACGTGATGCGAGTTCTTTGGAACTTCTTACCGATCGCTATCGATGCGTTGCACGTTCATACGTTTGAACCAATCAGCGCCTTCATTGGAGCCTTCGCCAGTCGAGGCATTGTAATTAATCATTAGTTCTTCATCCGCTTTAATGTCTCGTGTGGCGGTGAACTTGAGCGTGGCGTTTTCGGCATCGGCTTCATAACGCATGTTGGCGGAGTCATCGTGGTTGTACATGCTGCCGAACCCAAGGGCGACCGCAGTGGCGTACGGACCGCCGTTCTTTACCAACGCTAACCAACTGAAGACCCGCCGTCTGAGTTCGCCCGGCGGAGAGAAGGGGACTTTAAACAGGATTACCGGGCATTCTTCAATAAGTTCTCCAGCAGAGAAATTGCGCGAAGCGAATGCGCCCATACCTTTTGCCGCGCCAGTGTCTTTAAGATAAACATCCGCCTGTTTTATAGGCGGGCTATTATTTCTGATCGTTAGCCAATCGCCGCTGTCCCAAAATGGGCCATCGTCGATCGCGCTGTAATTCACCGTGAGCGCTTCACCTTTTTGCACGGGGCGAATGGTTTTGAATACAAGTAACGCCTGCTCGGCGTCCACGTCGTAACACATGTTGGGCGAGGCATGGTGGCTATAGAGGCTACCGAACCCGAGCGCGATGGCGGAATTAATCTCACCTTGGTCGTTCCAGTCATACACAACCCGTTTCAACTGCTCCGGCAATTCGCAACGCGGTTCGTCGATGACGAGTATAGGACAGCGTTCAACGACGTCGCCTGCCGAAAATTGACGAGCGGCGAATACGCCACGTCCTTTCGATGTGCTGACGTTGGCGATGTAAACGGCGGGAGAGAAAACCCGATGCGGCCGCCTTTCCGTAGTCGGCTTGATGCGGCGCAATAAAGTGAAATGTTGAAAGACACTGCTTACAAAGTTCTTCGTCATGGCTGAGGTCACTTTGGAAAGCTGATGATGACTTTAAACCTAGAAACGGCAATCGGGTACGTAGCGCTTTCACCTAGTCGGTGAAGGGAAAAAAAATAAAAATGCTCGCTTACGCAATACCGTAATACATGCAATAAGCGGTCAATCGCCGTTTCTAGGTTAAACGCTGGTTAACTTTATTGCACGCTTTCAGTTTCATCACCCGGGCTGAAAATGGCGTCGCGCCTTTTCAGAACCGCAAACATCTCTCTAGCGCAATCTTTCAATTCAGTAAGCGTAGCGCGTTATTTTCCTTGAGAAATAAAGAAAAGGCTGCGTAAAACAAGCGCATAGGCCTGCGTGTGATGTTGGCACGCTTGATGCATAAGGAAGCATTCAAGCCGATAGTATTCGAAGTCCTAAAAGAAAATCAGAGGGGTAATCATGAAAAGAAAGCCATTGCGGGGTTCCCTGGCGATAATCGGAAAAGCGTTGGTCCCGCTACTCTTTCTTTATTCCGCTCCCAGCCATGCCGACGTCTCGTTTAAATCGATGCACGCATTGGTCGTGGATGACGAGAGCGGTGAAGTGTTATTGGAGAAGAACGCCGAGGCGGTCGCTCCAATCGCCTCCTTGACAAAGCTGATGACGGCGATGGTGATTCTCGACGCGGGTCAGGATAAGGACGCGCTCATACGGATTGAAAAAGCCGATGTGTACACCATTAGGCATACTGGTTTCGGGGCGCCTATCGGCGCCCATGCAACCCGCGATTCGCTTCTGGAACTGATGCTGATGACTTCTGATAATCATGCTGCGATGGCGCTGGCGAGGGCCTATCCCGGGGGATTCCTGGAGTTCAAATTAGCGATGAATCGGAAAATTCGTGAACTCGGGTTGAATAGCACGGCGATTGAAGAGCCCACTGGTTTGTCCCCGAACAATCGCGCCAGTGCGGTGGACGTTACACGAATTCTTCGCGCCGCTTCCACCTATCCGGAGATCGTCAAGTTCACCACGCAAAGCAATAATCGGGTCGAGGTGCGCGGTCGCACGCGGGAGTACCGCAACACGAACAGCCTCGTTGGCGCGCCTGGTTGGAACATCCTATTATCAAAAACGGGCTTTACTAATCCAGCCGGGCGTTGCGTTGCGATGCGGATGATGACGGCGGGTAAAACCGTCACTGTGGTGTTGCTCGGCGCGTGGAGCAAGGCGCAGCGTACTCGCGATGCGCTGACTGTGCGGCAATGGCTGGCTCAGAAAAAGAATTCTTCGGTGAAATCGGCGAGGCATGCGCCAGCGCCGCAGTTTATCCAAGCGGTATACAACCCGGCGTCCAGATCGGAAGTCGCGGCGGTGAAAGAGGACTTGTGGTCCTTGAAGATGGATGCTTCGATGGGTGGGCTTGCGCAGTAATATGAGGCAAAGGCGCCTAATACGAGTCCTAAATAAATCGCGGACGTCTGTATCCAGGCGCTTCATAGGGTAGTCGCATTGAGAGGGCATGAATTTTCACGGATTGGACGAATTCCCACGGATGCTGCTTTTTGTTCAAACGCACAACCAATCTGGACCCATCCGTCCAATCCGTGTTTATCAATCTGCTCCTGAACCTGTTCGGATGTTTCGTAAGAACCGCATAATTTGTTGCATTACTTCGTAGCGGTCAGTCACGGTGATTTTTTTCTGTAGGAGCGAGCTCTGCTCGCGATTGCGTCCAGGCTCTCGGACGGAAAACTGACGGAACTCTACAGACGGGACATGGAGACATCGCTTCGCGAGCAAGCTCGCTCCTACAAATTCACTGTGACTGAGCGCTTGGGTTTGCGAAAATCTCGCTATCGAGCCGTCGTCTCGCTCCACCCCCCGCCAAGCGACCGATACAAATCGATCGCATTCGTTAGCCGAAGCAAACGCGCTTGAACCAACGCCTGTTCCGCCGAAAATAGTTCACGTTGCGCGTCGAGCGTCTCCAGCGAACTCGCCACGCCGCTTTTATAACGCTGCTCCGCCAGCTTCAACCGTTCCGCCTGCGCCGCTTGCACGGCGCGTTGCGCGTCGATTTCTTCATCTAGCGCGGCGCGCGCCTGAAGGGCGTTGGCCACTTCGCGAAAAGCGCTTTGAATCGCTTTTTCGTAATCGGCGATTGCGATGTTTTTGCGAACTTCGGCGAGGCTCAGATTGGCGCTATTACGGCCGGCGTCGAAAATCGGTAGCACGAGCTGTGGCGCAAACGACCACGCTCGCGAACCCGTGTCGAACAGTCCCGATAGTTCATTGCTTGCCGTACCAACGCTTGCCGTCAGTGAAATGCGCGGGAAGAACGCCGCGCGGGCCGCGCCGATATTGGCGTTCGCTGCTTTTAGTCGCTGTTCGGCGGCGAGAATGTCGGGACGTCGGGTAAGTAGATCGGAAGGTAAACCAGCGGGAATGTGCGCCATGACGTTCTGCTCGGATAACGGCTGTGCCGGGGGCAAATCGGTAAGCGGTTTACCAACCAGTAGCGTCAATGCGTTCTCGGCTTGTGCTCGTTGACGCCCCAAAGCCGCAAACGAAGCTCGCGCGGATTGCACGAGCACTTCGCTTTGACGCAGATCGAGCGCCGACGAAGCGCCGACATCGAAGCGTTGCTTGGCGAGTTTGTAGCTTGTTTGACGACTCTCAAAGGCGCTTTGCGCCAGCGTTTGTTGCTCGGCGAATGCTCGCTCGGCCAGATACGCTTTGGCGACCTCGGCGATCAAGCTGATATGCGCCGCGCGACGGGCTTCTTCGGTGGCAAGGTATTGCGCAAGCGCCGCTTGATTCAGGCTTCGAACTCGGCCGAAGAAATCCAGCTCGAATGACGCGAGGCTTAACCCCACTTGATAGTTGCTAATAACGACGTTGCGATCCGCTGACGTCCCGCTGCCCAGCGCCCGTACGCGGGTTCCGCTGGCGGTTGCATTCAGATTGGGAAGCAAGTCCGCCGACTGAATGTTGTACTGCGCGCGCGCTTCCTCAATGCGCAGCGCGGCGATACGCAGGTCGCGGTTGTTGTCGAGAGCGGTGGCGATGAGCGTTTGCAGGCGTGTGTCGGAAAGGAATTCCTTCCAGCCGATGTCACTGGCGGCGATGTTTTCGACGGCTGCCGTGGAAGCAGGGTAGGTGGTCGCCACAGGCGCTTCAGGGCGTTCATATGTCGGGGCGAGCGTACAGGCGGAAAGTAGCATCGCAGTCGTCAATGCGAAGCTAGTGTGCAACTTAATCATGGCGTCTCTCCTTGCTCGGCTTCCATCTGCGCGGCATACATCCTTCGCTGGCGTTCGCTACCTTTAAAGATTCGCCGCACGACCACGAAAAACACCGGAACCAGGAAAACGGCTAAAACCGTCGCCGTGATCATGCCGCCCATGACGCCGGTGCCGATGGCGCGTTGACTGGCGGAGCCGGCGCCGCTGGCAATGACCAAGGGCAAGACGCCGAGGATGAACGCCAGCGAGGTCATGATGATGGGACGAAAACGAAGATGAACGGCTTCCAGTGTGGCGTCGATGACGCTCTTGCCTTGCGCTTGCAGGTCCTTCGCGAACTCGATAATCAAAATCGCGTTCTTGGCTGAGAGACCGATAATCGCAATCAAGCCGACTTTGAAATACACATCGTTCGGCATGCCGCGCATGGTCGCGCCGAGCAATGCGCCGAGAATACCGAGCGGCACCACGAGCAGGACGGAGAGTGGAATGGACGTACTTTCATACAACGCCGCCAACACCAGGAATACGGCTATGAGCGATAGCGCGAATAAGGCCGGCGCTTGCGTTCCGGAGGTTTTCTCCTCGAACGATCCCGCCGTCCATTCGAAGCCAAAGCCGGTCGGCAATTGCGCCACCAGTTTTTCCATTTCCGCCATCGCTTCTCCCGTGCTTCGCCCTACGGCTGCTTCGCCCGATACCCTCATCGCCGGATACCCGTTGTAACGCACAAGCTGCACGGCGCCCACGATCCATCGCGAGGTAGCGAACGAAGAGAGCGGCGTCATGGTCCCTTGCGAATTGCGTACATGCAGCTTGAGCAAGTCTTCGGGTTGCAAACGTTGGGGGGCGTCGGCTTGCAGAATGACGCGCTGCTGACGACCTTGATTGGGGAAGTCGTTCAGATAGGCCGATCCCATCGTGTTGGAGAGCGCGCTGTTGATATCCGTGAACGTTATGCCCAATGCGTTGGCTTTATCCCGGTCGATGTCCAGTTGAAGTTGCGGCGTGTCTTCCAAACCTTCGGCGCGCACGCCTTTGAGAACGGGACTTTTCGCCGCCAAGTTGAGCAACTGGTTACGCGCCGCGAGCAAGGCGTCATGGCCAAATCCGCCGCGATCTTGCAAACGGAAGGTGAAGCCGGTGGCGTTGCCGAGTTCGCGAATCGGTGGTGGGTTGACTGGGAAAATGATTGCGTCGCGGATCTTCGACAATGCGCCGAGCGCTCTTGCGGCGATTTCGGGCGCCGATTCGCCAGCGCCGCGTTCGCCCCAGTCCTTCAGCGGCGTAAAGACGATGGCGGCGTTTTGTCCGCTACCGGAAAAGCTGAAGCCGGACACGGCGACCGTGCGCGCGATGCTCGGTTGTTGCAAGTAATACTGTTCAATCTGCTCGATCACGTTCACGGTTCGGTTAACGCTGGCGCCGGGCGGCAATTGAACGTTGGTGATCAGATAACCTTGATCTTCGGCGGGTAGGAAGGATGATGGCAGGCGCGCGTACAACAACGCGACGCAGGCGATGATTACGCCGTAAATCACCATATACCGCCCTGTCTGGCCCAACATTTTGGCAACGAAACTTTGGTAGTTGTTCGCCGTGCTGTGAAACCCGCGATTGAACCAGCCGAAGAATCCTTTCTTCTCATGATGGTGACCGGCTTCCACAGGCTTCAGTATTGTCGCGCACAACGCAGGCGTCAGCGTTAACGCCATCAGCGCCGAGAAGAGCATCGATGAAATCATCGATAGTGAAAACTGCCGATAGATCGCGCCGACCGCGCCGCCGAAGAACGCCATCGGAATGAACACGGCGACTAGCACGAGCGTGATGCCGACGATGGCGCCGGTGATCTGACCCATCGCTTTACGCGTCGCCTCGCGCGGCGACAAGCCTTCCTCGCTCATGATGCGCTCGACGTTCTCCACGACGACGATGGCGTCGTCCACGAGAATACCGATGGCGAGCACCATCCCGAACATGGTCAGGACATTAATCGAGAATCCAAATGCGGCCATGGCGCCGAAGGTGCCCATCAGAGCAACTGGCACGACAATGGTGGGTATCAACGTATAGCGGATGTTTTGCAGGAATAGGTACATCACAAGAAACACCAGCGCGACCGCTTCCAGCAATGTCTTGACGACTTCCTCGATGGAAATTTGGACGAACAGCGAGGTGTCGTATGGGATGTCGTATTTAACGCCGGCGGGGAAGTACTGTGACAGCGATTCCATTTTTGCGCGCACTGCTTTGGCGGTCGCAAGCGCATTCGCGGTGGGCGATAGCTGCACGCCGATGGCCGCTGTTGGCTTTCCATTCAATCGAGCCGACGTCGCATAAGCCTGACCACCAATCTCGATGCGCGCCACATCGCGTAAGCGCACGGTTGAGCCGGTGGGAGAGGCGCGTAATATGATGTTTCCGAATTCTTCCGGCGAGGACAATTGGCCGGTTACGACGACAGGCGCCGCGACGCGTTGCGAACTGGGGCTGGGCAAATCCCCCAGCGTGCCGGAGGCGACTTGCGCGTTCTGGCCGCGGATGGCGGTGGCCACGTCGGCTGGCGTCAATTTCAGGCCAACCAGTTTTTCCGGATCGAGCCAGATTCGCATGGCGCGTTCCGTGCCAAAGAGCTGCGCCTGACCAACGCCGCGCACGCGCTTGAGTTCGTTCAACACGTTGCGCGAAAGGTAATCGCCCAATGCAATCGGATCGAGCCGCCCATCGGTTGATGACAACGTGGTGAACAGCAAGAAATTGCTGCGCGCCTTGTTCACTTGAACGCCTTGCTGCGTAACGGCTTGCGGCAACCGCGCTTCGATCCGCTTCAAGCGGTTTTGCACATCGACGGCGGCGAGATCAGGGTTCGTGCCTGGCAAAAATGTCACGGTGATTTGCGCTTGGCCGCTCGCCTCGCTTTGCGACTCGATGTATTGCAGTCCTTCCGCGCCGTTCATCTCCTGTTCGATCAGACTGGTCACGCTTTCGTCGACAGTTTTCGCTGAGGCTCCGGGATAGTTCGCCGTCACGACAATGGAGGGTGGGGCGATCGTCGGATACTGCGATACCGGAAGCTGCGTGACGGCGATCGCGCCGATCAACAGAATGAAGAGTGCGATTACCCAGGCGAAGACCGGGCGGTCGATAAAGAACTTGGCCATTTGGCGCGCCCCCTTCTTATTGTTTCGCCGCGACTGGCGCTGGCGGATTGGTCGCGGCGTTCGGCGCGGAATCTTTCCACGGCATGGGCTTCACGGTCGCGCCGGCTTTCGCTTTTTGCAATCCTTCCACAACAACGCGGTCGCCGGCTTTCAACCCCTGGCTGACAATCCATTTGTCGCCATGAGTCCCATCCGTCTTTATCGATTGAGCTGCGACTTTGCCGTCGGCGCCAACCACCAGCACCGATGCGCCATCGGGGCTGCGCATCACTGCTTGCTGGGGAACGGTAATGGCTTGATCGTGGACGGCCTGCTCAAGCTTCGCCCGCGTATACATGCCGGGTAACAGCGTGCGGTCCGGGTTAGGGAACTCGGCGCGCAACGTCACGGCGCCTGTGCTTTCATCGACGCTTATGTCGGAGAACAACAGTTTTCCCGCGTGAGGATAAACACGGCCATCGGCGGCGATCAGTTCAACCTTGGGGCTACCGCCATTGAGGGTTTTAAGTTTGCCGCTTGCTGTTGCGCGTTGAAGTCGCAGCACGTCGGCGCTCGATTGCGTCAAGTTCACATAGATAGGATCGATTTGCTGAATGGTCGCGAGCAGCGTTGCTTCGCCTTGACCGACCAGCGCCCCTTCGGTAACCAGCGCGCGACCGATTCGGCCTGAGATCGGCGCGGTGACGGTTGCGTATCCGAGATTCAATTTGGCTGTGTCCCTTGCCGCTTTGGCGGACGCGACATCCGCGGCGGTTTGCTTTTGCGCTGTGGTTGCGTCATCGAATTCCTGCTGACTGATCGCAGTGGTTTCCACTAAGGGTTTGTAGCGTTGCACTTTTAGATTGGCCTGCGCAAGGTTTGCTTCGGCTTTGGCCAAAGTTGCCTGGGCGCTGTTGAACGCAGCTTCAAAAGGCGCTGGATCGATGCGGAATAGCACGTCGCCTGCTTTTACGTCGCTGCCTTCTTGAAATACTCGTTTCAACACAACACCGGCTACTCGCGCGCGGACCTGTGCAACGCGAGTTGCTTCTAGTCGTCCTGGAAGCTCTGTCGTTATCACAACGCGCTCGAGGGCGATGGTCGTTACTGAAACTTCCGGTGGCGGGGGAGCTGGAGCGGTAGCCGTAGCGCCTTGTTCTCCGCAGGCGGATAAATGCAGTAACGCGACGATGAGCAC
>Ga0247823_10004924_pt1 | contig 10644 bp, 9 predicted proteins | sample 13C_PalmiticAcid_2_FD_192426 | JGI IMG/M metagenome (GOLD analysis project Ga0247823, IMG submission 192426) | Soil microbial communities from agricultural site in Penn Yan, New York, United States - 13C_PalmiticAcid_Day30 | ecosystem: Environmental > Terrestrial > Soil > Agricultural land...
ATGGTTACTGAGATCGTTGATGACAGCAAGTCATCAGCCGGCGGTATGCCAGGCGGCGGTATGGGTGGCATGGGCGGTATGGATTTCTAATCCCGCTTTCTACCCCCTAAGATTTACGAAAAGGCCCGGTAAAACCGGGCCTTTTTTGAATTTTTTTCTAATCCGGATGATAGCGATGAGTGCAAACTGACTTTTCGCGCGGCGCATTCTGATCGACTGTGACCTCGAAATCGGCGCAGTGCAGCCATCTTGTTTGCTTACTGAGGCGTTTCAGCGTTGTGATCTTTCCGTCGGGTTTGTCTTCTTCGAGAATAATTTTTTCACCGATCAGATTTTTGCGAAATCTATCTATGGCTGACGATTCCAAAGAAACCAAGCGGGGCCATTCTTTAGGGTAAGAATAACGCGCACGCGTTGTATTATGCGTGTCTTCAATGACGGTAAAGCGCGGTGTAACGGCGTTTAAATAGTAATATACGCTAAAGGCGTATCCGCCCACCAGCGCCGCGCTAACGGCAAAGATGCTGGCTAGTTCAAGTCGAGAGATAGGTTTTATTTGTGTAGTCATGGTCGTTCTCCTGTAAGCGGCTTTTAAGTAGGGCAAAGCTGGAGAACAACAAAAAAGCCGCAGGTTTGCCGCGTTCCAGCGGGGTCCTACGGCTATTTACAGGCCATAGCGCTTTAGCACTTGTTGACGCGGTTGCAAGCTGCCCCTCAAATCCCGCGGTCATAACGACAAGCTTAATATGGGTGAAAATGCTGCGAAGCACAAGAGGTATTTATCGTTATATAGGATGGTTATGGTTGCCTTTGTATAGGCCTTTTTTCTTGGATTTTTGTGCTATATTTCTCCTTATGAAAGCTCTGAAATCGGAATTTGCCAAAAGCATCCTGAGAGACCCTGAAAGCGCCCGTGCGTTGCAGTGGGCCTCGCTTAAGGCCGGGTATTATCCGCAAAACGGTGTCAAGATTACGGTGCATCCTGTAGATAAGGACGGCACGCGTTGTGCTCCTGTGCAGGTCAATGTCCATTACGTGCATTCAGCGTAAGCGCAATGCCGGAATTACCTGAAGTCGAAACAGTCTGTCGGGGCCTTGAGCCTGTCCTGATCGGGCAGGTGATCACGAAGGTTGATGTGCGCCGCAAAGATCTGCGCAAGCCCTTTCCCAAAGGCCTTAAAACCCGCATAGAATCAGCAAAAGTTACACATATCACACGGCGTGCGAAATACATTCAGGCGCATCTCGATAATGGTTTTGTGCTGGTTATTCATCTGGGCATGAGTGGCCGCATCGTTTTTCACCCTGCGGATTACAAGCCGCAAACGCATGATCATTTTATCCTGCATATGCAAGACGGGCAGCAGATTGTGCTGAATGATCCGCGCCGCTTCGGCATCGTTGATTTGGTCGCGGTGGATGATCTTGAATCGCATGCACTGTTTTCACATCTGGGGCCCGAGCCTTTATCAAATGGCTTTTCCGGCCCTGTACTGGCACAAGCGCTGGCGGGCAAGAAGGCGGCGATCAAGCAAGTCATCATGGACCAGACGATTGTGGTCGGTGTTGGTAATATTTACGCCAGTGAAGCGTTGTTTATGGCCGGGATTAACCCTGAAAAACCCGCAGGCAAGGTGAAGGCCGATCAGGCCGAAGCATTGGTATCAGCGATTAAGAAGGTGCTGCAAAAGGCGATCAAGGCCGGGGGCAGCACATTGCGGGATCATCGGCAGGCCAATGGCGAATTAGGCTATTTCCAGCACTCCTTTTCGGTCTATGATCGCGAAGGGCAGGTTTGCATCACATGTGCAGGAAAGCGGCCTATCATGCGGATAACTCAGGGCGGGCGCTCTACATTTTACTGCCCCACCTGTCAGAAATAGAAGGCATCAGATTTTGAGAAAATATATCCTTTATACAATCTTCGGTGTCATGCTGGTTGTGGCGTCCTATGCCGTTCACGCGCAGACGCCTGCTGCTACTAATCCGCCTGTAGCAACGTTTTTCCACACTTTGAACGATGTGCCGGTGATGCCGGGACTGCGTGAACTGGCTGATGAATCGGTCAATTTCGACAAGCCGGAGGGTCGCATTATCAGCGCCACGGCGGTTTCGGACACTTTGAAGCCCGAAGCGATCCGGAAGTTCTATATTGAGAGCCTGCCGCAGCTGGGCTGGAAGCATGAGGGAAACGGGTTCTTTATCCGGGAGAATGAGCGCCTGAACCTGAATGTTGAGGAAAAAGAAGGGGTTAGTATTGCCCGCTTCCAGATCAGCCCCCGCTAAACCCTTGGCTGGCTATGGATTTTCCGTGGAAAAGCCAATAAACCTCAAGTTTTCAGGGGTTTAACTTGTGAATTGTTTAGCTTGACAAGGTGGGGCGGGTAAGCGTACAACACTGATCTCGCAACGAACGCGGACCGTAAAAAAACAAGGCTGGCGGCGACTTTGCGACCGAAATTAGGTTTTTAAATTTGAATGCCCGGGTACGTCCCGCAGGCACTATGTTAAAGGGTCAAAAATGGCAAACCATACCTCTGCTAAACAACGCATTCGTCGTAACGCGCACCGTGCTGACATCAACGGTTCACGTATGAGCGCAATTCGCACATTCATCAAAAAAGTTGAACTGGCGATCGCTGGCGGTAATGCTCAAGATGCTGAGGCTGCCTACAAAGTTGCTCAACCGCAAATCATGCGCGGTATCGCAAAAGGCCTGCTGCACAAAAATACAGCAGCTCGCAAAATGTCTCGTCTGAATGCCCGTATCAAAGCGCTGAAAAACTAATCAGCGTCTTTTCTGAGTAGCGGGAAGTTCAGAGACTACGAATTTCCAAAAATTAAAAAGAAGTGCGCAAGCACTGTAATGATCGGAGCTGTAAAGCTCCGGCAGAAGGTGTGTTTTTGTTTTTGCAAGTAGGTTCGCGAAAATTTCTTTTTGCTTGTTCTTACTTTGATCGCATGGACAAAATTTTTTTTTAGCGTTAGTGTTTTTTTAACTCTCGAATATAAATCGCGTACGTGTTGAAAAACAAAGTACGCGAATGATCAGAAAACCGCGTCACTAAACGCTGGTTTACATGATCAGACGGATCCCGATACGGCGCTCTTTGGTGAGGATGCTGAAACGGGATGAAGAAAACGTAGGAGAACAAGGAAGGATTACATCAGATAAATTCAGTATCGCGTAAGTGAATTGATATCGGTCTGATGCTTCGCCTAACAAACTGGAAAAGATAAAACGGAAACACAGACACCTTCGTTCATTCGGAGTGCCTGAACCCTTTCTCTTTGCCTGCTCTCTAGCGTTTAGAAGTGCCTTTGTGTGAAACGACTTGTTATGTGGGAGAATTGAACAACATGTCATCTGAATCTACGGGTACCGTTACGGCCGTTGCTTTCAAAAAGGATAAACTCCAGGATTCCTATGCGCCAAGCAAGGAAACCAAAGCACTGTGGGATGCTGTTCATGACGAACTGCGTAATGAATTTGGTGAAGCTGTTTTCCGTAGCTGGTTGAAGCCGCTGACACTGCAAGCTTCTTATCACGGCACACTCGAAGTTTCCGTTCCTACACGTTTCATGCGCGACTGGATCCAGTCTCACTATTCAGCCAAAATTCTTGAAATGTGCGCGGCCCGCAACGCGGATGTCCGTCGTCTGGAAATCGTTGTCGTACAAAGCGCGATGGCTGTTGAGCAAGTTGCTGAAGACGCACAAAAACAAAAATCAAACCAGAACGTTAATCTGGTTTCACAAGAACTGCAGGAAATCTCTTCTCCGTTCGACCCACGTTTCACATTCGATACATTTGTTATCGGCAAACCAAACGCGCTGGCGCATGCTGCTGCTTCCCGTATCATCGAATCGGCAAACGTACCGTTCAATCCGCTGTTCATTTATGGTGGCGTAGGTCTGGGTAAAACCCACCTGATGCATGCTATCGGTGCGGCGATGAAGGCAAAATCACCTGAGAAACGCGTGGTTTACCTGTCAGCTGAAAAATTCATGTACCAGTTCGTGAAGTCGCTGCGCGCGAAAGACATGATGAGCTTTAAAGAAGCATTCCGTTCTGTTGACGTTCTGATGATGGACGATATCCAGTTCATCAGCGGCAAAGAACAAACACAGGAAGAATTCTTCCATACATTCAATGCGCTGGTTGATCAGAACAAACAGATCGTGATCTCTGCTGATAAAGCGCCTTCCGATCTGCTGGGCCTTGAGGAGCGTCTGCGTTCCCGTCTGGCATGGGGTCTGGTTGCTGATATTCAGCCGAGCACATACGACCTGCGTCTCGGTATCCTTGAATCCAAACGCACATTGCTGAATGCGAACATTCCGGATGCTGTGCTTGAATTCCTGGCGCTGAAAGTGACATCGAATATCCGTGAACTCGAAGGTGCACTGAACCGAATCGTGGCCCACGCCGATGTGACCAAGCAACTGATCACACTGGAATCCACACAAGACGTTCTGCAAGACCTGCTGCGTGCGCATGACCGCCGCATCACGATTGATGAAATCCAGCGCAAAGTGGCGGAACACTACAATATCCGCCTGCAGGATATGCACTCTGCACGTCGTGCCCGTAACGTGGCGCGTCCACGTCAGGTGGCGATGTACCTCGCGAAGCAACTGACAGCGCGTTCACTGCCGGAAATCGGCCGTAAGTTCGGTGGTCGTGACCACACCACCGTAATGCATGCTGTGCGCAAGGTTGAGGAACTAATGGCTGAAGATACCCAGATCGCACAGGATGTTGAAATCATCCGCCGCGCGCTGACGGGCTGATAAGCTTCAGATTATGGAATTTGAGAGGGGTCGGGACAATGTTTCCGGCCCTTTCTTTTATCTCTTGGCTTTTTGCCTGTGGATCAGGTGGACAAATGGCGGAAACCCGCAAGATTCCGCTTTTTCCGGAAACCCCTCATGCTATAAATATTCTATTCAAGAACCATTTTTTAGCCGGATTACGGGGGATTTCCCATGAAGCTGACCATCGAACGTGCCGCCCTTATGCGCTCTTTGAACCACGTGCAGAGCGTTGTTGAGCGTCGGAACACTATTCCCATTCTTTCGAACGTACTGTTCAAGGCCGATGGCGACAGCCTTTCCATGACAACAACCGACATGGATCTCGAAATCAACGAATCAGTGGCCGCCAAAGTTGACCGCCCTGGTGCCACGACAGCCCCGGCTCACACTCTGCATGACATCGTGCGTAAACTGCCTGATGGCGCTGATGTGACGCTCGAGGTTGATGCGACCGGTAACTCCATGACCGTGAAAGCCGGCCGCTCAATGTTTAAACTGAGCTGTCTGCCCACAAGCGATTTCCCGGAAATCGGCAATACACAACTGCCATCCAGTTTCACCATTCCTGCGGCTGAATTGCGTAACCTGATCGACCGCACAAAATTCGCAATGTCGACAGAAGAAACACGTTATTACCTGAACGGTATCTACGTGCATGCGGTTGATGTTGATGGCACAAAAATTCTGCGCGCTGTGGCGACCGACGGTCACCGTCTAGCACGTTTTGAAATGCCATTGCCTGCGGGTTCTGATGGTATGCCAGGCGTTATCGTACCGCGTAAAACCATTAATGAACTGCGCAAATTGCTGGACGAAGCGGCTGATTCGATCAAGGTCAGTCTGTCTGAAAGCAAAATCCGCTTCTCCTTCGATCATATCGAACTGACATCGAAACTGATCGACGGCACGTTCCCGAACTACGAACAAGTAATTCCGACCAAGAATGACAAAGTCGTAGAGGTGAGCTCGAAAATGTTCAGCAATGCTATCGATCGCGTTTCAACGATTTCCGATGGTAAATCACGCGCTGTGAAAATTGCCCTGAACAACAAGACCATGACGATTTCGGCCAATTCCCCGGAAGCTGGCAGTGCGACGGAAGATCTGGAAGTGAATTCCAACGACAACATGGAAATCGGCTTCAACGCCCGTTACCTGCTGGATATCACAAGCCAGCTCGAAGGTGATGGTTGCCGTATTACACTGGCTGATTCGGCATCGCCGACAATTATTCAGGATTCGGCTGATCCTTCTGCGCTGTACGTTTTGATGCCACTGCGCGTTTGATCGTGTGTCGATAAAGAATACGAAAGGCACGGAAGGAATTCTGTGCCTTTCTTTTTATGCTTATGGTTAAATAGTTTTATGGCCTTTATCCGTTCACTCCAGCTCACGCATTTTCGCTGCTATGACAGCGCGCGCCTCGAAGGTTTGGTTTCGGGGCCGGTGGTGCTGACTGGGCCGAACGGGGCGGGTAAAACCAACGTGCTGGAAGCTGTTTCTTTGCTTTCGCCCGGGCGCGGTATTCGCGGTGCCAAGATATCTGAAATGCAGCAACGTGATGCGGCGTCGCCGTGGGCGTTATCGGCTGAGGCAGAAACGCAGTATGGGTCTGTCCGCATTGGCACGGGCTTTGATGCGAATAGTACCGTTGAAAAACGTATCGTGCGTATTAATGGCGAAACGGTGAAGGCACAGACAGCGCTCGCCGAATATCTTGCTTGTGTGTGGCTAACGCCGCAGATGGACCGTTTATTTATTGAGGGTTCATCATCGCGCCGCAAGTTTCTCGACCGTTTGATTTTCGCATTTGATCCTGGTCATGCGGGCCGTGTCACAAGATATGAGAACGCCATGAGTCAGCGCTCAAAGATTCTGCGTGAGAGCGAGCGCCCTGATCCTGTATGGCTTGATGGGTTAGAGGCCCAAATGGCGGAAACGGGTGTCGCGATTGCCGCAGCGCGTACAGAGTTTTTGAGTATTTTACAGCGTGCTTGTGATCAATCAGATGTCGCAGAAACCCTTTTCCCGCGCGCCCTCATGGCATTACGTGGCACGATTGAGGAATTGTTGGCGCAAGCACCCGCGCTGGAGGTTGAGGATATGTTCCGATACCAGCTGCGCGACTCCCGCAATGTGGATGCGCGCACGGGCGGGGCGGCTACAGGACCGCATAAAGCAGATCTCGCTGTGACGTATGCCGCGAAAAACATGCCCGCTGATCAGTGTTCAACGGGTGAGCAAAAGGCGCTTCTGATCGGTATTACGTTGGCGCATAGCCGCTTAATGGCCGCAGAGCGCGGCGCACCGCCCATTCTGTTGCTAGACGAAGTCGCTGCGCATCTGGATGAAAACCGCAGGGCTGCGCTCTATGATATTCTGCTGGGGCTGGGTGGGCAGGTCTGGATGACTGGCACGGATGCACTTTTATTCGATTCTTTAGCCTCAAAAGCGCACTTTTTCCATGTCGAAAAAAGCCATTTGCAACAGCGCGGTACAGCGGCTGCGGCCTGATAATTCGACCTTATTTAACTCTTTGATTTTAAATCGTAATTTAGGCCGGGAAAACCGTTGAAAAGGGGTTTTTTACGGTGCTTTTTTTGCCCCTGAGTGCTATAAAAAACGACCAATCGCACTACATTATTTTTATCAAACGAACGTAGCGAAAACATGTCCGAAATGGCCCAACGTAAATCTGATTCCGAACAACTCGAAGCCCAGAATGCCGCTGCCGCTGCTTACGGCGCGGATTCGATCAAGGTCCTGCGCGGCCTTGATGCTGTGCGCAAACGTCCTGGCATGTATATCGGTGATACCGATGACGGTTCGGGTTTGCACCACATGGTGTACGAAGTTGTCGATAACGCGATCGATGAATCGCTGGCGGGCCATTGCGACCGTATCGATGTTGTGATCAATAAGGCTGGTTCTGTCACCGTGCGTGATAATGGCCGTGGTATTCCTGTCGATATTCACAAAGAAGAAGGCGTTTCCGCTGCCGAAGTTATCATGACCCAGTTGCATGCGGGCGGTAAGTTCGACCAGAATTCTTATAAGGTTTCTGGCGGTCTGCACGGCGTGGGTGTTTCTGTTGTGAACGCCCTGTCTGAATATCTCGACCTGAAAATCAATCGTCAGGGCAAGATTTGGGAAATGCGTTTCCGTCACGGCGATGCCGAAGCACCGCTGCGCGAAGTGGGCGAGATGGTGCCGGGCCAGCGCACAGGCACGGAAGTGACATTCCTGCCGTCACCTGAAACCTTTACAATGACTGAATTCGATTTCACAACGCTTGAGGATCGCTTGCGCGAACTCGCGTTCCTGAACTCGGGCGTTAACATCTTCCTGCGCGATGACCGCGAAGAACCATTCAAGGAAGTAAATTTCCATTTTGATGGCGGTATCGAAAGCTTCGTTAATTACCTGAATCGTAACAAGACGCCGCTCGGCAAAAAGCCTGTTTATATCACTGCTTTTGATGAAGTGGCGGGTATCACGGTTGAGTCTGCGCTGGAATGGACGGATGCTTACCACGAAAGCATGCTGTGCTTTACCAATAACATTCCACAACGTGACGGCGGTACGCACCTTCAAGGCTTCCGTAATGCGCTGACACGCGTGCTGATGAAGTATGCTGAAGAAGAAGGTCTGCTGAAAAAGACAAAAGACCTGAAGCTGACCGGCGAAGATATGCGCGAAGGTTTGACTTGCGTATTGTCGGTTAAGGTTCCTGATCCTAAATTCTCATCCCAGACAAAAGACAAGCTGGTGTCATCGGAAGTCCGTCCGGTCGTTGAGGCCGCCATTGCCGAGCATTTGAGCACATGGTTGGGTGAAAACCCGGCTGACTCACGCCGTATTGTCGGCAAGATCATCGAAGCGGCCACGGCCCGCGAAGCCGCGCGTAAGGCCCGCGATCTGACACGCCGCAAGGGCATCATGGATATCTCTAGCCTGCCGGGTAAACTGGCGGACTGTCAGGAACGTGATCCTTCGAAATCTGAACTGTTCATCGTCGAGGGTGACTCGGCGGGTGGTTCTGCGAAATCCGGTCGTCACCGTAAATCCCAGGCGATTTTGCCGCTGCGTGGTAAGGTTTTGAACGTTGAGCGCGCGCGTTTCGACAAGGTTCTGAGCAATAATGAACTGGGCACGCTGATTACAGCGCTCGGCACCAGCATCGGCAGCGAAGAATTCAATATCGAGAAAATTCGCTATCACAAAATCATTATCATGACCGACGCCGACGTCGACGGTTCGCACATTCGTACACTGCTGCTGACGTTCTTCTATCGTCATATGCCGGATATTATTTCCAAGGGCTATCTCTATATCGCCCAGCCGCCACTGTACAAAGTGAAACGCGGTAATTCGGCAGAGCTGTATCTGAAAAACGATGCCGCACTCGAAGATTATCTGATCGATGCGTCGCTGAGCGATGGTGTCATCCTGTCTATCGGTCCAAAAACTTATGCTGGCGAAGAACTGCGTGATCTGTTGGTAAAAACCCGCGCTGTGAAATCAAGCATTCATACGCTGGTGGCCCGTGTGGGTAACCGGGCTGTGGTTGAACAGGCGGCGATTGTCGGCGCGTTCGATGATGCGATCTTTGCTGATGTGAAAAAAGGCGAAGAGCTTGCAGTTAAACTGGCCGAGCGTATGAACGCACTCGCTGACAAGCGTGAGCAAGGCTGGCGTGGTGAATTCACCCCTGTCGGCGGATATGTATTTACCCGCACATTGCGCGGTGTGAAAGAATATGTACGTATTCCGGTTGAATCTCTGCGTTCAACCGAAGCGGTGCGCCTGAATAACAACCGTGATTGGCTGACAGAAAGCTTCTCACAAGATATTTCGGCAATCCATGCTGAAAATGGCGGCAAACAACTGGCGAGCGTGCAGGGGCCTTCCAGTCTTTATGACGCGATCCAGGCGATTGGCCGTAAGGGCCTGCAGATCCAGCGCTATAAAGGTCTCGGTGAGATGAACCCAGAACAATTGTGGGAAACCACACTGGATCCGGCTGTTCGTACGCTGCTGCAGGTCAATATCAAGGACGCTGAAAAGGCGAACGAGATTTTTGCCACGCTGATGGGCGATATCGTCGAACCACGCCGCAAATTCATTCAGGATAATGCCCTGAAGGTTTCCAACCTCGACGTATAAAAGCAGGATAGGTCATGTCTTCACTTGTTCAGGCGCTGTCGCAAATCGTCGGCGATGTATTCATTAGTCTTGATCTGCCTGCTGAATTGGGTGCGGTGCGTGTCTCTGACCGCCCTGACCTCGCGCAATTCCAATGTAACGGTGCGATGGCTGCTGCCAAGCAAGCGAAGAAAAATCCGCGTGCTGTGGCCGAAGAAGTCGTTGCCAAGCTTTCAACCAATCCTTTGTTTTCCAAAGTTGAAATTGCTGGTCCCGGTTTTATCAATCTGAATATTACCGATGAGATGCTGGCCGGGCACCTGACCGGTATTTCGGCTGATGATCGTTGCGGTGTCGCGCCGCTGGCGCATGGCGAAACCATCGTTCTGGATTACGGCGGCATGAACGTGGCCAAGGCCATGCATGTCGGCCATTTGCGCCCGAACGTGATTGGTGATGCGCTCAAACGCATGGTGCGCTTTGCCGGTTACAACGCGCTTGGTGATATTCACATGGGTGACTGGGGTTTGCCGATGGGGCAGATCATCAGCGAGTTCGCTCTGCGTAATCCTGAATGGGTTTATTTCGATGCCAACTTCACGGGACCTTATCCGGAAGAAGCGCCGTTTGTTTACAGCACGCTCGAAGAGATTTATCCAGTGGCGTCCAACGCCTGTAAGG
>Ga0247823_10004927_pt1 | contig 10638 bp, 11 predicted proteins | sample 13C_PalmiticAcid_2_FD_192426 | JGI IMG/M metagenome (GOLD analysis project Ga0247823, IMG submission 192426) | Soil microbial communities from agricultural site in Penn Yan, New York, United States - 13C_PalmiticAcid_Day30 | ecosystem: Environmental > Terrestrial > Soil > Agricultural land...
ACCTGAAGCCGGGTGTTCATCTCGATGAAGTAGAACTCACCATTTTCCCACAGGAACTCGATCGTGCCCGCGCCGCGATAGCCCATATCGGCCATCGCCTTGGCGCAGATGGCGCCGATGCGGTCGCGTTCCTCGGCCGAAAGGACCGGGGAGGGCGCTTCTTCGAGCACCTTCTGGTGGCGGCGCTGCAGCGAGCAGTCGCGTTCGCCCAGATGGATGGCGTTGCCATTGCCGTCGCCAAACACCTGAATCTCGATGTGGCGGGGATTGCCGAGATATTTTTCGAGATAGACAGTCGCGTCGCCGAACGCGGCCTTCGCCTCGCTGCCCGCCTGCTGCATCAGCGTTTCGAACTGGTCGGGATCGGTGCAGACTTTCATCCCGCGACCGCCGCCGCCCGATGCGGCCTTGATGATGACCGGATAGCCGATTTCGGCTGCGATTTTCTTGGCTTCGTCGACGTCGCTGATCGCGCCGTCCGAACCGGGGACGAGCGGAAGGCCGAGCGCACCGGCAGTGCGCTTGGCTTCGACCTTGTCGCCCATCGTCCGGATATGCTCGGGCTTCGGGCCGACGAAGATCAGGTTATGCAACTCGACGATCTCGGCGAACTTGGCGTTCTCTGAAAGGAAGCCATAGCCCGGATGGATCGCATCGGCGCCCGAGATTTCGGCGGCCGAGATAATGTTGGGGATGTTGAGATAGGAATCCGCAGCGGCGGGCGGGCCGATGCACACCGCCTGATCGGCGAGGCGGACATGCATCGCGTCGGCATCTGCGGTCGAGTGTACCGCGACCGTCTTGATCCCCATTTCATGGCATGCGCGATGGATGCGCAAAGCGATCTCGCCGCGATTGGCGATCAGGAGTTTCTTGATCTCGGGCAAGTGGCTTACTCGACCACAACCAGCGGCTGATCGAATTCGACCGGCTGGCCGTTGTCGATCAGGATCGCCTTGACGGTGCCGCCATGCGGCGCGGCGATCGGGTTCATCACCTTCATCGCCTCGACAATCACCAGCGTGTCGCCCGCCTTGACCTGGCTTCCCACGGCGACGAACGGCTTAGCGCCCGGTTCGGCCGAGAGATAGGCGGTGCCGACCATCGGTGACTTGACCGCATTTTCATGCGCCGGAGTAATCGACGCGGGGTCCGACGGCATCGACGCGGGCGCAGCGGCCGCGAGCGGGGCAGCGGCGACCGGCGCGGCGGCATAGGCCACCGGCGCGGCGTTGACCTTGCGCGCGACGCGAACCTTGCGGTCGCCGTCCTCGACCTCGATCTCGGTCAGGTTGGTTTCGTCGAGCACCGCGGCGAGCTGGCGCACCAGCTCAATGTCCACGTGCATGTTCTTTTTGTTCTCTTCGCTCATGCGACCTCGAAAATCGGAAGCGGCCCACAGTCTGCCCGGGACACGCACATAAACGCGCCCAATGTCAGAGACGGGCCGCCGCTTCAAGCGCAAGCACGTAGGAATGCGCGCCGAAGCCGGCGATGGTTCCCTTTGCCGCCATGCCGACATAGCTATGGTGGCGATACTCCTCGCGATTGTGCGGGTTGGAGATATGGACCTCGATCACCGGGGTCCGGATCGAACGGATACAATCGTAAAGCGCCAGCGACGTGTGGGTATAGGCGCCCGAATTCAGCAAGATCGCCCTGGCACCATGCGCCTGCGCCTCGTGCATCCAGTCGATCAGATGCCCTTCGTGATTCGACTGGCGCATGTCGATGATGAGATCGAGTTCGCGGCCGCGATCCTCGAGCATGCCGGCAATGTCATCGAGCGTGTCGGAGCCGTAGATCTCCGGCTCACGCGTGCCGAGCAGGTTCAGGTTCGGCCCGTTGAGTACGTAAATCGTATCCGCCATGCCAACTCCTGCATTTGAGCTTTTGCGCTAGCCCCTATATCGCGCCCGAGCGAAAGGACCAGCATGCAGACTCATAGCGACGGCACGATCACGATCACGGTCAATGGCGAGCATCGCCGCGTTGCGGGCGGCATCACGCTCGCGCAGCTTGCGGGCGAGCTGGGCCTCGCGCCCGAGAAGGTGGCGGTCGAGCGCAATCTGGAGGTGGTACCACGCTCGACGCTGACGCAGGTGCTGGTCGAGGATGGCGACGAGATCGAGATCGTGCACTTCGTTGGCGGTGGTGACCACGCCGCAGCGGTGAATGACGATAGCTGGACCGTTGCCGGCAAGACGTTCCGCTCGCGGCTGATCGTCGGGACTGGAAAGTACAAGGATTTCGAACAGAACGCGGCTGCAGTCGAGGCTTCGGGTGCGGAGATCGTCACCGTGGCGGTGCGCCGGGTGAACGTCAGCGACCCCAATGCGCCGATGCTGACCGACTATATCGATCCGAAGAAGATCACCTATTTGCCCAACACCGCCGGCTGCTTCGACGCCGACAGCGCGATCCGCACGCTTCGGCTGGCGCGCGAGGCGGGCGGCTGGGATCTGGTCAAGCTCGAGGTGCTGGGCGAGGCGAAGACGCTGTACCCCGACATGGTCGAGACGCTGCGCGCGACCGAAGTCCTCGCCAATGAGGGCTTCAAGCCGATGGTCTATTGCGTCGACGATCCGATCGCGGCGAAGCGACTGGAGGACGCCGGTGCCGTCGCGATCATGCCGCTGGGCGCGCCGATCGGATCGGGCCTTGGCATCCAGAATCTCGTCACGATCCGCCTGATCGTCGAGGGCGCGACCGTGCCCGTGCTGGTCGACGCCGGCGTGGGTACCGCGAGCGACGCGGCCGTGGCGATGGAGCTCGGCTGCGACGGGGTGCTGATGAACACGGCGATCGCGGAGGCCAAGGACCCGATCCTGATGGCGCGCGCGATGCGGCTCGCGGTCGAGAGCGGGCGTCTGGCGTATCGCAGCGGGCGGATGGGCAAGCGGCGCTATGCCGATCCGTCGAGTCCGCTGGCGGGGCTGATCTAGGCCTTCCCCACCAGCCAGACGGTCATGCCGCCGCAATCGGGATCTTCGATGCGGTGGGCGATCACGGTGAGACCGCTGCTGGCGAACAGGGCGCGATATTCGGCGGGGGCGAGACTGGCGTGGAACAGCTCCTCGCCCTCCAGCTCGCCGATCGCGATGCCGCGTGCGGGGCCGGTGTTGAACAGAGCGACGCCGCCGCGTTTGAGCCAGACGGCGATGCGCGGGATCAGCTTTTCCTGCCATTCGATATCGAGGTGGAACAGGCTGCTCCACGCGATGATGCCGTCATAGGCGCTCGATTCGGCTCCGAACTTGCGCATGTCCGCCTCAATCCAGCGATCGCGCGGAAAGCGCGTGCGCGCGAGCTGGATCATGCCCGGGGCGATGTCGATCCCGGTGAGATGAAATCCGCGATCGATGAAATAGCGGGCGAGCGGTTCGCCTCCGCCGCAGCCCAGATCGAGCAGTGCGCCGTCCTTTGGCAAATGCCGGATGAAACGGTCGAGCCAGATCCGCTCCGGAAAGCTGCGGCGGCGCGCGGCGTCGAAGGCGTGCGCGTGGCGCTGATACAGTTCAGCGATGCGATCAGGCACGCCGCAAGTTCGCCACGTTCTGGCGCCTCTCCGGAACCCTCATATCCCCCATCGGTTGGATAGTCCGAACCAACAGTCAAAGGAGCTCATCATGGGCGAACTCGTCGACAAGATCAAAGGCAACGTCAACGAAGCGATCGGCAAGGCCAAGCAGCACAGCAAGGATCCGGAAACGCGGGCGGAAGGCGAGAAGCAGGAAGTGAAGGGCAAGGCGCAACAGCTTGCCGGCAAGGTCAAAGGCGCACTGGGCGACGACATCTGAATTTGACACAAATTCGCATAAAAGTCGGATTAAGGGCCGTTTCCTGCGGGAAGTGGCCCTTTTTCATGGATGGGCCGATTCGACTCGTTAACTTTCGTTGTGCATTATCCTGTTTCGGGCCGGGCTTTTTCCCGGCGCAAGTCAGCCATCCGGGGGGCTCGACTCGTGATCAACGCCGTTGCCGAACATCCAATTCTACCTTTCGCTCAGGGCGAGTGGCGCGTCGAACCGCGCGGCAGCCTTGGCTATGTGCTGGCGCAGGCGCGCCTGGAACGCGAGATGACGATCGAGCAGGTCGCGGCGCAGACGCGCGTGCCGATCCGTTATCTTCACGCGATCGAGGACGAGCGGTTCGATATCATCCCCGGACGCATCTACGCCAAGGGCTTTGTCAAGGCGTTCGCGCGCTCGGTCGGACTTTGCGAGCGCTGGGCAGGCGAGGCGATCACAGAAGCGATGGCCGAGAAGCGGGCGCTGGTCGCGGCCTGACCTTCTCTATCCCCGGATCGCTGTGATGGTGGTGCCGGGGGTGATGAACTCCACATCGGTCTTGAGATGCAGCAGGCGGACGCCCGTCTGCGCCAGTGCACGGTCGAGCGCGGGCGCGAACTCGTCGGTCCTCTCGACGGTCTCGGCCCAGCAGCCATAGGCGCGGCCGAGCGCGGCGAAGTCCGGGTTGTGCAGCGTGGTCCCCGACAGGCGTGCGGGGAACTCGCGCTCCTGATGCATGCGGATCGTGCCAAAGGCGCCGTTGTCGATCACCAGCACCAGCATGTTCGCGTCGTGCTGGATCGCGGTCGCCAGTTCCTGACCGTTCATCATGAAGTCGCCATCGCCCGCGAGTGCCACGGCGAGCCGGTCGGGGCGTCGGAGCGCAGCGGCGACCGCAGCGGGGGTGCCATAGCCCATCGCGCCGGAGGTCGGCGCGAGCTGCGTCGGCTGAGCGCCGTAATGCCAGTAGCGGTGCCACCAGCCCGAGAAATTACCCGCACCATTGCAGATGATCGCATCGTCCGGCCCAAGCCGCTCGCGCATCGCCGCGACGCACTGGCCAAGATCAAGCGTGACGCCCTCACGCGGTTGCGGGGTGGACCATTCGAGCCACTCGGCATGGGCTTCGCCGGCGCCGGTGAAAGGCTTCTCCAACGGTTTCAGACTGGAGAGCATGTCAGCAAAGATGCTGACATCGCAGCACACCGCCATGTCGGCGTGGTAGACGCGGTTCAGTTCCTCCGGGTCGGGATGGACGTGGATCAGCGTCTGGCCTGGATGGTCGGGCGTGACGAGCGTGTACCCGTCGGTGGTCGCTTCGCCGAGACGCGCGCCGACGACGAGCAGCAAGTCGGCATCGCGGATGCGCTGGGTGAGCTTGGGGTTGGGGCCATAGCCGAGATTACCGGCCCAGGCGGGCGAGGTGTTCGAGATCGCGTCCTGACGACGGAATGCGCCGGCGACGGGGATCCCCCAGAGTTCGGCGAAGGCGGCGAAATGGAGACCCGTCGAAAGGTCCCATCCGGCCCCACCGACGATCGCGACCGGGCGCTCGGCGGCACGGATGCGCTCGACGATCTGGTGCGCGGCCTCTTCATTTACGTCAGGGGCGAGCAGATAGCTGGTGGACACGGGCCGATCCACCGCCTCAACCGCATCGAGCAACATGTCTTCGGGCAGGGCGATCACCACCGGACCCGGGCGGCCGCTGATCGCGACGTTCCACGCGCGTGCGACATATTCGGGGATGCGGCAGGCGTCCTCGATCCGCGTCGCCCATTTTGCGAGCGGCGCGAACATCGCTGGGAAATCGACTTCCTGAAAGCCTTCGCGGTCGCGCATCGAACGGTCGACATCGCCGATGAACAGCAGCATCGGCTGCGAATCCTGCATCGCGACATGGACGCCGATGCTGGCGTTGGTCGCGCCGGGGCCGCGGGTGACGAAGCAAACGCCGGGCTTGCCTGTCATCGTGCCGTCGGCGCAGGCCATGAAGGCTGCGCCGCCCTCTTGCCGGCAGGTGACGAGATCGATTTCGGGCACGTCGTGCAGGGCGTCGAGTACCGCGAGGAAGCTTTCGCCCGGGACATGGAAAATGCGGTCGCAGCCCTGGGCCACGAGGTTGTCGACCAGAATGCGGCCACCGTTGCGAAGCTTCGTCATGCTGCCTTTCTGGCGTCCTGTGTCGGGGAAGTCGAGCCGGGTAATGGTAAAGAATCGCGTTCTTGCTTAGGGTTGAGCGAAACAACGGGAGGATGGGCGATGCGGGTGGCGAGTTGCCAGTGCGGTGCGGTAACTGCGGCGTGTTCGGGGGAGCCGGTGCGGGTTTCGGTTTGCCATTGTCTGGCTTGCCAGCAACGGAGCGGCAGTGCGTTCGCCACGCAGGCACGCTTTGCCACCACAAGCGTCACGACGTCAGGCGAGACCACGATTTGGCAGCGGCGCGGTGATGAGGGCGGCGTCGCCAGCTTTCACTTCTGCACGATCTGCGGATCCACGGTCTGGTACGTTGCGGACGGCCAGCCGGACGTGATTGCGGTTGCGCTCGGCGCGTTTGCCGATCCTCACGCCTTCGGTCCGCCCGTCTATTCGGTCTATGAAGAGCGCAAGTTTGCCTGGCTGACCGTCGACGCGCCCGGGATGGAGCATTTCGACTAGGCGGCGTAGCGCGCCTTGAGCATCGACCAGACCGCGCGCAGGCTCATCGCGTCGCCACCCTTGGGGCGGCCGGGTTTGGCGGCCGGGCGCCAGGCGAACAAATCGAAATGCGCCCAGGCGATATCCTTGGGCACGAAGCGGCGGAGGAACAAGGCCGCCGTGATCGGGCCTGCGAAGGGGCCCTCGGGGGCGTTGATCATGTCGGCGATGTCGGACTTGAGCATCTCGTCATAGCCGTCCCACAGCGGCAGGCGCCACAGCGGATCCTTCTGATCGATGCCATGGTCGAGCAACTCGTGGGCGAGCGCGTCGGTATTGGCGAACAGTGCGGGAAGCTCCGGACCAAGTGCAACACGCGCCGCGCCGGTGAGGGTCGCGAAGTCGAGGACCAGTTCGGGCTTCGCCTCGATCGCCTTTGCCAGTGCATCGCCGAGGATCAGGCGGCCCTCAGCGTCGGTGTTCGTATTCTCCACCGTCAGGCCCTTGCGGGTCTTGAGAACGTCGCCGGGGCGGAAGGCGTTGCCAGCGACGGCATTCTCGACCGCGGGGATGAGAAGGTGGAGGCGGACGGGAAGGCGCTGGGCCATCACTACGCCGGCGAGCGCCAGCGCGTGCGCGGCGCCGCCCATATCCTTCTTCATCAGGCGCATGCCCGCACTCGGCTTGATGTCGAGCCCGCCGGTGTCGAAGCACACGCCCTTGCCGACCAGCGCGATGCGGGGGTGCTTGGGATCACCCCATTCGAGCTCAATCAGGCGCGGCTCGCGTCCGCGCGCGGCGGCCATGCCGACCGCGTGGATCATCGGATAGCCCTGTTCGAGCGCGTCGCCGCGAGTGACGGTGAGCGTGGCCTTATGCGCCTTTGCGAGCGCCGCGGCCTCGGCTTCCAGTTCGGCGGGACCCAGATCGGCGGCGGCGGTGTTGACCAGATCGCGCACCTTGAAGGTCGCAGTGGCAAGGCGCAGCGTCTCTTCGATCCGGCCCGGTTCGCTGGTCAGCAAGGTGCGCGGACCGGTCGGGTTCTCGTCCTTGCGGTAGCGATCGAAGCGATATTGGGCGAGCACCCAGCCGAGCATCGCAGCACCCGGTTCGCCGGAAGCGAGGCGGTATGTACCCTCGGGCAATTGCTCGCCGAGCGAGGCGATGCGGTAGGGCGAGGTTTCCGCCTCGTCACAGACCAGCAGCATCGACCAGTCGTCGTCCTTGTCGCCGGGCAGCACCGCGCGGTTACCCGCCTTGCCCACCACCTTATTCGCGGTGATCGCGGTGCGCACGCGCGCCGGCTGACCCTTAAGCCAGTCGGCCCATTTGTCGGGGTGCACGACATGGATGGTGCGCGCGGGCTGGCCGCGATCGGGCTGAAGCAACGGAGACAGGTCGGTCATTGCGGTGATGTAAGCATCCTGAGGCACGACAGCCAAGCGCTATCGGCGGGAACAGAGACTGAGGGCACGGTCGATCATCGCGGAAAGACGATCGCGGGACTGAGCGAGCGCCGCGGGGTCTACGCCGCGTTCCTGCGTTTCGAAGTTCACATAGTCGAGGCCGCGCAGCAGCGCGTAGTTGGAGAGCGAGCCATCGGTCACGCCGACCCGCTCGAACACGACGTTGAAGTCGGCCGTGACCAATGCGCGGCCGCACCATGCCGTCGAAGGTGATGTGCCGTTGCGCCAGGGGACATAGGCGAGGGTGTCGTCATCATCGAACGGCCATGCGCGGCCCTGCGACGGGGACGGCTGCATCACATCGTCGCAGAAGCGGATCGAGACCTCGCCGCGACCGGGACGGTCAGACTGGTTGCAGCTCGATGCCGAGGTGTCGAAGCCCGGTGAATTGGTGTGGAGCGCGATGATCGGCCGCGCGCCGCGCGCATAGTCGGCAAGGACGGTCTTGGCGTAGCGCGGATAGCCGTCGCGGAAATTACGGTTGGGGTCGATCGGGCGGCCGCGATCGACCGCAGCGTTGCGGCGGCGGCCATCTTCGGCGATGCCCGAATCCACCGCGATCACCACGCCGCCATGTTTGCGGACTCCGGCCAGAGCGGCCTCGAACCCGGCATTCTCGTTATCGTGCGGCACGAACCAGAGTGGCCCGCGCGGTTTCTTCACATTGGCGATACGGAACAGCCGCCAGCTGCCCCGCTCTTCCTGAAACTCGATGCGGCTGACGGCGAGGCCACGCCATTCCGCCGGATCGCGGTGGCGGGCGAAATCATCGTCGGCGATCGTCAGCGGATCGACCAGGGTATGGCGCACCCCATCATCCTGTCGCGTGCCGCTCAGCGCCAGCCACAGGGCGGCGGCGAGAGCGGCGCGGGCAAGCATCAGGCCAGCGGCACGCCGTACAGATCGTGCTCGTCGGCGTCCTCGATCTCGACCCGGACGATGTCGCCCTGCTTCAGGTGACCGGCATCGCGGAGGAAGACGGTACCGTCGATCTCCGGCGCGTCGGCCTGCGATCGGGCGTTGGCGCCGTCATCTTCGACCTCGTCCACGATCACCTCAAGCGTCCGGCCGATCTTGGCCTGGAGCTTGGCGGCGCTGATCGCGGCGGTCTTCTCCATGATCCGGGCGTAGCGCTCTTCCTTGATCTCTTCCGGCACCGCGCCGGGCAGGTCGTTGGCGGCCGCACCCTCGACCGGTTCGAAGCGGAAGGCACCGACACGGTCGAGCTGGGCTTCGTCGAGCCAGTCGAGAAGGTATTGGAAATCCGCCTCGGTTTCGCCGGGGAAGCCGACGACGAAGGTCGAGCGGATGGTGATATCCGGCGCGATGCTGCGCCAGTTCTTGAGACGCTCCAGCACCTTTGCCTCGTTCGCCGGGCGGCGCATCGTGCGCAGGACGCTGGGTGAGGCATGCTGGAAGGGGATGTCGAGATAAGGGAGGATCAGCCCCTCGGCCATCAGCGGGATGACCTGATCGACATGCGGGTAGGGGTAGACATAGTGCAGCCGCACCCACGGCGCGATCTTGCCAAGCTCGCGGGCAAGGTCGGTCATGTGAGGGACGATCTGTTCGCCCTTCCACATCCGCGGTTCCTTGCGGATATCGACGCCATAGGCCGACGTATCCTGGCTGATGACCAGCAGTTCCTTCGTCCCGGCCTCGACCAGCTTTTCGGCCTCGCGCAGGATCGCGTCGGGGCGGCGGCTGACGAGGTCGCCGCGCAGCGCCGGGATGATGCAGAAGGCGCAGCGGTGGTTGCAGCCCTCGGAGATCTTCAGATAGCTGTAGTGGCGCGGGGTCAGCTTGAGGCCGCTGTCGGGTACCAGGTTGATAAACGCGTTCGCGGGCATCGGCGCGGCATCATGAACGGCGCCGACGACTTCCTCATACTGGTGCGCGCCGGTGACGGCGAGGACGTTGGGGAAACGGGCGCGGATGACCTCCGCCTCCTTGCCCATGCAGCCGGTGACGATGACGCGACCATTCTCAGCGATTGCCTCGCCGATCGCCTCAAGGCTCTCCTCCTTGGCGCTGTCGAGGAAGCCGCAGGTGTTGACGAGCACCACGTCTGCGCCGGCATAGTCGGGCGACAGAGCATAGCCGTCGGAACGGAGCTTGGTCAGGATACGCTCGGAGTCGACCAGATTCTTGGGACAGCCGAGCGACACCATGCCCACCTTGGGGGCTTCGGGGAGTCGCGTTGCCATGATTGGCCGCGCACATAGGGAATTCTGCAGAAAAAGATAGGGGCGGGCGTTTCTACTCCTGTTTCAGGGTCTGGCGGCGCGGGGTGGCACGCCAGGGCCGAAGCGACGAGGGCAGGACGAGGTCGAGATGCGCCGCCCGCCCGCGCACCGCATCAAGCGTTCGTTTGAGCTGGCGTGCGATCTCACCGGATGACTGCCGCGCGGCGACCAGCCGGCGGAGTTCCGCGTCATCCTCTTCGCTCCAGGGCCGTCGCCGTCGGGGCGAAACCGAAACGGTCATGGCTGGTCCCCCGCGGTTCGAGCTTCGGCGCGGGCATCGCGCAGGATCTCGACTCCGCCCTTGATTGCGATCAGTGCGGTGGCGATGCCCACGGCGAGGTCGGGCCAGTTGACGCCCAGCCAGAGCACCAGAACGCCCGCGATCAGGACGCCGCCATTGGCGATGAAGTCGTTGAAGCTGAAGATGGTCGCCGCACGCAGATTAACGTCGGGCTCCTCCAGCTTCTGGAGGGCGCGCAGGCAGAACCAGTTCACAGC
>Ga0247823_10004929_pt1 | contig 10636 bp, 8 predicted proteins | sample 13C_PalmiticAcid_2_FD_192426 | JGI IMG/M metagenome (GOLD analysis project Ga0247823, IMG submission 192426) | Soil microbial communities from agricultural site in Penn Yan, New York, United States - 13C_PalmiticAcid_Day30 | ecosystem: Environmental > Terrestrial > Soil > Agricultural land...
CTGGAGGGGTGGTCCGGCTGCAGACTCAGCACCGGGAAGGGGTCGAGGTAGCGGCTCTTGTTGAACATCTTGCGCGCCTCGGACCAGGTGCCGTCGAGCAGCACGAACAGCGGGCGGCGCGCGGGTGAACCGGCCGTGGCGGGTTCGGCCGGCGGCGGCGCGGTGATCACGCGCGCCGGGTCCACGAACTCACCGGGGAACACCACGCAGGGCTGCCATTGCGGGTCGTTCAGCAGCGCGATGAGCGTGGGATCGATGACGGTGCGCGACCAGCCGAAGGCCCAGGTGTCGGCCACCACGTCGGCGATCAGCCAGCCGGTGTTGCTGGGCTTGAGCGCCTCGGTGTCGCCCATGAGCAGGCAGACGCCGGCGCGCGTGTCGGCCTTGGGCTGCAGGTTGCAGACGCAGTAGCGCAGCAAGAGGCGGCAACGCTCGCAGCGGCGACCACCGCCGCCGCGTGCCACGAACGGCTTGACACTGGCGGCCATGCGCGCGGCGCGCAGGCGTGAAACGGCATGAGGCATGGGGCCGCGACTGTACCGCGGGCGCCCACCGCACCGTCAGGGGATGAAATTCAAGCCCTCAGGCAAGTCGCCTTGAATCGGCACCTCGAACAGCGGCCCGCCCGCGTCCGGATCGATCACCGTCGTGCCATGGCTGGCGAAGAACACCGCGATCTGCGTCTGCGCCGCCACCGCCAGTGGCGCGGCCGCCGCGACGCCGATGTTGGTGAGGAAGGTGTGCGGGTTCTTCGGAATGCCCGGGTTGCCTGCGTTGGCCAGGTCGTTGCGGAAGTAGGTGACGCGGTCCTTCAAGCCGCCCGCGCGCACGATGGCGCTGCTGGTGGGGTTGGGCACGGTCACGTCGCCCTTGGCGAACTGCACGATGACGGGCTTGGCCGCGTGGCCCAGGGGCGGGTCACGGCGGATCAGCTCGGCGTAGGACACCGGGTTGCCCGACTGTTGCACCCATTCGTTGCGGTCCAGCAGCTCGGCGATGGCCATGGCGCCGGGAACGGTGTTCACCAGCGGCGGCTGGTCGCGCAGGGGCAGGTTCTCGTTGAAGTTGAGCGGCACCGGCAGCTCGGGCGTGGGCGGCAGGTTCAGCAGCACGGGCTGGCGCGTGGCCAGGCTCAGGCCGGTGAGGACGCGAAACGCCGGGCTGAGGCGCGCAATCTCGGTGATGGAGCCGCCGGGCACGTTGGGCACGCCGGCCTTGATGTTGCGCTCCACGCCCAGCAGCATGGTGCCGTAGATGCCACCGAAGGACTGGCCCGCGTAGTAGATGCGCGCGGGGTCGAGGTCGCGCGAACCGTCGCCGTCCACGTCGACGCCCACCTCCACCTGGCGAACCAGTTGCATGAGGTCGATGACGGTCTGGCGCAGGCCGTCGCGGCTGCTGACGATGGTCTGCGGCGCAGCCGCGTTCACGCCTTCGGTGCTGTCGATGGCGCCGTTGCCGTCCTGGTCGATGCCGCGCCCGCCGGCGGGGATCTGCACCGGCGCGCCCGCCGTGGGCAGCACGTTGAGGTAGCCCTGCGCCCCGCCGCCATGGCCCACCACGTTGATGGACAGCGTGGCGATGCCCTGTGACGCCAGCACCGAGGCCACGGTCCACGGGGCGCCGTACATGCTGTCGGTGAAGCCGTGGCCGAAGATGGCCACCGGCCAGCCGCCGGCCGGCCTGGGGCTCGCGGGCAGGAAGAACTGGGCCGTCAGTGCCTGGCTGCCCAGGGGGCGCGGGTTGCCCGTGAGCGTGTCCGTCGGCGGGATCACCTTGGCGGCGTTCTGGTACTCGGGCGAATCGAAGCGCGCGTAGGCCACGTGGCCCACGGCGCCCGGCATCACCTGCAAGGCGGGCGTGGGCAGGAAGCCCGCCGTGAAGGTGGGCGCGGTGCCGGTCTGGCGGTTGAACTGGATGCCCTGCAGGCCCGCCACGGGGAACAGCGCGCGCACGGCACCGCCGTTGCCCACCATGAAGTTCATGGGCGCGGGCGTGCCGGCCTTGATGCGGCGCTGGATCTTGAGCAGGTCGCCCGTGGCCGTCTGCGTGGTGAACAGCGAGGCCGCCACCACCGCGCGCCCGCCACCGCGCGCCATGGGCAGCGCGTCGCGCAGTTCGCGCAGGTGGGCGTCGCGCCCGCCCAGGAAGTCGGCGTTCTTCAACTTCTTGCCGCTGGCGTCGCGCACGGCGTTGGTGACCACCAGCAGGTAGCGCGAGCGCTCTTGCAGCAGCTCGTCGGATTCGAACGCCAGGGTCTTGCTCGCCGGGTCCCACACCACCTGGTTGATGCCCACCCGCTGGCCGAAGCCGCGCAGGGTGAGCACGTCGCCCAGGTTGACGAGGTAGATGCTCTCGCTGTTCACCGACGCGGGATCGATGTCGCCGGTGAAGGGCACCGTGATGCGCGGCTGCGTGGAGAAGCCGTCGAGCGTGTTGATGACGTCGATGTCGGCGCAGTCGCTGGGCCGTGTGGCGCAGTCGGGCTTGGGCAGGTTCACGCGGCGCAGCGTGGCGTTGCCGAAGTCGGGCACGGTGTAGCGGTTGCTGGGGAAGGGCGAGGCGGCGGCGTCGTACCGCACGGTTACGCCGTCGGCCTGAGCGAGTGCCGGCCACAGGGCGAAGGAAATGGCCAGCGTGAGCGCCAGCCGCGGGCAGCGCGGGCGAGTCGGGGTCATGGCTTGTCTCCTGGGAGGGCCGCTGAACGCGGCTCGATTGCCTGGCGGGATGCTGTTCCGAGCGGCGGTTATAGGCCCGCCGCGCCGCGCGCACCAGAGGGTCTGGCGTTTTCCCTGAGTCGGGCGTACCGTGACCTGTCGCGTGGGCGACGCGCAGACCCGGCGGAACCTCTGTCCCACGGGCGTGTCCATCCTTGTCATGGAGGCTTCATGTTCAAAACCATCAAGGACCTGATCGAACAACTCACCGGCGAGCTGTCGTCGCCGACCGACACCCCGCCCGGCGACCACACCCTGCACCTGTCCACCGCCGTGCTGCTGGTGGAGGTGATGCGCGCCGCGCCCGAGGTGCACGAAGACGAATACGACGCCGTGCTGCGCGCCCTGCGCCGCAAGTTCGAACTGAGCGACGACGAACTGCAGCGACTGATCGAACTGGCGCACGAGACCGCGCGCACCGCCTACGACTACCAGCGCTTCACGCACCTGCTGAACGAGCGCTTCACCCACGCCCAGAAGGTGGCCATGGTGGAGGCCATGTGGGAGGTGGCGTACGCCGACGAGCACCTGGACGTGCACGAGAACGCGGTCATCCGCAAGGTGGCGGGGCTGCTGCACGTCACGCACGGCGAGTACATCGCGGCCAAGATGCACGCGCAGCATTCGGGACCGCCGTCGGGCCACGCCGAGCTGCCCTGAGCGCGCGCGGCCGGCAAGCCCGGCAACGATCTTTGCGATGGCGCTGCACCGCGTTTACCGGCGCGATACATGGCCCGAGCACGATGAAGGCTCACCAACCCCTCCCGAAAGGAGACAGCCATGAAAGCCCGTTCGTTGATCTCGATCGCCGTCGCCGCCACCACGCTGGCCGTGAGCACGGCCTCGTTCGCACGCGACGACCATCGCCGCGGTCACCGCCACGACGGCCCGCGCGTCGAGCGCCACGTCGAGCGTCATGTCTATGACCGTGGACCGCGCCATGTGCAGCGCGACGTGCACCGCCATGTCCACCGCGACGTGCGCATCGTCAACCGCCACTATTACGACAACCGCGGCCCGCGCTGGCACCGTGGCCAGTACCTGCCGCGCGAGTACCGCGGCGGGCGCTACGTGGTGGTGCAGCACCACCCGCGCCTGTACCAGCCGCCGCGCGGCCACCACTGGGTGCAGGTCAACGGCGAATTCCTGCTGATCGCGGCGGCCACCGGGCTGATCGCCCACGCCCTGCTCAACTGAGCGTCATCCGGGCGTCCTATCATCGCGGCATGCAACGCCGCCACCTCCTCTCCTCCATGGCCGCCCTCGCGGCCATGCCCCTTTTGTCCGCCTGCTCGCGCGAGCCCGACGCCGCGCCACCAGCCCCGCCCATCGACCGCTCCCAGGCCCTCCAGGTGCTCGCCGCCGAAGGCAAGGGCTTCACCGTGGGCGCCATGATGGCCGCCAACACCGTCTACGTGCTGTTCGACCCGCAGTGCCCGCACTGCGCCGCGCTGTGGGAATCGTCCCAGCCACTGCTGCGCCAGGCGCGCTTCGTGTGGCTGCCGGTGGCCCTGCTCAACGCCAAGAGCCTGCCGCAAGGCGCGGCCATCATGGGCGCGGCCAACCCGGCCGAGGCCATGTCGGTCCACGAGAAAAGCCTCACCGCCGGCCAGGGCGGCACCGCCGCGTCGGCCAGCATCCCCGCCGACGTCGAGGCCGCCATCAAGCACAACACGGCCCTGCTCAATCGCCTGGGCGCGGAGTCGGTGCCCTTCATCGTGGCGCGCGACCCGCAGGGCGGCGGCGCGCGCACCGTGGCCGGGGCCATGCCCACGGCACAGCTCGCCAGCTTCATCGGGCTCAGCGGTCAATAAGCGCGACCGGACGCGTCCGCCGATAAGACGTAATGAATTAGTGCAATGGAGGCATCTGAAAAGTAGGTCATTTGGATGAAACTTGGTGAGTACCCGCTACCGCGTTCGCGCGCGCGGCGCTTCACCAACCATCCTTCGACCCCCCCATGCCTCGCATCTCGTTCACCCGCTGGGCAACGGCCGCCCTCGCGGCTCCGCTGGCCATCGCGCCGTGCCTCGCCCAGTCCCTTCCCATGCCAACGGGCGCGTCGCAAGCCGCGCCCCAGGCCCCGGCTGACGGCAGCCCGACCATGCCGGACCGGCGCCCCGGCCAGGCCCATCAAACCCGCCCGAACCTGCAGGCCGGGGATCTGAGCCTCAACGAGTCGGGCGCCCAGTACCGAAGCGAATCACGCGACACCCGTGTCGGCGCCCGGTTCGGGCGCGACTGGGGTGATGGTGGCGGTTCGCGCATCGACATCGACTATGCGCGCCTGCTCGGTGACACCTGGGCCATTGGCGCCAACGTCTCCGCCGGCACCGAGCGCCAGGAGCTCATGCTCAACGGCCTGTACTCGCCCTCGAAGGACTTGCACCTGGGCCTGTCCCTGGGCTGGCTGCGCGACACCGACACCTACAGGTTCTACTCGGGCCCCGACGACGTGTTGGTCGACCAGACCTCCGCCCTGCTGCGGGTGATCAAGCGGTTCGATCAAGGTTCGTGGCTCACGCAGCTCAGCGGCAGCGCCTACATGGCGCGCGCGCGCAAGCCCGACGTGCCCGACGCCGTGATGGTGGAGGAAACCCCCACCCTCATCCGCTTCCTCGTCGACCCCCGCGAAATCTCCCCGGGCCGCCTGCAGGGCGTCAACGTGGGCATGGGCGTGGCACCCTGGGCCAACGCGGAATTGAAGCTCACGCTGGGCCGCGAGACCCTGCGCTACCGCTTCCAGGATGGCTCCGGCGAAAAGGACAGCCGCACCACCACGGGCCTGGGCTACACCCATGCACTGCCGGGCTGCTGGCAGCTCGAAGGCCAGGCCAACGCGGGCGTGGCGGGCGACCGGCTCTCGTTCGGTGTGCGCCGCGGCAAGTGGAACCTGGCGTTGGCGCGCGACGGCGGTGCCCCGGGCATGCAGGCGCGCACCAGCCTGATGGTGGGCCTGGAAGCCCCGCTGGATGGCCGCACACCGCGCTGCTCCACGCTGAGCCAGCGCCAGACCGCCGCTGTCCGCCGCCTCGACGAGGTGTTCCAGCGCCCGCGCGAACTTCCCACGCGCGTGCTCGCCAAGGTCGACCTGACCGCCGTGCCCGTGCTTCTGGCCAGCCTCGACAAGTCCGGCCTGGGGGGCTCCACCGTGAGCGCCACACCCGACGCGCTGATCATCAAACTGCCCCAGCCGGCGGTGGCCGTGGCGCAAGTGACCCTCAACGGCGTGCTCTCGAACAACCTGGGCACCGACGGCAAGCCGTTGATCTGGGTGCAGGACGGGTCGCTGTATCTCGGCATCCGCCGCTTCCCCAACCCGGGCGCCGGTGCCACCACGCCGGTGTCTGTCGTGGTCGTGATGGCCGACGCCAGCCTGACCCTCGTGGACTTCAACGCGGTGGGGTACTGACATGCGCGCCCGCCGCCTTTTCTCGCTCCCTTCGATGACCCCGTTCCTCCTTTCCCTGCTCAAACGTCCCTGGCACTGGCTGCTGCTCCTCCTGGTCGGCACGCCCCTGGTGTGGGCCACGGGTGGCGTGAGCATCAACAACCTGGTCATCACCACCGTCAAGCAGTTGTCCTTCGCGCAGGCCAAGGCCGAGGTGAACGTCAACCAGCAGTTCACGCAGACGGCCACCGTGCGCCTGAGCCCGGGCGCCGTGACCTACCGCAGCAGCGACACGGCGGTGGCCACCGTCAACGCCCAGACGGGCCAGGTCAGCGGTGTGCTCGCGGGCGAGGCCACCATCACCGCCAACCAGGCCGCCGCCGCCCCCTACCCGGCCGCCAGCGCGAGTTACACGATCAAGGTGAAGGGCCTGCCCGTTGCCTTCCAGCACTGGCAACTGGCCAGCGTGATGTACGGCATGCCGGCCTTCCAGATCGCAGCGCCGGTGTCCAACGTCCAGAACGCCACCTTTGTCTATCGCCTCAAGGACCCGGCCACCACGGTGGCCAGCATCACCGAGGCCGGCCTGGTCACGGTGAAGGCCGTCGGCAAGACCACCATCGTGGCCACCCAGAAGGCGTCGGGAACCTTCGACAGCGGCACCATCGAGGCCGACCTCGAGGTGATGGCGGTCCCCGGCCTGAACGACAGGGAGCTTCCCTATGGCACAGACCCCATCGATCTGCTGCCCCAGCTCGGCGGGCAGAACGTCGCGTACAGCAGCAGCGCCACCGCCGTGGCCACGATCATCGGCACCAGCGGCCAGCCGCAGGTCTCGCTCAAGGGCCTGGGCAGCACCGTGCTGGAGGCGAAGAACGCCGCTGGCGTCGTGCTGGCCAAGGCCACGTGGAAGGTGGTCGCGGGCCAGCCCACGTTGACGGTGGACCCGGTGCCACCGCTGCCCTCCACCACCTTCGAAACCACGCTGCGCGCGCGCTCCGGCAGCGCCGGCCCCTTCACCTTCAGCATCCCCGACCCGACCGAGGCCAACGAGATCGCCGAGGTCAATCCGACGACCGGGCAACTGTGGGTCAAGGGCCCGGGCACGGTGCAGGTGAAGGTCTCACAAGCCGCGAACGGGCCCTGGGCCGCGCGCGACATCCTCGTCCCGGTCACCATCGAGGACGGCCAGCCGGGCATCGTGATCACCCGCTCGCCCACCGCGCCACTCAAGCAGGGCGACACCTTCAGCATCGGCTACCGCACCAACTTCATGGGCGGCCAGGTCGGCGGCTATGTCTACTCGGGCAACAACTATCAGTATGCGGACCTGCACTTCAGCCAGGTCTCGCAAACGCCCCCTGCCGGGCTCGGCCAGGAAGGCAGCATCGTTTTTCGAGTCGAAGCCGGCACGGTGAATGGCGTCTACCGCTTCCTGATGGCCACCGTGGTGGGGCCCTTCTTCCCCAGCATCTCCGCAACGGACAACATCGCGGCCCTGACGCGCGAGATCGTGGTCGACGGGCCCGCGCTACCCAAGCGCTTCAACCTGGGCGCGCCGCTGACCATGGTCTACGGCGACAAGCCGGTGATGCCCAGGTCCTACGACCAGAGCGGCGCCGAGATCACCGACAACAACCGCTGCACCGGCTTCTACGTCGAAGGCAACGGGGGCATCCTGGCCGGCATCGACACCGGCCCGGTCTGGGACAAGGACAGTTGGCGGACCATTGGCGTCGGCCAGACCGTGATCGCCTGCGGCGAAACAAGCTTCAACCGGCCGGCGGTGTTGGACTATGACCCCGTGGTGGTGACCGTGATCGGCGCCGACCCGCGGCTGCAGGGCTTCCCGCCGATCGAGATCGGCATGGACGCCAGCGCCTACCCGCTGTACCCGCCCGCCTCGCTCAACCCCACGGGCACGTGGCGCTATGAGATTGTTCCCCTGCCGGGGCAGCCCAATCCCGTGGCCCGGATCGAGAACGGTCAGATCGTCCCGGTGACCCCTGGCATGGCCACCCTTCGGGCGACCCAGGCCGCCAGCGGCAACTTCCGCGAAAGCTCGATAGAGACGACCCTGACGGTGATGTCGGCCCAGAGCAGGACGTTCCTGGAAATCAAAGCCACCTATGGCGATCCCGACTTCCTGATTCCCCGCCCTCAAGGGGCACCCAACGACGTGAGCTTCACGTACGAGGCCGTGGATCCTTCGCAGGATGTGTTCCAGATCGTGAACAACACGACGCTCCACATCCTCAACGCGAACACGGACGCCAGCGGCAACGTCACTCAAACGGCCGCCATCCGGGCAACCAGTACCGACGGCTCCATCGTCGTCACCGGCCAGGTCATCGTGGCCAAGGCCACACCGCGGCTGATGTTCTACATTCCCCGACAGGTCTATGGCGTCTCGGCTTGTAGCGAGATTTGGACCTGGCCCATCGCCAATCAAGGATCTAACAACTCAGTGAGAGGTACCTTGATCACCGACAGCGACGGCGCTCTGTACTACCCAATGGGCTCCGTGCCTGGTGAGGGCATCTTCTGGGGACCCAACCCCGATGGTCGCTACTGGAATCGCCTCATGGGCTCAAGCGTTTATGTCGAGTCTCAGGCCCCGTGGCTGCCTGCCTGGGTAGAGCAGTTCGAATCACGCAACTTCAAGGCCGCACGCAGCGAAACGCTGTATTTCGGCCTCTGGGCGAGCAGCCGTGTTGCTTGGCAGGAAACGATTCAGGAGTGGAGGACATCCTGCGACCACTGAAGCGCAAGGTTCTGGGCCGAAAGGCGTTACCTCACGCGAGGCTTGAACGTTCCGCCAGCGCCGGCCATCGTCAAAAAAGCCACTGTCGCCGCGACAGTGGCTTTTTCTGAATGTTCCCTCGGTGCACTGAGCCGCTTCAGCGGCGCCTCGGTCGGCGTGGCCTCGCGTCCTTGCGCTCCTGGCGAAGCACGGCCTCAGCGGCCAGCCCAGCGCGCAGCCAGGCCAGGTACTGCTCGGGCGTTTCCAGGGTGATGCGTCCCATCAGCGAAGCGCGGAAGTCGCCGATCACCAGTTCGGCGGCCTTCTGCGCATTCACTCGCCCACCGCTCACCAGTGCGCCGCGCTGGCGGCCAATGGTGTCCAGCAGGTCTTCGGCCGGCACCTGCGCCAGCGCCTCGGCCGCATAGGCGAAACCGTAGCGGTTCAGCAGCAGGCTCGGGTAGGCCAGCTTCAAGTTGTCCAGCAGTTCCAGCGCCACTTCCTGGTCGTCATACGCGTTGCGCCCCACGGCCCCGCTGGCCGCGAGGTTGAAGCCGCTCTGCGGCACGATGATCTTGGGCCACAGCATGCCCGGCGTGTCGTAGAGGTAGAAGTCGTCGGCCAGCGTCAGGCGCTGCTCGGTGCGCGTCACGCCCGCCTCATCCCCGGTCTTGGCCGAGCGCTTGCCCACCAGCGTGTTGATGAGCGTGCTCTTGCCCACGTTGGGAATGCCGCAGATCAGCACGCGCAAGGGCTTGACCATGCCGCCGCGGTTCGGCGCAAGTTCGCGGCAAGCCGCGATCAGCGCACGCGCCGGGGCCGTGACCCCCGCGTCGAGCGCAATGGCGCGCGTGCCGGGCTGGGCGTTGTAGTGCGCCAGCCAGAGCGCGGTGCGCTCGGGATCGGCCAGATCCTGCTTGTTGAGCACCTTGAGCGTGGGCCGCTTCTGCGTGAGTTCGCGAAGTAAAGGGTTGGCGCTGGAGCCCGGCAGGCGCGCGTCCAGCATCTCGATCACCACGTCGATGGACTTCACGCGCTCGCCAATGGCTTGACGCGTGAGGTGCATGTGCCCGGGGAACCACTGGACGCTCATGGAAATACAGCGAAGAAACGGCAGGAAGACGACAGAAGGCCGAAGAGCTCTGGAAAGCGGCCGGAAAGGACGCGCATTGTGCCTTGGTACAAGCCCGCAGGCCGCCCGGGGCCGACCTGCCTAGAATGCCCCGACCTTCCCCACCCCAGCGAAAGGACCCCATGGCCATCTCCGTCAAGATCGACCTCGGCTATGAATTCGCCGTCAAGGCCAAGGCGGCCGATGTGTTCAAACTGCTGTCGGACGTGCCCGCGTCGGTGGCGTTTTTCCCCAAGGTCGAGAAGCTCACCGACCTGGGTGGCGGCAGCTACCAGTGGGAAATGGAGAAGGTCGGCACGGCGCAGGTCAACATCCAGACCGTGTACGCGAGCAAGTACACCAGCAAGTGGGAGGAGGCCAAGGGCACCGGCACGGTGAAGTGGACACCCGTCAAGGGCGTGGGCAACGCCCAAGTGGGCGGCCATTGGAAGATTGCCGACCAGAAGAAGTCCACCGCGATCGAGCTCGCCATCGAGGGCACGGTGGATGTGCCGCTGCCCAGTCTGATGAAGATGGTGGTGGCGCCGGTGGTGGAAGCCGAGTTCGAAAAACTCGTCGACAAGTACATCGCCAACCTGGTGAAAAAGTTCGGCGGCGAGGCCTGAGGGCGCCTCAGCGTTTCTTGATGGAGGGGCCGGAACGGGGCCTCGGGG
>Ga0247823_10004930_pt1 | contig 10631 bp, 11 predicted proteins | sample 13C_PalmiticAcid_2_FD_192426 | JGI IMG/M metagenome (GOLD analysis project Ga0247823, IMG submission 192426) | Soil microbial communities from agricultural site in Penn Yan, New York, United States - 13C_PalmiticAcid_Day30 | ecosystem: Environmental > Terrestrial > Soil > Agricultural land...
GCTTGGCGATGCCGCTGGTCCAATAGGGAAGGGTGAGAACAGCTGCGGAGAGGGTCGCAAAGCGGCGGTCGCCGAGCAGGCGGGTGATGGGTGCGGGCGTCATCGTTCAGACCGCCCAGCAGCCGCAGCCGAAGGCTCCCCAGAAGCTCTGGACGTCCGCTGCCGGAACGTTGGCGCCGAGCGCCGCGGCATGGTCATGGCCATGGACATTGCACGCGCTGGCGCAGCCGCATGCCGAAGCGAGCTTCTTCGCTGCACCTGCGGTCGGGCGATGATAGCCCCCAAAGGTCGCGACGGGCGACCAGTCGGGCATCGGCTTGGGTAGAGCAGGGGCGATCGGGCTATAATCGCCCTCGCCATGGACGATTTTGCCGCCGAGAATGGTCAGCACCGCGCGGAGGTGAACGATGTCGCTTTCGGCAACGCTGAAATAGTCTTCCGACAGGAGAGCGAGATCGGCGAGCTGGCCTTTCTTGATCTGCCCCTTCTTGCCGACTTCGTTCGAAAACCATGTGTTCTTCTCGGTCCACAGGCGGAGCGCCGTTTCGCGGTCGAGGCGGTTGCGGACAGGATAGAGCGTTGTGCCGCCCAGGGTCGTTCCCGTGACGAGCCACGACAGCGAAACCCAGGGATTATAGCTGGCGACGCGCGTCGCGTCGGTGCCGGCGCCGACGGGGATTCCGGCCTCCATCATCCGCTTGATCGGCGGGGCCGCCTCGGCGGCCTTCGCACCGTAACGTTCGATGAAATATTCGCCTTGGAACATCATGCGGTGCTGGACCGCGATGCCGCCGCCGAGCTCGGCGATGCGGTCGATATTGCGTTCGCTGATCGTTTCGGCATGGTCGAAGAACCAGTTGAGGCCCTGAAGGGGGATGTCGCGGTTGACCTTTTCGAAGACGTCGAGTGCGCGGCCGATCGTCTGGTCGTAGGTGGCGTGGAGCCGCCACGGCCACTTCCGTTCGGCGAGCAGGCGCACCACGGGTTCGAGGTCGCTTTCCATGCTCGGCGGCATGTCGGGACGCTCGACGCGGAAATCCTCGAAGTCGGCGGCCGAATAGACAAGCATCTCGCCCGCGCCATTGTGGCGATAGATATCGTCGCCGTCGCCGGGCTTCACCTGCGTCGACCAGTTAGCAAAGTCCTTGAGCTCTTCCTTCGGCTTTTGCGTGAAGAGATTATAGGCGATGCGCAGCGTCATCTCGCCGTCTTTGTGCAGCTTCTCGATGATCTCATAATCGTCGGGATAATTTTGGAAGCCGCCACCAGCGTCGATCACGCTGGTGACGCCGAGCGAATTGAGTTCGCGCATGAAATGCTTCGTCGAATTGACCTGATATTCCTCGGGCAGCTTGGGCCCCTTGGCCAACGTCGAATAGAGGATCGTCGCATTGGGCTGCGCCAGCAGCAGCCCGGTGGGGTTGCCGGCCGCGTCGCGCACGATCTCGCCGCCCGGCGGGTTCGGCGTGTCCTTCGTATAGCCCACCGCCCTCAGCGCGGCGGCGTTGAGCAGCGCGCGGTCGTAAAGGTGGAGGATGAACACCGGCGTGTCGGGCGCCGCGGCGTTGATCTCGTCGAGCGTCGGCAGGCGCTTTTCGGCGAACTGATGCTCGGTGAAGCCGCCCACGACGCGGACCCACTGCGGCGGCGGCGTATTCTGCGCCTGCTTCTTGAGCATCGCCATCGCGTCGGCTAGGCTCGGCACGCCGTCCCAGCGCAGCTCCATATTATAGTTGAGCCCGCCGCGGATGACGTGGATGTGGCTGTCGATCAGCCCCGGGATCAGACGGCGGCCCTTCGCGTCGATGACCGTCGCGTCGGGACCGGCGGCGGCGCGGACCTGCTGTTCGCTGCCGACGCTCAGGAATTTGCCGCTGCGGATCCCGACCGCCTGTGCCTCGGGATTGGCCTTGTCGAGCGTGGTCACCTTTGCGTTGACGATGACGAGGTCGGGCTGGGTCATTGCAAAGCTCTCCGAAGCGGTGAGAAGGGCGGTGGTGGCGGCGCCGGCAAGCGCCTGGCGGCGGGTGATCGGATTCATGCGTCATGCTCCTTGGCTGAGGCGGAGGTGCCGAGAATCTGCGGCGCGCAATCCTCGCGGACGAAGCGAACGAGTTCGGTGCGGTCGGCGAGACGCTTGGCGACCGGCACGAGCTGTTCGCCTAGCAGTATCCCGGCGAGGCCGACGAGCGCGACGACCGGAGGGGCGGGAGAACGGACCCCGATGAGGCTGTAGACGAGACCGGCGAGCAATCCGGCTCCCAGCGAGATCAGGTAGATTTTCATCGGTCCGTCCTCCCGTCTTTGCTTCAGCCGCGCACGAAAGTGAGCAGGTCGGCGTTGAGGATGTCGGCGTTGACCGTCAGCATGCCGTGCGAAAAGCCCTCATAGATTTTCAGCGTCGCGTTTGGCAGGATTTCGGCCTGCAGTACGGCGGCATTCTTGTAGGGCACGATCTGGTCGTCGTCGCCGTGGAGCACGAGCGTCGGGACGCTGATCGCCTTGAGGTCGTCGGTCTGGTCGGTTTCCGAAAAGGCCTTGATGCCGTCATAATGCGCCTTGGCGCTACCCATCATGCCCTGACGCCACCAATTGTCGATCACCGCTTCATCGACCTTCGCGTCGGGGCGGTTGAAGCCGTAGAAGGGGCCCGCCGCAACGTCGCGGAAGAAGCTGGCGCGATTGTTGGCGAGCGCCGAACGGAAGCCGTCGAATATCTCGATCGGCAGCCCGCCGGGGTAGCGGTCGGTCTTCCGCATGATCGGGGGCACCGCGCTGACCAGCACCGCCTTGGCGACACGGCCTTGGGGGATGCCGTGCCGCGCGACATAGGCCGCGACTTCGCCGCCGCCGGTCGAATGGCCGATGTGGACTGCATTGCGCAGATCAAGATGTTCGGCAACGGCGGAGGCGTCCGCGGCATAATGCGCCATGTCGTGACCGTCGCTCACCTGTTCCGACCGGCCGTGACCGCGGCGATCATGCGCGACGACGCGATAGCCGTTGGAGAGAAAGAAGAGCATCTGCGCGTCCCAGTCGTCCGACGACAGCGGCCAGCCATGATGGAAGACGATCGGCTGGGCATCCTTCGGACCCCAATCCTTATAGAAGATGTTGGTGCCGTCCTGAGTGGTGACATAAGCCATGAGAGTTTCCTTTGTTTCGCTTTGTGCGATGAGTTGGGCAAGCGGACTGGGCGGAGGGGACGCCCTGTCCGGCGGAGATTAGTGGCCGCCTTCCGATGCGCCGAACATCGTCTTCGAATAGGTGATGCCGAGGCCGTAAGCGCCGCCCCATTTGCGGGCGATCCCCGTGGTCAGGTCATAGGTTTCGGCGCGCGCCCAGTCGCGCTGCAGTTCGAGCACATATTGCAGCGAGGTGATCGGCTTCGCGCCGGCCCGCACCATGCGTTCGACGGCACGTTCATGCGCCTCTTCTGAAATGTCGCCGCTGGCATCAGTGATGACATAGGTCTCGAAGCCCTGTTCGAGCGCCGAGAGTACGGGACCGACGATGCAGACCGAGGTCCACAGCCCCGCGAACACAATGCGGTCCTTGCCGATGCGGTTGACCTCGTCGATCACCGCAGCGTCTTCCCAAGTGTTCATGCTCGTGCGGTCGAGAAGCTTCTGGCCTGGAAAGGCATCGGTAATCTCGTCGAACATCGGGCCCGAAAAGCTCTTCTCGGCAACCGTGGTCAGGATAGTGGGAACGTTGAAGCCGGCGGCTCCATTGGCGACGAGCGCGGCGTTGTTGCGGAGCAATTCGGGGGCGATCGACTTGGTGGCGAACGCCATCTGCGACTGGAAATCGATGAGGACGAGCGCGTGGTTGCTGGGGTCCAGCAGCGCTTTGGCGGGGGTCGGGGTGGCTTTGATCGACATGGGTGGCACTCCTTCTCTGAAAATCAGGATCCCGATTGCTCGGGGTGAGGCCGGTTTAGACAGCAGCGATTGTTCTAAACAGCATGATAAAATTGTTCTGGATGTTCGATAAAATAGGAAAGTGATGAGCGATGATTTTCCCATGCCGCCGGGAAAGGGAGCTAGCATCTGTCCGCCATTTTGCAGGGATGAATGGGGGTAAAAAGTTGAATGCGTGCCCGCGCCGCGACCTCGATGGCGACGACCGCTCATGCTCCCGCCCGAAAGCGAATTCCCGCCGACACTGGAACTTTATGCCAGCCTCACAGACGCGGGATGAGCGGTCGACATGTATATCTTCTCGCGCGCCGAACATCTCCCGAACCGGCAGGCTGCACAGCAATATTGGCGTGATCGCCGTGTTCCAAGCTCGGCCCACTCCTCAAGATCGCGTAGACAACCCGGCCGCCCATGCGTCGTCACCTTTCGATACAAAGGGCCTTGGCGGGATAGTCGAAGGTGATCGCGCCTGCCTTCCACAACGGAACGCCGAGCGATCCGTCAAACAGGCCGAATTCAAACGCTCCCACTCCGGAGGAAAGCGCCGCCTCGACGCCGGTGATGACCGTTCCGCCGAGGCGCATTTCCGCAACGGAAGCCACGCTGCCCTGCACCTGCCCGCCCGTGCCATGGCCCAGCTGCTGCGCCCTGCCCGAAGCAATTAGCGCTTTACCCTCTTCGCTGCGCACGAAGGGACCGCCGATCATCAAAGCCTGACGCCGTGTGCCGAGATCCACGACGAGCTTGAGCTTTACCGGATCAGCGCCCGGCGTTGGCCTGACCTCGGCTTCAACCGTGGGGATGTCCGATACGATCGTGAGCGGGATCGGAGCTGCGCACTTGCCGAAGCTCCCGCTCGGGCCGAAAGTGATCGACTCTCGTCGGTAATCGACCCGCACCGCGCCATATTTGAAAGCGGGAGCGCCGATGATGACTTCAATTGGAAAGCCCGCTGACGAGGAGAGTTGTTCGAGGCTCGCGGAGAGTCCGGGCAGCTTCCCGAAGCCAAGCGGACCGACTTTCAGATCTGCGATTTCGATCGGCCGTAGCTGCTGTGCCTGAGCGCCAGCACCCGCCACCTCACCTATCGACTCTGCCACCGCCAGACCTAAAGCTGCTGTCGTTCGCTGATCGACGACGAGAGCACCGGAACCGCTGTCGACCACCGCCGATTGTCGCCGACCGTTCAGCGTCACGTCGATTGCGACAAGGTTGTCGCGGAGCTTGAACGGGATGCTGACGGGCTTATCGGGCGTCTGAGTAGGACGATCGCGCTTGTTGGCTTCTGACTGCCACTGCTCCTGCTGATCCTGCTTTGCAGGGGTCTGAGCATTCGCAGGTCCAGCCCAGATTCCGGTCGCGAGCGCCGCGCCGAGCATGAGCCTAAAGTTCATCTGCACTGAGGTTCCAATCTATGTAAGTTAGCGCGCCTGGACCCGATGCGTGATGCTCACGCTCGGGAACGCAGATCACGAAACGACGCGCACCGATCCGAACCGTGCTCCCGCACGCGGTCGGGCGTCGGTCTGCGGCCAATGTGTCGCCCCGCTGGCGCCCGGGCTAGTGCCGCCTTTGGTGGTGCTGTGTTGCACGACCCGGAACGCTAATCGTCGGTCAACGCTACTGTGTGTTCAAGGCGGACTCGCCGAAGCATTCGATCAGCATCTCCGAGAGCGCGCGGATCTTGCGGGCAGGGTGCTGCCCCGGTGGCCGGATCACATATATGCCAAGTTCGGGCAGCGGATAGCGCGGCATCACCTCTACGAGGGCGCCAGAAGCGAGGTGATCGGTGATCAGCGCCTCGGGCAGTCCGGCGAGACCAATACCTGCGAGGGCCGCGGCGACAAGCGCGACCGCATTGTCGGCTTTAAACCGCCCCTGCGGCTTCATCAGGACGACCTTGTCGCCGTCCTTCGCCAGCCAACTCTCGGTGCCCTGCATGACGACCTGGTGTGTCACAAACTCTTCGGGCGTTTGCGGCGAACCATGCTTTTCTATGTATCCGGGAGCTGCGACATATTTGGCGGTCGTCCAGCCCACCCTTCTGGCCATCATGCTGGAGTCGCTAAGGTGGCCTACGCGAATGGCGCAGTCGAACCCTTCTGCGATCAGGTCAACGAACCGGTCCGAATAGCATGTCTGGACCTGCAATTCCGGGTTTCGCTGCGCCAACTCCGCGATGACAGACGCGAAGTGGGTCGGCCCAAAGGTTAGCGGAGCCGCGATCCTGAAGCGCCCTCGCAGGGCGCCGGCGGGGAGGATGGTCTCGCGGGCTGTGTCGATTTCGCTGCAAACCTTCGCTGCGTAATCCCGGAAGGTGATGCCGGCCTCCGTTAGCGCCGCGCCTCGGGTCGTGCGCGCGAGCAGCTGGATCCCCAGATCCGCCTCCAGCCGCGCCAGCCTCCGACTAACGATCGACTTCGACACCCCCAATCGGAGCGCGGCGGCAGTGACACCGCCTGCATCCGCGACCTCCACGAAGGTACGCAGTTCTTCAATATCCATGCCGTGTTCCCCGATGAGCAACACAGCATAGCATGATGTGGAGCTACCGCGTCGGAAAAGGCGATGGCACACTCTCCGAGGATGATGCCCAGTCTTGGTGTCTCCCGCAAACCAATTACGGCAGCAAGGAACCGACATGACCTTTCGCAACGGCCTCGACTCGCTTCTTCGCCCCGAAGACTCGGTGCTCGTGCTCATCGATCACCAGCCTTATCAGCTGGCAAACCTGAACAGTCACGATCCCCAGGCGGTGGTGAACAATACGACCGCTCTCGCAAAGACCGCCAAGGTGTTCGGCGTTCCGACGATCCTGACGAGCGTCGTGGCGGTCCGCGGTGGCCTGATCTTCAAGCACATAACCGATGTCTTTCCCGGCCAGGAGGTGATCGACCGTACGTTCATCAACACGTGGGAGGACAAGGCGGTCGTCGATGCCGTGAAGGCGACCGGTCGCAAGCGACTGATCATCGCGGGGCTCTGGACGGAGATCTGCGTCGCTATGCCGGCGATCCAGGCGGCGGGCGAAGGCTGGGACGTGACGGTAATCATCGACGCATCGGGCGGCACCTCGGTAGAGGCGCACGCGGTCGCCATCCAGCGCATGATCGCAGCGGGCATCAATATGATGACGTGGCTGGCGCTCGCAGCGGAATGGCAGCGCGACTGGGCGCGCATCGACACGGCCGGCCCGCTGACGCAGGTCATGATCGACCATGTCGGCGGCAGCGGCGTCGCATATATGTGGGAACAACAGTTGCTGAATACGCCGGTCCCGGCCGCGGGCTAAGAAGGTTGGAAAGGAGGAGCCGGCAGGATGCGTGGGCCCCGAGTTCATACCCCGTCGTTCCCCTGCCGCCTCGCACCCGTGAGCAGGTTGTGAGGGGAGGCGACGTCAAAACCCTTTGGACCGATGCGCGGTAATGTCACGGCCATCCCCAAAACGGTTTCGATCCGTTGTGGTCGCGGGCGCTGGTATCGGGCTGGGTCGGGAGGTCGCCCTCAAGTTCGCCAATGAAGGAGGCGTGGTATTCGGAACCGCAGAGTCGGCGGCGCAGGTTCAGGACCTGAAAGTGGCGTCAGGGGGGCGAGTCAGCCTTGCAGCTTGCGATATCACCGACATGCAAGGGCTGAGGGCTTGGGCTGAGGGCGTCTCGGAGGCGCTCGACGGTGCCGGGCTCGACGTCCTTGTGAACCTTCCGGTATCACGTCAGACGGGACCGCTTGAGGCTATGCCTCTTGACGCCATCAGGCGGGAGCTCGAGCTGAATGTCGTTGGCGCGATCGCTGTCATCAACGCATTTCTTCCGTCGCTGCGCGTGGCGCGCGGCCGGGTTCTCCAGATCAGTTCCTGGATTGACAGTCTGGCTGTTCCGTTCAGTGGCCTTTCCGCTGCCTCGACGGTCGCGCTCGCAGCGCTGTCCGCAGCATATCGGGCGGAGGTGCGGCCTTCAGGTGTGGACGTGGCAATGGTCTCGACAGACCTCGTCATGCCCTTGGGCGATACAGACCGACCCACAAGGTCGGATCGCCCGATTGCCGATCTGACGCCCGCGCAACGCGACTTCTATGGGAAACGCCTGGCCACGGCCACGACACGGCTGGACGAGCTTGCGATCGGCGGCACCGATGTCGCCGAGGTTGCGGCGCGGGTGGTGCAGATCGCGCAGGCGCCTGCGGGGGCCGGTCATGTGCCTGTCGGCGACCGCGCGATCGAAATCGCAGCGGCAGCGCGATCGAAGAACGATGCCGAACTCGACGCTTTTCGCCTCAGCCTGGTCGGCTTGGGTTAGCAGGTATCACCGAAGCAACAGGAGACGATCCCCGTGAGCACAGTCGACGACAATCCCGCCGAAAGGCGCTTTGAACTTGCCATCGATGGCAGCCACGAGATCGCTGCCGCCTATTATCGGCAGCAGGGTGAAAGGCTTACCCTCGCCCACACCATCGTGCCGGATCGGTTCTCAGGGCAGGGGATCGGTTCGAAGTTGGCGCGAGGCGTGTTCGAGCTCCTGCGAACAAGTGGCCGCAAACGGTCCTCCGCTGCCCCTTCATGGCAGCCTATTACCCGCGCCATCCCGAATATGCAGACGTCGTAGACACTTCGGCAGAACAGGAGAGACAATGATCGAGCTTGTCATCGAACAACGGCGGCGGGACCTTGGCGGCAGCTTCGAGGTCGGCCGGGTCCTGCCCTTCGCGAAGCGCCGGATGGTCGGCCCCTTCATCTTTTTCGACCATATCGGGCCGATCGACATCCCGCGCGGCGTCGATCGCAGCGCCGACGTTCGACCGCATCCGCATATTGGCCTCGCCACGGTCACCTACCTCTTCGCCGGCGAGATCATGCACCGCGACAGTCTGGCCTATGAGCAGGCGATCCGTCCCCAGGAGGTCAACTGGATGACGGCGGGACGCGGCATCACCCATAGCGAGCGGCTGGAGCGCGCCCGTGCGCAGGGGGACAGGATCCATGGAATCCAGGCGTGGGTGGCGCTTCCGAGCGAGGTCGAGGAGACCGAACCATCCTTCTCTCACCATAGCGGCAGCGACCTTCCACAGTGGACGGAAGGCGGGGTCACCGGCCACCTGATCGCCGGCAGCGCATATGGGCTCACCGCAGGTGCGCAGACGCATTCGCCGCTTTTCTACGCGCACCTCGACCTGGCACCAGGCGCGTGCGCCGAAATCCCGAGTGGTCACAGCGAACGCGCGGTCTATATCGCCTCGGGCGCGCTGGAGGTGGACGGCCGGCGCTACGATGCCGGACAAATGCTGGTCGTGGATGGCTCCGCTTCGCGCGTGACCGCAACCGAGCAATCCACGGTCATGCTGCTAGGCGGCGAGCCGGTCGGCCAGCGCTACATCTACTGGAACTTCGTCTCGTCCTCGCAGGAGCGGCTCGCGCAGGCGGCGGCGGACTGGAAGGCGGGACGAATGAAGCTGCCCGACGCCGACAATGCGGAGTTCATCCCGCTCCCGGACGAACCGGCTCCGCCGGCACCGCTGATGTCATGAAGAGAGATGAAGGCCACGCCGGCGGAGCGGTACGAATTGAGGTCAGGAGGTTCTTGTAATGGCGAAGCCGGAAATGTTCGTAACTGAGGGTGCCGGGCAGAAACTGTTCGACGCGCTGCATATGTCACAGACGCTCAAAATCGGGAATCGCGTGGAGACATCGGGCCAAGGTGGATGGGACGATGAGCTGAACATCCCCGCGTCGATAGAACACGAGATCGCGCAGGCGTTCCACAACGTCGAGAAGGTGCTCGCTCCCGCCGGCGCCAGCTGGAAGGATGTGGTGCACGTCAATAGCTATCATGTCGGCGGTTTTCCGCCTGAGGTGAACGCGACGATCTCGCGTCTGTTTAGGCACTACATGCCTTACCGGGCGCCGATCTGGACGCAAACCGGCGTTGAGGCGCTGGGCCTGCCGACGATGCGGATCGAAATCAGGGTAACGGCGATCATCGACTGACGGGTCCGGCCACGGGTGCGGCGCAGGCTTAGCCGGACGCGCTAAGCGCCTTGTGGATCAAGGAAGACATGCAGCGTCTTGATGAGGCCATGCTCGATGTGCGCCACGTCCAGCCCGGTGACCGCCACCGGTCCACCGGACGGCCCGGCGGTCCATTGCAGACGCCCGACGCCATTGTGGCCGAGGGCTGGCCGAACGGCGGTGAAGACGAAATCTCGGGGCAGATGGCCGAGGAGCTCGGTCACGGCCCGGGAGATGGCTTCGTGGCCGTGCACCGATCGATCGGGCTCGTGCAGGATGGCGTCGGGGGCGTATAGTTCCCGGATAGCCTCGATCCGGCGAGCGGGGTCGTGCTCGCCGAAGACGCGCTCGAGATTGGCGCCCATTAAGGCGGCAAAGTCGATATCGGCCGGTGGAGCGAGTGGCGAACCAGGCGAGCCCGCGCGCTCAGGAAGGACGCGTCCGAGAAAGTCGCGGATGTGCTGCGCGATTTCACAATGGTGCGTCTCGAGCGCGAAATGTCCTGTGTCGAGCAAGTGGATCTCGGCATCCGGGAGATCCTGCTTGTAGGCAAGTGCGCCAGCCGGAACGAAGGCAGGGTCATGCCGCCCCCACACCGCGAGGAACGGCGGCTGATGCTTCCGGAAATAGGCCTGAAATCGAGGATACAACGCGACGTTGCTGCGATAGTCGAGAATGAGGTCGAGCTGCACCTCCTCCGCGCCGGG
>Ga0247823_10004931_pt1 | contig 10631 bp, 15 predicted proteins | sample 13C_PalmiticAcid_2_FD_192426 | JGI IMG/M metagenome (GOLD analysis project Ga0247823, IMG submission 192426) | Soil microbial communities from agricultural site in Penn Yan, New York, United States - 13C_PalmiticAcid_Day30 | ecosystem: Environmental > Terrestrial > Soil > Agricultural land...
GCCGACGTCCCGACGGGGTGCAGGGATGAAGGGGATACAGGGAAGCCGGCCGCGGCGTCGGACGCGCGTGCCGGTGTGGGGGATGCTGGTGTGGGGCGCGCTGCTGTGCGCGCCGCTGCTGGCGCAGGCGCCGTCGTTGAACGGCCTGCGCGTGCTGCCGCACGCGGACCGCGAAACCTCGTTCACCGGCTGGACGCATGACGGGCCGGTGCCCGCGTCCGTGGCCGCGTCCGTCGAACTGGGCGACGATCTGTCCGGTACCACGCTGCAACTGCAGCCGGCGAAGCCGGGCGACACCTATCGCGTGCGCGTGCAGTACGAAACCAGCCTCGCCCTGGGCGCGGAAGGCCCACACCTGGACCTCATCGACTGGAAGCACTGCACGTCGGCGTGGCAACCCGCCAAGGCCGTCGATGCGGTGTCCTTCGTGCTGCCGACGCCCACGGCCGAGCAAGACAGCTGCTTCCCGGCCTATACGCGCGCCGAACTCGAGGCCGCCGTGCGCGCCCACGGCGTGAAGCAGGGCGACCCGACACTGGCCGACGGCTGGCTTCCGAACCTCGACAAGGGCAATGCCGTGGGCGCAGTGACGCCCTACGTAGGCATCAGCACGGTGCGAGTGCGCGTGGAGGTCAAGCGCAAGGGCGCGTGGGTGGTGCTGACGACGGTGGCGTTCGAGCTGCCGATGGGGTGTTGAGGGCGCGAGCTTTGGAGGGCCGGACAATGCGAGCCGGCTGTGAGCCAAGTTGGCCAACAAAGGAAGGTCTATGGCAACTGTAAACATTGCGCAGTTCGATGACGCACTTGTTCTTCACTTCGAGACGGAAGGGAGACGCATCAATGCGTACACGCTGGCTTCGACACTCGTTGCGATTGCGGATGCGGCAAAAGCGGCCAATGCATCCTTAAATCCCGGCCATGAAGTAGAAGTTGTTGTGGAAGCGATAGGCCCTGGTAGCTTTAGGGCCACCATTCGTGCCCTGTACAAATCTAAAGCTGGAGTTCTTGCAGGTCACGCTTTTGCTGCGATCGTGCTCGGAGTTATCGGTAATTACATCTACGAGCGAACCTTTGCTGCCGATGACTCTGTCAAAGTAGAAGTTAATACCGATGAGGTAATCATCGAGCATGGGAATGACAGGATCATCGTGCCCAGAGTTGTTTATGACGCCACTAGACAGGTGGAGAAGAACGATAATTTTCCGAAGGCGGTATCTCGTGCCTTTGACGCTGTAGCAAGCGATCCGCAAATATCCGGCATTGGGCTTGTGGCCAGCATCGACTCTCCTCCTCCTGAGATGGTCATTAGCCGTAAGGCTGTTCAGGCAGCCGCACTACTGCCCATAGATACCCCGAACAGCCGAGTCGTGCCTGAGGTCGTTGATCTTCAGATTCTCAAGGCAATACTCGAGCGCAGCAAACGAAAATGGGAGTTCATGTGGCGAGGCGTGAAGATCTCCGCGCCTGTTACTGATGAGCAGTTCTATATCAATTTCTTCGCGCATGACATAACTATCGCGCCCGGCGACATGCTTAGAGTCACGCTTCATGTCTACCAACACAAAGATCCGCTAACAGGGGTCTATCGGAATGTAGGTTATGAGGTCGTACAGGTGCACAGCCACTCGCCGCGCGTGAAGCAACTCAGGATTGGTGCCGTGGAGTGATAGCCAGGAATGCGTGCGGATTGGCGCGGCGCTACTTGGAGAGGATTGAGCTCGCTCGTCGAAGCGATGGTCAACGTCGAGCCGTACGTAGGATGGGTTGAGCCGCAGGCGATACCCATCGCTGCGACCTCCTCGAAGATGTTTCGATGCCGGTCAAGCCATCCTGCGCGTGGTTCGATGGGTAGACCGGCTTCGCCGTTGAGGGCTCAGCCCATCTTACCGTGGCGCGCATCGGGTTACCCCAATCCCGACGCACTGGCGCACAATGCGACGCCCTCATTCGATCTGGACCCCTCATGGATACCGAAGCCATCCTCAGTGCCGCCCTGCGTGAAGCGGGCTATGGGCCGGATGCGATCGGCTCGGCGCTGCCGCGGATCCTGCGCATCCTGGAGGCGGAGGATGTCCGCATCGAGATGGGACGCGTCCTGTCGCGCAAGGAGCGCGAGTACGTGCGCCTGCAGCTTGAGCTCGGGCTCAGCGTGCGGGAAGTGGTTGCGGGCCTGAAGAAGTAGCCGCATCGCGTTGACGGCACGCTCAGTTCGGCCGCGCACCCGGCGCGTGGTGCACGACGTCCGCCTCGCCGAGGCCGGAGGGATCCGCAGCTGGCAATTCGCGGAACTCCTCCGCGCTCATCGCGGCGAGGCGTGACCGGAGATCGTTCTCCACTTCGATCCTGCGCCGGTCGACGAACGTCTGCAGCGCATCCAGCAACTCGGAGAAATCCATCGCCTCGAGGCGGCCCAGCGAGAACATCGGGACGCGCTCGCAGCCGACATGGGAGCGGTCATCCCGATCACGCACGGCTTCCGCGATGTAGGTGTGGTCCACGCCGCCGGGATGCGACACCAGCGTGTCGCGCAGCCGCCTGAAATGCCGATGGCGTACCTGCAGCAGGTCCGGCAGGCTGCCGATCACTTCGCCGGCGCCCCAGGGCGCGACGCCCTTGCCGAAGCAGCGCCCGTAGCGGACCAGCGCCGCGGTCCACCACGCGTCGACATCGCTCGCCGGCGCCGCGTCCTTGATCCGGTCCACGTAGGCGGCCGCCGCGACCAGGTCGTCGGCAATGCCGCTCAATACTTCCAACCGTCGCGCCTGCTGGCCGTCCAACCGCCTGGCTTCGGACATTCCTTGCTCCCGACCCACCGTTCCAACGGTGACCTTACTGGCGATGACGATGTGCGACCGGGTTTCAGGCAACCGTACATCGGACGATGCGAGGTAAACGTACCTACCAGAAGGACGCGGCGATTCCGTCAATCCGTTCGCTCACGGCCCGGGGGCGGCTGAGGATGTGCGACGAAGGCGCGGGCCACCGCCAGCGCAGCGACGGCGCCGACGAACTGCGCCAGCACGAAGCCCGCCACGTCATCCGGTCGGATGCCGGCGAAGGTCTGCGTCAATGCGCGGGCGAGCGTCACCGCCGGATTCGCGAACGAGGTGCTGGCCGTGAACCAGTACGCGGCGAAGATGTAGCCGGCCACCAGTGCGGGTATCGCGGCCGGGCGATGCCGGAGGCCCAACAGGATCGTCAGCACCAGGCCGAACGTGGCGACGCCTTCGCTCAACCACTGGCCATCGCCCGTCCGGATGCGGGTGCCGGGCTGGAGCAGCGGCAGGTCGAACATCGCATGCGCGAGCAGCACGCCGGCGACGGCCGCAACGATCTGCACCACCATGTACGCCAGCGCCTCCTGCGTGCGCAGTTCGCCCCGCCACCGCATGACCAGCGTCACCACCGGATTGAAGTGGGCACCGGACACCGGCCCGAGCACCACGATCAACACGTAGAGGATGCCCGCGGTCGCGCCCGCGTTCGCGAGCAGCGCGATGGCAGCGTTTCCGCCGGCCAGGTTCACGCCCATGACCCCGGAGCCCACCACGCAGGCGAGCAGCAGCGCGGTGCCGATGAACTCGGCCAGCAACTTCCGGCCCAGCGACATCAGAGCGACGCCAGCAGCGTCTTGACGCGTTCGGCGATCTCGTCGCGCACGGCGCGGTACCCGTCGTCGTCCATATGCTTGGGATCGGGGAGCGCCCAGTCCTCGCGCCGCTTCGCCGGCACCCACGGGCAGTTGTCGCCGCAGCCCATGGTGATGACGGCATCGAAGGCGCCGTCGATGTCGTCCAGCGCCGTCGAGGCATGGGTGGTGAGGTCGTAGCCCAGCTCGGCCATGAAGCGGACCGCCTTCGGATTGATCTGTCCCGACGGTCGCGAGCCGGCGCTCAGCGCCTCGACCTGGTCGCCACCGTGGAGACGCGCGAACGCCTCGGCCATCTGGCTGCGGTTGGCATTTTCGACGCAGACGAACAGGACGCGCTTCATGGCACGGATTCCAGGGGTTTGATCATGCAAAGGGCGGACGCGGGGCAGAGGGTGCGGAACTCGGTACTGGCGCGCACCGCGGCAGGCGCCTGGTCACGAGCGATCTCGATGTAGCCGCGGCGGGCGAAGAACGGCGCCGCCGTTTCGGTCAGCAGCACCAACTGCCGCAGCCCGTGCGCCGACGCCTGCGCTTCCAGCGCGTCGACGAGTCGCTCGCCGATGCCGTGGCCGCGACGGTCGGCCCGCACCGCGAGCGAACGCAGCAGGCCGCTATCGCCGAAGCGTTCGATGCCGACGACGCCTGCGAGCGTCGCGTCTTCGACGGCCACGATGAAGTCGACCACGGTGGTGCCGAGGTCATCGACGGGCAGGCGGCTGTCCTGCAGCAGGCCGCGGATCGCCGTGCCGTCGTCGGACGTGCTGGCGCGCAGGTCCATGGGTCAGCAGCAGCCGGAGGCCGGTGCGCAGCACGAGGCGACGGCCGCCGGACGCGGCGCCATCGATGCCGCATCGGGGCTGCAGGCGGCGCCATCGGTGGCGCACGCCGCATCGCCCGCGTAGTAGGTGGTCGCTTCGCCGGTGGTGTGGAAGGTTTCCCAGCGCGTGCCCTGCGGGTCTTCCGTCCACAGCTTGTCCGACCGCGCGTAGCAGCAGATCGTGGCGTCCTTGGGCACGACGTTGCCGCCGGCCGCGTCGAGGCGCTGGCCCATCGCGGCCAGGCCGTCAGCGCTGTCCACCTGGAAGCCCAGGTGATCGATGCCCGCAGTGCATCCGGTGGTGGAGATGGCGAAGTTCACCCGCGGATCGTCGAGCATCCATTTGGCGTAGTCGGCCTTGACCACCGCCGGCTGCGTGGCGAAGAGCGCGGAATAGAAGCGGATGCTGGTGTCCAGGTCGGTGACGTTGAGGTGGACGTGGAAGCGGTTCATGCGCGGGCTCCGGTGTTCTTGGGGGTGCAGGCCACGGCGGGGCCGCATGCGGCAGCGCCCGCGCAGCAGTTCTCGGTCAGGTAGGCGATCAGGGCATTCATCTGCAGGTAGTTGGCGCGGACGCGGATGACCCGTCCCTCGCGCTCGTCGCGGACCAGCGCCGCCGCGCGCAAGACATTGAGGTGGGCGCTCAGCGTGGCCGGCGGCAGGTCCAACTGCTCGCGCAACGCACCGACGGCCATTCCGTCGGGACCGGCCTGGACCAGCGCGCGGAACGCGGCCAGGCGGGTGTCGTGGCTGAGGGCGCTGAGGGCGGACAGGGCGGTGGTGGTTTCCATGATTCCAATATTCCGGAAATATGGAATGTTGTCAATCCGGGTCCACCAACGGCGGGCCTACCCTTGGAAACAGGAAGGCCCCGCATCGCGGGGCCCTCGTTTGTCGGTGTGCGGCGATGTCGACGTCAGAACCGGAAGGTCACACCCGCCATCGGCCCATGCACCTTGAACTGCCCGGTGAGGCGACCGGCAACATCCACCGTGCCCACGCCCGACTCGGGCGGCGCCTCGAACGACCCGCGATAGTCGTCGCTCAGCTTCAGGCGGAACCAGTCGTAGCCCACGTGGATGCCCAGGCGCTCGGTGACGAGATATTCGACCAGCAGGCCGCCGCGCTCGAAGTGGCCACGCTCGTCGATGAAGTTGCCCCAGCGCGTGTCGAGATATTGCGCCTGCGCCTCGATGCGCAGCCGCGGCGTCGGCGACCAGGCGATCCGCGTATGCAGGTTGGGCGAGGTGCCGTCGCGCTTCCAGTCCAGCGTTTCCCACTGGGGTTCCAGTTCGCCGGTGCCGGTACTGCGGCCGGTGCCGCGCGCTTCCAGCGTCGCATGGGTGACGCCGGCGCCGAGCCCCCACTGGAAGCGCGGCGTGTCCACCACCGCGAACTCGTAGTTGAGGCTGGCCAGTTCGAAGCTGAGGCGACCGTCGATATCGATGGCGGGCACTTCGACCGGCTCGCCGGGAATCTCGACTTCATCGAAGATCGTGCCCGGATCGACCCAGTCACCATCGAAGTTCCACGACTGCTCGCGCCGGTAGTCGTAATAGTTCGCGCGCAGCGATTGCCGGGGCGACAGACGGAAGGCGAGTTCGCCGCGCGGACGCCAGCGGCCGTCAGAATCGATTTCACCCGACGCCGCCAAGTCTTCGCTCTGCGTGCCATCGGTCGCGGTGCCGGTACCGTCGAAGCGGATGTTGGCTTCCGGATTGAAGGCCGACAGCCGCAGTTCGAAGCGCGCGTCGTCGGCGAAATCCTGGGCCGCGGCGCCCAGTGCGATGCAGGAAAGCGGAAGGCAGGCCAGCAGCGATACGACGCGTGACGTGCGGGGGGAACGGTGGGATTTCACGAAGTGCTCCATGCGTGGGGGTAACACACCCTTGCGCATGCGGAGTCGACATGAGGTGAACTGCGGTCGCGCATGTCGCACGATGATGCGCTTATCCGCCTCGATCTCACCGCATCGACGACGTATGTCGTGCAGCTTTGTGGATGCGTGGTGAGTTCAGTGACGTCGAAGGAAGATCAATGCGTTCTGCATCTGCTGATCACATGGAAGCGCGCAGGGTGATCGTGCGGCCAACAGGTCGCATCAGAGGACATCGAAATGCCGAACCAGCAGAACGACAAGCAACAGACGCCCGGCCGCAACCAGGACCAGCCGAACCAGGACCCTAAGCAGAACCGCGGTCGCGACGACCAGCAGGATCAGCAGAAGCAGCAGGGCACGCCGCAACAGAAGCCGCGCGACCGCGACGACGCCTGACGCGGCATGAGGCGCAGCGAGGTTTGACGGTGCCCTCGCTTGCTTCCAGCGAACGCCGCGTGCTTCACCCATGTATGAATATCCACGTCTACCGCGTGACGTGCGTCTGTCACGTCCGCGTAACGAATCCGGGCTTAGTTTCGCGCTGCCAGCAGGGGACTGGCATCCGGCAGCGCCCGCAGCATCCGTAAGGCTAGTTCGATCCGCCCTGGCGCTGGGTGGGTCTTCCATCATCTGCGGGGATGACCATGAAACCTTGTCTGCAACGCGTCGGGCGTATGCTGTGCCTGGCAGCGATCACAGTGGCGGCCGCCGCCGCCGCGCAGGACCCGGCGACCGATCTGGCCGATCTCAACTACCAGGACACCGGCTGGAGCCGCAGCGAGCTGCTCAAGCGCGGCTACCTGCAGCGCTCCGAGGATGGCGGTGGTTACGAATACTGGTGGAACAGCAGCCGCAACCGCTGCGTGGTGATGCGCTCGGAGGGCGGCAAGGTCGCCTCCGTCGTCACCTCGCCAGCGTCGGACTGCGGCCAGGGCGGCAATAGCACCAACAAGAGCAGCGGCGACAATACGGCGGCGGTGGCCATCGGTGCAGCCGCCTTGCTCGGCATCGCCGCCCTGGCGCACAAGTCGCACCACCACGACGACGACCGGCACACCAGTGACAGCAACAGCGAGGCCGAATTCGAACGCGGCTACCGCGATGGCCTCTATAACCAGTCCTACGACACCTACAGCGGCAACCCCTACCAGCAGGGCTACGCCTCGGGCAGCCGAGACCGCAACACCCGGACCAGCTATCGCGGCTACTCCGGCGGCGGTGGCAGCCAGGTCACCTGCGAGTCGACCGGCAACCAGCATGTGGAATGCCCGATGGACACCCGTGGCAGCGTGCGTGTCGTACGCCAGCTGAGCCACTCGCCCTGCACGGAAGGCGTCAGTTGGGGCCTGTCCAAGCATGCAGTCTGGGTCGAACGCGGTTGCCGCGCCGTCTTCCAGAAGAACTGAACGTCCCCCAGGAGGATGACCCCATGAATGCGATTCGCCATGCCGCCGTACTGTCGATGCTGCTCCTCGTCGCCGGGCCCGTGATGGGCCAGGAGAAAGTCAGCACGGTGCCCGTCAGTTTCGCCAAGGGCAGCAGCAACGCCACGATCAAAGGCAATCTCGGCGGCTACGACAGCGTGAACTACACCTTGTCTGCACGTGCCGGGCAGACGATGACGGTGAAGGTCGGCGGCAGTTCGAACGCCAACTTCAATGTCTTCAAGCCGGGCGATGCGCCCGGCAACGCCACCGCGTTGGGGAGCGGCAGCGTGGGTGCGGACTGGCGCGGCACGCTGCCCGTCAGCGGGCAGTACACCGTGCAGGTGTTCCAGATGCGCGCGTCCGCCCGTCGCGGCGAGCAGGTGCCGTATACGGTGACGTTCGGCATCAAGTAGCGGGTGGGCCGCGCACGTCGCGTGCGCCTGCCATCGCGCTCGGTCATACTCGATCACGGACGGTCCACTGTCGGGTACGACCGCTCCGCTGCGCTTCCGGGGAGTGCCCGACATCATGCCCGGGAATCACACGTGCCCCGTACCACGCACTTTCTGCTGTCCTGCTGCCTGCTGCTGGCCCACAGTCTGTCGAGCGCCGAGGCGCTTGCGCAGACCTCCGAGGGTGAGGCTGCGGCGTCCGCATCACGCCCGAAGACCTGCCTGGTGCTGGGCGGCGGCGGCGCGCGAGGCGGCGCGCATGTGGGCGTGTTGAAGGTGCTCGAGCGCGAGCGCGTGCCGATCGACTGCATCGTCGGTACCTCGATGGGGGCCATCGTCGGCGGCCTGTACGCGGCGGGCTACAGCGCCGACGAGATCCAGGGCATCCTGGACAAGGTGGACTGGAACGCCGAGCTGCGCGACAAGCCGCCGCGCAGCGACCGCGGCATGCGCCGCAAGGAAGACGATCTTCGCCTGCTGGGCGGCATCGAACTCGGCATCCATGAAGGCAGCCTCGCGTTCCCGCGCGGCGTGATCCAGGGTCAGCGGCTGGAGCTGCTGCTGCGCAAGCTGTTGCTGCCGGTGGCCACGGTGCACGACTTCGATGCGCTGGCCATCCCGTTCCGCGCCGTCGCCACCGATATCGTCAAGGGCGAGAAGGTGGTGTTCGCCGAAGGCGACCTGGCTGCGGCGATCCGCGCCAGCATGTCGGTGCCGGGCGTGTTCGCGCCGGTGAAGATCGACGGCCGTTTGCTGGTGGATGGCGGGGTGCTGGACAACGTGCCGGTGGATGAGGCGCGCAAGTTGGGCGCGGAGCGGTTGATCGTGTCGCGCGTGGGCAGCCCGCTGCGGACGGAGGAGGGGCTGACCTCGCCGCTGGCGATCACCGAGCAGATGAGCAGCATCCTGATGCAGCGCGCCGTGGAGGCGCAGCTGGCCACGCTGGGGGCGCAGGACCTGCTGCTCGCGCCCGACCTGGGCGACATCGCCAGCGAACAGTTCAACCGCGCACCGGAGGCCGTGGCGCCCGGTGAGCGCGCCGCCGATGCGGTGGTGCCGCAGCTGCAGCGCTACGCCGTCGATGCGGACGCGTACGCGGCGTTCACCGCGCGCCACCGCATGCCGCGGTTCGACGCGCCGGTGGTGCGGTTCGTCGAGGTCGACGGGCGCCAGACCGGCACGGAAACCTTCGTCGAGCAGCGCCTGGTCCCGCTGGTCGGCAAGCCGCTCGATGTGCCGGCGGTGGAGCAGACCCTGGCCACGCTGTACGGCGAGGGCCGCTACGAGAAGATCGGCTGGACGCCGGTGCGGCGCGACGAGGCGTGGGGGCTGCAGGTCAACCCGGTGGACAAGGCGTGGGGTCCGGACTTCCTCCATCTGTCGCTGCGTCTGTCGGACGATTTCGATGGCGCCAGCGCGTACCAGTTCATCGCCGAGCTGACCCGCACCGGCCTCTCCGAAGCCGGTGCGGAGGCGCGGGTGCGTGCGGCGATCGGCCAGGAGGCGCAGCTGTTCCTGGAGTACTACCATCCGCTCGGCCTGCGCGCGCACCACGCGCTGTCCACCTACCTGCAGTACCGGGCCACCAACCGCGACATCTCTTTCGTGGAAGGCGACCTGGGCGACTACCGCTACTTCCAGGCCTACGGCGGGGCGCGCTGGACGTATTCGCCGCACCGCGACTGGGAGTTCGCGGCCTTCCTCGAGCGCGGCCACGAGCGCGTGCGCTTCGATCTGGGCGACCCCGCACTGCGCGGGCGCTACCACGCCAACCTCGGCAGCCTGGGCCTGCAACTGCGGCACGACTCCATCGACAGTTCTACGTTTCCCACGCACGGCCATCGCGCGTCGCTGACGTACCAGCGGTTCGACGACGCCCTGGGCTCTTCGGTGGACAGCGCGGTGGCGCGGCTGCAGTGGGACGGCGCGTGGTCGTGGCGGGAGCATCGCTGGGTGGGCGGCGTGCGTGCGTCCACCTCCACCGGCAGCGATGCGCTGCTGGCGACGTACGGGTTCCTGGGCGGGTTGGGCAATCTCTCCGGGTATGCGGAACAGAGCGTGTTCGCGCCGCACACCGCGCTGCTGCGCCTGATGTACTACCGGCGCGTACTGCACACCGACAGCCTGATCACGCTGCCGCTGTACGTCGGCGGGAGCGCGGAGTGGGGCGGCTTCTGGGCGACGCGCGAAGACGCCAGCTTCGGCAGCATGACGCCGGCCGGCAGCGTGTTCGTCGGTGCGGATTCGCCGCTGGGGCCCATCTTCCTCGGCTGGGGCCGGGCCGAAGGCGGGCGCGATTCGTTCTACCTGACCTTCGGGTCGCTGCTGAGGACGCTCGATGGCTTCTGACCTTTCCCGCGCGCCGCCCACCTCGACGACGGCCGTGCATGTGCTGCTGGGCGGT
>Ga0247823_10004934_pt1 | contig 10627 bp, 8 predicted proteins | sample 13C_PalmiticAcid_2_FD_192426 | JGI IMG/M metagenome (GOLD analysis project Ga0247823, IMG submission 192426) | Soil microbial communities from agricultural site in Penn Yan, New York, United States - 13C_PalmiticAcid_Day30 | ecosystem: Environmental > Terrestrial > Soil > Agricultural land...
TCCACGCCCCATGAAGACGACCATGCTAAACCAAGAGACTTCAAGATAAACCCCCCGCAGCCCCATGGGAACCCGAAGCAACGCTGCTACCGCACACGACGGCCCCCCTGGCATGCCGCATCTCGATCCCCCCGCTCGCCTCCGCCGCACCCCAGACTCTGCACCCAAAACCCCTGCATGAACTGTCTCTCGAGGCGCAGGAGGCCGTCATCATCGAAGACCTACTGTTCGTGTTTATGGGCTTCGAGGGCCAGTACATCCGCTTCGCAAAGGGATACAACCCCTACGAGGAACGCGACCGCCTGTCTGGTCCCCAATGGCGCATCTTGCCAGGACTGGATCCCAGCCTGCAGGACCTCACTCAGTCGATGCTGCGCATGGCCTCCCATTACACCGCCCTCGAGACCTTTGTCGATGTGCAGAGTCGGGACGAGTTTGGCTCCGTCAACCACGCCCTGTGCGCCTCAATACGAAAGCTGCTGCAGGAATACCTTGTCATGGTAGCTCAACTCGAGACACAATTCCTCAGCGACGACTCCTTTACGCTTCACGTGCTCAACGTGCATGTGCTATCCACCAGCCATATGATGGCCCAGCTCTATGCTTTAGCCCACGAGTTTCTAAAACGAAATGCCCTGTTGGACGACGAGACGGACGAGTCAAGCGACAGCAATGACGACTTTGACCATATCCTGGAGCAGCTGAGGGAAGGCGGCGAGCTCGTGCCGGGGAACATGACGGGGAAGAAGATATGCAAGGGCGGAGTGGTGCTGGGGTTGATCACCAAGAGGCTAGAGTCTATGTCAGGAGACCCTGCCGCCCGCGCCCTGCTCACGTCGCTGCTCCGAGACGCGAGCCGTCCATACATGACCATGCTGAACGAGTGGCTGCATCACGGAGCTATCAACGACCCACACTCCGAGTTTCTGATCAAAGAGCAGCGGAGCATCCGCCGGGAGAGGTTAGAGCAGGACTACACCGACGAGTACTGGGAGCGCCGATACACCATCAGGGACCACGATGTCCCCCCCCAGCTTGAGGGGGTCAAGGATAAGGTCCTGCTGGCTGGCAAATACCTGAATGTCGTCAGGGAATGCGGCGGAGTCGATGTCAGTCTGCAGGTCAAGGACGTACCGACATCCTTCGACGACAACCGCTTCCTCGACAATGTCAACAACGCTTACGCTCATGCGAACGAGTCATTGATGCGACTGCTCCTGACATCCCACGCGCTCCCGGCTCGACTACAGTCATTGAAGCACTACTTTTTTCTGGATCCTTCAGACTACTTCTCCTACTTTCTCGAGCTGGGGACGTCCGAGCTCCGGAAGCCCGTCAAGTCGGTCAACACCGGCAAGCTACAGTCGCTGCTCGACCTCGTCCTGCGCCAGCCCGGCAGCGTGGTATCATTGGACCCGTTCAAGGAAGATGTCAAGGTCGAGATGAACGAGATCACTCTGACCAAATCGCTCCAGCGCGTCGTCAACATCACCGGCATCGAGCAGGGCGAGACACTCCAGCCCCTGTCGAGCAATCAACCGTTGGAGAGCGACAAAAATGCGAATGGCTTTACCTCGCTGCAGCTCGACTACGCCGTCCCCTTCCCCGTCTCGCTCGTCATCAGCCGGAAAACAGTCTGGCGCTATCAGGCGCTGTTCCGGTACTTGCTCTCACTTCGTTACCTCGAGTCGCAGCTGTCGACGACCTGGCAGACGCACACCAGCGGGTTCGTATGGTCATACAAGTCCTCGGCGCGCAATCTCGAAATCTGGAAGCGCCGGGTGTGGACCCTGCGTGCTCGCATGCTCGTCTTCGTCCAGCAGCTGCTGTACTTTTGCACCGCGGAGGTCATCGAGCCAAACTGGCAGAGCCTGATGGCGCGCCTACGCGGGAAAGAGGGCGCCAGCGGCCAGGACGGCACGCCCGACGGCTCGACCACAGGCGTCACGCGTACAGTCGACGAGCTGATGCAAGACCACGTCGACTTCCTCGACACTTGCCTCAAGGAGTGCATGCTAACCAACAGCAAGCTGCTGAGGGTATGTTCCACTCATTGTTCCTCTTTCCCTCCCCTTCCCCTTTCCTGGACTAACCACCCCAATCTCACAGATCCACTCCAAACTGATGCAAACCTGCACCGTCTTTGCAACATACACCAACTGGCTCTCGCGCGAGCTCGAAAAGGCCGACCCGGACCTCTCCGGCACCACAAAACCACCCAACATGACGCCCGACCAGTGGCGCCACTTCCAAACCATCCGCACCCAGAAATCCCACCCCAACATCCCCGCAGCACAACAGCAACAGCAACAACAAGACCCCAACTCGTCGGCCCTGCAACAGCAGCAGCCAGCCGACGGGACAACTGGAGCTGGTGGTGACGAGGCGCGCATCGCGGAGCTGTTTGACGTGATGCGCAAGTGGGAGACAAACTTCAGCCGGCACCTGCAGATCCTGCTGGACGCGCTGAACCACTACGCCGCGACGGAGACGGTGGTGCTGTTGAGCCTGTGCGCGAGGTTGAGCACGGCGAATCAGGGGACCGAGTATGCCGGGTTGAGGAGCGAGGAGGACGGGGTTGTTTGAGGGTGGGGCTGGACAGGTGAGGATTGAGAGTTGAGCAGGGGGGTTGGTTGTAAGGGATTGGTCGTTGGGTCCAGAGGGATTTCGAACACCTCGCGGTTGGCTTTTTGGGAGTGTCGCGGGGGTTGGGTTGGTGATCTTTCGCACGTTCGGCTTAGGAGTTGATCATAACATCAGGTATGGTAGGTGCTGGTCTATGACGGAGACAGTTTTGAGGGAGGATATGGCAGTCCGAGCGCAAACTTTCAAATACCCAAGCAAATCTGAGCTGACTTCTCTGAAATTTCACTGGAGCCCCTGAACAAAGGGTAAGTTGTTATGTGTTGAGCGAGCCACTCCAAATATCTCGATGCCACAGAACTATCACCCGAGGAATCGTCATGCAACGCAGGGTATCATATTCATGTGTTCCTTCTCAAGCCCACCCAACGCACCCAATATCTGAGATGTTGCACCTTACCATATCATAACCCTTTCGCCCGCCAACCAACCCTTTCACTAACACACCTTACCCCCCTCAAAGCAATCTACCATGACAACCGCATCCCCTCGTCTCTCTCGCCCTCCCAATAAAGCAACCGGGTGCCAGAGTGAGAGAATAAGAATACCTCAATCCAATCCAAGCACGTTCCCCTGCCCCTGGTCAACCACCACCCCGTCCTTGCCATCCACCAGCACAGACATAGAATCCTCCAAGCCAAGCCTTCCTCCTCGCCATCTCTCCCCTTCAACCAACCCCCTGCCCCTTTCCTTTTCAGCACCCACTCCCAACATGTTTCCCAGTTATCGAAACACCCCTTCTGCCCCAAAACAAACCCCAAACGCAACAAAAACAGAACGAGCAAACGAAAAAACCACTGAATCAAACTTCGACACTAACTCCAGCCCGTCCGTCTGTCCATCACAACCATTCACTCACACACCCTGCCACCAGCACCACCACCAGAAACAATCCCCTCATTCGTTCCTCTCAAATCAACACCCGCTCTACCCCGGCCCCGCCATGACAACCGAGACAATAACAACAACAACAACAACAACAACAACAACAACCAATTTTCAGTTCCACCGTTTTCACACCCCTTCCGTGTATTCGACAACAATAACATCATCATCACCATCGCCAACAAGACGTTGGTCGTGTCTCATCGTCATGTATCTGCAACCCGAATTTGAAGAAACAAACTTTTTCATTGCTCGGCTGGCCGGTCGGTCGGTGGTTGTATTTGGATTTGCTTGTTCGAAGATTTGAAAACGATCGAATCGAATTGCTGCCTGCCTGCCTGCCTGCCTGTCTGTCTGCTTCATCACCCACACCCTCACCCACCACCCACTACCCACAGCCACACCACCTCCGGCATTCGGAGCCAAGCCAAGTCATGACCATATCAGGACAAACAAACAAACAAACGCAGGCATCGCATCATTTTTCTTTTCATAAAAACGAGTGAACGTAAAAAAGAAGAGGGACTTGGCACGGCCAGCCCCCTCCAAGCAAGCAAGCAAAAAGCGAGGGGATCATCTCCATTATCATGCGTGTCTTGTGGTAAACGGAGATTTGGAAACGGAGGTTTGGAAAACCCGGAAAGAGAGATGGAAACTTGAAAACTGGAAACGCGAGACTTGGAAAAAACGAAAGACGACAAGAAAAAAAAACGAAAACGATAAAGCGGAGACGAAAAAAGCAACGGCAACCGACCAAATGCAAAAGAGCAACTACCGGGGTATTTTGCGCCAGGGGTATATCCAGCCGTAGGGGTATTTCTCTTTTCCTCGCAACTGACGTGAAAAAAACGATTCCGTGTCTAAAATCTTGCTGAAGAAGCCGAACCTTGGGAATCTAACGAAATGGCCCTGCGAGAGGGCCGGGGTATCCTGAATTGGTTGAATGAGACGTAGAAGGGCGTCCGCTGTCGGCGGACTGCCGGGGGTGGTGGCGGGGCGTGGCATCGCCGGGGACCATGAGCTTGTCGACGCCGTTGACGAAGGTTGCGGCCGGGCCCCACGGGTTGCCTTCGTCGTCGGGGAGGTTGACGCCGCTGTCATTCCACGGGTTGCGGTCGGCGTTGAAGCTGCGCGTCGACTCGATCGAGATGAGTGACGACTTGGACACGTTGCTGGAGCCCTTGAAGAAGTTGGCCGCCGTCTGCGAGCTGTTCTTTCTGCGGTCCAAGAACGACGAGATGGACGACATGCTGCCCGGCTTGCGAAGGCAGGCGAGGATGCTCCGCTCGCGAGCAACCTCCTCGCCAAAAGTGGGTCTGGTCGGGGAATCGGTGGCCACCGGGGCCGGAGCGTGCTGAAGTAGCTTCGAGTTGAAGAAGGGCAGCGATTCCTCAAAAGTGTCCGACTTGGGACGAGGAATGGACCCCTTGATGATGACGGGCTCGACGCCCGCCGTGGCGAACTGGGTCTGAAGAAACTCCATGGCATCACGCAGGCCGCCGGCGTTGTTGCGTGTGAAGGTCCAGAGCAGAGTAACCGTGGGCGAGCCGTCCTCGGCACGCTCCTCGGGATTCTCGTGCACCGTAAGTTCGACCTCGTACTGGCTCTTGAGCTTCGGCGCGATGGTCTGGACGAACTCGGGCGACTCGAGGTACTTGATCAGCGGGGACGACCGCTCGAGGACGACCTCATGCTTGTCTGGAACCATGCCCTGCCATCCACAGTTAGCCTATTTTTGCAGCAGACAAGGCTCGCAGGCGCGCAATTACCAAAAACTCATCAATGCACTTAGGCACGAGCCACTGAGGACCAGTTACGGTCACCTCGTCGCTCGCCTGCTCGGTGCTTGGGAAGACAATCTTGCAGTTCCAAGTCCGTTCCAGCTCCTCGATCTCCGGCAGGCGGGTAAGCAGCTGGCGGTGGTAGAGGCGGTCGACGCTGACGACTTGGGAGGTGAACTCCGAGTCCTTTGGGGGCGTACAAGTCAGCTAGCTGGGCAAATCAGTGGGGTAGGAAGCAGTTCCTTACCGCTCGATCGACCATTTCCAGAATCTCACTCTTCACGAGCTCGAGATTCTGGGCATTGCGAGCTGGCGTGCGGCAAATGACATTGTCCACACGGCTGTCATCATCTTCTCGGCCCATGCCACCTTTTGATTTTAGCCTGGCGTCGGCACACGCAGGGTAAGAACCCAACTTACCACGATCCATGGCATTGGAAAACTTGACGAAGACGGAATGCTTCTTCATGATCCGCTGAATATGCTGCCCGCCAATGCCGATGATGCGTTTGTGGTACTGATCAGGCACGTGAAACGAAATGGACGCCGGCATCTCCTGTTCGACCAGGGTCAAGCCCTGCTTCAGGGACTCATATTGCTGAGCAATGACCTCGATATTGAAGTTGTATTCCCCGAAGTTGTCGAACATGATCTGCACGTTGCTGTGGCCCATGATCTTGTTGATCTTGCCGTTCTTCTTGCCGCTCACGAACTCCTTGTGCTCGTTGGCGAGCTCGATCTTCACACGAATCTGATACTGGGCGTGGACGGCGAACTTGATCTGCGAGATGACCATCAGGGCATCCTTGACAGCCTCGTCGGAGCCCGTGATGATGAAGGCTTGTCTGTCGAACGAGACATCGGCATCCGAGTTGGCACAGATGTCACCAAGCATGGCCTGGATATCTTGGTTGCTGGGCTGGCGAGAGTCCGGCTGCAGGAACATCCACGATGCAGTGTAAAACTGCCCGGCCTTGATTCGGAGTGAGCAGCAATTCCTGTGCACAGAGATAGAAACCTTACCAGCGCCATGATCTCACGGAGGGAACGCTCCACGTGCAGGTTCTCAACCGCTTGCACACGGACCATCCCCTTTCGGGCTCCCAGGGCCGGAAACATGATAAATGCACCATTCGCCTCGGTGATCTTGCGGACCTTGTCCATCCGGCTGAGCAGAATGCTGTCAACCTTGGCAGCGGGAATTGCCACGTCCTTGACGAAGAGCCGGATACGGGCAAGGAGTTCATGAATCCGGAACTTGGCCTGCTCAATCGCCTGGGGCGTCTCGCCCGTAATCAAAACCTTGGTAGGATCTCGGCGCTGGGCATTGGGTGGACAGTAGCGGTAACACCCGGAGAAGGGCGGAGGGAAGTAGATGGCCGTGTTGGTGACCGACTCGATGAGCTTGATATTCTTCCGGTTGCGCCCACACAAGAGCTGGTGCATGGAGGGGTCGAAGGTGGTGGCGTCGACAATTCTCCCAAGCTAGCAGTCAGGGTCAGCATAGGCTGTTCCTCTTCGCAAGAGGAGCGAGAAGCTGGACAGGCATACAAGCTGGTCAATGTGGATGAGCACGCGTGTCTTGGCGTGCTCCGAGGACAGGTAGTCACCGTAGATGGCCACGCGCCAACGCTGGTCCCGCAGCAGGTCTACATCGCCGTTTAGGCCGCCGGCTAGTGGGGTGAGCTTGGGGCCGAGCAGAAAGATGTCGACGCCGCAGTACACCGACGTCTCGTCGAGGAAGTCTGTCACCGACTTCTTCAGGACACCCTCGGCGAGATTGGCCACCAGATGGCCATCCACGACGACGGTCGTGCAACGCTGTTTTGAGGGGCCTAGTTTAGCGGACGAGTAAGAGGACGGCGGCAACGCATGACAGAACGCACCAATGAGAGAGGCGTGTGGTTCAGAATCGACTCCCTGGTCTGCTGAACGAGCTCGGCGGCGCCCGACAGGCACACGGTGGTGACATGGCCACGGACAATCTTGGGTGTGGCCGAGATGACGTGGGCCTCGATGGGCATTGAGTTGGACGTGATCTCCCGGCAGAGCTGGCGCAGCTGGGCGAGGTTCATGGCGTGCACGGGCAGCTCGTGGACGGGGACATCGTCGGGGGCTTCCTCGGGGTGCGTCCATCGGAGCACGGCATCGGTGGTGGCATGCAGGATGTCCTCGGTGTTGGGGCCGGCAAGGTCGGAGGCGAAGGGGACGTTGAACGAGTAGTGGATGGGGCCGTCGGCGACAGGCGGGGCGGCTATCGGAGGCGGGCCTTGGGTTGTGATGTCTCTCCGGGGATTGATGGCTGCCTGCATGCCCATATTCGACCGCGACATGCTGAAGTTGCCCGGACTGGTCCAGTGACGCATGCTTGTCAATTTATTCATGGTGGCTTTCTCGGGACCCTCGTTGTGCCTAATGGATCTGCTCGGTTCGTCGGGTGGTCGGGTCGGGGTCGTAAGGTCGACGCGAGTGTGTTCGACTTTGACAACGTCAACCGCCGGCGGGTGTTGTGGGGGGGCGGCAGGTTCAGGGACGGCAGCGGCGGCGGCGGGCGAGGCAATTGGCTAAATGAGGGACTGAAGGAGAGACGTCGGGTTGGGTCGGGAAACAGGGCAACCAGCAGAAAAAGACACGAAGAAAATGGGTATCTCGGGTATCTCAGAGGGGGGGAAAGTGCAGGGCCTGGGAAAGGAAAATAAAGGGGACGAGAGGAAGCTGTCGTGTGCTCTTGTCCTTCCTGCGATCTACAAGAGTTGGGGGAGGGGAAGGAGGTGGAGGAGGAAAGATGGTGACTTTGATGAGGGATTGGTTGATGGAAGCTGATGGACTGAGGGCAGCAGTGGAGATCCACCCGCTGGCTGGCAACTGGGCGCTGGGCCAGGCTCAGCCAGCACCGAACCAGCCAAGGGCGCTCCAAAGTGGGAGTAGCCCGCTGGCCCGTGCGGCGACCGGGGGAGTTTCCTAAGTGCTTGGCGCAGCTTTGGCGAAGGAACCACGGCACAGGCCACTCCACCGCATTTCAAGATCGGAAGCAGCAACCTGGAACCTGCATGGAGACCAACAGCTTTGGTCTGCCTCTTTCTGGGCAGTGCAACATCGAGTGGTGACAGAGGATGAAGAACAGGCACCTATATCCGAATTCTTCGATTGGTCTTTTGGGTTTCCAGAGCTACGGCGGTTGGTTGCGTGGGACTCGGAGCGGACTCGGGCTGAAAGTGCTCAGGTTCCCGTTTTTTGACTCTCAGCAACTGTGGCTGGCTTGCCATCTCCGGGAAACCTTTTTCGAACACGCTGCTCCCTCGACGCATTCCGATGGACATCCACAGATGCCTTCCCCAAGCCTTGCCTTGTTCAGGGGATCATCCGATGCTCTTTGGCACTGGCGGCCGCACTTGATGCATTGGTCTGGTTGGACAGATACTTCCTGCGCGCCCCAGGTGCTGCAATTGCCTGGTCTACCTCCCAGGTCTGTATGCCGGTGCGAAACAGCGAAGCTTGGGCCTCTGCTGGGTTGCCCAGTGGTGGAAGGCAGATCGGAGCGATCCCGAGCTTCCTTGACTCCCAAGCCTTTTTCCAAGCGCCGTCGGCCTTCGAACGAACCGCAGCTCGCGACGATCCCGCTGCTGCCGGATCCTGGCTAAAGAGCTTGGATATCGCAACACTGGCGAGACTGGCCAGAAGGTGAGCTGCTGGTGGGGCCACTCTGCCCTGTTGTGACGTTGTTGCCCACCATACTGCGACACTGTGAAATGGCCCATGTTGGTTCCAGTCTTTATGTCCTCACACAACAGCAATGTCCGCGATCTCCAAACATGCCCCTGGCGGGTGGTCAGCAGCGTCAGCAGCCAGACAGCAACCCAGCAGGACATCAAAAATGCGAGATTGTCAGCGCCACGGCACCTCACGGAAACCTTGAGCATCAAGCGGCTCACACCCACACAACCGTAATCGCCAAGAGGCGGTGGAGGTCCTTCAAGACCCACAGGGCGGGCGTTGGCGAGCGGACTGTGTGCATCCCGATCTGCAAATCGCGACCAAACTATTGTCTAGCTCCCATCTTACCGCACAGACCGAATTCCAACCTCTCATTCCACGGCGACTCGAGAGGAATGAGCCTGGAGATTTTGAATATCAAAAAAGACCAGGGCCGCCAAGTCGACTCGTGATGGTGATCCCGATCTCCATTTGCACACACAAGATCACGGCCCCCACATCACTTGGCGGGTGTCACCACTCCGGGTGGGCCGGAGCCCGCGTAACGCGACGCCGACTGGACGGCCAAACACGACTCCCCTAGCCTCCTCTCATTTACGAGTTGTGGCAGTGTCGAAACGAACTTCCTTGGCCCGAGCCCCCAGGGTTCCCCTTCAAGGTTTGTTGTCCTGTTGACTGCTGCAAAACAACACGCGGTGACGCGGCAGGAGGAAATAAGTCATTTGATGAAGATAAGACAGCGTCTGCACCCCCTTCCCCAAACAAGCCAGCCACGCCAGCATTGGTCAGAGGGTGACATTCCTCCAGGGTTCCAACCCCTTTTGGCGACATACAGGCCAGAAGGGAAGAACTGTGTTACGGATACTTTCGTGCAAGACAAGCCTGGAGGCGGGGCAAGGAAAGGTGATGCGTCATGCCCATGCCTACCACCACAGATGTTTAACTAGGGGGTGAGGGGGTTGAGCAACGGCTCCGTGTCTTGTCCGGGTTCGGCCGCTTACCTGATGCAGCGCTGCGAGATGTCCCGGGCCGGAACTGACGGCTGTGGAAAGTCGCCGAACGCCAAGCCACGGAGCCCATGAGACTCGAGAGGGAAGCGGTCCATGGTACACTCCCAAGCAGCCATTCCGCACCACACCACACAACCTCGACCGCACAACCTCAACCCTGATCAACTTTCAAGTTCCAGGAGACGTGAAACCACCAGGGTTAGGGCTTGCCGTTTCCGCCCCCGAGAGAGGGCTCCCACAGCAGTAAGAGTATGGTGGATGATGTCCTCGCAACCCGTTTGAGTGTGTCCTATCTACCCTTTGGATCACCCCGGCATATCAAACCAAGGCCACGGAGATAGACAGGCTAAGCAAGACTGTGAGAAAGACGTGCTGTGGCTCTCCCCCGGAACTCAGTTTGATAGCTCAAGTACTGCCATCCTAATTCATGACCCGATGATGTGCTACCCGATCCCTATGCCGCTGAAGAAAGCAAACTCCACGCATCAGTCAGTTGAAGAATACCATGCACCAGACCCAACCGACCACCACCGCAAACCAATGCAAGCCGATCCGTCCTCTGATCATCCACCCTTGTTCCTCTAAACCTCACAC
>Ga0247823_10004935_pt1 | contig 10627 bp, 8 predicted proteins | sample 13C_PalmiticAcid_2_FD_192426 | JGI IMG/M metagenome (GOLD analysis project Ga0247823, IMG submission 192426) | Soil microbial communities from agricultural site in Penn Yan, New York, United States - 13C_PalmiticAcid_Day30 | ecosystem: Environmental > Terrestrial > Soil > Agricultural land...
CCCCGGCCGAGGCCGCGGCCGAGACCGGAACCCCCGCGCAGACGCTGGACCGGCTCCTCGGGTCGGTCCTGGCGGGCAGCCGCTTCAGCCTGGAGACCGCCGTCCGCTCGTGGGCTCAGCGCGAACCCCAGGTCGCCGCTGTTCTGCAAGAGGTCGACAAGACCAGGATGGGCTACCTGGAATCCGTGTGCCTGCGCGCGGGCCGCGACGCTACCGAAGCGAAGCACCTCAGCCAACTGCTGTACGTGATGATCGTCGGCGCCGCACAGGTTCTGCCGCCACTGTCCGAGAAGGACGTGGAGGCGATCTACCGACTAGTCCTCGACCGCGTCTGACACAGCGGCGGCGAAGGCCCGCAGGCCAAGCATCCAGCCGTTGTCCGAGCTGACCGACGCCAGGATGTCCTCACCGGAATCGCCATGCCGCTCCAGCGCGCGGTGTTCCAGTTCGACCCGCGTCGTCGCGCCGTCGGGGATGAAACGGACCTCGATCTCGCTTGACCGCGCGGGGGCGGGGTCGTAGTTCCAGTCGCCCTGCAGGTGCCAGGCCAGCACGAACCGGTCGTGTGGGTCGTATGCGAGCACCCGTCCCCAGTCGCACTCGACACCATCCTGACCGCGCTCGAACCAGCGGCCACCCGCGTGCGGCTCGATGACGATCTCAGCGAAGTCGGCGTCGCCGATGTGGTGGTCGACAGGCCACCAGGTGCCCATCTTGGTCGCGAACACCGTGAACGCCCGCTCCTGCGAAGCGCGGACAGTGATCGTCTTCAGCACACTCAGACCGGTTCCCCGCGTCACGATTCCTCCTCGACCGCCTCGGCGAACGCCGCCAGCGCCTTGTCCCACAACTGATCGAGATACCCGCGCAGCGCGGCGACCCCGGCCGGGTTCACCTGGTAGCGCCTGCGGGTGCCTTCCGCCCGGTCGACCACGAGGCCCGCGTCCTTGAGCACTTTGAGGTGCTGGGACACGGCGGGCCTACTCACCGGCAGCTCGGCCGCGAGTTCGCCGACCGCACGGGGCCGGTCGACCAGCAGCTCGAACACCGCCCGACGGGTCGGGTCGGTGAGCGCCGCGAACGCGGATTGGTAAGTCACCACGAACGGTAAGTTACGCCTTACGGTTTGGTCGGTCAATGGTTTCTTGGGCAATCCGTGGCGAGCACACAGGTTTCTCTCACCTGGCGGGCGCAAGTTGGACCCATGACACAGGACCCGCACGGCGCGCCGCAGCCGAACCAGCCCGATTCCACCCCCGGCCTGCCCGCCGACGCGGGCCACGAGCACCCGGAGGCGATGGCGCACGGCCAGGCTGACCCGGCGCGCCTTTGGACCGACCTCAATGGACCTGCCGGTTCGGACCAGGCTCCGCGGTTCGATCAGCTGATCCAGCCAGGCAATCCCACTCAGCCGGGATTGTCGGGGCAGCCGATGCAGCCCGGCAGCCCTGTCCAGCTCGGCGGGCAGAGCCAGCCGGCTCAACCGGGCAGGCCCGACCAGCCGAGGCAACTCGGACCCAACCAGAACGCCCAGCCGGGACAACCCACCCAGTTCGGGCTGCCGAACCCGCCGCACCAATACAGCCCAGCGGGCACTCCAGGCCAGCCGAACGGGCCCCAGCCGAACCCGACGACGCAGCCGGGCCAGCCCACCCAATCCGGACTGCCGAACCCACCGCACCAACACGGCCAAGCGGGCACACCCGGCCAGCCAAACCCGGCAGCCCAGCCGGGCGGCGGGCGGAGCAATCCAGCTCAATCCGGCCAGCCTGGCTGGCCCGGCATGCCCATCCAGTCCAGCCACCCCGGCCACACCGGCCACCCCGGCATGCCCACCCAATCCGGCCTGCCTGTCGGACATGGCCAGCCGGGCCTGCCGAGCGGGCATGGTCAAGCGCGCGGGCCAGCTCAGCCAGGGCAAGCCTTCTGGCAGCCCATCCCACCGACCCCACCAGCGAAACGCTTCAGGCGTGGGGCTGTCGCACTCGTCGCGGCCTCCGTCCTCGGCGCGGGTGTGCTCGGCGGAGTCGCGGGCGCGTTCATCGGCTCCGACACCGGGTCCGTCCTCAACACGCCGACCACCGCCCAAACCGTGAGCGCCACCGTCCCGACCGACCTGTCCGCCACCATCGCCAAGGTAATGCCGAGCGTCGTGCAGGTCGGGGTGCGGACCGCCAACGCCGAGGGGCTCGGCTCGGGGGTCATCCTCAGCGCCGACGGCCGCATTCTCACCAACAACCACGTCGTCGCGGGTGCCCGGGAAATCCAGATCACCTTCGCCAACGGGAAGACCGCGACCGCCGAGGTGCTGGGCACCGACGCGGGCGCAGACCTGGCACTCCTGCAGGCCAAGGGCGTCAGCGGACTCACCCCCGCCGTGCTCGGTGACTCGTCCGATCTCCAGGTCGGCGACACCGTCATCGCGATCGGCTCACCGGCGGGACTCCAGGGCACCGTCACCACCGGCATCGTCAGCGCCCTCGACCGGGATGTCAGCATCCCCGACCGCGGCAGCCGCGGCGTGTCCTACAAGGCGATCCAGACCGACGCGTCGATCAACCAGGGCAACTCGGGTGGGCCGCTGTTCGACACCGCGGGCCGGGTGATCGGGATCAACTCCGCCATCTACTCGCCGGTGACCGGGCAGGACGGGTCCGCTGGCAGTGTCGGGATCGGCTTCAGCATCCCGATCGACACCGCGAAGTCCGTGATGGAGCGGATCGGGTGACGCACCGTGCGGGCCACGTGGGCCATGGCCCGCACGGTGTGTTCCTCTATACGTTGCGGGGGAATCCGAGGTTCACCCCGCCGTGGGACGGGTCGAGCCAACGACTGGTGACGACCTTCGTGCGGGTGAAGAAGTGGATCCCGTCCGGCCCGTACGCGTGCGTGTCACCGAACAGGGAGTCCTTCCAGCCGCCGAAGGAGTAGTAGCCGACGGGGACCGGGATGGGCACGTTGACACCGACCATGCCGACCTCGACCTCGTGCTGGAACCGCCGCGCGGCGCCGCCGTCATTGGTGAAGATGGCGGTGCCGTTGCCGTAGCGGTTGGCGTTGACCAGCGCGACGGCCTCGTCGTAGGACGACACCCGCACGACCGACAGCACTGGGCCGAAGATCTCGTCCCGGTAGACCGAGTGTTCCGGCTTCGCGTGGTCGAACAGCGACGGCCCGAGCCAGAAGCCCTCAGCATCACCGTCGATCGCGTGGGCACGGCCGTCGACGGCGAGAACCGCTTCCCCTGAGTCCAAATAGGACGCGACTTTGTCCCTGTGCGCCTTGGTGACCAGCGGACCCATCTCGCTGTCCGGCCGCCTGCCGTCGCCGACCTTCAGTTTCGCCATGCGGTCGCGGATCCGGCTGACCAGCTCGTCCCCGACCGGATCGACGGCGACGACGACCGACACGGCCATGCACCGCTCCCCCGCCGACCCGAAGCCCGCCGAGACGGCCGCGTCGGCGGCCAGATCGAGGTCGGAGTCCGGGAGGACGACCATGTGGTTCTTGGCCCCGCCCAACGCCTGCACGCGCTTGCCGTGCCGGGTGCCGGTCTCGTAGACATACCGCGCGATCGGGGTCGAACCGACGAACGAGATCGCGCGCACGTCCGGGTGCTCCAGCAACCCGTCGACGGCGACCTTGTCGCCGTGCAGCACGTTCAGCGCACCGTTGGGCAATCCGGCCTCGGCGAACAGCTCAGCGATGAAGTTCGCCGCGGACGGATCCTTCTCACTGGGCTTGAGCACCACAGTGTTCCCGCACGCCAACGCGTTCGGCACGAACCACAGCGGGACCATGGCCGGGAAGTTGAACGGCGAGATCACCCCGACCACGCCGACCGGCTGCCGCAGCGAGTAGACGTCGACCCGCGTCGACACGTTCTCGCTGTAGCCGCCCTTGAGCAGCGCGGGCACCCCGCAGGCGAACTCGACCGCCTCCATCGCGCGCTGCACTTCGCCCGCCGCGTCGTCGGTCACCTTGCCGTGTTCGGCGGTGACCAGGTCGACCAGCTCCCGCTTCCGGGCGTTGAGCAGTTCACGAAATCCGAAGAGGACGGACGACCGAGCCGCCAGCGAGGCGTCCCGCCACTCCACGGAGGCCGCGCGTGCCGCGTTGACGGCCGCCTCGATCTCCGTGGCCCCAGCGAAGTCGACGTGTGCGGCGACCTGTCCGGTCGCCGGGTCGAACACCTCACCGTGGCGGTCGGTGTCGCCCGACCACGGCTTGCCGTCGATCCAGTGGCTGATCCTGCGCATCAGCCCTCACCGCCTGCCGCGTCGGCCACCGCGATCGCCTCGGCCAGCACGTCGAGCGCTTCGTCGACTTCCTGTTCCGTCAACGTCATCGGCGGTGCGAGCCGGATGACGTTGTTGTGCAGACCGCCCTTGCCGACCAGCAGCCCACGCGCCTTTGTCTCCTCCAGCACCCGGACCGCGGCGAGCGGGTTCGGGTCCTTGCCACCGGGCTCGACCAGCTCGACGCCGATCATCAGCCCCTTGCCGCGCACGTCGCCGACGACCGGGTGCCGGTGCGCGATTGCGTGCAGCCCCTCGGACAGGCGGATCCCCTGCTTCTCGGCGTTGGCCTGCAAGTCGTTGTCCAGCAGGTAGTCGATCACCGCGTTGGCACCCGCCGTGGCGATCGGGTTGCCGCCGAACGTCGAGATCGAGTTCGCGGTCAGGCAGTCCATCACGTCGGGCCGAGCGACGAGCCCGCCGATCGCCAGGCCGTTGCCCAGCCCCTTGGCGAAGGTCATCATGTCCGGGGTGACGCCGTGGGCCTCGATACCCCAGAAGTGCTCGCCGGTGCGTCCCCACCCGGTCTGCACCTCGTCGGACACCAGCAGGATCCCGCTCTCGTCCAGGATCTCCTTGAACGCCTTGTAAAGCCCGTCCGGCGGGACACAGAACCCGCCGACCCCCTGGATCGGCTCGGCGATCATGCACGCGACGTCGCCGGACGTCGTGGTGTTGAGCACGTCGCGCAGGTCGTCGGCGCACGCCTGGATGTAGTCGGCGTCGCTGAGGTGGCCGAAGGGGCTGCGGTAGCGGTAGCCGCCGTGGACGTAGCTGACCTTGACCGGCGACAGGCTGCTGGCCGACCAGCCGCGGTTGCCGGTGATGCCGACCGTGGCGAACGCCCGGCCGTGATACGAGTTGCGGAGCGCGATGACCTGGTTGCTGCGGCGGAACTGGGTGGACAGCATCAGCGCGGTCTCGTTGGCCTCGGTGCCGGAGTTGGTGAAGAACACCTTCGCGTCCGGGATGCCCGACAGCTTCGCGATCTTCTCGGCCAGCTCCACCTGGCCGCGGATGAGGTAGAGCGTCGAGGTGTGCAGCACCCCGGAGTCAAGTTGGCGCCGGATCGCGTCACTGATCTCCGCGACGTCGTAGCCGATGGCGTTGGTGAGGATGCCCGCGAAGAAGTCGAGGTAGGTGTTGCCGTCGGCGTCGGTGACATGCCTGCCGGTGGCGGATACGGGCTCGATCGGGTTGGCGTAGTAGAGCGCCAACCATGACGGGAGGACGGCACGGTGACGGTCGATCAGCGGGGTCTGCTGGATGTCGGCCATGCCCGCGAGTGTGGTCGGTGAGCGGCCTCCACACCATGGTCAAGGTGTATCGGCGGGAGCGGATCGCCCTACAGAGTGACCACCCGGGTCAGGAACCTGCTCGCGGCTCGATCGCAGAGATCGCCACAAGAAACTCAGGCATCGTCGACGACGGGTTGTCGTTGGGGAACGCGGTTCCGTTGCGCTTGTGTCGAGCCGACAACGAAGACGCACGGCGCGAGGCGGACTCCCGCCGGTCGGCGTACTGGTCCGCGCTGATCCGCTTGCCGGTCCGACCGTCCAGTTTCCGGCTCCTGACTTCGGCCTGGTCGGTGTTCATGAACGCTGTCTGGTCTTCAAAGTGCAGGATCAGCCACAGCTCAAAGCAAGGATTCGAAACCGCGAGCCTGATGCCGTGCTCGTGTGCCAACTCGACAGCCTGCTTCAGATTCGGGTGATTCCGCGGCCACTCGACGTCGAACACGCACCAGCACTCATCGACCTCGACATCGCGCGCACGCTCGACCGCACGCTGCACCAGCGTCAGCGGAACGCCTCGGGCCGGGTCGATCTCAATGCGGATCGAGGTGTTCCCACGAACCGAAGGCAGACACTTCATCCCCTTGATGTAATCGGGCTCCGATGCTTCGCCTTCACAGAAAACCACGATGGTCTTCCGCTCCCGCCTGCTCTCCGTCTTCCGTTTGAGGCTTGCCGCCCGATCTCGCCTTGCCATCAGCCGATCAGCCCAATAGCGCGCAGGACGTCCGCCCTGTCCACTTCCGGCACTCCCCCGAACCTGCCATGCAGATACGCGCGTTCCAGGTTCTGCGACTTCCTGACCCGTTCCCCGGCGAACTCCGCCAACGCGCCAAGCCGAGTCGCACCATCGCGACCTTTCTCGGTAAGCCAGACCTCGTCCCGATTGAGGTGGTTGAGAAGGCTGGTGTCATGCGAGGTGAAAATCAGCTGAGCCCCGCGCGGGTTCGTTTCTGGATCATGGAACAGCCGAATCAGGTGCTCGGAGAGTGTTGGGTGCAAACTGGCGTCCAACTCGTCGAAGAGCAGCAATGAACCCGCCTCGAGCGCGGTAAGCACTGGGCCGATCAGCCGATACCAGGTACGGGTCCCCTCAGACTCGGCGGCAAAGTCAAGCGGCGCAAGCTCATCGCCAATTCTGTGCAGAAGACGCGTTCGACGTTGAACTCGGGCCGCTGCCGAGTCGGCCCCTCCACCTTCAATGACATTGTCGAATACGACGTCATCAATTCCAAGATCGGCCATCCGCAACAACGCGAGCGCCTTAGTCCGACCTCGGGGCTCTTCGGATTCGAACCGACTTTCGGTGGAGACATCGCGAATGAACGGGATGCCGCGCGAGGCCCGAAGACCGAGCACCTGGATCCGCAGGAGGCTGGAGACAAATTCCGATACGAGCGGCTCATCGAAGCGCCGGGCGATCGACAGGACCAATGCACGAGCCGTAAGCAACTCGCGCGTCCCGGACAGATTTCCCAGGCCTCGCTGAAGTTTCAGCTCGCCACCTTCACGCTCGAAGATCCGCCTCCGCTTCTTCTCCGGATAGTGGAACAGTCCCTCATAGGCAATGCCGTTCCAGTCCAACTCGACGACGTACTCGTATCGAACACCGGCAACGGTCGACTCGACCACGAACTCGGTCGCGGTTTCCGGGCCTTGAGCGAACGCGAACGGTTCGACCGGGATTCCGTCATCCCAGAAGCGCAACGAATCCCGGACCGCGGAATGCAGCCAAGCCAAGGCCGCAACCACGTTGCTCTTGCCCGAAGCATTGGGCCCGTAGACGGCCGCGACCGGCAGCAGACTCTCGCCCAAGTTCGGCATCGGCCGCGCCTCGGTTCGATCTTTGTCGACCGCGACCATGGACAACTCGACGGCGTCGCGAATCGACCGGAAGTTCGATACCTCGAACCTGATCAGCACAGCGCCCCCTCATGACATCCTGACAGCCGACAGAGCCTCGATTTCGTCAAGTATGTACGAAATCCTACCGTTGTCGACACGTTGGGCGCGCGCTAAGCCTCAGAACCGGCCGCCGCCGCCGATTCGGCGGGAGCTGCCTGCGCCGCCGAAGGAGCCCGGGGAGCTTCCGCCGCCGCCTCCGCCCCAGCGGCAGCCGCGGCTGCCGGAGCCGAAGCCGCCGCGCAGGACGCTGTCCAGGAGGATTCCGCCGAGAACCGCGCCCGCGTTGCCGCCGCCGGACTGGTTCTGCCTGCTCTCCCACTCGCGCACGTCCGCCTCCGCCGCCGACGCCGCGCGGGCGGCCAGGTCGGCGGCCGCCTGGGCGTGTTGGAGGGCGAGCGGGAGCGCATCGGCGCGCTCTGCTTCGGCGAGGTGTCGCTCGGCCTCGGACAGGCGAGTCCGGGCCTCGGCCTGGACGGCGCCGCGGCGGGTGGCGATGTAGTCGGTGGCGGCGGAGATCTGGGAGCGCGCGGTGGCCAGGGTCTGCTCGACCTGTGCGCGGAGGCGGTCGGCCCGGTCTTTGGCCGTTGTCGCGGTGCTGATGGCCTTGTCGAGTTCGACATCGGCGGCGGCGAGGTCGGTGTAGGCGCCCAGAGGGTTGGTGTCCTTGGCCGCCTCGGCCGACGCCAGCGCCGCTTCGGCCGCTTCCATGGCCGAGGCGAGCAGTTCGCCGCCGTGGGTGACGAGGTCGCGGGCGGCGGCCATGTCGGCGCGGGCGTCCTCGATGGCGGCGGGGAGTCCGGCGATGGCGGCACGGATGTTCTCGGCGCCGTGGTCGACGGCGTCCAGCAGGGTGCGGGCCTGGCCGACGGCCCCCTCGGCGGCGCGGATCGCGGCGACGGCGGCGCCCTGCTGACCCGCCGGGCGGGCGGTGGCCTCGCGGCCCGCGGTGATGTTCTGGTCGGCGAAGGCGAGGCGGTCGCGGGCCTGGGTGACGTTGTCGAGGATGGGGGCGAGCACGTTCGCCGGGAACTCCGTGACCAGGTCCGCCAGGGTCTTCTCCGAATCGGGGACGCGCGTGGTCAGCGCGACCATTTCCTGGGTGAGCGTGTCGAGGCGCTGCGGCGCGTCGATGAGCAGGTCGCGCATCCCGTCGAACTCGGTGACGCGCGCGTCGAGTTCGCTGTCGGCCTTGCCGCAGCTGCTGATCAGCTCGACCAGGAGGTCACGCTGCTGCTCCGGCGTCTCGGGGATGTTGTCGTCCAGCCGCTGCCTCAACGTAAACGCGTGGGCGAGGGCTTCCTTGGCTGACGTGAACGCGCGGGTGAACGGCTCGGTCTGGGCGGCGCCGAACTCGCTGACGGCCAGGTCCAGTTCCTCGGCGCTGGTGCGCAGGGCGTTGTCCATCTCGACCAGGACCTCGCGGGATCGCGCGTCGAGCGCGTGGACCGGGAGCGCGGCCAGGGCGTCAGTGTCGTTGGGGTCGATCTCGCGCGCGGCGGCCAGCTCCGCCGTCGCGCGGTCGCGCCTGCGCTTGCGGGTGTAGAAGTAGACGCCGCCACCGCCGACCAGCACGACGGCGCCGCCGATCAGCAGAGGCTGGGCCGAGACGGTGTCGGGCGCCATCGCGGTGTCGAGGCCGTTGGCGGCGGCCGCCACGGCGCCCGCCCAGTCACGGTCGCGGAGCGCGGGTTCGACGCTGTCGAAGCGCAGTTCAGTGAACTCGTTGTCGGTGATCTCCTGCGGCAGACCCGGGGAGTAAAGGCCGTACGAACGGTCGTCGGTCGCGACCGCGAGCAGCACGTCGCGTTCGCCGAGCGAGCTGAGCGTCGCGGTGTCCTCGGTCCAGGTCGGACCGCTGTCGCCGGTGAAGTCCTCGACGAACACGACCCAGAGCCGGATCTTGCGTGCGTCGTAGAGCTTGTCGATCGCGGCGGTCGCGGAGGCACGGCCGCCGTCGTCGAGGGCGCCCGCGTTGTCGGTGAGCTGGCCGCGTAGCCGCTCGGGCGGGGTCGCCGCCGCGGGTGTCGCGACCAGCGCGAACAGCGCCAGCGCCGCGACGGCTGACCAGCGGAGCAGGCGGGCGGACGGCGAGGCGGTCGACATGGGCAGGAATCTATCCCTTTCGGAGCTGCGGCACCGCGCCGCCATGGTCAAGATGTACCGGTGAGCGCGGGACGGACTTACAGTGTGTCGATGTACCCGACCGTGTCGGAGATCCTGGCGCTGCCGGTCGTCCGGCAGGGCGCGCCGACGGTCGTCGCGGGCGCGGCCGGACTGTCCAATCGGGTGCGGTGGGTGCACTCGGCCGAGGTCGCCGACATCGCCCACCTGCTGCGCGGCGGCGAGCTGGTGCTGACCACCGGCATCGCCCTGGCCGACGACGTCGACGCGCTGACCAAGTACGTCGACGAACTCGCCGAGATCGGCGCGGCGGGCATTGTGGTCGAGCTGGTCCGGCACTGGAGCGAGAGCCTGCCGCCCGCGCTGGCCGCGGCGGCCGAGCGGCACGGCCTGCCGCTGATCGCGCTGTCCCGCGAGACGCGGTTCGTCGCGGTCACCGAGGCGGTCGTCGGGTTGATCGTGGACGCCCAGGTCGCCGAGCTGCGGGCCGCCGAGCAGGTCCACGAGACGTTCACGGCCTTGACCGTGGCGGGCGCGGAACCCGCCGAGGTGCTGCGGGAGGTCGCCCGGGCGTCTGGGTTCCCGGTGGTGCTGGAGACCCTCGACCACGACATCCTCGCCTACGACGCGGGCGGCGAACCGGCGGGCGAACTTGTCGCCGACTGGGCGCGGCGGTCCCGCGCGGTCACCTTGACCGAGCGGACGGCCTACCACCACGCGGCGGGCTGGCTGGTCACCGTGGTCGGCGCCCGCGGCAACGACTGGGGGCGGCTCATCCTGCTCTGCCCGGAGGCCCCCGCCCACCGACACATCGTCATCGTCGAACGCGCGGCGTCGGCGCTCGCTGTGCACCGGCTGGCCGCGCGCGACCGGGAGGGCTTGGAACGGCACGCGCACCGGACCCTGCTGACCGAGCTGCTGGCCACGACCCCGCCGCCTGACTTGGTGGCGCGCGCGGGCGGGCTCGGTGTGCCGCTGGAGCACCGTCAGCTGATCGGGGTGCCCGGC
>Ga0247823_10004936_pt1 | contig 10625 bp, 6 predicted proteins | sample 13C_PalmiticAcid_2_FD_192426 | JGI IMG/M metagenome (GOLD analysis project Ga0247823, IMG submission 192426) | Soil microbial communities from agricultural site in Penn Yan, New York, United States - 13C_PalmiticAcid_Day30 | ecosystem: Environmental > Terrestrial > Soil > Agricultural land...
GAATCACCGTGACCGGCGTCGGCAGCGAGGACCCCTCGTTCATGTCGCGCGGCTTCGCGATCAACAATTATCTTGTCGACGGCGTTTCGACCCTCGCCTTCAACTTCCCCTCGGTGGTGCCCGACCTGTTCTTCTACGAGCGGCTGGAAGTGCTGCGCGGCCCGGCGGGCCTGTTCAGCGGATCGGGCAATCCGGCGGGCAGCATCAATCTGGTGCGCAAGCGCCCGCTCGACGGCTTCAGGGTGCAGGCATCGGCCGGCTATGGCAGCTGGAACAACTTCCGCGGCGAACTCGACGTCTCGGCCCCGCTCGGCAGCGGCGTCGGCGTCCGCGGCGGCGTGATGGTGCAGGACCAGGACCAGTTCTTCGACACCGCACATCGCTTCGCCTCGCCGCGTTCGGCACGCTGTCGGTCGAACTCGGTCCCGACACGACTTTCACTGTCGGCGGGAATTATGATCGCTACGAGCCGGCGATCCAGTCGGGCCTGCCCGGCTATGCCGGCGGTACGGACGGCAGCGAGGGCCGGCTGCTCGATGTCGATCGTTCGACCTATCTCGGCGCGGACTGGAATCGCTTCCGCTCGGACACCTGGACCGCCTATGCCGATCTGACCCACCGGATCAGCGACCGCTGGACGCTGCGCGCGAGCGGCCTCTACAGCGATGTCGAGCGGATCGACGTCTATAGCTATATCGGCAGCCAGGCAGTCACCACGCCTGCGAACCCTCCCGCCACCGGTGCGCCCAACAACGGCCTTACCAACCATATCGCTTATCGCGGCGATAGCTTCGCCAAGACCACCGCCTTCGATTTCAACGGCATCGGCAGCTTCCCGCTGTTCGGCCGCGATCAGACGCTGATCCTCGGCGCGGACTATCAGGCGCAGGATTACGACAGCTATTATACGCGCCTGTCCAACTATGCGCGGATCAACGTCTTCGATCCGGTGTCGCCGGCCGAGCCGCTGCTCAATCCCTATGGTCCGTCGCCGCTTTATCCGGTGCAATGGTCGACCGCGAACTGCGCCGGCGTGACCGTGCCGACCACCACCTGCGTCGCGCAGGTTTATGGCGCCACCAACACCCGGGTCGAGCAATATGGCCTGTACGGCCAGCTGCGTTTGTCTCCGGTCGCGGGGCTGACGATCACCGGCGGTGGCCGCCTGACCTGGTGGGAGAGCAACAACCAGGTGCTGCTGCCGACCCGCGGCAACCGCACTTCGCAGCTGATCGACGGCCGCTTCACGCCTTATGTCGGGGTGGTCTGGGATGCGACCGACAACCTCAATTTCTACGCCAGCTATGCCGACAGCTTCTCGCCCCAGGCGGCGCCGAGCGGTCGTCGCAAGCCCGATGGTTCGGACGTGCTGCCGCTGATCGGCGCGCAGTTCGAGGGCGGCACCAAATTGTCGCTGATGAACGACAGACTGTTGCTGTCGCTCGCCGCCTATCAGATCGAGCAGACCAACCGGCTGTTCAACGATCCCGACGATGCCACCGTCTATCTGCAGGTCGGCAAGGTCCGCGCGCGCGGCATCGAGGCCGAGATCGGCGGCGAGATTCTGCCGGGCTGGCGGATCAACGGCGGCTACAGCTATACCAAGACCAAATATCTGGAGGACGCGAACACTGCGTTCGAAGGCATCCCCCTCACCCCGATCATCCCGGAGCATATGGTGAAGCTGTTCACCAACTATGCGCCGACCTCCGGGATGCTCCAGGGGTTCAGTCTCGGCGGCGGTGTCACCTGGTTCGACGCGACCTATGGCGGCAACCCGTCCTATATCAACCCGGCGAATGGCCAGCGCGTGATCTCGACGATCGTGCGCCAAGGCAGCTATGCGGTGGTCGATCTGCGTGCGGGCTATAAATTGAGCGAGCGGATCGCGCTCTCGGTCAACGCCAACAACCTGTTCGACCGCAACTATTATGCGCGCATCTCGGCGACCGGCCGCGGCAATTATTACGGCACGCCGCGCAGCGTATTCGGCACGATCCGGTTCACTTTCGAATGAGCGGAGCCGGCCTCTCGCACCGGCCCTGGGCAAAACGCGGCGACATGGTGCTGCGCGTGCTCGCCGCGATTCCGCTGGGCTATGGCGTGGCGAGCCTGTGGGCCATGGCGCTCGCCCGGGTGATTCCCGGCGCGCGCTCCGAGGCGACGGTGATCGCCACCCTCGTCGCGTTCGTGCTCTGCGCGGTCGCGGCGATGTGGGCGTTCGCCGCGCGCAGCGGATGGCGGGCGGTGTGGACGCTGGCGTTGCTCGGCGCGGTCGCCGGCGCGATCGCGTGGATGTCGATCGAAGCGACGGGGCGGCTATGAACAAGGGTCTCCGCCAGTCGCAGGCCTTCCTCCACACCTGGTCGGGGCTGCTGCTCGGCTGGCTGTTGTTCGCGATATTCGTCGCCGGGACGATGGCCTTCTGGCGCGAGGGGCTCAACCGCTGGATGCGGCCGGAACTCGCGCGGGTCGAGCAGCCGATGCAGGTGCTGGCCGGGGCGCAGCGCTTCCTCGACAAGAAGGTGCCCGATGCGAGAAGCTGGCTCATTTCGATGCCGAGCGCGCGCAGCCCCGGCGCGCAATTGTTCTGGCAGCCCGAGCCGAAGAAAGGCGAGGCGCCCGGGCGCCGCGGACGCCGCGGCAACCAGGCGCTGATCGGCGCCGATGGCGCGCCCGCGGCGGCACGCGAAACCCGCGGCGGCGAGTTCTTCTATCGCTTCCATTTCGACCTTTATTACATGCCGGTGATCTGGGCGCGCTGGCTGGTCGGCCTCGCGACGATGATGATGCTGGTCGCGATCCTGAGCGGGATCGTGACTCACAAGAAGATCTTCAAGGACTTCTTCACGTTGCGGCGCGCCAAGGGCCAGCGATCGTGGCTCGACGGCCACAACGCCACCGCGGTGCTGGCGCTGCCTTTCCATCTGATGATCACCTATACCGGGCTGGTCACGCTGATGGCGATGCTGATGCCTTGGGCGGTGGTCGCCAATTACAGCGACGACGCCAGGATGTTCGAAGAATTGTTTCCCGAGGCGCCCGAAGTCGAACGCTCGGGGCAGCGCGTGCCGCTGATCCCGTTGACCGGAATCGTGCAGGATGCCGAGCGCCGGCTTGGGGCGCCGGTGGGCATCATCGACGTGAGCCTGCCCGGCGACGCGGCGTCGCGCGTGACGATCAGCCGAAGCCCGTCGTCGATGCTCTCCGCGCGCGCGCCGAGCCTGACCTATGAGGGGGCCACGGGCAAATTGATCTGGCAGTCTCCGGCCCCGGGCGGCGCGTCGGAGACCGCGGGCGCGATGATCGGGCTGCACGCCGGGCGCTTCGCCGGATATGGCATGCGCTGGCTCTATTTCCTGTGCGGCGTCGCCGGCAGCGTGATGGTGGCGAGCGGGCTGGTGCTGTGGACGGTCAAGAGGCGCGAGAAATTGCCCGATCCCGCCAGGCCCTATTTCGGCTTCCGCGTCGTCGAGCGGCTCAACGTCGCAGTGATCGCCGGCTTTCCGCTCGGGATCGCCGCGATGTTCTGGGCCAACCGGTTGCTTCCGGTGGCGATGAAGGGTCGGGGAGATTGGGAGGCCCATATCCTGTTCCTCGCCTGGCTGGCGGCACTGATCCTCGCGCTCGTCCGGCGGCCGCAGATCGCCTGGACGATCCTGCTCGGCACCACCGGAATCCTGCTGGCGGCGCTTCCTTTCTACAATCTCGTCGCCACGCAGCGGGGTGTGGTCGCCACGGTCGCCCAAGGGGACTGGCTGCTCGCGGGGACGGATGTGGCGATGTTCGCCTTCGGCATCGCATTCGTCGCCACCGCGGCGCGCGTCGCTCGGCATCGCCCGGTCCAGCGCAAGCCGCGCCGGCAGGCCGCGGCACCATCGCCCGCCCTGCTGGAGCCCGCCGAATGAGCCTGCTTTCCTTGCTCTGCGCCGTCGCGGCCTTCCTGTTGTTCGGGCTGGCGACCGACGAACACCACCAGCGCCGCTTCGGCCGGCGCCTCGACCCGGCGTCGCGGCGGCGGATGCGAGTCGCCGGATGGCTATTGGTCGCCGCCGCCTTTCCCCCTGCGCTGCTGGCGAACGGCCCGGTATTCGGCCCGATATTCTGGGCAGGGGTGCTGATGCTCGGGGCGGGTATCGTGTTCCTCACGCTCAATCTGTCGCTGCGACGCCGCACGGATCGGCATTCCTGACAGGGCTGCCGGTGCTGGCAGCAAGGACCGGTCGGATTTTTGCCTCATCGGCCGCGGCATCCGCGGAACGGCCGCCGTCCGGAAGCCGGCATTCATTCGAGTTGGGGTGGATGATAGTGGCGAGTCTTGCAGTGGCATCCGACTGGCGTGGCACGCTTTCGCCTATGTTCTGAACCGCGCTTGGCCGGATTTACTGATGCCGACCTTGCGGCTTGTTCGACTTGTCTCGGCCGTTGCTGTGTGGAGGGCGTCTGTGCGCCAAAGAAACGGGATTTGTCCGTCCTGGCTGCTGTTGTTCAATCCGGTATGACGCGATATGCATTCGGCGTGGGGCATGCCGGGCTGCATGAGATTTGAGGCATCGCGGGCGGCGATAGTTGGAAATCCGGGGGTAGAGTGAGATTATCTGCGACATTTGCCGGGGTGCTTGCGACCGGCGTTATCCTGGCCATTCCGGCTTACGGCCAGACGCCGCAAGCGACAGGTCCATCTCTCAGCGATCAGACCTTCAAGCAGATTGACGAGAACGGCGTCGATCTCATCAATGGCCAATTTCACCTCGACGGGCCGGGCCTGAGCGCGGGAAGCGGGCACAATGAATTTCGCAGGTCCTTGCGATGGACCGGGCGGATGTGGGATCTCGGGATGCCGTCGATCTGGATCGACGATGACACTTCGGTCTTCGTCAATGACGGGCGGCAGGTTCAACAATTCAATCGGGTTAGCGGCGGTTGGGTCTCGGGCAACGGCAACAGTGCCACGCTCAGCTGCATACTATATTCCGAGAACTGGATGCAGCGATGTGACTATCGCGGCCACGACGGTACAACCGTTATGTTCTTTGCGGATTCCCCCTACGTCGTCGCTGCACCGGTGCTTCCGCTGCCGCTGGGCAATATGGCTGCGAACCAGGCACTGGCCTTCTACGGTGACGGGAAACAGTTGCGCGTGATGCTCAACGGAAGCGCGCCCACCGAGCGAACCAATCAAGGTATCGGCGTAAGTGTCTCTCAGTTGACTGAAGTTAACTCTACGGTCAAGCTTATCACCACAGCTTACGATTCCTTGAATTTCTTTAGCAGATTTCTGAGCACTATCTCAATAAACACGCCGGGCGTCTCAATGTCGACCCGAAAGGATAAAAACGTGCTGATGCCGAAGGGCGTCACGCAGACAATGACCGAGCCTAATGGTCGTGTCTGGCGTTTCACGTTCAACGGCAGCAGCGATCTGACTGGTGTCAGGTTTCCGGGGTACTCTACCGATAACATCACGCTAACCTACGACTCCAAACATCGTGTCAAGACTCTCAATAAGGGGTCGGGCAATTGGACTTATTCGTATAGTGAGGCGGGTGTAGAGCAGACTACCGTTGTAACCTCCCCGCTGAGCGCAGTCACAACCGTAGTTTCTCATAAGAAGAAGGGATTCGCGAGGAAGGTAATAGATCCCCTACTACGCGAGACGGCCTTTGAATACGATGCCCAGAATCGATTGAAGAAGGTTACTTTCCCGGAAGGAAATCGATTCGAATACGAATACGATGCGCATGGCAACGTGTCCGTTCGCAGCCAGTACCCGAAGCCCGATAGCCAAGAACCTGTGCTCACTGTCGAGGCCTCTTATGGTCCGAACAATCTTCCGGACTACGTCATCGACGAAGATAAGAAGAGAACGGACTATACCTATTCCGGGACCAACATAACCAGCATTACCGCGCCTCCCCTGCCGAACGACGTGCGGCCGCAGAAGCGCTTTTTCTGGGAGAATAAGGTTGCCGAGCCCGCCGATAGCTCGGGGGTTCCGCGGCCGGTGACGGTCGGGCTGCCGATGCCGACCGGCACCTCCGAATGCATGACCCAGGCCAGCTGTGAAGGGTCTGCGGACGAGATCAAGACGACCATTACCTATGGCAAGGCGGAAGGCGCGAACGAGAATCTGCTATTCCCCGTCAGCTCGTCTGTGGGTGCCGGCGATGGGAGCATCGTGGCAACCACCACCCGGAAGTTCGACACTATCGGGAATGTTGTTTTCGAAGACGGCCCTCTTCCCGGAAGCGGGGATACGACGACTTACGGCTATGATGCGTCGAGGCAGCGCCTCTGGAAGATTGAGGATGGCGCATTGCCGGATTCGCTTCTGGCGGAACGCTACAACTATGACGGACTAGGGAACGTCACCTTCACGCAATCCGGGCGCGTTCCGTCGCGAGATCCCTCGGCCTGGGATCAGTTTGAGGTCAACGTCCGCAAGGCCAGCGCCTATGACGCGCAGGGCCGCATGATCATGGAACTGAAAGGGGATGCCGGCTCGGTTCTGACGGCTCGCCAGGAATCATACGACAAGGCGGATCGCGCGGAATGCGTCGCGACGCGAATGGATGCTTCCGCTTTTCCGTCGATCTCGGCGCAGGGGGAGATTCTTGGCGGCGCACTGCCGGTCGCGTGCGAGCAAACTGCTGCGGGAGCGGGTGACCTGGATCGCATCGAGAGAAAAGAGCATGACCCGGCCGATCAGCTGAAAGCGATATGGCGCGGCGTCGGCTCGCTCCTGGTGCAGGAATATGCGCGGTACACGTATAGCCGAAATGGCAAAATGCTTTCGGTGCAAGACGCGAACAACAATCTGGCTCAGTACGTTTACGATGACCATGATCGCCTGAGGAGGTGGTTTTTTCCGAATGCCGGCCAAGCGGGAGTCGTCAATAATCTGGATTATGAAGAGTATGAGTATGACTTAAAAGGAAACAAGACCAAAGTCCGCAAGCGGAACGGCTCCTCCATATCCTTCTCTTATGACGCCTTGGGGAATGTCACGAAGAAGGACATGCCCGGCAGTGACGACGATGTTTCTTACTCGTACAATAATCAGGGTAAGCGCCTCCAAGCTAAATATTTGGGCGCGTCTAATGACGGCAATAGATGGCAGTATGATGCGCTCGCCAATGTTACGAAGCATATTTCGTACGTTGCCGGGGCTGACCGCGCGCTGGAATTCTTTTACGATGCGGACAAGAATGTCACGCGTCTGAAGTTCCCTGATGGGAAATCTTTCAGCTATAATTACGATGGTACCGGAAATCTTTTGGGAGTCGATGAAGACGGCGGTCCGAATGTTGCTACCTTCACCTACGACAAATTTGGTCGACGTGTGGAGCGCAAATCGGGCACCGGCGCCGGGGCAAAGACGTCCATGGAGTTCGACGCGCTCGGTCGGAACGTTCGATACCAGCATTACTCTGTGGGTAACGAATTAAACGATACGAAGCTGTCGTGGAATTCCGACGATCAACTGTCGTCTCTTGAGATAAAGAATCCTGCGTTCTCTTATAATGAGCGCCAGAACGTTACGCGAGCCTATGACGTCAATGGTCTGAACCAATATGCGGCTACGACTACGCCCGATATCGCCGCGAGTACGCCCAGCACGTTCAGGTACGACGGCAATGGCAATCTGGACAAGAGCTCGGCTTACGGCCACGAAGTGACATATACCTATGACGCCGAGAACAGGCTAAGAACCGCTTCCAGAGACGGGGCGCTGATCGCTCGACTCGACTATGATCCGGCGGCCCGCCTGGCAAGCGTGCAGGGGGTGCCCGCAAATTCGATCACGTCTACTTCGTTTCTGTACGACGACGAAAATCTGATGGCGGAGTATGGCGAGAATGGCGCTTTGGTGCGTCGTTATCTTTATGGTGGCGATGATGAGCCTCTGATGATCGATGAGATCGAAGGCCAGGCGAGTGTCAGGCGGTATCTTCTGGATAACTGGCAAGGCAGCATTGTTGCCCACACGGATGAATCCGGGAAGCCGATTGTTCTAAATACCTTCGATGAATATGGCTATCCCGGCGGGGCCAATCAGGGTCGAATCCAATATACTGGCCAAGAGTGGATACCGGAGCTGGGCCTGTATTATTACAAGGCGCGCTTCTACTCGCCGGTTCTCGGGCGGTTCTTGCAGACCGACCCGATCGGCTATGAAGACGACATCAACCTATACGGTTTCGTTCACAACGATCCTCTTTCGAACGTCGACCCGACGGGCGAGCAGACGGTGTCGTTACGACGATGCAAGTCCGCTTCGTGTCAGCGGCGGATGGTCGCACGTGCTGGTGTCGATCCGAAATTTTACGACCGGGCCAGGCAGTTCCACACGAATTTCGTGATGGGTTTGGTCAGTTTGGGGTCCCTCCAGTTGCGAGGGGCGGGCCCAGTTGCGACTCTTGCAACGCTGCCGAGGCAGAGCTCGCTCTATCGTGCGGCTTTGCAGCCCTTCAAAGATTCTGTGCTGACGGCGGCGGGCCGGGCATTGACGAAGCACCCCGAAGTCGTCGGCCTGACAAAGCAGAATATTCGGAATGTGTTTAGAACGGACATATCTCTGAATAACGTCGCGGCGAATGCGCTGAGAAATATCCTGACGAACGGTACCAAGACCATCGAAAATATGGGTCGCTACGGAAACGTAATTCGGTATCAGCTTCCGGCTGGCGGATATGGGGCCCGTTGGTACGCGAACGGGACATTTATCGGATTCGTGAATCCCTAGGAGGACGTGTGAAGCTGGATGCGGCACGATGGCGCAAGGCATCGGACATAAATCGTGAATACGCCCTGTTCGAACTGGTCGTCGGCGATATTGCTGTCCTCGATGTCGGTTTTGACGACGATCGACGTTTCGAAATCGCCTTCAACCCGGCCATCGGTCAGATCGTGGATCATTGGGACAGGTTTGAGCGGCTGATCCAGGAAGGCAGAGCTTTGGCCGAGGCTGACATGTGAACGGACAAGCGAGCCGGGCGGAGCGCCGCTTGGCTCGTCAGCGGTGGGATGTCGTGGCATTGATCCTGACCGCTGGCGGCGAACCTGTGAGGGAAGGGCCGCGCTGGCCGATTTTCGGCGCTTGTCGTTGATCTGGTCGGTCGCCTGTCCCGGCACGGCCGGCTTGGGGTTCCCGCATCAGGGCCAAACGCCCTGACCGGGTCTACCCGCCCCTATACATACAGGGTGCCTCATAAGATTGCGACGGCGCTCCCTCTGAAGGATCGGAAAGCGGCGCCATAAGATTGTGTCTGTACGCCTCAATAGTCTGCGAAATCGCTCGAAATAGATCGCATAAGGCTACGAATTCCCAGCCCGTGTCACAGATAAAGCCGGCGGAGACAACCGAAAACTACGAGATTGCATTGGTGACGCGCCAACCGATCAGCGTTGAAAATATGATCTCAGCGTCTCGACGAGAGTAGATGGCGAAACCATCGCCGGAAATGACGCTATGCACTTTACCTGCATTGAGACGTGCACGGGCCTGTGGCGAACGGAGGCCAACCACGCCTCCGATCTTTTCGAGCGAGAACGAAGTGTCTGTCGAATCTCTCGACCTCGTCCCAATCAAACTAGGTCTTGGTACCTTTGGATGTGGTCGAAAGCATGAAGCCCTCGATGCCGCGCCACGCGGAATCGCACAGCCCGAGCAGGATCTGGGTCGAGGTTTTCGTCAGCGCGTTAATGGGCCCCGACCTGATATAAGATGCCACCGAAGCGGGATCGACAAGCAATCCCTGGATGCCTGGCAGCCCGCGAAGCACCCCTCTGGTGGCAGCGCGCCCTGCATCCACTCCGAACCGTGGATGAACGCTTCACCCAACCGCTCCATATGCACCGGGAGATGCCAATTCCCGCGTCTTTTCACGCAGTCTCGGCTGTTTACGAAATGGCAGCCTCCTGCGCGGGATGATGAGAAGCTCCCTTCGACAGGATTGAGCGACCAACCCGATGTGGTAAGGACAATGTGCCGCAAAAAAACGAACTGACCGGCGGCGTCACCAATTCCGGCACGATCACCATCCTTGGCTAGAGGGCTTAGATGAAGCTAGGTACACATTCCTTCTGCCTGCTCGCGATGTTTTCAGCCTCGTCCTTCTCGAGCATTATCGCGGCAGAGGCTCAGACCATCCAGCCCCCGCTGGTGAATGCCCTTGATGAGAATAATGTCAATCTGGCCAGCAATCTCAGTATTATACAGTTGCCGGACATAGACATTTCCATCGGGGACGAAAGCAGCGGCATTGGCCGGGTGAAGCTTGGCCGATATGACAATTTTACGAACAGCATATTTGTAATGCCCGGTCCGGGGTCCAGCGACTTCGGAACGGTCTTCGCGCGAGTCAGTTTGGCGGGGAAAAACTACCTATTCAGTGTAGGGAATTGGTACAACAATATCTCCGCCCAAGCATTTAACTCAGGCCCATATACGGAGGCGACCGGTGGACCCGCTACCCTCACGTGCACAACGGCCGCACTGCGCGGTCGTCAAGGCACTTGTACGCTTGCGACGGGCGAGAATACGAGAGCAATTTATGACCTGTCCCTCGGTTCAGGGATCACCAATTATCACACAAGCCCAATCGCATACGCGACCTCCATCA
>Ga0247823_10004937_pt1 | contig 10622 bp, 8 predicted proteins | sample 13C_PalmiticAcid_2_FD_192426 | JGI IMG/M metagenome (GOLD analysis project Ga0247823, IMG submission 192426) | Soil microbial communities from agricultural site in Penn Yan, New York, United States - 13C_PalmiticAcid_Day30 | ecosystem: Environmental > Terrestrial > Soil > Agricultural land...
ATATTAACTAGGCATCTGGCCGAAACCAAATATTCGATTGAATACTATTAGTATTCAAGCCGATGACTCGCGCCAAATGCTGAATAACGAGGGCGCAATTAATGGATTTCATCTCACGGCGCGGGGCGGGAGTGGGCGTATCGGTAGCCGCCATCGCCCTGGTCGCCACCGCAATGGTCACGGCCCGCGCCAATCCGATTGCGGTTGGGGCTGGAGTAGAGCTGACCGGGAAGTTCCGCGTCATGGGGAGCGACCTTCAAACGGGTGCAGGCATGCAGGAAGGCGGGGCCATCGGCACGATCGTCGAAGGACCGGTCATCCGCTTAGGAAAGCGCTGGTGGAAGGTCGATTTCGGGCAGGGTGTCGACGGCTGGGTAAACGAAGCGCTTCTGCGGACCACCGGGGGGATCATCATCACCCCGCCGAACCCGACACCCACCCCCACACCATTACCGCCGGTCACGCCGACACCCACACCACCGCCCTCCGCGGGCTTGGCTGCCGCCTTCGCGAACCCCGACAATGGCGCCATCCCCGACCGGGCGCGTCACCCCCTCGCCTTTCCGACCGCAACTGGCTTCGGCAAACACACCAGCGTCCGCAGCGCCAATGCGGTCGTGTACAAGATCAACACGCTGGACGATATTGCCAACCCGGGGGACGGCAAGATCAGCTATCGCGAGTGCGCGCTCGCGCTACCGGTGACCAGCCCCTACAATATTCCGGCAAATCGTCCGCGATACTGCGTCTTCGACGTCGCCGGTGCGATCATCTTGCAGTCGTCCGCATTCATCACCCAGCCGCAGATCTATATCGCCGGGCAGACATCACCGGGCGGGATCGAGTTCAGGCTCGGCGACAAGTATAATCCGGTGGATTCGCTGATCGACACGCGTCACGGCGGCAACAACATGATCCTGCGCCATGTCCGCACGCGTACCGGCCCGCATGTCGGCCGTACGTCGGAAAATGGTGATCCGATCCGCATGTCCGGCACGCGCAACCAGATCATCGATCACGTATCGACAATGTTCGGAACCGACGAAAGTCTGGATATGGCGTGCATCGATTGCACGGTCCAATGGTCGATCATCGGCCCGAACATCTGCCGGAATGCCGGGCACACGTCGGCGTTGCATTGCAAGACCTTCTTCCTGAAGCCGGCGTCGCGTGTGACCATCGCACACAACCTCTCGCAGCATGGCGAACAGCGCGGCATCAACATCGCGGTCGGAACCAACCCGGCGACGGCTGGTGCGACCGGCCAGGTCGATGTCGTCAACAACGTCCTCTACCACTTCATTGCAGAGGCCGGGCTCGTCTCGAACCAGTTCGGCAGCGTCTATGCCAATTACGTCAACAACGCCTATCTGCGCGGGCCGCGATACAATGCCAGCGACGGCAACTATTTGATCGGGCTCTATGGAAACGGCGCCCGTTTTCCGTACGGGTTCAACATCCATTCCTCAGGGAATGTGACGCCGCGCACCCGGATCGCCGGCCAGTTCGGGTCGACGACGACGGACCCATACCAGAACACCGCCGGCTTCATCGCGCATGTGACGGCGAACTCCATCTGCGGCGTGACAAGCACCGGCGCCCAGGATTGCAGCCGCACCGGTCTAAATACCGTGCAGAACTCCGCCTTCGCGCTGATGCCTGGCACCAGCGAGCCGTCGTTCGATCCGGCGCGTATCGCGTCGGCCCAGCAGGCGCTTCTCGACGTCCTCACCTTCGGCGGCGCCGATCTTTGCCGCGATGGCCTGTGCCGCGACAATGTGGACCAGATGTATGTCGAGGACGTGCGCAGCTGCGATACGGCTCCTTATCTCTTCGCATCGAACTGGCCGTCGACGGTGGCTGAAGCCGGCGGCTGGGCGCAGATCACGCAGGGCGCCGCCAAGCGCGACAGCGACAATGACGGGATGCCGGACGATTGGGAGAGCCGGTTCACCAACACTAATCCCAATGTATGGGACGCGAACAATGATGCGGACGGCGACGGGTATCCGAACATCGAAGAGTATCTGAACGCGCTCGCGCAGGATGATGTTCGATACTACGGTATGGTCGGGTCCGGCACCGGGCGCGTGCCAGCCTATAATTGCGCAAGGCCGATGTTCTGACGCGCGTCGAGGAGCGCCCGCTCGCGAGCGTTCCTCGACCGCCTCGCCTGATGAGAACCCGCATCGCGCCAAGTGTGCGCATTAGAAAGACACACAGATTTGCCGGCAGGGGCAATTGGCCCCAGTAGCGAATAGGACGCAAAAGCAAGAAGGATAGTACGGAGTAGTACGAATTAACGAGTTGGTAATATTCGTTAAATGCTCGATCTTTGCGTTGGCCGCTCCGTCACGGCGGAAATTCAGTTTCGAAGGTGATCGTGCTCAACCCGCTCTTCACCAAGCTCGATTGCAAGATACGGCTGGGGCCTGAGGAAAGGGGAGCGCTTGCCGGGTTGATTCAGACCAGGGCGCGGCGCCTGCCGGCACGACAGGATCTCTACGTCGAAGGCGATCCGGTATCACCGATGCGCATCGTCCTTGACGGTTGGGCATGCCGGTATGATCAGCTCGCCGATGGCCGCAGGCAAATCGTCGAGCTGTTCCTGCCGGGTGACATCATGGGTCAGGATTGCCTGTTCGCGGAGCGTCAGGATCATTCTGCATGCTCGATCTCGGCGCTTTCCTACGCGCAGATTTCCCGGAGCGAACTTGAGACCAAGGTCCAGCAATTCCCGGCCGTGGGACAAGCCCTGCTCTGGGATGCCTCGGTGGCCGCGGCGATCCACCGGCAATGGATCCGATCGCTTGGCAGGTTGAGCGCAACGCAGCGGATCGCGCACCTGTTCTGCGAACTGTTCTATCGCTCCGCGCGCGCCGGCCTGACGAGAGGTACGACGTTCGACATGCCCATGGGACAACGCGATCTTGGCGATGCGAGGGGGCTCAGCACGGTGCAGGTCAACCGAACGGTACAACTGCTGCGATCGGCGGGATTGCTCGAATGGCGCCGCCGGGTCGTCGAGATCGCCGACCTCCCCCGCCTGACCCGTATCGCGATGTTCAGGCCACATTATCTTGAGTTGGAGCCGGACAGCGAGTTGCTCGCATCGCACGGAAATCCCGGCCCGGAGGTCAGCACCCGCCCCGTGCCGGAGGATCGCGACCTGCCCCTGTTCAGATAGCGGCGGCAATCGGCGCGATCATCCGCTCGGCGCCCGCCCGCGACACGTCGTTATAGTCGCAATACCAGTCCACAAAGGCAGCGACCCCCTCAGCGACCCCAGTGTTCGGAACATAATCGGTCAAGGCGCGCAGCAGCGACGGATCGGCGCGAGTCAGCGGCACATCTCCCGGTTGCATCGGCAACATGTTCAGCCGCGCGCGCTTCCCGACACAGGTTTCGATGGTGCGAATGAAGTCCATCAGCTCGATCGGGCGCCCGCCCGCGATGTTCACGGTCCGGTAGGGCGCGATCGCTGACAGGCTGTCGACGACGCCCTTTTCAACGATCGGCATTCCCTGCGCCGGCACGGCGTCGATCAGCCGGACGATCGCCTCGACAAGGTCTTCGACATAGGTGAAATCCCGCGCCATCCGTCCGTTGCCATAGACCTCGATCGGGCGCCCAGCGAGAATCGCGCTGGTGAACTTGAACAGCGCCATGTCCGGACGTCCCCACGGCCCATAGACGGTGAAGAACCGAAACATCGTGCTCGGAATGGCGAACAGATGCGCATAGGAATGCGCCATCGCCTCCATGCCCTTCTTGGTCGCGGCGTAGAGGCTCATGGGAAAGTCGGCGCGGTCGGTTTCCTCGAACGGAATCTTCTCGTTCGCGCCATAGACTGACGAGGTTGAGGCCATCAGCAAATGCTTCGGCCGAACCGCGCGGGCTAGCTCGAGGACCGCCCAGGACCCGATCAGGTTGCTCGACACATAGGTTTCGGGCTCCTCGATCGAATAGCGCACCCCGGCTTGCGCCGCGAGATGGACGATCACTTCAGGCGGGCGCTTCTCGGCCACACGCATCAGCTCATCCCGGTCCTCCAGCTGAGCCTCGACGAAATGATAGCCTGGATGGGCCTGGAGAATGGCGTTGCGCCCGCGCTTTAACGCCGGATCGTAGTAGCTGGTGAGTGCGTCGTAGCCCGCCACCTGGTGCCCCTCGGCGAGCAGCCGCCGTGTCAGATGAAAGCCGATGAAACCGGCGCTGCCGGTGATCAGGAACTGAGTCATTCCGCCGCCTCCGCAGAAGTTCGATCCTTGCCGATGCGTAGCGGATCGCAGCCCGCGCGGGCGGGCGCATTGGAGGGGGGTGGCTGACCCTTACTGATGACCACATTCCGGCGGGGCGCGGCCGGACGAAAATCCGCAGCGGCTTTATCAAAGCACGATCGAACCGGATCCCTACTTCCGGACTACCCCACCTTCGCCGCCCGCTCAGCGGGCTTGGCAATTCTCAGCGCCATGCGGAACGGCCATGCTGGCCGCGACACCCGAACTGCCCAACGGATATTGCCATGCGTCCTACGCCGCCGCTTCTACCGACGCTCTCGCATCTCGAACGGCTTGAGGCAGAAAGCATCCAGATCCTGCGCGAAGTGGTCGCGCAGGCCCAGCGTCCCGTCATGCTGTATTCCGCCGGGAAGGATTCAGCCGTCATGCTGCACCTGGCCCGCAAGGCATTCTATCCGGCGCCCCCGCCCTTCCCGCTCCTGCACGTCGATACGACCTGGAAGTTTCAGGCCATGTATACCTACCGGGATCGCGCGGCCGCTGCTGCCGGCATGAGTCTCATTGTCCATCGTAATCCGGAAGCACTCGCGCGCGGGATCAATCCATTCGACCATGGCGACCTCCACACCGAGATGTGGAAGACGCAAGGACTGAAGCAGGCGCTCGACGCGCATGGTTTCGATGCCGCGTTCGGCGGCGCCCGGCGCGACGAGGAAAAGAGCCGGGCAAAGGAACGGATCTTCAGCTTTCGCGATCGGGATCATCGCTGGAATCCGCGCGATCAGCGTCCCGAACTGTGGCGGCTCTATAACGCGAGGATCAGCAAGGGTCAGAGCTTGCGCGTGTTCCCGCTGTCCAACTGGACCGAGCTGGACGTCTGGCAATATATCCAGTCGGAGCAGATCGACATCGTGCCGCTTTATTTCGCGGCGCCCAGACCCACCGTCGTCCGCGACGGCCTGTTGTTGATGGTGGACGATGCGCGCTTTCCCCTCGCCGATCGCGAAGTGCCGGTCGAGCGCTCGATCCGCTTCCGTACGCTTGGTTGCTACCCGCTTACCGGCGCAGTGGAGAGCACCGCAGCGACGTTGACGGAGCTGATCCAGGAAACGGTGCTGGCGACGACCAGCGAACGTCAGGGCCGCGCGATCGACCGGGAGAGCGGCACGAGCATGGAGCGCAAGAAACAGGAAGGATATTTCTGATGGCCGAGCCCTATCGGGTGATCGCGGCAAATCTGGAGGACTGCCTCGCCCAGCGGCACGAGCGCTCGCTCTTACGCTTTCTGACTTGCGGGTCGGTCGATGACGGTAAATCCACGCTGATCGGCCGCCTGCTCTACGACGCCAAGCTGCTCCTTGAGGATCAACTCGCCAGCCTCGAAGCGGAGTCGACCGGCAAGCACGGCAAGATCGATTTTGCCCTTCTCGTCGACGGCCTCGCCGCCGAGCGTGAGCAAGGCATCACGATCGACGTCGCCTATCGCTTCTTCGCGACCGAAAAGCGCAAATTCATCGTCGCCGATACGCCGGGTCACGAGCAGTATACACGCAACATGGTGACCGGCGCCTCGACCGCCGACCTTGCCGTGATCCTGATCGATGCGCGCAAGGGCGTGCTGACCCAGACCCGTCGCCACAGCTATATCGCCCACCTGCTCGGCATCCGCCATATCGTGCTGGCGGTGAACAAGATGGACCTGGTCGGATACGAACACGGAGCGTTCGATGCGGTTGTGAAGGACTATACCGATTTCGCAGGGCAGATCGGCATTTCCGATTTTACCGCCATTCCCATCTCCGGCCGCAACGGAGATAATATCGTCACCCGATCGGATGCGATGGCATGGTATACGGCCCCCACGTTGATCGAACACCTCGAGGCCGTGGAAGTCGACGTCGAAGCTGATGCGGCGAAACCGTTCCGCATGCCTGTGCAATGGGTCAATCGTGCCAATCAGGATTTTCGGGGCATGGCAGGAACGATCCCGAGCGGGATCGCGCGGCCTGGTGACCGCGTGCGCATCCTGCCTTCAGGCCGAACGACCCGTATCGCGCGGATCGTCACGCTGGACGGCGACCTGGCGCTGGCTCGTGCCGGCCAGTCGGTGACGATCACCCTGGCGGATGATGTCGATTGCGCCCGCGGCGACGTCATTGCCGCCGCCGATGCGCCCTCGCCGGTTTCCGACCAGTTCGAAGCATCGCTTGTCTGGCTGGACGAAGCCCCCCTGCTACCGGGGCGTCGTTATCTGCTGCAAACGGCAACCACACTCGTCGGCGCGACGGTGACTCAGATCAAGCACGCGGTTGAGCTGGAGACGCTTGGCAACGCTTGCGCACGCACGCTCGCCTGCAATCAGATCGCCGTGGTCACATTGCGGCTTGAGCATGCCATACCCTTCGCTGCCTATGCCGAATGCCGCACGCTCGGGAGCTTCATCCTGATCGACCGCGAGTGCAATCGCACCGTGGCGGGCGGCACGCTGCATTTTTCGCTACGCCGCGCCGATAATATTCACTGGCAACCGCTTGAGGTCCGCCGCGAACAACGCGCCGCCATGAAGGCTCAGGCGCCCAGGGTCTTGTGGTTCACAGGTGTCTCAGGAGCGGGCAAGTCGACCCTCGCCAATCTGGTCGAGAAGAAGCTGCATGCGCTCGGCTATCACACCTTCCTGCTGGATGGGGATAATGTGCGGCACCGGCTGAACGGCGATCTGGGTTTCACCGACGCCGACCGCGTCGAGAATATCCGCCGCGTTGGAGAGGTCGCCGCGCTGATGGCGGATGCGGGTCTGATCGTGCTCGCCGCGTTCATTTCCCCCTTTCGCGCCGAACGCGAGATGGTGCGCGCGATGGTCCCGGAGGGCGAGTTCGTGGAGATCTTCGTCGACACCCCGCTTGCCGAAGCGGAAGCACGCGACGTGAAGGGGCTCTATCAGAAGGCTCGGCGCGGCGAGCTCCTCAACTTCACCGGCATCGACAGCCCATATGAAGCCCCGCTAACGCCCGAGCTGCGGGTCGATACCACCCGGTGCTCCGCGGAAGAAGCCGCCGATCGAATTCTGGCAGACCTGTTCGCATAGGCGATTGCGTTGTCTGGATTGCGATGCGGACTCAGGCGCGGCCTTCACCCATGCCGGCTGCAAAGGCGATGCGCAGCACCCCGGACAGGCTGCGCGACTGCAATTTGGCCATGATGTTGGCCCGGTGGACCTCGACCGTGCGCGGCGAGATACCGAGATAATAGGCGATGGCCTTGTTCGGATGGCCTTGCGCAAGCCCCTCGAGGACCTCACGCTCGCGCTCGCTGAGTACACCAAGCGCCACCTCGGCATCGGCCGCGCGAACAATCACCTTGCTCTCCGCGGCCAGCCGCTCGAATGCACGGCGGATCGCTTCCTCGAGCGCCTCGGTTTCGAAGGGCTTTTCCAGAAAGTCCACGGCGCCCGCCTTCATCGCCTTGACCGCCATGGCGATATCGCCATGGCCCGTCAGCACGATGACCGGCATCGTAACGCCGCGTGCGTTGAGCTGTTGCTGGACCTCCAGCCCGTCCATCTCAGGCATACCGATATCGAGCAGGACGCAGCCATTCTCGACATGGCGTACTTCCTTGAGAAACCCGACCCCCGACTCCCAGGTGCGCACGGCGTAGCCTGACGTCTTGAGGAAGAAGCTCGCTCCGCGGCGAACGCTTTCCTCGTCATCGATGACATGAACCACGGGTATGTCAGTCATTCGGCCCCCTCCATATCGGCGCGGATCAGCGTAAAATGGAAGCACGCGCCGCCTTCATGCCGCGGCTCCATCCAGATGCGCCCCCCATTTGCGTCGACAATGGTGCGGCAGATCGAGAGGCCAAGACCCAAACCGTTGCGTTTGGTGCTGTTGAAAGCGCGAAACAGGTTCTCGGCGATCTCAGGGGCTACGCCTGGTCCCGTATCGGCAACGGTCACGCGCAGATAGCCATCCTCTTCCGAAGTGCTTGATACGGTGAGCAGGCGTACGGGAGCGTCACTCATCGCCTCCATCGCGTTGCGCATCAGGTTGATGAGCACCTGTTGGATCTGGATCTTGTCGACGAGCACGCGGCGTACCGAGCGATCGAGTTCGAACTGCGCCCGTATCCCCTTCTCGCGCGCATCGATCAGGGCGAGCTTCGAAGCTTCATCGACAAGCTTGACCAAGTCCACGACCGATTTTTCGACCTCGCCACGCGCGACGAATTCGCGCAGGCGGCGGATGATCCCTCCCGCACGCAGCGCTTCGGAATAGGCGCTGTCTAGCCCGTTCTCGATCAAGTCGCGATCGTCGCCCCCGCCTTCGCGCAGCAAATTGCGGACACCGCGAACGAAGGTGGCGACCGCAGTGATCGGCTGGTTCAACTCATGCGCCAGCGTCGAGGCCATGGTTCCCATCACGCTGACCCGGCCCGCATGGATGAGGTCCGAGCGCAGCTCGTTGACGCGTTGCTCGGCAGCCTGCGCTTCGCTCAGATCGCGGATAAAGCCGGTGAACACCCGCGCGCCGTCCGAGATCGCTTCCCCCACGGCAAGCTCTATCGGGAAAATGCTGCCGTCGCGCCGTTGCCCGGTCACGGCTCGTCCCATCCCGATAATCCGCTTTTCGCCGGTGGCGATGTGGCGCTTGATATAGTCGCCATGGCGCTCGCTGTCGTGCGGCGGCATCAGGTTGCTGACGTCCAGTCCGATGACCTCCGCTTCGGTAAAGCCGAACAGCCGTTCGGCGGCAGCGCTGAACCAGAGGATCTTTCCGGTTTCGTTGATGACGACCATCGCATCGGGAACCGTCGCCAGGATCGAGCGAAGATGCGACGCGCTCGCGGCGAGTTTCTGTTCGGCGGCGCGCTGTTCGGTCACATCGCGAATGACCTTGCCAAAGCCCTTCAGCTTGCCCCGCTTATCGTGCAGCGCGGTGAGAGTGATATGCGCAAGGAACTCCGAGCCGTTCTTGCGGACGCGCCAGTCCTCTTTCTCCAGCCGCCCCTCCTCGCGCGCACGTGCCAGATCGAGTTGCGGCCTGTCCGCCGCGACCGCCGCCTCGGGATAAAATAGCTCGCAATGCCGGCCGACAACCTCGGCCTCACCCCAGCCCAGAAGGCGTTCGGCCGCCTTGTTCCAGATCGTCACATTCCCATCGGGATCGAGCATGTAGATGCCATAGCCGCTGGCACCATCGATCAGCAGGTTGAGCTCCTCGGCCAGTTCGTCGGCACGCGCGGCGCGGAGTTCTGCCCGGCGCTCGCTCTCTTGCGACTTGCGGCGCAGCCCGACCACATGCCCGCTGATCCAGATGATCAGGCTCACCGCGAGCGCGAAAATGAGCAAGCTGGGCGACAGGAGCGGCCCGGAGAACCATCCTATTTCGCGGACGACGAGGATCGAGAGCAACGCTGCCACGATTGCCGGCCCGCGCCCGACGAAAACGCCGGTGGCAAGAACCGCGACGCTGAAAAGCAGAAAATAGCCGCTCCTCGATATCCAGGGATCGAAGCTCAAGCGCGCAAGTGCGGCGACGGCCACGGCAACGATGGCGAATCCGTAGCCGAACCAGATACGAGCGCTGATGGACTTCCCTTCAGCTTTCATGCGGCCCCCGCCGGGCGGCTGGCACCGGCGCAATCACCTGGTTGCGCCAACGCCGTTTCACCGGCCAGCGACCCGCAATAACATATGTCTTAAACCGAGCAAATTCCGCGACGCAGCCATTCTGTCTCGGAATTGACCATCTACTTCGTCGCGGGTGCGCCGCGCACAGCCTCAATCAGATTGGCGTCGGGAAATGGTTTTGGAAGGGTCGCAGCAAAACCGGCGCGGAGCGCGGCGTCACGCAGCCTCTGCGAATAGGAAACGGTGATCAGCACCGCGCGCCCCTTCCATCCGTGCAGTTGAAGCAGGTTCAGCGCGTCGATCCCGTCGGCCTCCGGCAAATCATAGTCGATGACGAGATGGCTTGCCGTAATCGCCAGCGGATCCGCGAGTGCGAGCACCGCTCGGGAAAAGGCATGGACCTGATATCCCTGCCCGGTCAGCAGCAGCTGCAATGCGCGTCGCAGAGCATCATTGCCTTCGACCAACAGGAGGCGCGGTGCGGACGCGCGCTGGGCAGTCGCGTTCATACGGCGCACGCCTTCAGTTGCTGGAGTTCTCTGTTTCTGGGTTCCCCAAGGCCAGCCGGGCCGATGCCCGACACCCCATACCAATTGCTGCAATCACAGGACCAATATAGAAGCCGGTCATGGCCGCGCGACTGGGATAGTTACGTAGCAGCTTGCGGCGAAGTGCCCCAAGGACGGGTTACATCGCCGTCCGCGACACTCAGGCTACAGAACGCGAATCTGTCTACGCCGAATCGCCAA
>Ga0247823_10004938_pt1 | contig 10622 bp, 12 predicted proteins | sample 13C_PalmiticAcid_2_FD_192426 | JGI IMG/M metagenome (GOLD analysis project Ga0247823, IMG submission 192426) | Soil microbial communities from agricultural site in Penn Yan, New York, United States - 13C_PalmiticAcid_Day30 | ecosystem: Environmental > Terrestrial > Soil > Agricultural land...
ACCTGTCGAGAGATTGAGCCGCGCCTGGCTGACGCCGGAGAGTTTCGTGACTGCAGCTTCGATCTTGGAGAGGCAACCGCCGCAGCTGGCGCCTTTCACAAGCAGGTCCAGCGATTTGACGCCATTCTTCTGCGTAACGAAGGCGGATGGATCATGCGCCGGCGTCGGGCCAGCTGGCGGCGACAAGCCGCTAGGACAAGCGGACGACAACGCTGTCATGGGATCACCGCTGCCTTGACGGCCTGAAAGACCGTGTCGTCGCGCTTGCCGCGGCTGGCGGCGATGCGGAACTCGGCGCGACCTGACTCCGTGGCAGGAATTTCGGCGCGATATTCGCCCGGCGCGCCTTCAGCGAGCGTCAGCTTGTGCTCCTCTCTGCCGCCGCCGGCGATGAAGTAGGTTGCGGACACATGCAAGCCTGTGACAGGCGACTGCGCATCATCTGCCATTCGCACCACCAGCACGTTCTGATCACCTTGAACGACGCCGGCCTCCGCCTTCCAACCGAGCTCCGCCTGACGGGCGCGTTCTTCAACCTCGCGGTTGTAGTCGAGACCGAGTACGTACGAGTTGCGGACCTGTTCTCCCGGGAAGCTTCCAACCGCGCGGACGATGAAATAGGCGTCAGCCGCGATGATCAGGGCGAAGAAACTCACCGTCATCCAGAGGACGTGAACGCCGCGAAGACCCTTGCTAGCTTGCATTGGAAGCCTCCGGTTCGAGGAACGTGGCTGCGGCTGCCGAGACCGGCTTGCCGGCTTCGGTGAGAACGATGCGGATGTCGGAACTGGCGCCTTTCCGCGCACCAGGCGCGGTGGTGAGCAGGAGACGGTAGCGCTCGACGCCGTCTGGTCCGGCAGACACGACAGGGCTGGCGCTGTCGCCTTCGCCGATAATCTCGATGACAGCGCCCGGCAGGCCTTCGACATGAACATCGAAGGTCCGATGCTCGCGCTGCTTATTGACCAGCTTGAGCGTGTAGCCGTTGCGCACATCGCCACTGGCAAGTTGTACGAATGGAAGCGCCCGATCCTTGAGGACGGAGAGCTCGACATCGGCGCGATTGCTGAGGCCGAAGGCCATCAAGCCGGCGGTAAACACGAAGACCAGCGCGTAGACGATGATTCGCGGACGGAAGGGCGAGAAATTGCGCGCGGGGAAGCCCTTCCAGCGGCGTAGGACATTTTCATCGGTATCGTAGGCTATCAGTGCGGTGGGACGCCCAACCTTCTTCATGACGCTGTCGCACGCGTCTATGCAGAGGCCGCATTGGATACATTCGAGCTGAGGGCCGTTGCGGATGTCGATGCCCATCGGACAAACAACGACGCATTGCTTGCAATCGACGCAGTCGCCTCGTCCCTCCCACGTCGCGCCCTTCTTGTGCGGACCGCGCGGGTCGCCTCGCTCGGAGCGATAGGTGACCGTCAGTGTATCGCGATCGATAAGCGCGGACTGGATGCGCGGCCACGGACACATGTAGGTGCAAACCTGCTCGCGCATCGTGCCTGCAAGCGCATAGGTTGTGGCGGTCAACAGGGCGGCGAAGACGTAAGCCGTCATCGGCGCTTGGCCGATAAAGAACGTTTCGGCGAGCGAACGGGCGTCATGCCAGTAGAGAACGAAGGCGCCGCCAGTGGCGAAGGCGATCAGCAGCCAGACGGAATGCTTGCCGCCCTTGCGCCAGAGCTTGTTGAACGACCAGGGCGACTTGTCGAGCTTTATGCGGGCATTGCGGTCGCCTTCGAAGAAGCGCTCAACGACGAGAAACAGGTCTGTCCAGACCGTTTGTGGGCAGAAATAGCCGCACCAGACGCGGCCGAGCAGCGCCGTGACAAGGAAAAGACCGACAGCGGCTAGGATCAACAGCCCGGTGATGTAGTAGACTTCCTGCGGCCAGATCTCGATGCTGAAGAAGTAGAAGCGGCCACCCGCGAAGTCTGCAAGCACCGCCTGGTCAGGCGCACCCGGCCCCCTGTCCCAGCGCAGCCATGGCAGGATGTAATAGAGGGCCAGCGTCAGGCCCAGCAGTGTCCATTTGATGTTGCGGAAGTTGCCGAAGACAAGCTGCGGGTAGATCTGCTTGCGCCGCGCATAGAGCACCACGGGCTCTTCGCCCGGCGGCGGCGCATCGCCGCCCGAAGGCGGGCGGCCGTTGCGCGTGTCTATGAGTGTGGCGCGTCCCATTACTCTCCGCCGCCGAGTGAGTGGACGTAGATGGCCAGCGCGCGGGTGGTCGCGGGATCGAGACGATCGACCCAGTGAGGCATCACGCCGTTGCGTGGTCCGTGGATCGTGCGGCGGATCGAGGCGGCGTCGCCGCCATAGATCCAGTCCTTGTCTGTCAGGTTCGGCGCACCCTTGGTGCGATCGCCACGAAGATCGGCGCCGTGGCAACTGGCGCAGTTGGCCTCGAAGACCGGTTGCGCACGCGCAGCCGCCTCCGCATCAGCCTTCTGGCCGGATTTCTGCCGCACGAACTGAACGAGATCACTGATCTGGGCAGGCGTCAGGAATTCATCGCGCCCGAAGGCCGGCATTTCGCTGGTGTGCGTTTCGGCGTGACCCGAGCGGATGCCATAGCGGATCGTGCGTTCGATGTCCTCCAACTTGCCGCCCCAGAGCCAAACGTCGTCGGCAAGTTGCGGGAAGCCCTTGGCGCCGCGTCCGCCGGCGCCGTGGCAGGTGGCGCAGTTGTCGCCAAACGCGCTTTCGCCCAGCGATAGGGCCAACTGGCTAAGATCGTGGTCGCGCAGAATGCTGGAGGCATCAACGGCGGCAAGGCGGGCGCTAAGCGCATTTCGCTCGCGATGCATGGCCGCAGTCTCTGCCGCCACATCGGACCTGTCCGACTGCCGCAGAATGCCGGTCGTGTGCCCCTGCATACCGGGCAGAGCCGGCCAGGCGGGCATGATAATCCAGTAGCCGATGGCGACGATCACGCTGGCCCAGAAGACAAACAGCCACCAGCGCGGCAGCGGGTTGTTCAGCTCCTTGATCCCGTCCCATTGATGGCCGGTGGTTTCGACGCCAGTGTGCGGATCGATCTCAGGTGAGTGGTCGGTCATCGCCCTGCTCCTGCTCGTTGATGGGGAGATGTGCCGCGCGCTTGAAATCGCGCGCGTTGCGGGGCCATAGCGCGTAGGCAACCGCGACGGCGAAGATCAGGACGAAATAGACGGTGCCCCAGTCCTGCGCGAAACGAGACAGGTTCTCGTAGGTCATGATGTCACCGCCGGTTCGAGAGGTCTTCGGCTTCGTAGGTCGAGAAATCGACCATCGTGCCGAGCACCTGCAGGTAAGCGACGATCGCATCCATTTCGGACGGCGCCCCGCGGACAGCGTCGAAATCGCGGGCGTTGACCGTGCCTTCGCGGCCCGCGGCCTTTGCGTAGTCTTGCTTCAGGGCTTCGACGTCATAGTCCTCGCCGGCCTGCGCGTGGGCGTCATCGCTCGCGCGAGCGATCATCGCATCGGTATAAGGAACGCCCTCCACACGCAGCGTCTTCATCTGGTTTGCGATCGTCGCAAGATCAAGCGGACGGTCTTCCAGGAAGGCATAGGGAGGCATGATCGATTCCGGCACGAGCGAGCGCGGATCGATCAGGTGCTGCTTCTGCCAGTCGTCGGAATACTTTCCGCCGACGCGCGCTAGGTCCGGACCGGTCCGTTTCGAGCCCCACAGGAAGGGGTGGTCATACATGCTCTCTGCCGCGAGCGAATAATGCCCATAGCGTTCGACCTCGTCGCGTAGCGGCCGGATCATCTGGGAATGACAGACGTGGCAGCCTTCGCGAACATAGATGTTCTGCCCGGCCAGTTCGAGCGGCGTGTAGGGGCGCATGCCCTCCACCTTCTCGATCGTGCTCTTAAGATAGAACAGCGGCACGATCTCGATGAGCCCGCCTATGGCGACGACGATCACGATGCCGATAAGCAGGACGATGCCGTTCTTCTCGAAAAGTTTGTGCTTGTTGAACAGCCAGCTTTGGCGGGTTGCCATCTTGGTCTCCTATTCGGCGGGCTGGAGGCTGGGCGTGGCGGCGCCACGCTTGCGGTCTTCGACAGGAACGTCGCCACGGGCCGTACGCACCAAGTTGTAGGCCATGATGATCGCGCCCAGCAGGTAGAGCCCGCCGCCCGCAGAGCGGATGATATATTCGATGTGCTTGGCGCTGACGGTCTCGATGAAGGAGTATTCGAGAAAGCCATACTCGTTGTAGGCGCGCCACATCAGGCCTTCCATGATGCCCGACACCCACATCGCGCAGATGTAGAGAACGATGCCGAGCGTCGCGATCCAGAAGTGCCATTCAACGAGCGCATTGGAGTAGAGTTTGGGACGCTTCCAAAGCCACTGCGTCAGGCAATACATGGCGCCGAAGGTGATGAAGCCGACCCAGCCGAGCGCACCGGAGTGCACGTGGCCAATGCCCCAGTCAGTGTAGTGAGACAGCGCGTTGACTTCGCGCACTGACATGACCGGGCCTTCGAACGTCGCCATACCGTAGAAGGCGACCGCGACTATCAGCATGCGCAGGACGGGATCCGTGCGAAGTTTGTCCCACGCGCCGGACAGCGTCATCATGCCGTTGATCATGCCGCCCCAGCTGGGCATCCACAGCATGATCGAGAAGGTCATGCCGAGCGTCTGCGCCCATTGGGGCAGCGCCGTGTAATGCAGGTGGTGCGGTCCGGCCCAGATATAGATAAAGATCAGCGACCAGAAGTGGACGATCGACAACCGGTAGGACCAGACCGGACGCTCAACGCGCTTCGGGATGAAGTAGTAGACGATCGCCAGGAAGCCGGCTGTCAGGAAGAAGCCTACGGCGTTGTGGCCATACCACCACTGGATCAGCGCGCTCTGCACGCCGCTGAACAAGGCGAAGGACTTGGAGCCTGTCAGGTCTGCCGGCAGCGACAGGTTGTTGACGATGTGCAGCAGCGCGATCGTGACGATGAAGGCGAGATAAAACCAGTTCGCCACATAGATATGCGGCTCCTTGCGGCGCAGGATCGTGCCAAGGAAGACGCCGAGATAGGCGACCCAGACGATGGTGAGCCAGATATCGGCATACCATTCGGGCTCGGCGTATTCCTTTGATTGGGTGATGCCCATCAGGTAGCCGGTCGCGGCCACGACGATGAAGAGCTGATAGCCCCAGAACACGAACCACGGCCACATTCCGCCAGCTAGGCGCGTGCGGCAGGTGCGCTGCACGACGTAGAAGGATGTGGAAATCAGAGCGTTGCCGCCAAAGGCGAAGATGACGGCGGAGGTGTGCAACGGACGGAGGCGGCCGAAATTGGTCCAGCCGAGCTCCGGGAAGTAGAACAGGTTCGGCCAGGTCAGTTGCAGCGCGATGACGAGGCCGGCGAGGAAGCCGGCAATGCCCCAGAACATGGTGGCGATAACGCCAGCCTTTACGACGCCCTCTTCATAGAACTTCGGATCGAAGCGCAGCGCCGGCGCCTTTTCCTCGTGCCAGAATAGAAGGCCGGCAATCCAGACGACCGCAGCAATGGCGAACGTCCAGGCCTGGACGGCGAAGGGTTTGTCCATCGCGCCAGCGGCGCCTCCGAGGCCGAGCACGAGAACGACCATCAACACGAGGCCCACAAGCGCCGTGCTTGGGTCGAGACGTTCGCGGGAGACGTCGGTTGTCATAAGCCTGTCCTTTCAGGCGCGGCACATAAATGGATGCCGGCTGCGCAGCGTCACTGCCTGAAGGATTCCTGAGCGGGCTTGATCCAGCTCAAGGATGCTGCACCTGCGACGATTTAGAAGGCAGGTGCTGGGCCGCGCTGTATCTGCCGCCAGCGATGGAGCCGCTTATGAGAGCTGCGATCACCTTCCTGATGGGCCTGATGGCGACAATTGGTGGTCTGGCATTGCGCGCGTGTAGCAGCGGCGGAGACCTCGAAATGATGCGATCCTGGTGCGGTCCTGCGCCACACGCGTTTCTGGCGCAGAACCATGCTCACTGCGCCGGTTGCGCCATGCTCGCGGCCAGCTTTGCCTTGATGATCGCAGCGATTGTGACTGCCAGCCTGCCGCGCCGCCGTGTGGCCCGGGAGACCGCGTAATGTCCGTCACCACCTTCCGTGCAGCGAAGCACAAATGGACCTACATCCCCGAACACGCGCAGGCGCAGCTGCCGCGCTATACGAGCTATCCACCCGCCAACCGCTTCACCGGCGAAATCGAGGCAAGCCATGCAGCCGCTGCGATCGCCGCGCTACCGCAAAAGGCGTCTCTCTCACTCTATCTGCACATTCCGTTCTGTCAGAAGCTTTGCTGGTATTGTGGCTGTCATACCAGCGTGCCCACGATCGCCGACCCGGTCGAGCCCTATGTCCAGGCGCTGATCAGCGAGATCGAAATGGTCGGGCGCATATCGCCCGCAGACGCCTGTGTGAACCATATCCACTTTGGCGGTGGCTCTCCCGACATCCTGACACCTGGCCAGATCGGACGACTGTTCAACGCAATTCGCTCCTCATTTGTCGTCGCCCGCTTCGCCGAAATCGCCGCAGAGCTCGATCCGCGCGGCGCAAGTTACGATGTGATCAACGCATTCGCGAACAACGGGCTCACACGCGCCAGCCTCGGCGTGCAGGTCATCGATCCAGACGTGCAGAAGCGGATCAATCGCCTCCAGACCGAAGACCAGATCACATCAGCCGTGCGCCTGCTGCGTGCAGCGGGCGTCACCAGCCTGAACCTCGACATGATGTACGGCCTGCCCGGGCAGACCCGCGAACACGTCATCGAGACTGCCCTGTTCATCGCCGGGCAGGATGCCGACCGGGTGGCCACATTCGGCTATGCGCATGTCCCATGGATGAAAAAACATCAGAACTCGATCGACACAGCCGAGTTGGCGTCGGGCGAAGAGCGCTTTCGTCAGGCCGAAATTGCGGCAAGTACCCTTGAGGCAGCTGGCTACATGGCAATCGGATTTGATCACTTTGCCGCGCCAGGAGATTCACTTGTCACGGCTGAGCGCGAAGGCCGCCTGCGCCGGAACTTCCAAGGCTACACCGATGACGATGCCCTGGCGCTAATCGGCTTTGGCGCGTCGTCCATTTCGTCGCTTCCGGGCCTGACCTACCAGAACACGCCGGACACCTCGGTCTACAAGTCTCAGGTTCTCGCTGGCCGCATGCCCGTTGTTCGCGGCGTTGCCCCCACAGCCGACGATCAGCGCACAGGTAAACTCATTGAACGCGTGTTATGCGAATTCGAAGTCGACGTACCCGCCGACCTGTTGATCCACGCCCGGTCGCAGCTGCTGCCTCTGATAAACGCCGGTCTCGCCCAACTTTCCGGCACGCACCTAACAGTTAGCGAGAATGGCCGGCCCTACGTCCGCAATATCGCTGCATGTTTTGATCCGGCATTCGCGCAATCCCCAAACCGCCATAGCCTCGCAATCTAGAATGCATCATGACCAGACAGATATGCATCCTGCAGGGCCACCCTCACCCGACCGGCAAGCATCTCTGTCACGCAATCGCCGAAGCGTATGCGCAGGGAGCCCACGAAGCGAATGCAAATGTCAGCATCGTGGACATCGGAGCTCTTGATGTCCCTACGCTGAAAAATCCTGAAGATTTTGCATCTGCCCCGCCGCCTCAGATCGTCGCTGCGCAGGAGGCCGTCAGCAGCGCCCAGCACCTTGTCATCATCTTCCCACTCTGGCTTGGCACGATGCCAGCGCTGGTAAAGTCGTTCTTCGAGCAACTCTCGCGGGACGGGTTTGCGATCAAGACCCAGAGCGACAGCCAGTGGCCAAAGCAAATGCTGAAGGGCAAGTCGGCGCGCATCATCGTCACGATGGGCATGCCTTCGTTTGCCTACAGATGGCTGTTTGGCGCTCACGGCGTTCGCGCACTTAGCAAATCCATTCTCGGGATGAGCGGCATCAAACCCGTACGTAAGACCCTGATCGGGGGAGTTGGCGCGCTGAACGCATCAAGTTCCGCCAAACTGCTCGAACGCATCAAACAACTTGGCCAACGATTGCAGTAGCTATTCCGCCCGATTGCGATCGATGGATTTGAGATAGGCGATCAAGGCGTCCGCCGCGGCGATGTCAAAATCGAAGAATGGCATCTCGTCGTGCCCCACCCGCACGCCCTCGATGAAATCGTTGGCCAGCATGTCCGGTTCATAGCGCGCCAGCAGCGTGCGCATGGGCGGAACGCCTGAACGGGGGCTGATCATTTCCTGATCGATCGCGTGGCAAGATGCGCATTCGCGCACGGCCAGTTCCCGTCCGGCCTCGACACCCCGCCAGGATGACACTTGCCGCGATACCGAACAGACCTGACCAAGACCGCATATCCGTCCTCCCTGCGAGCGACCGTCGGTCGCACCTGTCATTCCACATCAACACGCAACGCCTGTAAAACCGCTTGATGCCGATCAAATGCGCCTGCTCCCGCATTTCAGTCACGTTTCGTCACAAAGCCCGTCACACTTCGACAAACCCCAACAATGCCATGCGCGCAAACCCGCCCTGTCCGAAACAGGAGACCGGCATGTGCATCGCAGGCGGCAAAATTCACGAGCTTCGCAGCATTGCGGCGGGGGCAATCGAGACCGCCTCGTCCGCCACGCCGACGCAGCATGTGACAGCCCAAGAACATCTGTTCTTCGAAGGTGACACACGCAGCCACATCTACATTGTCGAGTCTGGTTGGGTGAAACTCTACCGCACGCTGATCGATGGCCAGCGCCAGGTCGTCGGCTTTGCCAACGCCGGTTCGGTTCTGGGTCTCGAATCCGATGCTCAACACGTGAACAGCTGCGAGGCGATAACTGCGGTCTCGGTGCGTCCGATCGCGGCGCGCCGCCTGGACAGCCTATGCAAAACTGAGCCTGTCCTGGCCGAGCAGATCCTCCGGCAGGTCGCACGCCAACTCAGCGCGGCACAAGCTCAGCTGGCGGCAGTAGGTGCCCAGTCAGCAGAGCAGAAGCTTGCAACATTCCTGCTGTCGATCGCCGACCTCTGTGACGAAACCTGTGATCGCGAATTCGACCTGCCCATGCGCCGCATGGATATGGCCGAATTCCTTGGCCTCCGCCTGGAAACGGTGTCCCGCAAAATGTCCGAATTCCAGCGCCGCGGCTGGATCAAGCTGATATCCTTGTACCATTGCCGGATGCTCCAACGAGGAGCCCTCCAGTCACTCGCTCAGGGCGGGGAAGCTTTTCCAGTGCTGCTGAAACGCGCCAGCTGATTGGAACACCTAGCGGCCTGTGGGCAAGTCCTTGAAGGCGACGCCTTTGTCGGCGCGGGCGTCCTGCGGGAGTCCGAGGACGCGTTCGGCGATGATGTTGCGGAGGATCTCGTCGGTGCCGCCGGCGATGCGGAGGCCGGGCGCCCACATGTAGGCATTGTGGAATGCGCCCTGCATGGGGGCGAGCGCCGGATCGGAAATGATGCCGTAGTGATCCTCGCCTTCGATTGCGGCGTTGCCGATATCCTGCATGCGATTGGCGTTGAGAAGTTTGCCGATCGAGTTTTCGGGGCCGGGTGTCTGCCCTTTCGATAGCGCGGTCATCGTGCGGTACTTGCCGAGCGTGTAGCCTTCGGCGCTGACATACCAGTTTGCCAGTTTCTCGCGGAAAGCCTGGTCCTGCAGCAGCGTCCCTTTGCCTGACGGCGATGGCGTGTTGCGCGCCAGTTCGAGGATCTCGCCATATTCCGGACCTGCCGATCCGCCGACGGCGAGGCGTTCGTTCATCAGCGTCACCAGCGCAACGTTCCAGCCATTGCCGACTTCGCCGAGGCGTTCGGAGTCCGGGATGCGGACGTCGGTCAAGTAAACTTCGTTGAAGTTGGAGCCGCCCGACATCTGGTGGATGGGGCGCACTTCCACGCCGGACGCCTTCATGTTGATGACGAACATGGTGAGACCCTTGTGCTTCTCTTTCTCCGGATTGGTGCGCACGAGGACGATGCCGTAGTCGGAATAGTGCGCGCCGGAGGTCCACACCTTCTGGCCGTTGATGATCCAGTCATCGCCATCGCGGACCGCGCGCGTCTTGAGACCCGCCACATCCGATCCGGCGCTAGGTTCGGAGAAGAGCTGGCACCAGATCTCTTCGCCGCGCAGGGCGGGCCCGACATAGTGCTTCACGCGCTCGGGCGAGTGAAAGGCGATTACGGTTGGGATGCACATGCCGAGGCCGATCGCGAACGGACCGACCGGCGCCTGGAATTTCTGTTCCTCCTGATTGAAGATCACGTTGAAGATCGGCGGCAGTTCGCGTCCGCCAGCCTCCTTGCGCCAGGTCAGCCCTACGAACCCAGCGGCGGCCTTCTTGGTCTGATACTCCTTGGCGCGCTTCAGCCCCTCGGGGCCATCGATGCGGACATTGGTCTTTGCATTGGGTTCGCCAAGTGTCTTCTCAAGCCAAGCGCGCGCTTCGGCGCGGAAGGCGGCTTCTTCCGGGGTGTCGTTGAAATCCATCTGAACCTCCTAGGCCGCGTTCTTCAGTTCGAGCCGGCGCACCAACTTTTCCTTCCACACGCCGGGTCCACCTGCCTGAACAGCGAGCAGCTTGGAGCGGCGATAGAAGAGGTGGCAATCGACCTCCCAAGTAT
>Ga0247823_10004939_pt1 | contig 10621 bp, 5 predicted proteins | sample 13C_PalmiticAcid_2_FD_192426 | JGI IMG/M metagenome (GOLD analysis project Ga0247823, IMG submission 192426) | Soil microbial communities from agricultural site in Penn Yan, New York, United States - 13C_PalmiticAcid_Day30 | ecosystem: Environmental > Terrestrial > Soil > Agricultural land...
CAATAACGCGTCGATCGCGGCGACAAGGCTCGCGCTCGACGCGTTATTGCGCGCGAGTGCCGCCAAGGCCGCGATGCGAACGGGGCGGATGTCCCACGGGCCATAGCCCTTGCGCGTCAGCCGCCCTTCGACGACCGCCTGCAGCGCCTTGACCATCTTCGCCTTCGACGCCTCGGGGATCGCGAAGCCGTTCGCGGCGGTCACGCTCATCACATAGGCGGTGAGTTCGATCGACCCTTCCATCCGTTCGTTGGGCCAGTAGCGCAGCAGCCCGTCGTCATCGAGATAGGTCGGCATCGCCCCGGCCAGCGCCTGCCAGCGCCCGACATCGCCGAGCGCAACCGCGCGCGAGGTCGACTGTTCGAAGCAATTATACGGGTAGATCGCCATATAATCGCGTACGCCCGACAAGGGCGGCGCGAGCGTGCCGGCGAGCGCGACATCGACATAGCCGCCGGAAAGCGCTCCCGCGGGGATCGCGATCGGCAGCGTCGTGTTGGGGCCGACGCGGAACAGGCTGGCGGCCCAGGTTTCAACCGGGATCGCGGGTTCGACCGTCTGCGCGAAGACGAGCCGGTCGCGGGCCTTGCCGCCCTTGGCCACCGCGTCGACGGTCCATTCGATCGGGCCCGTCGCTTCGGGGGCGGTCATCGACCAGCTGATCGGCACCGCGCCGCCCGCGGGGATGGTGACGGTGAGCGGCGGCGCGGTCGCGACGGCGGGTGACAGCGTCGGGGTCGCGGTGACCTCCATCGGCTGATCGGTGCCGTTGCGCAGCGTGAAGCGCGCATCATAGGTGTCGCCGGTGCGTACCAGTTCGGGCATGCCGGCGAAGACGCCGAGATCCTGCACGGTGCGCACGCTCGTCTCGCCCGTGCCGAAATATTGCGATCCGTCGGTCGCGATCGCGACGAGGCGGAAGCCCGAGAGATTGTCGCTCAGCGGCACGTCGACCGTCGCGCGGCCCTTGGCGTCGAGCGGGACATTCCCCTTCCACAGCAGGACCGGACGGAAGTCTTCGCGGGTCAGGCCCGAAAGATCGCCGCCACCGCCGCCGCCGGGTTCGAGCGCCTTGCGGCCATAGTGACGCTTGCCGACGACCTGCATCTGCGCGGTCGAGGTGAGCACGTCGAGCGTGCGTTCGCCCATCATCGCGTCGATGACCTGCCAGCTTTCGTTGGGCGCGAGTTGCAACAAGGCTTCATCGACCGCGGCGAAGGCGACGTCGGCGTTTTTGGGCGCCTTGCCGTCGGGGGTCTTGACCTCGATCGCGACCTTCGCGGTCTCGCGGACCGAATATTTCTCCTTGTCGGCCTTCACCTTGACGCCGAGCTGATGGCCTTCCCAGCCGACCTTGATGCGCGCGATGCCCATGCGGTAGCTCGGCTTGGCGAGATCGACGAGCGCGGTCGGCGGCGCGCCCTCGCTATTCTCGATCTTGAAGCCGACCGCGCGTTTCATCTTGCGGAACCAGCTTTCCTCGCCCGTTACGCGGCCGCGCACCGCCATCACCGAGACATAGACGTCGGGGGCGTAGGTCGCGGGCAGCTTGACCTTCACGACCGGGTTGGTGCCCTTCAGCGGGACGACGAAGCTCGACAGCACGCCTTCGCGTTCGACGGTGACGAGCGCGGTGGCTTCGCGGAACGGCATGCGGACCTGGAAGCTCGCGGTTTCGCCCGCGGCATAGCGCGGCTTTTCGGCGATCACGTCCATGCGGTCGCCGTTGTCGCCGCCGAACCACCAGTCGTCGTCGCCCGCGAGCCACACCGAGCGCACCGCGCGCGCTTCGTTGCCGTCGGCGTCGAGCGTCGTCGCGACGACGGTGACCTCGCCCGAGATACCCGGCGCCATCGCGCAACTCGCGCGGCCGAGCTTGTCGGTCGTCGCCGAGCAGGTCGCGCTTAGCTTCGTCGTGCGCATCTGGTTGTCATAGGCGTAGAAGCCGCCGATCAGGCGGCGGCGCGCGGTGATGATCTCGCGATTGTAGAGCGCGACCTGCACGCGCTGGCCCGAAATCGGCTTGCCATCGAGGTTCAGCGCGATGAAATTGAGGCGCAGATCACTGTCGCGCATCAGCCAGCCGTCGGTCTTGACGCCGAGGCGGACAGCCGAGGGATAGAGGGTGACGCGGCGGCTCGACGTCAGCGTTTCGCCATTGGCGTCCTCATAGTCCATTTCGGCGGCCATCAGCGTCGGTTCGGTAATCGGCTGGTCGACGGTGACGCTCGTCGTCGCGGCGCCATTGGCGTCGAGCTTCAAGGGCACCGAGCGTGCGAGCGGCAGTTCGGCACTGGGTTCGTCGCCGCTGTCGTCGAGCTGGACGACGCCTTCCTTCACCGGCTGGCCGTCGAAATCCCAATCCTTGTAATCTTCGGGCGGCGACCAGCTCGAGCGGAAATTGGTGCGCAGTTCGACCGGGATATTCGGCGCGGGGCCGCCCGAGAGATAGCCGACGAACAAGGACAGCGGCACGGCGGTGGGGCGGACGAGCGCGGTTTTCGGCCCGGTGATCGTCGCCTTCATCGTCGGCAGTCGATATTCGTCGACCTTGACCGACTGGCCCGACCAGATCGTCTTGTCCTCGCCGTCCTTGTCCTTGGTGACGAAGACGAGTTCATAATCGCCCATCGGGGCGGACGCAGGGACGTTCCATACGGTCTCGCCGCTGCCGGTCGCGGCAATGTTGAAGGGCATTTCGAATTCGGTGTCCGAGCCGCGGTGGACGAGGCGGAGCTTGCCCGCGAGCGCTTCGGGGGTGCGGAAGCCGAGCCCGATCGGGCGGCGGAGAAGATGCTTCATATGCACCGTCTCGCCCGCCTTCACGAGCGCGCGGTCGAAGACCGTGTGGAGGATGTCGTTGCGTTCCGACCAGCCATAGGGGAGGTCGAAGTCATAGGGGCGGATGCCGTTGCCCCAGTCGGTGAGGGTGAAGCTGAAATCGTCGCCCGCGCGGGCGCTGACCATCAGCGCATGGCCTTCGCTTTTCGACGGGTCGGGCGTTTCTTCGCAGCTCGCATAGGTTTCGGGCTGGGGCAGTCCGCCGGCGAAAGCGAGGCGGCCGGCCTTGTCGGCGGTGCCGCGTGCGAGCAGGCGGCCGGTGCAGCTGTCGGTGACGCGGATTTCGGCGCCCGCGACGGGAAGGCCGGTGTCGAGCGCGGTTACCCACGCGAGCGAGCCCTCGCGGCCCCATTTGAAGTGGACGGCCATATTGGTGACGAGCGCCGCGGTCGCGACGTAACGCGTCGACTTGCGGCCGAGCAGCGCGGCGCCAAGCTCGGGGCTCGCGATCTCGACGACGTGGAAGCCTTTTTCGGCGAGCGGGATGCCGACGACCTCGAATTCCTTGCCGCCCGCGGCAGGCGCGAGCTGCATGTCGCGGCGTTCGCCGCCGGCAGGGGCATCCGCGAACACCGATTTGGTGCCGGTGTAATTGACCGTGACGTCCTTGCCGGCAGCGTTCTTTTCCTCGCGATAGTAGGTGTCGTCGGCGTCATCGACACGCTTCAGCCAGCGTGCGATCGCGGCATCGTCGTCGCCGACCTTGAGCGCGGTCGCGGGCATTTTGAGGTTCGCCTGGACGAGCGAGCTTTCGACGCCGCGCACGGTGACGGGCAAAACGCCGCCCTCGCCGGCTTCGAGGATACCGAATTCGGCGGCAAATTTGACCAGCGGCGGGGCGCGGTCGATGTGGAATTTCAGCGGGAAGTTCGACTGGTTCTGCAGCTTGCGGCCGCTTTGGTCGGTGACGTCGGCGGGGAGTACGAGCGTCGCGTCGACATTCTGCGGCAGCGGGCCGGTGAAGCGGACGGTGGTCAGCCAGGCGTCATTCTTGTCGTCGTCGTCGATCTTCGGCGTCAGCTTCTTGCCGTCGGCGGTGCTCAGCGTCGCGGCGAGGATTGTTTCGCGCGACACCGGCGAAGCGAAGCTGAGTGTCACATCCTTGATCGGGTTGCAGCCCGCCTGCGGATTGACGCGGCTGCACGACATTTTGGCGGTGAAGGCGGGGCGCACGTCATGGTCGAAACGCTGGTCGCGCCCGGCGGTGCGGCCCGGTACGCCGGCTTGTGAAATTCGCGCGTCCCAGACGAGCGCCATCTCGCGACCGGGCGGCAGCGGGCGGCGGCATTTGACGGGGACGATGCGATCGAGCGCGGCTTCGCGGTCGGCGCCCGCGGCGGGGAAGCGCTGCGGCAGGCCGGCGTCGGAGGTGAAGGACTGGCGCGACCAGTTATTCTCGCCGAGCCCGGTCAGGATTTCGGTCGCGGTTTCGCGCGGCAAGACGTCGAGCGGGATCTTCTCGCCGATGCCGTCGACGGCGCAATAGCCGAAACGTCCGACCGAGGCGCGGTCGGCGGCGACATTGGTAGCGACGAGGAAGATCTGATTCTCCTCGATATCGCCGTCCATCCCGCCCGCGAACACAGCGCGCGCCGAGGGGCCGCCGGTGTCGAGCGTGAAGCGGCTGTTGCCGACGACCGAGACACCGCGCGCGGTCTTGAGCCCGTCGCGCAGCTCGACATGGCAGGCGAGCCCGCCCGGGAGCGGTTTGTCGAATTCGAGCACCCAGGTACGCGTATCGACCCAGCGGCCGGTCGCGGGCAATTTGCAGTCGTTGGTCGCGGGCGCGGCGGCGCGGGGATCGCCGAGCGGGACCATGTCTTCCGAAAAGCGCAAGGTGAAGCGCGTGATCGTGCCGTCGCCGGTGCCCGAGCTGCCGGGGGTTGCGAGCGTGACCTGCGGAACAGTGTCGGCGGCGGTCGCGGCCATCGCGAGGCTGAGGGGGATGATCAGCGCCAGTTTTGCCTTGCCGGCCAATGCTGTAGCCAGCGCGCGCCATCCCTTGCCCATTATCAACTCCCCGTTCGGTCCGAACTTCTATCCTGCTGGAAACAGGGGACAGAGTCCACCCGCGCCGCATATAACACACGGTTAGTCGCGCTTCTGTAAAATGCTGTGACCGCCGTCATAGGCGGCGCCGAAAGATCAGCGCGCGAGCATCGGGCCGAGCGGCTGTCCGGCGAAGATATGGACGTGGAGGTGCGCGATTTCCTGATGACTGTCGAGCCCGACGTTGGCGAGCAGGCGATAACCGGGGGCGACGAGGCCGGCATCGCGCGCGACCTTGCCCACCGCACGGACGAAGCCCGCGATTTCGGCGTCGCTGCCGCGCTCCGAAAAATCGTCCCAGCTGACGTAGGGGCCCTTGGGGATCACGAGGATGTGGAGCGGCGCCTGCGGATTGATGTCGTGAAAGGCGAGGGCGAATTCGTCCTCATAGACGGTTTTCGAAGGCAGTTCGCCGCGCAGGATGCGCGCGAAGATGTTGTTGTCGTCATAGGGGAGAGTCGCGTCGATCGGCATCGGAGAGTTCCTGCTCTTTCAGTCTATTGGGGGCGGCTCGCCTTTTCGGTATGGCCCGAGGTGCCGTGGCGGCGGTCGAGTTCGGCGGCGATCATGTCCCATGTCAGCCCGCGCTCGGCGAGCAGGATCGAGAGGTGGAAGACGAGGTCGCTTGCCTCGCCGATCAGTTCGGGATCGTCCTCGCTGACCGCCGCGATCACCGCTTCGACGGCTTCCTCGCCGAGCTTTTGCGCGATCTTGCCGCGGCCTTTCGCGGCGAGGCTTGCCACGTAAGAAGCCTCGGCCTCGCCTGCCGCGAGCCGGTCATGGATGACCGCTTCCAGCCGCCCCAGCGTGTCGCCCATTGCCTTGCTCATCTCGCGATCCCTTTGCCACACCCTTTCGCCAGCGTGCCTAGCCGTGCCGCGCGGTCCCGACAAGCGGGACGGCAGGGCTACAAAAACTTACTGCTGCGTAAACCATATCGAAACGCCTTTTCGCGTAATTTCTGCCCTGCCGGGGGGCGAGATCAACTTTATAAATCGGACGAAGATTATGAAAATGGGCACCAGCCCCTCGGTGTTTCTGACTGCGACAGCCTCGGTGATCGCGCTGGCGGCCTCGCCCGCGGCGGCGCAGAGCAGCGACGAAATTATCGTCACCGGCTCGCGCATCGCGAAGAGCGAATTCACCAGCGCCGACCCGATCCAGGTCATCGATCCCGAAAATGCGAAGCTGCAGGGGCAGGTCCAGCTTGCCGATATCTTACGGTCGACGCCGGCAGCGCAGGGCTCGATCCAGATTACTTCTGCCATTTCGAACCGCTTCGTCGCCAATGGCGGTAATGATGTGCAGACGGTGTCGCTGCGCGGGCTTGGCGCCGAGCGGACGCTCGTGCTGATCAACGGCCGCCGCGCGGGCCCTGCCGGGATCAGGGGCTCGGTCGCGCCGTTCGACCTTAACGTCCTGCCGCTGTCGGTAGTGCGCCAGGTCGAGGTGCTGAAGACCGGCGCTTCGTCGATCTATGGTTCGGATGCGGTCGCAGGCGTGGTCAACATCCTGACCCGCGACGATCTTGACGGCTTCGAGGGCGGCGGTTTCTCGTCGATCACCGAACATGGCGGCGGCGAAAGCTATGGCGCCGATGCCAGCTTCGGCAAGCGATTCGATCGTGGCCACATCTTTGCGACGGTCGATGTTTTCCGCCAGCAGAACCTGACGCGCCGCGACCGCGGCTTTCTCTTCTGTTCCGAAGAATATCTGAAGCGCGAGGCCGATGGCAGCCGCGCCGATATCGTCGATTTCCGCACCGGACGCCCGACGTGCAGCAGCACGCAAGGCAATCAGATCGCCTTCAGTGACTTTTCGGGAGTCGACCAGAACGGCTTCCCTACCCTCGGTCCCGGGCTGATCGCGCCGAACGGGCAGGCGATCCTGTCGGGCCAATATGGCGCCGAGTTCGCGGGGGTCGGCATCCCGATCAATGCCTATAACCCGATCGGCGTGTTCGGCCCCGCCAATTTCTTCGGAGTCAATTTCGACGGCCCGTCGACCGGCGCGCTCAACCAGTTCGAGCCCGTCGAGCAGGATTCGGACGTGTTTTCGGGCGTGAGCCGGATCAGCGCCTTTGTCGAGGGGGCGTATGATGTCACCGATGGCATCACCGCTTATGGCGAATTCCTGTTCAGCAACCGCAAGTCGCGCAACAATGGTTTTCAGCGGATCGAGCTCCAGCAATTCACCGGCGCGTCGATGCTGCCCTTCTTCCTCTGCGATCCGACCGCATATAATTGCGATCCCAATGACCTGGGCGATCCGTTCAACGCCGAGTTCGGCGGCAACATCATCCTGCGCCCGCGCGTGCTGGTGAAGACCGAAAGCAAAGCCGACGTCGATTATTATCGCGGCGTGCTCGGTCTGCGCGGCGAGATCGGCGGCGGGTGGAAGTGGGATGTGAGTGGCCAGCACAGCCGTTCGGATGCGAGCTATACGCAGGACGTCATCTATCAGGACGCGCTTGCGTCGCAGACTTTGCGCACGCGTTCGTGCGTCGGCACTACGACGGCGGTCCGCGACGTGCCGTGCATCGATATCGACTTCACCGACCCGCGTGTGCTGCGCGGCGACTTCACGCCGGCCGAGCGCGCGTTCCTGATGGGCCGCGAGACGGGTCGTACGCTGTTCAAGCAGACGTCGGCCGAGGCTTTACTGACGGGCAAATTGTTCAACCTGCCCGCCGGATCAGTCGGTGCGGCGTTCGGGGCGAATATCCGCCGCGACGAGATCAACGACACGCCAGGCGAAGCGACGCTTGCCGGCAATGTCTCCAATTTCACGACCTCGGGCATCACCGCAGGGCGCACCGTGTCGAAGGAAATCTTCGGCGAGGTCGAAGTGCCTTTGCTTGAAGGCGTGCCGATGATCGAGCGGCTGACGCTGTCGGGGGCGGCGCGTTACACGCATGTAGAGGCGACGCGCCGCGACGGGGTGCAGGACAAGTTCAGCGACACGACATGGAAGGTCGGCGCCGATTGGGCGGTGACCGACTGGCTGCGTTTTCGCGGCACCTGGGGTACCTCGTTCCGTGCGCCCGCGCTGTTCGAACTCTTCCTTCAGGACCAGACGGGATTCCTTGGCCAGCAGGCGATCGATCCGTGCATCCACACCGCAGCGCGGCTCGCGGCGGGGGCGATCAGCCAGCGCATCTTCGACAATTGCGCCGCCGACGGCATCGGCTCCAATTTCGCGGGCGGGTTTGGCCCGGCAGTGATCGCATCGGGCGGCGGCATTGGCCGGCTCAAGCCCGAAACCTCGACCGCAAAGACGGTGTCGGTCATCCTGAACCCCGATCTGTCCGGTGCGCTGTGGGGTGGGCTCAAGACGCGCCTTGCGGTCGACTATTTCGATATCGAGGTGAAGGACGAGATCACCCTGCTCGGCGCGGGTAATATTCTTCGCGGTTGCTATGACTCCGAGGTGGCCGACGAGCCGCTGTGCGGCCTGTTCACGCGCACCGCCGCGGGGCCCGATGCACAGAGCGTCGCGACCGTCACCGATCGCTATGTGAACATCAGCCGCCAGCGGAACCGCGGTGTCGACCTGTCGCTCGCGGTCGATCAGGATCTCGGCAACCTCGGCTCGCTCGCGTTTCGCGCGCAGATGACCTGGCAGGTGAAGGACAAGGTTTCGCTCTTCCCCGGCACCGAGGTCGACGACAATGGCAAGATCGGCAATCCGAAGTGGGTCGGCGATTTCAACCTTGGCTGGATGAAGGGTGGATGGACGCTGTTCTATGGCCTCGACGTCACTGGGGCCGCTTCTAACGCGGAAGATCTGTTCCGCGCGCAGGGCGGCGACGCGTGCCGCACGTCGGGCTTCCGTCCGGGCGGGCGTTTCTGCCCCGACGTCAGCGTGCCCGCGACCTTCTATCACTCGCTGTCGCTGAGCCGCGACGTCGCCGAGCGGTTCCGCATCACGCTGGGTGTCGCGAACCTGTTCGACACCCCGCCGCCGCGCGTGTCGACCGTCGTCACCGCGACGCCGCCGGTGATCGGCCAGGCGCCAGCATTTGGTACGCAATATGACTATCTGGGCCGCCGTTTCTTCCTGAGCGTGCGCGGCAGTCTGTAAGCCTCTGGACAAGCCCGCGCTCCTCTGGTGAAGCGCGGGCATGTCCGAGGTCAAACTGCATCCCGACTGGCTCGCGCGCATCGGCGGCGAGTTCGAGCAGCCCTATATGGCGGCGCTGAAGGCGTTTCTTGGCGCCGAACGCGAGAAGGGCAAGGCGATCTATCCGCGCCCGCGCGACTGGTTCGCGGCACTCGACGCGACACCGCCGCAGGATGTGCGCGTCGTGATCCTCGGGCAGGATCCCTATCACGGGCCGGGGCAGGCGCATGGGCTGTGCTTCTCGGTCCAGCCGGGGGTGCGCACGCCGCCGAGCCTCGTCAACATCTACAAGGAGATGCAGAGCGACCTCGGTATTCCGCGTGCCGCGCACGGCTATCTCAAACATTGGGCCGAGCAGGGCGTGCTGCTGCTCAACAATTGCCTGACGGTCGAAAGCGGCATGGCCGCGTCGCATCAGGGCAAGGGGTGGGAGAAGTTCACCGACGCCGTGGTCGCCACGGTCGCCGCCGACCCGGCGCCGAAGGTCTTCATCCTGTGGGGTAGCCATGCACAGAAGAAAGCGGCGAATGTGCCGGGTCTCGGCGCGGGTAGCCCGCATTTGATTCTGCGCGCGCCGCATCCCTCGCCTTTGTCGGCGCACAACGGCTTTTTCGGGTCGCGGCCGTTCAGTCAGACGAACGCGTTTCTGGAAGCGCATGGCCGCGGCGCGATCGACTGGCGGCTGCCCGAAACGGCGGAGATCGCCGCCGCATGAGCCTGCTCGCCGATCCGCTGACGTTGCTGGTACTCGCCATCGCGGTGATCCTGCTCGGGCTTGCCAAGGGCGGATTGTCGGGGGTCGGGGCGCTGGCGACGCCGCTCGTCGCGCTGGTGCTGCCGCCGACGATCGCCGCCGCGCTTCTGCTGCCGATATTGATCGTGCAGGACGTCGTCAGCGTCTGGTCGTTCCGCAAGACGTGGGACGGGTGGGTCATTGCATGGATGCTCCCCGGCGCCGCGGTCGGCATCGCCGCGGGCTATGCCTATGCCGAGCGCGTCGACGAGGCGAAGCTGATGGCGGCACTCGGTGCAATCACGCTGGCGTTCGGGCTCTATCGGCTGTGGGTCGAGCGCGGCGGGCGCGTCGTCGCGGCGTCGACATCGCCCGGCTGGGTCGGCAGCCTGTTCGGGGTCGCGACGGGCTTCACCAGCCAGATCGCGCATGCCGGCGGGCCTCCGTTCCAGATGTGGGTGACGCCGCGCCGCCTGCCGCACCTCGTCTTCGTCGGCACCAGTTCGATCCTGTTCGCAGCGATCAACTGGATGAAGGTGCCCGCCTATATCGCGCTCGGCGCCTTCCCGCACGAGGTGCTCGTCGCCGCCGCGCTGCTGATGCCGCTCGCGATCGGTTCAACGCTGCTCACCGTGCGCTGGCTGAAACGGATCGATGGCGCGCGTTTCTATGTCCTCATCTACCTGTTGATGGTCCTGCTCGGCGCCAAGCTGGTCTGGGACGGGCTGGCGGGATAACAGGCGACGCGGGCGGGCAATGCGCGTAAGATCGTCTTGACGGGCATCGGCGTCCGTCGCCTTTCCAAGGTATTGACCATGGCCAAGAGCCAGAAGAAATCGAACCGCGAAACCCGCAAACCCAAGGCGGAAAAGCCCA
>Ga0247823_10004940_pt1 | contig 10619 bp, 7 predicted proteins | sample 13C_PalmiticAcid_2_FD_192426 | JGI IMG/M metagenome (GOLD analysis project Ga0247823, IMG submission 192426) | Soil microbial communities from agricultural site in Penn Yan, New York, United States - 13C_PalmiticAcid_Day30 | ecosystem: Environmental > Terrestrial > Soil > Agricultural land...
ACCAGACAGCGCCGATGGTACTACTGCCTAAGCAGTGGAAGAGTAGGTCGCCGCCAGGCATTGCAGCCCGTGCGCTGCGCAAATCACAAGGTTTCCCAGGAAAAACCCATTCACAACGTCAGAAATGACCATCCGGCCACACGCCGGCATACCATTGCCGCGGGATGGAGCAGCCCGGTAGCTCGTCAGGCTCATAACCTGAAGGTCGCAGGTTCAAATCCTGCTCCCGCAACCAACACCACGACAACCAAACCGTCTCAGGATCTCCTGAGGCGGTTTTTTTGTGCCTTTTTTCCTCAGCTTGCCGCGAGTCGCGAGGATCCAGAGCGTCTCGCCAAATACCGTTTTGACGGCAAGGAGAAGCTCCTCTCGCTCGGGCGCTATCCTGACCTCAGCCTCGCAGAGGCGCGGCTGCGCCGCGCCGAGGCCAAGGTGGCACTGGCAAAAGGGATAGACCCCGGCGCCAAGGAAGTCGCGGCTCCTGTGATGACCTTTGAAGAAGCAGCCCGCGCATGGCACAAGAACCGTCTTGAAGCACTGGACGCCGGGCACGCCAGCCGACTGCTCACCCGGCTCGAGCGCGACGCCTTTCCGGCGCTTGGGAGCCGCAACCTGCGCTCTGTCACCAGCGGCGACGTGCTGGCTATGGTGCGAACGGTTGAAGCGCGCGGAGCGTTGGACGTCAGTCGTCGCCTCAAGCAGCACGTCAGCCAGATTTACCGATTCGCCATTCCGCAGGGGTGGGCCGATCAGGATCCTGCCGCGTACCTCAGTGACCTCCTCAAGCCCAAGCCACGCACGCGGCATATGGCGCGCGTAGGGTTGGGCGCTTGTGAAGGCGATCGACCGCTATGACGGGGAGGAGACGCCGCGCCGTCGTGCCGTGACCCGCGCTGCATTGCTCTTCACGCTGTTGACGTGGGCGCGGACTAACGAGACCCGCCTCGCGACGTGGGACGAGTTTGAGGATCTCGACGGCGCCGAGCCGTTGTGGCGGGTGCCCGCCCGCCGGATGAAGATGGAGCGCGAGCACCTGGTGCCGCTTGCGCCGCAAGTGGTGGATCTGCTCGCCGCGGTTCGTGCGTATTCCACTGGCGGCTACGTTTTTGGCGGTGACAAGATCGGCCAGCCCATCTCCCAGAACACCATGATCTATGGCTGCTATCGCATGGGCTATCGCGGGCGCCAGACGGTGCACGGGTTTCGCGGCCTTGCATCAACCTGGGCGAACGAGGCCGAGTGCTATCGGTCTGACTGGATCGAGATGGCACTCGCCCACGCTGATCGCGACGATGTCCGCAGCGCGTATAACAGCGCCCTCTACCTTACACCGCGGCGGCGCATGCTCGAGGCATGGGCCGAACTCGTGAGCCGCATCATGACCGACGAGCAAACGGACAGGACTGCTGCTTCCTTGGCTGCCTGAAGCCGGTTCTGAGCAGGCCGGCAGCTTTCGGGATATTTGGCGGCGCGAACGTCTGCTTCCGCCCCAATAGCGGACGTGGCCAGCGGCGGGATTCGAACCCGCATCTCGCGTAACGAGCGCCGCCCGAAGGCAACGGGATTCTCCATTCTCCCACGCTGACAACGCCGCATAACACGAGCGGCAGGAGCTGTGCCATTCATCGAAACTGCCGGTTTATCGGGGATCTGCGCGACGACCGTTTTCCACCCGCTTCCGGCCGTTCAGCGAGGCGGCCGAGTCGGCCCGAGTAGATGGCCGCGTCGGGTGGAAAATGGCCATCGTCCAGATGGGATCTGCTGTCCTCATCGCGGGCTTACAGGACCCGCACCCGGTAGTTAGTAAACTGAAATAGTTGAGAAATATCGCCGATTTCGCAACGGTGGTCCCACCCGTGCCCCAAACAGAAATCGGGACCCGAACCCGCGCCGATTGACGGAAATTCGTCGATCCCGACGTGTCCAAAGACGTCCAATTCTCGGCCGTTGGAAGCCTGTCCTCTTTGGTGGGCGCGTCCGCAATAGCTGTGGTCCCGAAGAAAGATCTGGCGGCAGCTATACGATCCATCGCTGGACGTAGCATTGCTGGCCGCACCGCTATAGGGCGGCATCGCACCCGAGGGATCATAGGTCGCCACATGAATCGCAGGCAGTCCAAGAAAGACCCTTACGGGGACCTGCACCGTGAGGAGGAAACGCCCGCGGCGCCCGTGCTGTGCTGGTTATGCGGTCGACCGACGGCCAAGACGGTTGTCTGGCACCATCCCGTGCCGAAAAGCCGCGGCGGGCACGATGTTGTACCAACGCATGCTATTTGTCAGCAGACGCTGACCGCGAACTTTACCAACGCCGAACTGCAGCGCCACGGCCTGGATGTAGAGTCCCTGCTGGCAAACCCGAATGTCCGAAAGTTCGTCGATTGGGTCGCTAACAAGGACCCTGAATTTACTGCGACCATCACCAAGAAGCAGCGTTGACGTAACGGCGCCAGCACATGACGACCGATCGTACGTGATGGGAGCCGCGGTTTACGTGAATCCAGCAACGATCGAGAAGGACAGGCTCCCAGCGCGGTCTTGATACCGCACTCTCTTTCATCTTCCGGTGTCGTGACGCTGGCGGCTTGCTCATTAGCCCATCAACATGGTCAGTCGTCGATCCCTTGTCCGAAGGTCGACCTGTCCGTCCATGACACCACGATGGCGGTGTCGACGTTTCGAGGTTCTGATGTCTGATCGCCTGAAGGTCCTGCTCCAGTACATGCTGCCTAAGCAGCACCTGACCATCTTCGCCGGCCGGGTCGCCGGAGCGGAGGGAGGGGCGATGACAACCCGGCTAATCCGCTGGTTTGTCCGCAAATATGCCGTTGACATGAGCGAAGCCGCAGATGGCGACATCCGTAGCTACAAAACTTTCAATGATTTCTTCACTCGCCCGCTCAAAGCAGGCATGCGACCGATGGCGACCGCTGATTTCGTTTGTCCCGTCGACGGCGCGATCAGCCAGTTCGGCTCTATCGACGACCACTACATGCTGCAGGCTAAAGGTCATCGATTTACCACCACGGCGTTGGTCGGCGGCGACAGCGGTCTGGCTGCTCAGTTCCGCCACGGCAGCTTCGCGAACCTGTACTTGTCTCCCAAGGATTACCACCGCCTCCACATGCCTTGCGACGGCAAGCTCACGCGGATGATCTATGTGCCCGGGGCGCTGTTCTCCGTGAATCCGACCACCGCGCGCGGCGTGCCGAACCTTTTCTCGCGCAACGAGCGAGTGGTATGTGTCTTTACCTCGCCGGAGCACGGTCCTTTCGTGATGGTCCTGGTCGGCGCGACGGTCGTCGGAAGCATGGCAACCGTGTGGCATGGGGTGGTCAATCCGAAACGGACGAACAAGGTCTCCGAATGGGCCTATGCTGACCAGGACATCGTGTTGAAAAAGGGAGAGGAGATGGGCCGCTTCCTTCTCGGCTCGACGATCGTGATGTTATTCAGACAGGGAACCATTGTCTTCAACGAAGACTGGAGGCCAGAACAGCCAGTGCGCTTCGGCGAAACGATGGGCTACCGCGCATCCTGACTTTTTCTGCCGCCGCGTGGCTCCTCGGGCTGCCACTCCTGATGTGTCATGATTTGTCGATACCGGGCGTTCTACACGCCGGGTATGCGACGAGATCGACCGTAATGCGCCATGCGTAGCGGCTTGAGCGCCCTCCGGAAGCGGAACGTTGTTCCAGGCTGGTTTCGGCTGCAGCTGGGCCGGTAGCGGAATGTCAGCTTCAGTTTCCCAGGCAGGAAAAGCGGTCAGCCCTTCGGACCTCATCTGCAGCGGCTAGACCCAGCTGCGAACGTTTAATCTAGAGCGTCCTTCTCGCCCCTAGGCCCCGATCAACAGACAAGTGTCTAATGCTGCGCCGCAGCCTGGTGGCATGTCGGCGCTCAGGGTTTACACTGATCGCCGCCTTTCGCCGCCGGATAGTTGAGACGAAGCCGTGCGCGTTCGGCATGCAGCAACGCGATCGCCGCATCGCGCAATGCCGAGGGCACCGCGATCCTCCGCCGGCGGTCGAGCGACAGATCCTCGGCGATGGCGATTTGCGCGGGCGCCTCGAGGCTCGGCGAGCGACGGACCAGGGTCACAGCGATGTCGGACAAGCATTCGCTCGAATGGAAGGCTCCCGCCGCGATGAAATAGCTCTGACCTGCAAGATGGGTCTCGGGCGCCTCCGCCTCAAACGCGGCCGGCCCCATCGGGAAATAGCGCCGGACGCTCCGCGCATCTTTGCGCACCGCGACAATCGCCACGGGCGTGCCACTGGCCCCGGCCGGGCGCCACAGGGTATTGGCGAGCGCCCCCCCCAGAATAGTCGAGCGAAGGTCGCCGCTATGGCTGTGCGGGATTTCCGGGCGCAGCCGCTCGCGCTCCCAAAGATGCAGCCGCGAATAGCCGCCGGCCGGACTGGGGGTTTGCGCGAGGATCAGGAACCCGAGCGGATGCAGCATCGCGAGCCTTGTCGCCTCAAGCACCCCGATCGCTTCGTCGAACGCGCAGCGGAGCGCGGCGTCGGCGTCAGGCATAGGGGCTCGCCGGCGCCTTGGCGGCGTCATAGGCGGCGGAGAGGAAGGGTGCGAGCTGCCGCGCAGCGGTGCGTCCGAGCAGGCGCTGCAAGATGTCGCCGACCTGCGCTTCGCTTAGCTGCTCGGCCTGCGGCGCGGTCACCTCGATGCGGCGCGCAAGGCTCCAGGCCAGTTCGCATTCCTGGCGGTGATAATTGAAGAAGCGCGACTCCTCCTCATAGCGATAGGCGGGCTGCTGCGGATCCTCCTGGGTCACCACCACCATGTGGTTCGAGCGGTCGAAGCGCCACAGGCTGAACGAAGGCGCAAGCCCGAGTTTGACCTCGAGGGTCGGGAAGCGCGCCTTGGCCTGGATCAGGCAGATGATCGTGGTCAAAAGTTCGGTCTGGATGCCGGCGGTGTCCCAGACGCGCGGCGAGAAGGGCGAGCTGCGCGACTTGCCGCGATAATCCGCGTATTCGGCGCAGAGCGGCGCATTGGTCGGGTCGATGATGACGAAGCGGACCTTGACGGTGACCGCTCCGCGTTTCGAGCGGGTGCCGAGGATCGGCAGGATCCGCGAGCGTACATAGCGGCCGGTGTGGCCGACATAGTCCCATTCATCAGCAGTGAGCGCGGCGCGCTCGAGCCGGTTGGAGATGAGATCGGGAAACAGCTCGCCGATCACCGGGGTGCGCTGGCCGTTGCTGGGGGCGCTCACCCACCAGAAGAAAGTGCCGATCACCGCCGAGACCACGATGGTCGAGAGCAGCCCGTCGAGCGAGCCGCGGATCAGCGAGTCATAATTGACCGTGCCGCCGACCTTTTCGACATAGACGAAGAAGCGCAGCCAGATCGCAAAGGCCAAGAGCACCGCGACCAGTAACAATACTGCCCGGCGATGCGCGCCGATTAGGGCGCGCAGGTTCGACCCATCTTCCATCTCTTCCCTCCCCCAAGGGCAAGCAACCATCCGCTCGACCAGCGCCGCGCCAAACGGCACCTCCGCAAGACGGCCGACCAACAAGAAACCGCAGCGACTATCCGCCAGGACGTGCGAATAATCCAATATGGACTAAATGTACGGAAATACTCACGGGAATCGCTTCCCGCGCTGGCAACTATTCTCGTGCAACTCGCAAAGCGCAAGTGTCAGAATCGAGGCTATTCAACGCCGTGGCGAAATGATCGCGAGCTCAGAGCTGACCGCCGATATCGATCAATGCACCGGCCCCGAAGAAATCCGTCAGCGTCGCCAGGCTATCGTCGCTCAGCTTTTGCGTGAACAGCAGCGAGAGCCGCTCCTTAGGGCGCGAGCAGACGACATAAAAGAGATTGCACGCGCGTTCGAACGCGGCCGGATTGGCGGCAGCGCCGGGATTGCGGGCGAAGCGCAGATAGTCGTCGAAATTATAATCGTTCCAGCCACGCCCGAACACGCCGAGGACATTGTCGAACTGATCCCCCTTGACGCCATGCTTGGTCTCGAAGGGCGATGTGCCGGCGTGATAGCGGGCGAGCTCGGTGATTTCGGTAAAAGGCACGGCCTTCAGTTTTTCGAGCTCGTCCAGCCGGCGCGAGCGCTCCTCGCCCTCGGCGAGCGGCGCGGCGAGCCGGCGTTCGGCCTTCGCGACGTCCTCGGGCAGCTCGGGCAAGCCCGTCTCCAGCAGATGTGCCATCATGTCGCCGGCCGTGCCATGGGCGCGGATTTCGAGGATTCGCGCCATGGTCTGCGACCAACGCTGCTTGTCCTGGGCACCACGGACCGGCGGCGCGCGCCGCCCGAGCGCTTCGAACATTTCGCCATAGCGGCGCACCTCGAACGCCAGCGCTGCAGGCTCAAGCTGGTCGACGAACCAAGCGATATGCGGGTCGGATTTGCGAGCGAAGGCGTCATTGAAGCGGAAGACGCCGGGCAAGCTCCCATAGCCGAGCTCATTGGCGAGCGCGCGCTGGGTCAGCATCAGCACCTTGGTGTGTTCGGGCGCAAAATCCCATCCGGCATTTTCGAGCGCGGCGCGGGTATCGATGAAGGCGGCGCGGGCTTCGTCGGCCGGCAAATCGCCCCGCCAATGGTTGCGGGTCTGGCGTTTGCCGCCCCAGCCATTGGTGTGAAAGATACGAATCATCCCCGGCAGATTTGCATCGCGCTCGATCTGGGGCAGCTCGGGGCGGATGCGATTGAGCCCGTCGACCACGGGTTTGACCGAGCGAAAATTGGCGCCCTTGTCAATCCGTGCGAGCGCGGGATGGTCGATCGTGCCGATCCCGTCGCCGTAGATCTTCTGCCAATGGTCGCCATAAAAGCCGAACTGCGGCGCGCCCTCGACCCCGAAGAAATGCTTCTCGAGCGCTGCGATCAAATCCGCATCGGTATCCTGATATTCATCGACCAGGATGACCGGGAAGCGGCTGGTCAGCACCGAGCGGAACTTGGCATTGTCGAGCAGCCGGATCAGCACCGGGAAGATGTCGTCGTGATGGAGGCTGAGACGGCCGTCCTCGATCCGGCGCTGACCGAGCTCATAATCGACCCCGAGCTGCTCGATATCGCCCGCCTCGGCCAGCCGCTCGGCCCAAACCTCGAGGCCCTGGACCGCGTCGCGCACCTGCTTCTGGAACTGGCGCATCAGGTTCCAGGCAAAGGCGTGGGTGGTCTCGCAATAGACCACGGGATTGCGGTCGGTGCTGGTCAGGATCATGTCGCGTGCGACGCGGGTATAGGTGATGCAGGCGATCTGCTGACGGCGGCGGAGCAGCTCGCGAGCATCGCGGTCGATTGGGTTGGCGAAGATGAAGGCATCCTCGAAGGTCCGCCCGCAAATCGCGCCGGCGGCCTCGGGATGCTGATAGGCTATACGGACATGGTCGCGGATCTTGTCCGCGTCGGGCTTGGCGATCAGCGCGGCGGGCGCCGGGTGCTTGCCGAACCACTTCTTGAGGGTCGCGTTGCTCGTCTGGCTGCTTTTGTAGACCGGGCATTTGACCAACCGGGTCTTGCCATTGGTCGTCACCGGATGAACCGCGTCGAGATCAGTGACGATCAGCGTGCGCAGTTCGAGGAATTCGATCAGCGGCTCGAACAGATAGGCATAGGCGCCGCCGACCTCGAGCAAGGTGATATATTGGGCGCGGATTTCGCTCTTGCCGCCGGCCGCTTTGCGCGCGGCGTCGAGCTTGCGCAGGATTCCGGGAATGAGGATGCGTTCGGTCGTCCCTTCGACCCGGATCGCCTTGTCGGCGAAGAACAGGTCGCAGCGGGTCAGCGTCAGATATTGATGGAGAAATGCTTCGCTCGTCTTCGTCAGGTCTGGCAGCCCCTTGCTCAAATCCTTGATCGCCGTCGAGCGGACCCCGACCGGCTGGTGCTTGGCCCCGGCGATGAAATAGCGGATCGACGAGAAGGGCGTCTCGTTGGCGATATGCGATGAGTGCGTCGAGACGGCGAACTGGACTGGCCATTGCGCCGGTTCGTTGCCCTGCAGCCGCGCTGCGATCTCGCCCAATTGCCGGATGAAGACTTCCTGCATCTGGGGATGGAGATGCGCCTCGGGCTCTTCGATGAAGATCAGCTGGACGATCGGCGCCTGCGGCGCGGCGCGGAACTCGCGTAGAAGCCAACGATTTGGAACAGGATCATCAGCAGGTTGCGAATGCCGAGGCCATTATAGGATTCGGGCAGGTCGACATGGCTATAGCCCTTGTAGCGGACCTTGGTGTTGTTCGAGAGCAGCCGCTGGACATCGAGGCTGGTCTCGGTCTGTAGCTCCTGCCCATCGAGCCCGGGAAAGCCGAAGCTCTGGATGGTGGGCATCAGCCGGGTGAGCTGGTCCTTGAAGTCCTTGTCGATCGTCACCTGAATATCGGCGACCGCGCGCTCGAGGCTCTCGGCGATGTCGCGCTGCTCGCCCTCGGCGGTGAGCAGCGAGGCGCTGGCGAACAGCCCTTCGAGCACGCCAGCGAGTACATCGGTCTCGCGGCTTCCTTCGCCGTCGAGGCCGCGCTGAGCGTTGATGAAGCGGCAGTCGATCAGCGCGCGGACCGCGGTCGCGTCGACCGCCTTGATGTTGGTCGGATCGCCCGGATCCTCGGCGCGCCACTCGAGTCCGAAAAGCTGGGGCACGCGCAGCGCCAGCTCCTTGAACCAGGCAAGGCGGTGCCCGGCTTCCATCACCCCCTCCTCGCTGAACTCCGCTTCGACATGGCCGTCGAACAGGGTGGCGATCGCGCCGCCCTTCAAGACGTAGCGCCCAACGATCAGCGCGGTCTGGGCGGCCTCGTCAAAATCGATGATGAAATCGCCGAGCGGCCCGAAATCGGGGGTCGCTGGATCGTAATGGATCGAGACATGGAGCTCGATCGCGGGGACCAGCGCGCGGACATCCTCGTCGGGCTGGCCATCCTTGTGCGCCTTCAGCGCGGCGCAGAAACCGTCATAGCTGGCACTTGAGAAATCGTGGAGCGCGAAACCTGATTTGTCGCCGAGGAACTTGCGGATGACGTCGGCGAGCGAAGTCTTGCCCGAATTGTTACGCCCGACAATGACGGTGGTCGAGGGATCGAGCCCGAGCTGGACATCGCGCAGCAGCCGGAAATTGCGGACCTCGATGCGCTCAATGAACATACGTGTCCCAACGAGCCGAGAAATGCCGATCGGCTGCCACCATAACCTCCCCGCGACTTCCACCATGCATAATGGGGCGCACCTGCATTATCGATATTATGGCGATGATCTTCATCTCGGCCTAGTCATCGCGCGCACCGCATAAATTAACCCGACTCACTTGCGGTTGCCACTCTATTTTGGCGCATGGCGAATACGGCGACATAGACGGTTCCGTTCGGCGCCGGCTTGCGAAATTTGGTGATGCACCCGTTCAGCTTAGCTTCCGAGGATAGCTGTGAATCAGCGATACGGTGTTGTTCTCCGTTGTCGCCAACGCGTACTGTGCTGCAACCAAACCGCGATGCGGCATCTTTATTCCCGATTTGTGCTTGTGTTTCGGGCATTATCTTCGCCGCCATGGCTGCTGAGCCCCCATGTCCGGCGTTCCCAGCGCCGGCGATGGGTAAGATGAATGAACGGCAGCTTCCAGCGTCGCGCCGAGCCCAGCTGAATGGCCGAGATGGGGCGCATAGCGGCCGCGGACGACCGCTATGTGCTGAACAGGCGTACCGGCTAACGACTAATGATGGTTCAATGGCGATCCTGAAGCGTGGTTACCCGCCTTCGGCCGCGAAGTACCGCCCGGAGTGTCCGTCTCCAACGGTCAGATGCCCTCGCTGGCGCTGTAGAACATCGGATTCTTGAGCCACTCTGCGACGGCGGATTCGCGCCAGCCGGTGCAGCGCGTGCTGATCTGATGTTCTTCGGGAACGTCCCGTTCTGCATCTTGCGGTAGAGTGTCGATCGGCAAAGGCCGGTGCGATCCTGCACGGCTTTCAGGCGGAGGATACGGTCGGAGGGTTCGGTCTGCAGTGACATGGTCTTGCATCCTGTAAGGCTTGGTGGTTCGCCCCCGGGGCAAGAATGGGATCGCGTCGGCTTTCCGGACAAGGGCCTCTCTGGGGCCAGAAGGGTGCTCTTCGGTGCATTTCGGCATTATCGTAGAATAGCGTAGATTCAGTTTTGCGAGGCGCAGTGTCAGGGCGTCCCACGCTTCGCGTGGCCGCGCTCCAGGCCGCGAATCGCGGCCACGAGTCGCTCCCGCGTCTCGGCCCATCCGGGTGACGATCGCCTGACGCAGCCGGCTGGCGCCGGATGAACGGAACGCGGGGATCAATCGAGCGCACACTGGCTTGCTCCTGCGGAGCGCCAGAGGTCGCAGCATCCTCGTACCGCGTGGCGCGCTCGATCCGGCCGGAAGGCGCGGCGGCGGCTGGCGCACGGGCGCGCGCGCACGCCGCCACGACGGCCGGCCGGATTCGAGAGTGCAGCTTTGATGGCTCCTGCGGAGCCGGAGCGCTTGCGCGCAGTGGCTGCGGTCGCCGCGCGGGCGCGGCGGCGTTTGGCCTCCGGCACTCGATCTGGCGGGTGGGCGTCGCTGCCCTGTGATCCCGCCGCGGCGTGCCGCAAGCTGCGCTGCGCGCAGCTCCTCCTCT
>Ga0247823_10004941_pt1 | contig 10619 bp, 7 predicted proteins | sample 13C_PalmiticAcid_2_FD_192426 | JGI IMG/M metagenome (GOLD analysis project Ga0247823, IMG submission 192426) | Soil microbial communities from agricultural site in Penn Yan, New York, United States - 13C_PalmiticAcid_Day30 | ecosystem: Environmental > Terrestrial > Soil > Agricultural land...
TTCCGGTTGACGGTCGGCCCGCAGGTCTTCGTCGCGGAAGCAGCGGGCGATCTGCATGTACCGGTCGAACCCGGCGATCATCAGAATCTGCTTGTACAACTGCGGCGACTGCGGCAGCGCGTAGAAACAGCCGGGATGCACACGGCTCGGGACGAGATAATCCCGCGCCCCTTCCGGCGTGCTGCGGCCGAGGATCGGCGTTTCGATTTCGAGGAATTTGTGCTCGTCGAAATAGTCGCGGACCGCTTTGGTAAGCTGGTGCCGCATGATGATTGTCTTCTGCAGATCCGGACGGCGCAGATCCAAGAAGCGGTGCTTGAGCCGCAGTTCTTCGTTGGGGAGCGCGGTCGTGTCCGGCTCGAACGGCGGCGTCTTGCTCTTGTTGAGGACGACGAGTTCTTTCGCGAGGACTTCGATTTCTCCGGTGGCGAGTTTCGGGTTGGCGAGTCCCTCCGGCCGCGGTTCGACTTCCCCGGTGACCTGGATCACGTCTTCATAACGGAGACCGCGGGCGAGGGCCTGCACGTCGCTGCTGTCGGAGAGGTCGAACTTCACCTGGGTTTTGCCGTAGCGGTCGCGGACGTCGATGAACACGATGCCCGCATGGTCGCGGTATTTATCGACCCAGCCGGCGATCGTCACCGTTTGTCCGTTGTGACTGGCCCGCAATTCCCCGCACGTATGAGTCCGCAGCACGACAATCCGCCTTGTTCGATTTGTTCCGGTCGCCGGGAAGCGCGCACCGCCCCCACCCCGCCGTTTCCGGGAAAGCCCGCATTATAGGGACAGTGAGCGGATGCGGGTAGTTCACATGCCGCGAGCGTCGCGGCGTCAGCCCGACGAGAATTCGGCGTGCATCAAAGACTCGTCGGCCGACGGCTCGACGCTCGCCGATGTGTTGGTTGTCGACGATCACCTATGACGGCAAGATAACGTCCCAATCGCGTTCGTTGATGCGGCGATCTTTCCAACAAAGGACGACGACATGTGGTATCGCGGGTTGATCGTGTGGGGGGCATTGATCGGATTAGCGACCGCGCAGGAGTTCCAAGCGGGGCCGCATCTGGCGAAGCCGATCATTGGCGACAAACTCGCGCTCGACGAAGTCATCGCGTTTTGTGAAACGAAGGTCTCGTCGGTCCCGACGTTCAAAACGGTGGACGAGTACCGCGCGTGGGAAGCCGAGACGCGCGAACGGACGTTGCGGGAAGTCGTCTTCAAAGGGGAAGCCGCCGCGTGGCGGCCGTTCAAAGGGCAGGTGGTCTGGCTCGACGAAACGCTGCCGGGGCCGGGATACCGCCTGAAGAAACTGCGGTTCGAGGTGCTGCCGGGGATGTGGATTCCCGGCGTGCTGTACGAACCGGAAAACCTCGCGGCGAAGGCGCCGGTGTTCCTGAACGTCAACGGCCACGACAAAGACGGCAAAGCCGCGGACTACAAGCAGCTGCGGTGCATCAATCTCGCCAAGCGGGGCATTATCACGCTCAATCTCGAATGGTTCGGCATGGGCCAGCTTCGCACGCCGGGCTTTTCGCACGCAGCTCAGAATCAACTCGACCTCTGCGGCACCAGCGGCGTCGCCCCACACTTTTTGGCGATGCACCGGGCCATCGATCTTCTGCTCGAACATCCGCACGCCGATGTGAACCGTGTCGGGGTCTCCGGTCTCTCCGGCGGTGGGTGGCAGACGATTTTTATTTCGTCACTCGACCCGCGCGTCACGCTGGCAAACCCGGTGGCGGGATATTCCAGCTTTGTGACGCGGGCCCGGAATCCCTCGGACCTTGGTGATTCGGAACAGACGCCGACGGATCTCGGCAAGCATGCGGACTACGCGGTGCTGACGGCCATGCTCGCGCCGCGGGCGGCGCTCCTCACGTTCAATGCCGCAGACAACTGCTGCTTCGCAGCCCCCCATGCGCTGCCGCCGTTAATGGATGCCGCACGGCCGATTTATCGCCTGTTCGGCAAGGAACTCAGCCTGCGGTCGCATGTCAACTACGTGCCGGGCGATCACAACTTCGGTCTGGAGAATCGCGAAGCGCTTTATCGCACGATCGGCGATGTGTTTTATCCCGGCGATAAGACGTACCCGCGAAGTGAAATCGCCAGTGAGAGCGAACTTCGGAAAGCGGAGGAACTAAATGTCCCGCTGCCGGAACAGAATGTCGACTTCAACACGCTCGCAATGAAGATCGCGGAGTCATTACCGCGTGCACTGCCGAAGGACGAAGCCCGCGCGAAGTTGAAAACGATCGTCGCCGCGCCGGATTACACCGTCACCGCACGCATGGAAGACACGTCTGCCGAGAACGGCGTCACCATCAAACGGTGGCGGTTACGACTCGATCCGGACTGGACGATCCCCGCGGTCGAGTTTGTTCCTGCTTCACCGACGGGCACCACACTTCTCATCGCTGATAAAGGCCGCGAGTCGGTCGCCGAGGATGTGCCGAAACTGCTCGCCGCCAAGCAACGGGTGATCGCATTCGATCCGTATTACTTCGGCGAATCCAAACTCGGCCGTCGTGATTATCTTTACTCATTGCTGATCGCAACGACTGGCCAACGCCCGCTCGGTATTCAAGCGGCGCAAACGATCGCCGTCGCGAAATGGGCAAAGACGACGCCTGGTGCCGACAACGTTGTCCTGCAATCGATCGGCCCGCGTACGAGCGTGATCGCCGCTGTCGCTGCAGCGATCGAACCCGTCGCCTTCGCCGACGTACAAAGCCGCGACGGGCTCGATTCGCTGAAGACGTTGATTCAGAAGAACACGCTCGTCAGCGAGATGCCGGAGTTGTTCTGCCTCGGCTTGCTCGAACACTTCGATCTGCCCGAACTCCGCGCGCTGCGGTGATAACCTCTTTGGGAGGGCGAAGCTCCTGCTGAGCCGTTGATTGTCCCAGCGAGTTGAAACGCGCGTGGCTCAGCAGGAGCTTCGCCCTCCCTGGAATTCTTTAATTCGTTTCCGGTGCCGATGGAAAGAATTCCGTGTGACATTCGCCGTTGCGGCCGAAGTAGTGCACGCGGCGGCCGGTGATCTGCACAAAATAGCCCACGCAACCGGCGGCCATCGTTTTGCGGATGAAATCGAGATACGTGTGCTCGTTCCGCTGGCTTTGTCGCACCGCGGCTTCGACGAGCGACGCCGAGAAGTCCCTACCGGTTTCGTGCTTCTGGTGTGGCGTGGCAATCACGTGCGATTCACCGCTCGGCAGATAATAGGTGATTTCCTCGCGGCTGTAATCGGCGTGATAGCGTTCAACACCGATCGCCATCAACCGTCCCACAATCTCCGGAAACGTTAACGTTCCGTTTAACGAGCCAGTCGCGCAGTCCTGCAGAACCTGAATCTGCTCAGCATTCATCTTGTTGCTCACAAAAGTTCACGGAGTTGGAGGAGCGACATTCTGACAACTTGGGGCTTGATGGAAAACTCTCTAATTCTTGTTGAAAAGTCCATCAATCAATACGACGGCGCGGATTGTCGATCGCCGGGGTGGACGCTACCGTAAATGGCGATCCCGCAGCCGCAACCTGACGCTCGAAGAGGTGCCGCCCATGAAACGCCCGCTGCTTGCCGCGTTGTCGGTCATTGTCCTGGGAATCTCGCTTGTTTCGGGCAGCCTGCTGCAATCCACGCCGCGGGTCATTGTCGAGTGCGGCACGCTCGATGAAAGCAATTGGGGACAGCTTGTTCCTGAGGGCAAAGAGGTCGACGCGATTTACGGCGACATCGTGCTGCGGAACAGCAAGCTCACGGCGGTCATCGCGCAGACAAAGCCCACCCGGCACGCGAACATGACGGTGCGCGATGTCTCGGGATGTCTGATCGACCTGACCGCCCAGCCGGGGCAGAGCGATCAACTCGCGGCGTATTATCCGGGTCGCAAAGCCGTCGCCTATCAATCGACGGAGATCAAGGCAACAAAGAAGCGACTCAATCCGGACAGCACCATCACGAGTGCCGAGAGCGTCGATGTGATGGTCACCGCCCCGGCCACCGGTGATAAGCCGGAAGTGGTGACTCATTATCAGCTCAACGCCGCGGATGAATTCCTGACCGTCAGCACGGTGTATCGCAATCCGGGTAGCACGGCCATGACCGTGACGCTCGAAGATGATTTCCGCGCCGACGGGGGTAAAGAAGTCATGCCCCGCACGCCGAACCGGACGGACGAGGTGTTCTGGCTGCATGACCGCTATTGGGGACAGGCGTATGCACTGGATGTCGAAGGCCGCCAGATCCAGATCAACAGCGATGCCCGGACTTCGCAGTTGAAGTACGTCGACGATGCGGGTGAGTCCAAGATCACGTTGCCGGCCGGCGAATCGTTCACGCTCACGCGACGGCTGTACGTCGGCGCGAATCAGATTGATACGATCGCCGCGCGAAAGCGCCGGAACAATGTTTCTGTGACGCCGGTATCCCTGCAGTTCTCGAACAGCAAGAACACACCGTTACCTCGGGCGCAGGTCGAGTTCAACAGTCTGAACACTCGCTACGGCAGCGCTACGACGGACGAGCACGGCCTGATCCAGACCGCGCTGCCGCCCGGTGATTACGCCGTCGAAGTGACTTATCTGGGTCAACAGGTGGCGAAGGGCTTGAAGCTGACGATCGGTGAAACGGAACTCACCAATCACACGATCACCGTCCCGAACGAGAACTTCGGCCACGCGTCAGCAAAGATCATTGATGCCGAAGGATTCCCGATCCCCTGTAAAGTCGAGTTCATCCCGCAGTCGCCGGACGTGAAGCTCGATTTCGGCCCGGAAACCGCGGAATTCGCCGTGCGGAATGTGTGCTACACACCGAACGGGGAATTCCGTCAGCCATTGCCGCCGGGGAAGTACAACGTGATCGTCAGTCACGGCCCGGAGTTTGATGCGGTCTTTACAGAAATCGACATCCAGCCGTTTGCGTCAACGCGGTTAGAAGCACAGCTCAAGCGAACCGTGGATACCAAGGGCTGGGTCAGTAGTGATTTTCACAGCCATTCGAGTCCGTCGGGTGACAACTCCAGCAGCCAGCTCGGCCGCGTGTTGAACCTCGTGTGCGAGCACATCGAGTTCGCGCCGTGCACCGAACACAATCGCGTCACGACGTATCAACCGCACATCGACCGCCTGAACATCGGCAAATTTATCTCGTCGGTCGAGGGGATGGAGCTGACCGGATCACCGCTGCCGCTGAATCACCAGAATGCCTTTCCGATGAAGTTCACGCCACGCACACAGGATGGCGGGGGCCCCACGACAGCCGCCAGCGTCGAAGAACAAATCGAACGCCTCGCGCTCTGGGATGACCGCAGCGAAAAGCTCGTGCAGGTGAATCATCCGGACATCGGCTGGATGTTCTACGACAAGAACGGCGATGGTCAGCCCGACGCGGGCCACGAGCGGGGCTTCCCGTTCATGGACGTGATGGAGATTCACCCCATCCAGAATGCGCTCGATCTCGCCCCGTTCGCGACTTTTCCGGATGGCCGCCGGTTTCACAACAGCATCTTCCGCTGGCTGCAACTGCTCAATCAGGGCTTCCACATTTACGGCGTGGTGAATACCGACGCCCACTACAACTTCCACGGCTCCGGCGCATTACGCAACTGGATTCAGTCGCCGACCGATGAACCGTCTGAGATCAAACACATGGACATGGTTCACGCCGCCGAACAGGGACGGCTGGTGATGTCCAACGGCCCGTTCCTCGAAGTTTCGGCGAGCGAAGCGGGCAGTTCCAAGTCAGTGACCGTCGGCCAGGATCTCGCGGCACCGTCGAAGAAAATCACGGTGAAGATCAAGGCCCAGTGTCCGAACTGGATCGATCTTGATCGGATGTTCGTGCTGGTGAACGGCCGGATTCACTCGCAGCACAACTACTTCCGCGAGCAGCATCCTGATGTGTTCCGCAGCGGGAACATCAAAATCGATCGGCAGATTGAACTCACGTTAGACGGCGACGCACATGTGATCATCGTCGTTGGCGATCTGGGGAGTGATCTGTCGAAGGTGCAGGGCTTGGCGGAAGGACGCATGCCAGCGACCGCGATCACCAACCCGATTTTCGTTGATGTCGACGGCAACGGCTTTCAAGCGAATCGGGACACGCTCGACGCGCCGCTGCCAGTGAAATTCGATCCGATGCAGAAATAGCCGGACAGGCCGACCGCGAGCGCAGTGTCGACCTGTTTATGCCGCATGCTTAGCGGTTTGGATTCCGCTCGTACGAAGTGGTGGCTCGGCGACCAAACAGCTGCCGCTCGGCTTCCAGTTCGCGGAGTTTCGCCTCCAGGAAGCGTTTGACCGGGCCTTGCCCGATCGAGTGCTGTTTCAGACGGCGCAGCTTGCTCTCAAGTTCTTGCAGGTACTGATGATTCGCTGTCGACAAGGCCACCATGCGGGAAGTTCCATCTTCAAAGGAAGTCAGTTCGAGATTTTGGACCATTCCGCAACCGGCGCGCCCGACGCGAGACAATCTTTTCGCCTTCAATGAAACCACCTGACACGTTGTCACTGTTCAATTGCGGAATCCGCCAGGCTGTGGTGATATGAAGCTCTTCTATGCGGAGATGTTGAATGGCTTTATGTCGAGTGTTCCTGTTCGCGATGATTTTTTCGGGAGTCAACACGGGTATGGCGAAGGAGCCGTCGATGGTGGAAATCGTGGCCCATCGCGGGGCGTCGCATGACGCGCCAGAGAACACACTGGCCGCTATTCGACTCGGGTGGGAGCAGCATGCGGACGCCGTCGAATTCGATGTGTATCTGTCGAAAGACGGCCAGATCGTGCTGATTCATGACGCCGACACCGAACGCGTGGCCGGGATCAAACGCAAGGTGGTCGATCAGACTACGGAAGAACTCCGCCAGCTCGATGTCGGCAAATGGAAGCACGACCAATACGCCGGCGAAAAAATCCCGCTGTTGTCCGAAGCGCTCACCACCATTCCTGCAGGCAAACGCGTCTTCATCGAAGTGAAGTGCGGCCCCGAAATCGTTCCCGAATTGCAGCGTCAACTGGCGAAAGCGAAGCGTCCCGTCGCCGAGACGGCGATCATCAGCTTCAACAAAGAGGTCATTGCCGAGTGCAAGAAGACCGTCCCGCAATGCAAGGCTTACTGGCTCGCTTCGATCAAGCGTGACAAGAAAACCGGCGAGTGGAACCACACGGTGGAATCGCTGATTGCGACCGCGAAAGAGCTGCACGCCGACGGTCTCGACCTGTCCGCGTGTGATCTCATCGACCGCGATTTTGGCGACAAGGTCAAGTCGTCCGGACTCGAACTGCTGGTGTGGACGGTGAACGACGTGAAGGTCGCCCGGCAGATGATCGCCGCGGGCGTGCAAGGCATCACGACCGATCGCCCGCAGTGGCTCCGGCAGGAACTCGCCCGGGCGGAATGACCGCGGCGTGGCATCGCCGCGCGGAACTGGGTATCTTCGCATTCATCGGCTGGATTTGATGGATGTCTTGTCTTGGGGGAAGGTTCGCAATGCTTCGGTTCTCGAGTGCAGCTTTTGTAGTCCTGATCGCCGCGACAACGTTTGCGGCGGATAACACGCCTCCCGAGGGCTTCCAGGCTCTCTTCAACGGCAAAGATTTCACCGGTTTCCACGGCGTCGGGACCGAAGACCCGCGGAAGATCCAGGCCTTGCCCGAAGCCGAACGCACCGAGCGTTTTGCGAAGAGCCTCGACGATCTGAAAGAACACTGGAAGATCGAGAACGGCGAACTGGTCAACGACGGCAAAGGCCTGTACATGACCACCGACAAGGACTACGGCGACTACGAACTGCACGTCGAATGGAAGCTGATTCCAAAGGGTGACAGCGGCGTCTACCTGAAGGGTACGCCGCAGGTGCAGATCTGGGATACATCAGAAGAAGCCGGCTACCACAAGCTGGGTGCCGACAAGGGGTCGGGCGGATTGTGGAACAATTCCGCCGGCGCTCCCGGCAAAGACCCGGTGATTCTTGCCGATAAGCCGGTCGGTGAATGGAACAAGTTCCGCATCCTGCAAGCCGGTGCCCGTACCACGGTCTATCTGAATGACAAGCTCGTGGTCGATCGCGCGATCCTCGAAAACTACTTCGACAAGAACAAGACGCCGCTGGTTCCCAAGGGCCCGGTCCAGTTGCAGACACACGGCAACGAAGTCCGCTGGAAGAACATCTACATTCGCGAGTTGTCCGCCGAAGAAGCCCAGAAAGCCGCTCTCGGTTCGGATGAAGGTTTCAAGAGTCTCTTCAACGGCAAAGATCTCGAAGGCTGGGCCGGGCCTGTCGAAAACTATGAAGTCGCGGACGGCGTGATTCGCTGTAAACCGGGAAAAGGCGGCGTCATCTATGCCAAGGATGAATACGCCGATTTTGTTGTCCGCCTGGAATTTAAACTCCCCCCCGGAGGGAATAACGGCCTCGCGATTCGTTATCCCGGCCAGGGGGACACGGCCTACGTCGGGATGTGTGAACTGCAAGTCCTCGACACCGAGCATCCGAAGTACGCGAATCTCGATCCGCGCCAGGCTCACGGTTCCGCCTACGGCATGGCGGCCGCTCACCGCGGCTATCACCGCCCCACCGGCGAATGGAACTTTCAGGAAGTGACCGTGAAGGGATCGACCATCAAGGTCGAACTCAACGGTAGCGTGATCCTCGACACCGATCTGAGCAAGATCACCGAATACATGGCGAATTCGCCGCACCCGGGGAAAGACCGCACCAGCGGCTTCTTCGGTTTCGCGGGCCACTCTGATCCCGTCGAGTTCCGCAACATCCGCATCAAAGCCTTGGCCGCGCAGTAACCACCGCAGCGAGCACATGATGATCGCGAGAAGCCCAGGCATGGCCATGCCTGGGCTCTTTCGTTAATTCAAAATCTTCGTCGCCCGCTCTTCCGTCGTGCCGACTTCGTTGATTTTCAGCCCGAAGTTTTCGCCGATCTTTACGGCTTCTCCCCGGCAGTAGCGCGCGTTGTTGACGTACAGATCGAGCAGCGCTTCGCACGATTTCGGGAAGGTGATCAGCGACCCATTGGCGATGGCGAGCAGTTGCGACACCGTGATTTTTTTCTCGGCGAGCCGGACGCTGACCTGAACCGGAAGTTCGCGCAGTCGCGACAGGGGATCGACCGTGGGGACCATTTTTGCCGCAGGACTTGTTGCTGCCTTGTGAGCACTCGCGGCGGCCGGAGCCGGGGTTGGTGCGGGAGCCGTCTGGGCGACTTCAAACTGCGGCGCGGCCAACGGCCACACCATCAGCAGCGCACCAATCGGCGTCCCCTCGTTCTCTGTTACCGTCAGCGTGAGCGCCGCGGCCCAGTCGCGCGGCTGGCATTGCTCGATGAAATACGCCAGGCGCGGCGCCTTGATCGTCGCGAACCGCGATGGCTCCATGTCCGGCGGAAACAGATTCATCGACCATTCCATGGCCAATGTATCCAATCGCGCCTTCTGACTCTCGTTCGGATGCTCGTACCATTCCGGCAGCGCGATGGTCTCCGGAATTAGAACCGCGGCTCCTTCTCCGCCGAGTTCGAAGAGCGCGATGAGACCGCTTCCCTGAAAGTCGCTCGATCCGTCTTCGGGGTTCCACGGGCCCGACTCGCCCGCGGTCAGGCTCCAAGGCATGTCGAAGCACTGGGCAAACGACTCCGTCAGCGCCGCGGCATTCCCGCTGACGGCGTTAATAATCTGTTCGACGTTCGCTTCGGTCAGCATCGGGATTCCATTCCCTCCAAAAACCGAGTCCGCGGTGACGCAGACTCTTACGGAGAAAATCGGCTCGGCGTCTCAAAAAACTTCGCATGGATTCGTGCGGTGATAAATTGCGTTGAGTTTTCACCTCCAAATGTTGCCAGAACGAGAACGTATTTCACGCAGTCACCCCACTCTCACGGAGATGTTGTCGTGGTCGGTCGCGGACCTTCTGGTGTGACTCTCGCCTAGACACTCTTTGCGCAGTGCGGTCTAATTCCGCCGGAAATCCTCACACCGGACTGGTTTTGGTTCGGAAACTGATGCAAGGACGCGTCGGATTGGAACGTCTGCTGAAACTCTGGCCGTTCGTGCGACCGCACCGCCGGCAACTCGCCTTTGCCCTCGTGGCGGCTGCTGCCGCTTCGTTGCTGTGGGCCGGGGCCTTGCTGCTGACGTTTCCCATCACCAAGTTGCTGATGCAGCAGCAAAGCGTGGGCGAACATATCGCCAGCCGGATCGTTGTCGCGGAAGAAGCGACGAACGAGTACAGCGCCCGCTTAAAGCAGATTGAAACGGACCTCGCCGGGCACGAATCCCGCGGCGATCGCGCGAGCCATGATTACTTCAAACTGCTGCAGGATCGCTCGAAAGCCCAGGCCCATTTGAGCCGTGCGGCGCGGGATGAATGGTGGAACCGGCAGCTGCAGCAGCGGCTTGTTCCGCTACTGCCGACGGATCGCTTCGAGACGCTCGCGGTCCTGTTCGTTTCACTGCTTGTGCTCTCGTCAATGCACGGCGTGGCCGTATATGTCCAGGAAGTGTGGATCGGCAGCGTCGTCCATCGTTCCTTGCGATCACTCCGTCGGAAGATGTTTCACACGACCTTGGAACTCGACGCACAAACACTCGGCGTCG
>Ga0247823_10004944_pt1 | contig 10616 bp, 12 predicted proteins | sample 13C_PalmiticAcid_2_FD_192426 | JGI IMG/M metagenome (GOLD analysis project Ga0247823, IMG submission 192426) | Soil microbial communities from agricultural site in Penn Yan, New York, United States - 13C_PalmiticAcid_Day30 | ecosystem: Environmental > Terrestrial > Soil > Agricultural land...
CGACCGTATAGCCACGCGGCCTCCGAGAACCTGCTCCATCATTTGAAGTCATGTGGCATTGACAACAGCTGATGGCAGCTACCGACCCAAAGCAGACATGGGCCGCCCGCACGAGCATTTCGCTCGCGGGGGCCTCGCTCTTGGACGAAGTCTTCTCTATCCCGGGCCGACGCGTAAATGCCATGCAGGATAGATCTAAATCGGAATCTAAAAAGCGGCTGCTTCTCTCGCCACCGTGCGGAGCCAACCATCTGCCATGTTCTGAAAAGCGATAGCCGGCTCCGGTTGGAGAAGGGAGACCAGCATCATTCCCTCAAGTGAGGCAAAAACTAGCAGTGCAAGCTCGTCTTCTCGCATCCCTACGGGCAATCGGAGATCTTGCTTGTGTCTGAGAAACAGATGTTCCAACCATTCGACATTCTGTAGCTTGAACCGCTCAAGTTCCTCTCGGCAGGAGCTCTCGTGCAGAGTTGGGTCCTGCGTCATGACCAGATACAGGCATGGTCTAAGGCCGTCTTCCAGCATGCTGGAGAAGAGTCGGGAGTACCCCGTCAACGCACTCAGGAGATTGCCAGCGTCATCTATAAGTTGAAGGCTTGAGAGTTGCTGCTCTCTATACTGATGCAGCGCTTGCCGAGCTAAGGCTTCCTTCGATGGAAAGTGGTGGTACAGGCTGGGCGCCTTTACGTGCAGCCCTTCGGCGATCTGACGCATTCCAATGCCGGCAAATCCGCGCTTCTGGAACATGCGGATTGATGCGTCCAGAATGGCCTCGCGCGTAAGCGGTGAGCTGTCTCGGGCGGTGCTCATCTGTGATTACTCTTTGAACTTGATCGCGCCGTGGCGACTGACGCAGAGAACAGTCTCTTCTAGCGCATAGGCTTCATGCTCATCGTCTGCGTCGACCTGCAGGACATCGCCCACTCGCATCTCTACTTCGTTGAAGCGAATTGCGCCCTTCAGGATAACGATCTGCTCCCATCCTTCGTGGCCGTGCCTGGGAAAACTAGCCCCGGCAGCGAAGCGAGCGAGATATCCGCCCTCGTCCTGATCGCCGAACCAAATAGGGCAGTTCTCAACACCTTCAAAATCGGTCGCGCTCCAGTCGCGCGCGTCTTGCCGGACCAAGATCATGATGGGAATCTCCGAGTGGGCAGAATGAGGCTACCTAACGTTCGTTAGGCTGTCAACGCTTATTTTGTGGAGATGTCACCGGCAACAAGTAGGACCTAGCGTAGCTGTCCGAGTCGATCACAGACCGGCGGTTTCTGTTCCCGCTCTGCTTCATCCCTGATGAGTCCAAGCAACCTTCGCCTCATGATCTCAATGCCTGGCCGGATTAGGACCCAGTACATGGCCATCTTTCGTCGTGTACTCGGGTCAGGGCTGGAGATTCGGGTGGACGTGATCAGCCTTACCCGGGCCTGTGACATGGGCTCTACGACGAAGCTCATCACCAGCTTCGAGAAACCAGCTTGATCGAGCTCCATGAAGGCGCGTGCATCATGGAATGATAGAAATTCCGGTTTGGCGAGCCAGAACTTTCCAGCCGCCCCCAGAATGAGTTCACGGTTTGACCTGGACAGTTCGACAAGGGACGAGAGGCTAAACACATGATGGGACGGCTGACCACCAAGGCGCGTTACGCGATAAGGCAATTCTCGTAACCAAAGGAGCTTGCTCATCCACTTGTCCTCTACGCCGTCCAGGCGGCCAAGAGCTGCGAAGACACTCTCAGGCGTGGCGTTGATGATGATGGAGTGGCGCACGTGGATCTGCCAGTCAGAGGGCCGACACATGGGGGCAAGATGGGGTCGCTTGGGTACTAGGGAACGATTCCAGATGGGTGTCTCAGGAGGCTGATGGCCATGATCTGAAGCGGGAGCGCACAGGATCGGCATCGCCGACCCTGTGCACGGACCTGCAGAGCTAGGTTAGGCAGCGGCTCGGCCGGCCTTCATGTCGATGACGAAGCGATAGCGAGCACGCTTCTCGACGATGGTATCCATGGCTGCATTGATCTGATCAGGCCTGATCAGCTCAATGTCCGCCTTGAGGTTCCTGGCTGCGCAGTAGTCGATCACCTGCTGGGTTTCAGCAAGCCCACCAATCAGCGAGCCAGCGATCTGCTTGCCGGCGAACACGAGCGCGGCGCCGCTGACTTCCTGGAGCTGCTCCATATTGCCGACATTGATCAGCGTCCCGCGTGTCTTCAGGAGATTCACGAACGGGCCCACCGCGTACGAATACGGAATTGTGACGATCACATAGTCGAAGGTGCCGGCCTGCTTCTGCATCGCCGCCGCATCGGTCCAGGTCACGACGTTCTTTGCGCCGAAGCGCTTGGCGTCTGCGGCCTTGCCGGGGGAGGTCGTGAACACGGTCACGTCAGTGCCGCGCTCAGCGCCAAACTTGACCGCCATGTGCCCAAGGCCACCCAGGCCCACCACCCCCACACGCTGGCCGCGCTCGATCTTCCAGCGCTGCATGGGCGAGAACGTCGTCAGGCCAGCACACAGCAGCGGTGCAAACGCAGGGAGGTCAACGCCGGAGGGGACGCGAAGCACGAAGTGCTCGGGAACCACCATCCGGTCCGAGAATCCGCCCAGCGTGTGCCCTTCAAAGTCACTGTCGGGCCAGTTGTAGGTCTGTGTGGGGCCTCCGCGCAGGCAGTACTGCTCCAGATCAGCCTTGCAGTTGTCACACTCACCGCAAGACTTGATCAGGCAGCCGACGCCACACGTGTCGCCTACCTTGAACTTCGTCACCTGTGAGCCAACAGCGGCGACGCGGCCGACGATCTCATGGCCCGGCACAACGGGCCACATGGTGGGGAAAAAGCCAGGCCAATGGTTCCGGGCCAGGTGAACGTCGGTGTGGCAAATGCCGGTATACAGAACATCGACCAACACGTCCTTGGGTCCCACGGCCCGACGGCGGATCTTCATCTCGCGAATCGGTTGGTCCGCAGCGTGGGTGCCAAAGGCGCGCGTCTCGAATGGCGCCTTTGGCGCCGCCGCCGCACCGCCTTGGCCTTGTGCCACGCCAGTGCTGGCGAGGGTCGCCGCCGCGGCGCCGGCCAGGCCAGTCGCACTCGCGATCAGGAGCTTGCGGCGTCCTGGTTGGGCGAGCTGTGAATCGTGTGTGGGGTCATTGCATGCATTGCACATGATCGCGCTCCAGTGTGAGGTGAGTGGTGCACTCCCACTATCGATCTGCTCAGATGCACTTTGTTGCCGGATTCTTGAGATATCTTGCTCGAATGGACAGTCTGTCGTGGCTGCCTAGATTTCTCGCCGGAACTCGTGAGTCAGGGGATCGCTGCTCTTTTGGCCGGGTGTGGCCATAACAGGTGGTGCCGTGCTCGATGCGGTGATCGCCTCAAGCAGGGCGGCTATTCCATTGGGCGGGAAGACATGCACAGTCCAGCCCAGCAAGCCCAGCGTTGCAGGCTGCCTCAAGCGAGGACAAGACGGCGGAGGCGGCGGGCACGGCAGTGCCGTTCCAACTGGCCAAGCTCACGATCGTCTGCAGGTCCTTCCGCATGGCGCCAATATCGAACGTGGGATCGACCGGTGCGCCAAGAAGTGCGGCCACCACTGCATCGGACTTGGCTTTCAGGACCTGCGCCGCGCCCGCAGTATCTGCAAAAAGGTCCACGAGCCAGCGCGGATCTTTGTCAAGGCTGCGTGCCAACGCCAGCGCCTCGCCTAAGCTCTGCCAGAAGACGATCAAGGGAAGATTGATGGCCAGCTTGGCCATGGCACCGTTCCCCACCGGACCGACGTGCTCAAACCTTCGGCACAGCTTGTTAAGAACCGGGCGTGCTTGCTCCACGGCTTCCAAAGCACCACCGGCCAGCCCAAGCAACTGGCCCGCTCTCGCGGGTCCGGTCGTTCCACCAACGGGGCATTCAACAAACGCGCTACCGGTCTGGATGACCTGTGCTTCCAGCAGGAGTTGGGCATCCGGGGAGACGGTGCTCATGTCAATAAAGAGCCGGCCGCCACATGACTTCAGCAGGCCGTCGTCGCCCAAGTACACATCACGCTGAGCGGCAGCGTCAAAGAGCACCGTAATGATGACATCGCAGCGCGAACTGAGCTCGCTGGGAGAGTCGACCACCGGTAAACCTGTAGCGACGGCCCTTTCTTTCGTGCGATTCCACACCAGTACGTCTTCACCTGCCTCGTGAAGGCGGGACGCTATGGCTGCGCCCATCTTTCCAATGCCGGCAACTCCGATACGCATCTTGAACGTTCGTCCGGTCGTGATACTGATCAGTTCAGAGGGCACAGGGGGCGCCTAGAATGCCACCCGGAGCATGGAATGCCGTCAGAACGGCACCGCATTCGGATCTGGGCTGCGAAGATCCTGAAGCGTAATCGTGCTGCCGAAAACGCCCCAATCTGAATCCTGGACATCTCGCACGACCACGTAGACTGGTGCCAACGCATCATCCGGAATCTGGGCGTAGGTGCGAATTACATCCGTGAAGCGTCGGAACAACCTCTTCTTTGCGTCCACATTCAGTCCGCCCTTGAATACATTGACTTCCAAGGCGATCACCGGGCGACCGGCCGCACGACCGCCATGGTAGACGTGGCTCTCCGGGTACTCCCTAAAGAACACCCAGTTGGTGCTGCGCACGAAGGGCGTCGGCTGAAGCTCCTCGCACTCAAGTCCAATCCTGGTGATCTCCTCTGCAAGCGCATCGCGATCGGAAGAGGAGAAAGTACCCGTGGGGTAATTGACGTAGGTAAGCGGCATGGCGGCCTCACGTACAACGAAGTAGAGGGGCCGCTAGTGGAGGTGGGGAGCCTCCAATAGCGGCAGGCGATCCGAAGTTGCAGGGAGGGCATGAGCGGATCGCGGCCAAGGCAGTAGGGGATGGCTGCCCGGCACGTACATCATCGACGTTATTCGAAATGGGTTGTTGCCGGAACGCCTCAAAAACTTGCTCATTCCTTCCCGTGTCTAGTCTTCTACGTTTGGCACGACTGCCGCAGAGGCGGCGGATGATGGAGCGCCGAAGGCATCCATTCGCATGTGCAGTTTGAGTAGGGATCTTCCACACGCGCCTTCTGCCATGTACGCAAATGTCGCGGCGATCAGGAAAGCCAGGCCGGCGGCTGCACACAAAGCCATCAGCGCAAGCAAGAGCATGAGTAGCCAGCCGAGCACGAAAAGTGCGGAGGACATTGCGCTAAGGAAGGCCAGCAGCGTGCTGCTGGCGAATAGAACGATTGCCAAGTGAAGAAAGCTCATCGTTCTAAGAAGAAGCAGAATCCGGCGCTCGGCAAGCACCATCGCGGCGGCTGTATCCGTGTAGTCGGCCAGCCGTCCTTGATGCGCCGCCAGCAGGCTACGGAACTCTCGCCATTGCGGTATCGCCAGTCCATACCTTCCGCTTGCCCCACTCAGCATGATGGCGCAAGCATTGGTCAGAATTGCCGGGCCAGCGATGAATGAGATCAGGGTTGACGTACTTTCGATTGCCATATCAACCTTCCCTGCAGACCGCGGTCTAGAGGTTCGAGTACGGGTGAACCACGCCAAAGATCACGGCGGCTACGATCAGCCAAGCGATGGTCTTGAACGTTCCGATGAACATATCACCCCCGAAGAGGTGTTCAAGCACGGTGTAGAGCCTTCGTTGGTCTCTCATGGCGAAACTCAGCATTGAGGTGTAAGAACCGGAGTGGTGGATCTCGGTGGACCCAACGTAGTGTTCTCGCTCTCACATGCGCCGGGTTGACCGAAAACGCCGAATGTTTGCCTACTTCTACGAGCCACAGGCCAAAATTGGGCTACGAGTGACCGGAGTGACGCTCACTCTGGGCCAGGGCCAAAACACCACTAGGCGACGGCCTGCGATGCCATCGCTCTTGCATGAGCCCCGTCGTAGGCAGGCTTCATCGACCTGGCACGACTGGTCTCGCGCCTTGGAGGCAACCCGAACATCTTCCGGTAGTCACGCGAGAACTGGGAGATGCTTTGATATCCGACGGAGAATGCGGCGCTACTGGCCTTGGATCCGTCGGACAGCATCATGCGGCGGGCCTCGGTCAGGCGAATGTGCTTCTGATACTGGAGTGGCGTCATTGAAGTAGCAGCACGAAAATGTTGGTGAAACGCCGACGAGCTCATGCCTGCGACCGCGGCCAAGTGCTCGATGGGCAAGGATTTGGAGAACTCGTTCCGGATTACGGAGATGGCTCTGGCAACGCGACGAATGGTGTTGTCGGGCCTGCTCAAGTTCCTGATCGTAGTGCCGTGCCGGCCTGCGAGAATCCAGTAATGCATCTCGCGCATCAATGGGTTAAGTAGCACGCCAAGCGATGACGGGTTCAGGGCCAAACGCATGAGCTGGAGGGCGCACGTGGCAAGCTCTTCGTTTGTACTAGGCGTTGTCTGCAAGTTAGTCGCGGTGCATTTCGCCGCTTCCATGTCCGTGACCAGGACCGAAACCATGGATAGATCAACTTCAATGAGCAGTGCTACGCAGGGTTCAGCGATGCTCGCCGCCTGTATCTCCGTAGTCGCCGGAGAGCGGTTGGTAAGAATGATCGAGTCGCCGGGCGAGCAGCTGTATGCCATGCTTCCATTGGCTTGGCGCATCTGTCCCTGAAGCACGAGGCAGACAGTGGGGCGTTCGATGGAATCGCCAAGGCTTCCAGTGCCCGTTGAGCACAGAACACGCAGCCAGGGAACTGGCGTCGCGGCGAATCCCCGTTGACTAGTGTTTGAGTCTGCGAACTGCCGGGCCAGTTTGAGTAATGTCTGCGACATCGCTATCTCCTGGAAGTAGCGGGCAATGGGTGTCAAAGGGCGACGTGGATCGTTTCGCCGGTGACCTGATGGGATTTGCTTGAGGCCAGGAACGTGACTATTTCGCCGACGTGCTGATCGGGATCTTGCTTTTTTTGCGCATCTCCCGAACGCGCTGATGTGCTACGGGGCGCCTCTTCGGAGGTATCAGGCCTGGCGTCATTGAGGTCGATCACATTCACACGCACCCCGATGGGCTTGAGCAGTGCGGAGAAGTGATCGGACAGGCCGGCGATAGCGCTGGCCATGGAGAGATAGCTCGGTACCCGATCTACGGCGAAGTGGTCCTCGCGTGGCGAGGTAAGGATGACGCTGGAGCCGGTGCTGAGTATGGGAAGCAGCCGTTGCACCAGAAGAAACGGTGCCCTTGCGCGTGCTGAGAGCTTTGCGTCGAACTCCGCAGCCTCGGAGACCTCCCCCTTCCGGTCGATGGTCGGTAGCGAGGGGTTGAGGACCAGGATGTCCAGCCGGTCCCCCACGATCTCCCGCGTCTGCTGGGCCAAGCTTTCCGGTCCGGCATGGGAGGAGGTGTCGGTCGTAAGTGCCTTAGCGATCCCGCCGGCCGCGCGGATGTGCTGGACGATGTGCTCTATCCGCTGGGTCGCACGGTCGTCATGAACCAGGACTTGGGCGCCGGCGCTGGCCAATGCCAGTGCGGCTGCACGCCCCTCCTTGCGGGAGGCGTTGGTTACGAGGGCGGTTTTGCCTCGGCACGCTGCCATGGGATTGCTCCATATTCCGGCTATGCGGCGGTTGCCTTTCCATACCTAGGAGGACGCCCGCCAAGTCTCTAGGGCACAAGCTAGGCCTGATTTGTCGGCCACACCAAGACTTTGTATGATCTGTAGCCATACCTCGTAGGCATGGCTGACCATGGAGCTGCGCCACCTTCGCTACTTTGTCGCGGTCGCCGAGGCAGGCAGCCTGACGGTGGCGGCTGAGAAAAAGCTCTACACCGCCCAGCCCTCGCTCAGCAGGCAATTGCGTGACCTCGAGGAAGAGGTAGGCGTGAGTTTGTTCTCGCGCCACGCTCGCGGCATCGAGCTGACGGCAGCGGGTCGGGCCTTCCTCGACCATGCGCGTATCGCGATCAACCAAGCTTCAGAGGCAGTGATCGCTGCACGGCAGGCGGCGCGGCCCACCAAGCAAGCTTTCGCGGTTGGCTTTCTCACCGGTCAGGAGGTCGACTGGCTGCCGCATGTCACCCAGATCCTCAGGGCTGAGTTGAAGAGTCTGGACTTCAAGGTCACCAGCGACTTCTCGCCCGATATTGCCGATGCGATTCAGCGTCGGGAAATCGATGTGGGGTTCTGTCGCGTCGAGGCGCGACAGAGTGTCACCTATCGCGTGGTGGCCAGCGAGCCGATCGTGGCGATACTTCCCAGCGATCACCGCCTCGCCGCGAACGCTGATATTGACCCGCGTGATCTGACTGGAGAGGAGTTCATCGGGTACTCCGAGATTCCTCATGTTCTGCGCGACGTCGTGGACAAGTACTTCCGCAAGCACAAAGTCATCGTCAAGCCAAACCACTATCTGGACAACTTCACGACGGGTATATCGCTGGTGGCGTCCACGCGCGGCATTACCTTGCTACCGCTCTATGTGCTTCCACTTCTTCCATGGTCGGTGGTGGCCCGGCCACTGAAGGGCGATACGCCATGCATCGATCTGGCTATCGGTTTCCACGACGATAACGACTCGCTCATCCTCAAGAGCTTTCTCGGCGGCGTGGATCATCTAGTCGCGGCCGGAACTGACATCGTGGGTAAAAGCTGGCCAATCCGGCCACGCTAGCCGAGGTCTGCTTGCTGTTTGACCCCGGCCGATCGGGACACGAATGCAGCAGCCAGGAGGCTGCCAGTGCCAAGCATGGCGGCGACGATGCCAAGCGGCCAGCCGAAGGTGAAGAGAATGCCCGCCGCGACGGGGCCAGCGGCAGCGCCGGACCTACCGAGTCCCAGCACAAAGCCGGTATTGACTGCCCGTACGCGTGTCGAGAATGAACGCGTGAGCAGTGCGTAGAAGCCTGCTGTACCACCAACGGTAAAGAAGCCAGCAAGGGCCGCGAACATGGATAGCGCGACCAGGTTGTTCTGGTGCTGACCCAGCAGTATCACTGCAGTACCGCCTGTCGCCATAGCACCGATAACCAGTTGCCGCAAAGATCGCCGATGGGAGAGGAAGCTCATTAGCAGCGAGCCGGCCGCGCCTGCGAGATTGGCCCAGACCACCACCATGCTGGCAGTGGCGGGGGCATGCCCCATGTCGACGACCAGCTTTGGTATCCACTTCATAAAGAAGTAGAAGGTCATCATGTGAAAGAAAAAGGCGATCATCAGCACCGCTGACAGGGTAGATATGCCGGAGGCGAGCAGCTTCTCGCTGCGCTCCACGGTTTGCGCAGGTGCTTCGGCCTGCCAGCAGGCAACCGGCGCCTTTCCATAAACAACCAGAACACGATTGATGCGGGTATGGGCCGATAGCGAACGTTGGCGGCTCAGAAACGCGACCGATTCCGGCAACAAGAAGAAGATCGGAATAAAAAGTGCGCCTGTTGCGACGGCACCCACCTCAAATATGGCTTGCCACCGCCCGCTGCTGGCCAGCAGGCCAGCGGAGATCAAGCCGCCGATGGCTGCACCCATCGGGTAGCCAGCCACCATGATGGCGACCGCCATGTTGCGGCTCCGCTCGTTCGTGCATTCCGATACGAGCGTGCTTCCTGCGACCAGAAGTCCGCCTATTCCGAGCCCGGTGTACAAGCGTGCTCCCGCTAGGCTCGTGACCCCTGAAGCAATCGAACACAGCCACATCCCCGAGGCGGTGATGCCCAGCGAGCAGAGCAAGGCGGTACGCCTTCCCGCCCGATCCGCGAGAGCGCCTCCCACATAGGCGCCGAAGCCCATACCGACCAGTTCCATGGACAGGACCAAGCCAAGGGACGCTGGAACGACATTCCAATAATGCGCGATTACTGGCGCGGCGAAAGCGATGGCGAAGACATCGAATCCATCAACGGCGATGCACAGCACGATCAGCCCGACTGCCAGGACCTGCCTGTAGTTCATCGGCTCGGATGCGATCGCGACGGACGGATCTCGTTCCACATCCGCCTCGAGGTTGGGTGGGAAACTTCTCGTAATGTCACGAAAGTCTACACCCGGTATGGATAGGAACAGGCAAAAAGAAAGGCCCGCGCCTGCGGCGCGGGCCTCTTGGGCAAGACGAGTTACGAAATCTTGCTCAGATCACCTGGCCGCCAGAGACCTCGATGCGCTGAGCATTGATCCAGCGGTTGTTCTCGGTCAGCAGATTGGCAATCATCGGTCCGATGTCGTCGGGTACGCCCACGCGTCCCAAGGCGATCATCTCGGCGAACACCTTGTTGAGGTCAGGCATGTCGCGCACGGCACCGCCCAGGAAGTCCGTCTCGATCGCGCCAGGGGCCACCGTGTTGACGGCGATGCCGCGACTGCCCAGCTCCTTGGCCAGATAGACGCTGAGGATTTCGACGGCGCCCTTGGCGGCCGAATAGGCCGCGAAGCCCGGGTAGGACACGCGGGTAAGGCCGGAGGACAGGTTCACGATGCGGCCGCCATCGGCCAGCAGCGGCAGCAGCGCCTGGGTCAGGAAGAACACGCCCTTGAAGTGCACGTTGATCAGGTGATCGAACTGCTCTTCGGTCGTATCGACGATCATCGCCATGTCGCCGTGGCCCGCGTTGTTTACCAGGTGGTCGAACGTGTCGCGCTGCCAGGTCTGGCTCAGCGTCGAGCGGCTCC
>Ga0247823_10004945_pt1 | contig 10614 bp, 9 predicted proteins | sample 13C_PalmiticAcid_2_FD_192426 | JGI IMG/M metagenome (GOLD analysis project Ga0247823, IMG submission 192426) | Soil microbial communities from agricultural site in Penn Yan, New York, United States - 13C_PalmiticAcid_Day30 | ecosystem: Environmental > Terrestrial > Soil > Agricultural land...
GGGAGACGACTCTCCTGCGGCACACCGGCATCGACTGCCGGACCATTCAGCGATCCGAAGTCTGCTTTTCACGATTCTCGCCCAGAATCGGTCGGTCTCCAAACGGCCACAGCCGCTTGACGCGCCGCTCCCTAAAAGCAATGATAAAGCATGGCTTGGGAAATGATCCGCGAACAAATTTGCAGCGCAGCTTGCGTCGCGGAGTTGCGCGCCTTTAATCCCTATCCTCATACCGAAGCTGCGCCATAGCCGGACCACTCGCACCTCCGACTATAACCGCAGCCCCATCGAGCCCCGATGGGGCTTTTTTATATCCGGACTGACCCATGCTTCTGACCCTAACAACCACGCATTGTCCTGCCTCGGATCTCGGCTTCTTGCTGATGAAGCACCCGGACAATGTGCATTCGGTAGAGCTTAGCTTTGGCAAGGCGACGCTATTTTATCCAGAAGCGAGCGAAGTGCAGTGCACCGCTGCGATCACGCTTGAGGTCGATGCGGTCGAGCTAGTCCGGGGCAAGGGCAACATCGAAGACCAGTATGTCAACGATCGCCCCTATGCTGCGTCGTCGCTGCTGTCGGTCGCTCTGGGACGTTTGCTGAATACAGCGATGGGTGGGCGATCGAAGCTGCGTCAGGAACTGGCCGATCAAGCAATTCCTCTGGAGGCCACTATCACCCCGCTGCCCGCGCGCGGAACGGCCGATCTGCTCGCTAAGCTGTTCGAGCCGCTCGGATATCTGGTGCAGGCGCATCCTATCCCGCTCGATCCCGCGCATCCCGAATGGGGTGACAGTCCCTATGTGTCACTGAAGCTCAGTGGTCAGGTGCGCTTGGCGGCATTGCTTACCCACCTGTTCGTGCTGATACCGGTGCTCGACAACAATAAGCACTATTATGTAGGCGAGGCGGAGGTCGAGAAGCTGCTCCGTAAGGGCGAGGGTTGGCTCGAGTCCCACCCAGCGCGCGAGCTGATCGTGCGGCGTTATCTGCGTGGCTTTGGCGGGCTGGTGCGTAAAGCCAACTCCCAGCTCGACGAGCGCGTAGAGGCGGAGGGCGCAGAGGAACATGCCCAGCGTGATTCCGCCGAGGAAGCGATTGAGAAGCCGATCCGGCTCAACGATCAGCGTATGGAACGCGTGGTCGCGCTGATCCGCGAACTGGGAGCGGTAAGTGTGCTCGATCTGGGGTGTGGTGAAGGACGATTGCTGGGCGAGCTGCTGAAAGTGCCCGGCCTCACAAAGATCGCCGGCGTCGAGGTCGCACCGCGGGTGCTCGCCAGTGCAGGCGATCGGCTGAAGCTCGACCACATGCCCGACATGAAGCGCCAACGTATCGAACTGCTTCAGGGATCGCTTGTCTATCGCGACGATCGGCTCAAGGGCTTCGACGTTGCGGCGGTGATCGAAGTGATTGAGCATATGGAGGCCGAGCGTTTGCCCGCATTCGAGGCGGCAATCTTCGGCCATGCTCGCCCCGGTGCGGTGATCGTCACGACGCCGAACCGCGAGTATAATGCGTTGTTCGAGGGCATGGTGTCTGGAGCGATGCGGCACCCCGATCATCGCTTCGAGTGGACCCGTGCCGAATTTCGCCACTGGGCCGAAAGCGTGGAACTCGCGTATGGCTATGCGGTTCGGTTCGACGGAATTGGGACCGAGGATGCGAGCCTCGGACATCCGACCCAAGTGGCGGTCTTCACGCGCGCCGAGGAAGCGAGGGCGGCGGCATGAAGATCGAGATTCCCGAATTCGCGCTAATCCTGCTCGTGGGTGCATCGGGCAGCGGCAAGTCGAGCTTCGCGGCCAAACACTTCCTTCCGACCGAAGTGATCTCTTCGGACCGGATGCGCGGCTGGGTCGCCGACGATGAGACCGATCAAAGCGCCACCGGCGATGCGTTCGATGTGCTGCATTATGTTGTTGAGAAGCGGTTGAAGGGTCGGCGCCTGACCGTCGTCGACGCCACCAATGTCCAGCCAGAGGCCCGGAAAGGCCTGATTGCGCTCGCAAAGAAATGGCATGCGCTCGCGGTTGCCATTGTGTTTGACCTGCCCGAAGCAATTGCGATCGAGCGCAACGCCGCGCGGCCCGATCGCCAATTCGGTGCTGGGCCGGTGCGCCGGCATGCCCAAGCACTTAAACGTTCGCTCGGCGGCATGAACCGCGAGGGTATCCGCTATGTCCATCGCTTGCGCTCAGTCGAGGATATTGACGCGGTAGAGATAGTGCGTACCCGGCTGTGGACCGATCGGCGCGAAGAGACGGGGCCGTTCGACATTATCGGCGACGTCCATGGTTGCGCCGATGAACTCGAGATGCTGCTGGGTAAGCTCGGCTATGTGGTTGGTTGGACCGGCAAGGAGGTGACGGTCACGCCGCCGGAGGGCCGTCGCGCGATTTTCGTCGGCGACTTGGTCGATCGCGGGCCGCGCTCGCCTGATGTGCTGCGTCTTGCCAAGCATATGGTCGAGGCGGGGACCGGCATGGTCGTCGTCGGGAACCATGACGACAAGCTCAAGCGCCATCTCGACGGCCGCAACGTCAAGGCCAGTCACGGCCTTGCCGAGACGATCGAGCAATTCAGCCAAGAGCCGCCTGAGTTCGCGGTCGAAATGCGCAAATGGCTCGACAGTCTGATCAGCCACTATGTGCTCGACGGTGGCAAGTTGGTCGTCGCGCACGCCGGCCTTAAGGAAGAAATGCAGGGCCGGGCCTCGGGCGCGGTGCGCAGCTTCTGCATGTATGGCGAGACCACCGGCGAGATCGATGAGTTCGGCTTGCCGGTTCGCTGGGATTGGGCAGCCGATTACAAGGGCAAGGCAAAGGTCGTCTATGGCCACACCCCGGTTGTTGAAGCGAACTGGGTTAACGGAACGCTGTGCATCGACACCGGCTGCGTATTCGGGGGCAAGCTAACGGCGTTGCGCTATCCCGAGCTCGACATAGTTCAGATTCCGGCTCAGCGAACTTACTATGAGCCGATCCGTCCGCTGGCATCGCCAGCCGTTGATACCGGCTTGGTGCCGAATCAGCTTAACCTCGCGGATGTGTTGGGCAAGCAGGTGATTGAGACTCGCCACTATCATCATGTCACAGTGCGCGAGGACAATGCCGCAGCCGCGCTCGAGGTGATGAGCCGCTACGCCGTCGATCCTCGATGGCTCATTCACCTGCCGCCGACGATGTCGCCGGCGGAGACGAGCGCGCAGGACGGGTGGCTGGAACGCCCGGAAGAAGCGTTCGCCTATTATGGCAGCAAGGGTGTGAAAACGCTGGTCGCCGAGGAGAAACACATGGGCTCCCGCGGACTTGTGCTGCTCGCGCGGACACAGGAGGTCGCGGAGAAACGCTTCGGTGTCCATGATGGCGCGCGCGGCGTGATCGTTACTCGCACCGGCCGCCGCTTCTTCAACGACGCTGAACTGGAAGCGGCTACGCTCCACCGGATCGACCAATCAATGGAGACTTCCGGACTGTGGGACGAGCTCGCGAGCGACTGGGTGCTCTGGGACACCGAAATCCTGCCGTGGAGCATGAAAGCAAGCTCCTTGGTGCGCGGACAATATGCCGCGGTCGGATCGGCGGCCGTGGCGGGTCTGAGCGCGTTGTCTGACGCGCTGGCAGCAGCCCAGGCGCGCGGCGTGCAGATCGACGAACTTGCCGCTTCAACCAGCGCAAGTCTCGACGACGTCACTCGCTATCGCGCGGCTTATAACCGCTATGTCGCACCCTTCACCGGGATCGAGGATTTGCGAATTGCGCCGTTCCATCTGCTCGCGAGTGAGGGGGCGGTCCACGATGACAAGGATCACCTCTGGCACATGACCGCCGCGCACCGCCTGGCCGAGACCGATCCCGCGCTGCTGATCGCGACACAGTATCGCCGGATCGATCTCGACGATATGGCGCAGGTCGCCGATGCCATTGCCTGGTGGGAGACAATGACCGCCGATGGCGGCGAGGGCATGGTAGTTAAACCGCTCGACTTCGTGGCCCGCGGCCAGAAGGGGCTCCTCCAGCCGGCGATTAAGTGCCGCGGCCGGGAGTATCTGCGGATCATCTACGGGCCACACTATGATCGTCCCGAGAACCTTGACCGTCTAAGAAAACGCGGTTTGGGGCATAAGCGCTCCATGGCGCTCCGCGAGTTCGCCCTGGGGCTGGAGGGGCTGCACCGCTTCGTGGAGCATGCGCCGTTGACGCGGGTGCATCAGTGTGTGTTTGGGGTACTGGCGATGGAAACTGAGCCCGTCGATCCCCGGCTGTAACGATAATTGCGACCGTCTGTTTTCGGTTATCCAAGCCTAGGAGCAGACGGGTCCGCTAGCGGACAATAGGCTTGACCCGAGCGTTTCCCTTTTTGGCCATTTTGGCCGCAGGAGAACGATCATGGGTAGGTCAGAATTCGACTATTTACCTCCACGACCCGCGTGGAATGCCGGCCGAAAGGTTGGCGCAAAGCGGCCGTTAAAACCACGGCAGATATGGGCAATTCGCTTTCATCTGGATCGAGAGCATCGGCTTAGAGATCGGGCGCTTTTCGATCTTGCGATCGACAGCAAACTGAGAGGCTGCGATCTGGTGAAGATCAGGATCGGCGACCTTGTCACCGGCGGAGAGTTGCGAACGCGGGCCATGGTAATCCAGCAGAAGACCGGTCGGCCAGTTCAGTTCGAAATCATGTCAGATGCTCGCGGCAGCCTTCTCGCTTGGCTCGAACGTCGTGGCGGATCCATCGAGGACTATGCGTTCCCGAGCCGCATCGATCACTCGGCGCATATGAGCACGCGACAGTATGCTCGGCTCGTTGACGAATGGGTCACCGCGGTTGGACTCCGAAGCGAAGACTATGGGACCCATTCGTTGCGCAGAACAAAGGCGTCGATCATTTACAAGGCGACCGGGAATTTGCGTGCGGTGCAGATTCTGCTCGGGCACACCAAGATTGAAAATACGGTGCGATACCTCGGCGTCGATGTTGAAGATGCATTGACCCTCGCGGAAGGTATCGAAGTCTAACCAGCAAATTGCGGTATCCTAGGGAGCGAGCGTTCTAGCTCGTGACGGAACGTCCGCTCTCTTTGTTTGACCCCTAAAAGCGGTCAGTCTCCAAACGGCCATTTCGGGCAAGGATTGCATCTCAATCGCGTGCCAGCACAAAGTCCAGGGCTGCGCGAATAGCTGCCACCTGGGCACGAATACATTCCTCCGGAGTGGTGCGCGGGCTGTCCGGGTAAACTTCGGTCGTTGTCGTGTACCGCGCACCCGTGATGGACGGGCATAACGCCAACTCTTTCAGCGGATATTCGATCACGCCGTGGGCAACGACGGTTGAACCGATGATCTCGCCCTTCGCGTCCGGTGGAGCGATATGGGTCACCCGTTCCACAGCGGCGATGATCGACCGCTGGAACTCGGGTTGCGGATTTTCGATGTCGTCGACCAGATAGAAGCCATCGGGAATCTCGCCAGGCTCAAAGGTCTTGCCATCGCGCGCGGCTCGCGCCGGCCCGAATTCGCTCTCGTCGCTATCGGTCGTTTCGTGCAGGTCGATATGGACAAGAAACGGCTCCTGGATCGATCGGACGAGTTCGATCAGCGCGGTGGCTTCGCGCGACGGGCCATCGGCGCGGAAGTTCCGGTTGGGATCGACGGCATCATAGTTCCAGCGGTTGATGCGCTCATAAGCCCACGGGCTGACACAGGGCGCGACGAGAAGGTTGACCTTGTCGCGGTAATCCGACGCGCTCGTCTCGAGGAACGTCAGCGCGCCAAGCACCCCGCTGGTTTCATATCCATGCACGCCGCCTGTCACGAGCACAGTGGGCAGGGCCGGGGCGAAGCGGGGGGCGCGCAGCGCGAGCAGCGCATATTGCTCCCCGGCATAATCGAGCGCGCCATATGTCACTTTCTCGAAGCGATCGGCCAACGCCTCGATCCGTGGCACCACATCGACATCATAACGGCGTTGGCGCGACTGCCTGCTCCGCCACTCGTCCAACTCCGCGGCACCCCAGACTTGTCCGACGCTGCCCACGGGATAAAAGTTGGTGTCATTCATTTCTAGATCGCCTCGATAAAATGTCCGCGTGAAGCGGGAAAAGATTGCAGGCAACGGCCGGCTAGCCTTCTTGCCGAAGCCGAACCGGCCCGTCGGCACTGGCCTTTCAAACTGTACTGAGAAACAGGCTGGTCTCGCTGTTGGCCACGCCGTCGATCATCCGTATCTCCCGAAGGACGCGGTCGAAATCCGACAGGCTTTGCGTCATGATATCCGCGATGAGATCCCAATTGCCATTCGTCGTGTGCAAGGCACGGATCTCGGTAATCCCGCGCAGCTTCTGAATAACCTGGGTGGTCGATCGGCCATTGACCTCGATCAATGCGACCGCGCGCACGGCGCGATCGTCATAATCCTCCCGGACACGGACCGTGAAGCCGAGCAGGGTGCCGGTATCGAGGAGCCGGTCGAGGCGGTTTTGCACCGTTCCCCGGGCAACGCCGACGGCATCGGCGATTTTCGAGAGCGACGCGCGCCCGTCGACCCGCAGGTGCGAAATGATACGGCGGTCGAGGTCGTCAGGAATGAATTTCGCGATTCCCATGGGCTGGGAAGGCCCTTCCTATGATTGTCAATTTGTACAAAATAATTGCGATAATTTACTAAAGTTGATCGAAATTCAAGGCGGAATGCCGATTTATACAGGGAAGACGCGGCGATAGGCTCGGAGGAACTCAAATGCAAAGGACTCGCCAGATGCCGCCCGCACCCTCACCGCTCGCCTATATCCCGTTTGTCAGCGTCGAAAACATGATGCGCTTTGTGAATCATTTCGGCATCGAAAAGGTGCTGTGCGAGCTAGCCGACGCCATCGAGACGGATTACCGGCGGTGGGGGCAATTCGAGAAGATACCCCGTCTCGCTTCCCATTCGCGCGATGGTGTGATCGAGCTGATGCCGACATCCGATGGCGAGGCGTTCAGCTTCAAATATGTGAACGGGCACCCGAGCAACACGGCCAAGGGTTTCCAGACAGTCGCGGCGTTCGGGCTGCTCGCGAGGGTCGACACGGGCTATCCGCTGATGCTGACCGAAATGACCTTGCTGACCGCGCTTCGAACCGCCGCGACATCGGCGATGGTGGCGCGTCACCTCGCGCCCGTTGGCGCCAAGGTCATGGCGATGATCGGAAATGGCGCGCAGGCGGAGTTTCAGGCGCTTGCGATGAAGGCGGTGATGGGGATCGAAGAAATCCGGCTCTACGATGTCGATCCGGCCGCCACCGACAAGACCGCTCACAATCTTTGCGACAGCGGCTTGCGGATCACATCTTGCCGTAGCGCTCAGGAGGCAGTCGAGGGCGCGCAGATCGTCACGACTTGCACCGCAGACAAGGCCTATGCGACCATATTGACCGACAATATGGTCGGCGCGGGAATCCACATCAATGCGATCGGCGGCGACTGTCCGGGCAAGACCGAACTGCACAAGGACATATTATCGCGAGCCGAAACCTTTGTGGAATTCGAGCCGCAGACGCGGATCGAGGGCGAGATCCAGCAGATGGATGCGGCCTATCCGGTGACCGAGTTCTGGCGGGTCCTGAGCGGCGACGCCGTGGGTCGGCACGATGCCCGGCAGATCACGCTTTTCGACAGCGTGGGCTTTGCGACCGAGGATTTCTCGGCGCTCCGTTACATCTATTCGAAGCTGCAAGGCACAGACTTTTTCCAGCAAATCGACATCCTCGCCGATCCCGACGATCCGCGCGACCTTTTCGGGATGCTCCGGCGCGCTGCCTGAGGCGCATCGGTCGAGACGTAACGCCATGACGGACCTGCCTCGGATTTCGAGGGGCAGTCGGTGCGGCCATTCGGGACACGGAAATGGGACAACGAAAAATCACATTGATCGGCGCGCCGGTCGAACTGGGCGCTGGTTTGCGGGGCTGCGCGATGGGTCCAGGCGCGATGCGCATTTCAGGGCTCGCTGAAACACTTGCGGAGCTTGGTCATGATGTAGCCGACCGCGGCGACGCCGAACCCGCGACAGTGTCGCACATCGGCATTGCCGGCAATGCGCGCAACGCCGACAATATCGTCGGTTGGGCGCGTGCATTGGAGTCTGCGGCCTATGCGACGTTGCAGGAGGGGCGCTTGCCCATCTTCATGGGCGGCGACCATGCGCTCGCAATGGGAACGGTGTCCGGAGCCGCACGCCATGCAAGCGACAGCGGCCGCCCGCTCTGCGTTATCTGGCTCGACGCGCATGCCGATTTCAACACCCCGGCGACCTCCGAGTCCGGGAATATGCACGGGATGCCAGTGGCCTATTATTGTGGCGAACCGGGCTTCGATGGTATTCTCGGAGAAGACCGGGCGCTGGTCGACCCGGCCAATGTCTTCATGCTCGGGATCCGGTCGGTCGACGATCGCGAACGGCAACTGATCGCCGAGCGCGGCGTGCAGGTCTTCGACATGCGTGCGATCGACGAGTTCGGGATCGCGCCGATCGTCCGTCGCATCCTGGCGTACATCGAGCGGTTAGGCGCGATGCTGCACGTCAGTCTCGACGTCGACTTTCTCGATCCCGTCATCGCACCCGGTGTCGGGACAACCGTCAGCGGCGGAGCCAATCTTCGCGAGGCCCATTTGATCATGGAGATGCTTTGCGAATCGGGGCTCACCACCTCGATGGATCTTGCAGAACTCAATCCCTATCTCGACGAGCGCGGGAAGAGCGCTCGCTTGCTCACCGATCTCACCGCAAGCCTCTTCGGACGCAAGGTACTCGACAGGGTGGCGAGCCTTTCCAGCATATCCTGAAATTACTGCCCGATATGACCGACACGCCCTTACGCATCTCGCTGCCATCGCTCTCGTCGCCGGCCCCGACGAGTGGGCCGAATTGAGCCCGCGACTTTCGTCCCGACAACGGTGAAAACGGAAAACCAACGGTCGTTCGTCTATACCCCAGGACTTCCTCGACTGGGTGGTCCCACGGTTAAGGAGGGGGATCTATGAGCGGACTTTTCGGCCACAGTGTGCGTGGCGCGTTACTTGCGACAGCGACGATCGTATGCGCGGCGTGTCCGTCGTCAGAACATTTGGCGCAGATCGCGGCGTAGATTAGCGGAGAGCGGGCCTCGTCAAGGGGGTGATATTAAGCGGCGAGCTTGCGGTGCTGCAAGCGCCGGTGTTCGATGGTCTTCCGTTTGGTCCTTTCGCGCTGTTTGATGATGGCTTCGGCCCTACCGAAGTAGGCGTCGGCTGGCGTCACGTTGCCGAGGCTTTCATGGTATCGGCGGTGATTATAGTGTCCGATGAAGGCCTCGATCTGGGCCTCAAGGTCACCGGGCAGGAAGTAGTTCTCCAGCAGGATGCGGTTCTTGAGGGTCTGATGCCAGCGCTCGATCTTGCCCTGTGTCTGAGGATGCATGGGGGCGCCGCGGACATGGCTCATGCCGTTGGCGCCGATCCATTCGGCCAGTTCCTCGGCAATGTAGCTTGGGCCATTGTCGCTGAGCAGCCTGGGCTTGTGCACGACGCTGGCGGACGAACAGCCCGAGGCTTTGAGGGCCAGCTCCAGCGTATCGGTGACATCCCCGGCGCGCATGGTGGTGCAAAGCTTCCAGGCAATGACATAGCGGGAGAAGTCGTCGAGCACGGTCGACAGATACACCCAGCCCCAGCCGATAATCTTGAAGTAGGTGAAGTCGGTCTGCCACATCTCGTTCGGACGCGTCGTTTTGGTGTGGAAGGCATCGGCCGCCTTGATCACGATGAAGGCCGGGCTGGTGATCAGGTCATGGGCCTTCAACAGACGGTAAACCGTGGCTTCCGACACGAAGTAGCGCTTCTCGTCGGTGAAGCGCACCGCCAGTTCGCGCGGACTTAGGTCGGTTGTCTCCAGCGCCATGTCGATGATCTGCTGCTGGATATCCTCGCCGATGCGGTTCCACACCCGGCTCGGCGCCGATGGCCGATCTTCCAGCGCCTCCGGACCGCCTTCGAGGTATCGATCGTACCAGCGATAGAAGGTCCTGCGCGGGATGCCGAGCTGGTCCAGCGTGTGCTTGGCGGGCAAGTGCGACTGCTCGACGATCCTGATGATCTCCAGCTTCTCGGATGCGGGATATCTCATTCTTCGTCGCCCCCATCCGCGATCATGCTTTTTTTGAGCAGCCGGTTCTCCAGCGTCAGATCAGCAACGCATTCCTTCAGCGCACGGGCTTCGCGGCGCAGGTCATGGACTTCGCCGGTGGTCGCAGCCCGGGCGGTATCGCCCGCCAGGCGGCGCTTGCCGGCTTCCATGAACTCCTTCGACCAAGTGTAATACAGGCTCTGGGCGATACCTTCCTTGCGGCATAGCTCGGCGATACTGTCGTCGCCGCGCAGGCCTTCCAGCACGATCCGGATCTTGTCCTCGGCCGAGAAGTGCCGCCGCGTCGCACGCCGGATATCCTTCACCACCCGCTCAGCAGGGGCCTTGGCCGACGATTTTTTCAAGGAGGATTTGGGCTTCATCTTCGTTCCTTCGTCACTACGACGAAGCCCAAATCCTCCTTAAATCACAACCTCAAATCTGTGCCATTAGCGCTGACGGGGAACA
>Ga0247823_10004946_pt1 | contig 10614 bp, 8 predicted proteins | sample 13C_PalmiticAcid_2_FD_192426 | JGI IMG/M metagenome (GOLD analysis project Ga0247823, IMG submission 192426) | Soil microbial communities from agricultural site in Penn Yan, New York, United States - 13C_PalmiticAcid_Day30 | ecosystem: Environmental > Terrestrial > Soil > Agricultural land...
GACTTTCGTAAGGCGTGTCGTGAGCCGTCTTCGCGAAGAGGGCCTGATCTCGACGCGCCGGGGAACGTTCATCATCAAGGATGAAGCCGCGCTCCGCGACCGGTCGTGCAGCTGTACGACGAGCATCGAGAATCATTTCGATGCCGTTCTTCACGGCATCTATCCTCTCGCGTGATTGCGTAGACTTTACGCATCTGGTGTTGAGAGGGCGTCCGAAACCACACATTATGGGAATTGTGGCCGATTACGGACCGGCAGCTTTTGGATCAGACGCAGCAAAAGCTGACGGACCTTTAAGTTGGCCGATTAACTGGCAGCACTATGACGGCTCGCAAGCCGGGACGGTGATCGAGCAGTTCGAACGAACCCGCGTGCAACGATGCTACCGCATTCACGAGAGTAAGGCCAAGACCGCTTCCGGGCGTCGATCGAGCATGATCTAGCCGCCCGAACTTCCTGAGCGCCTCCGCACGCCGATCTTCCGGGATTCCCGATGACCGGTCCGACACCTCGATCCGAATCTCGCCCATTTTCCGCTCGGTTCGCAGGAAAATCACATTGCCGCCGGCGCCATATTTGATGGCATTGTCGATCAGGTTGGAAACCGCCCGCGCAAGAAGTATCCGGTCTCCATGGACGACGAGGCCGCCTTCGCCTTCAAATTCGAGCCGGACCTTTGCGGCCGAAGCCAATGGACCATAAATTTCATAAAGATCTAGCATCATCGCCGACATGTCGACCGGCTCAAAGCTCTCTTTGCCGGCCCCCGCTTCCGCCCTGCTGATCTGGAGTGCGCTTTCAAGGATATGGAGCACGCCGCCGATTTCCTGGCCGATCATCTCAAATCTCGCCGCATGATCATGGCTCCCGCAATCCGGCGACGCTCCCGCCAGTTGCATCGAGATGCGCGTGAGCGGCGACCTGAGATCATGAGCGAGTGCATCGGTCAGAACCCGGTGCTCCTCGACCAGTTTCTGAATGCGATCGAGCATCTGGTTCAGCGTGGACTTGAGCCGGTCGACGGGATCGCCGCTGCCATCCGTATCAGCGCGCCGCGTCAGATCCCCAGCGCTGACATGCTCGCCCAGATCTCCAATGGCAGCGACCATGCGGTTCATTTGCCGCGCCAGCGCCAAGCCTCCGACCAGCCCGATCGGAACCGCCAGCGCGAGCGCCGCAATCAGAGCCGTCAGGAGGGCCTCCTGCATCTCCGCGCGGTTGTCGAGCAGACCGCCCAAGAGCAAGCGGTGTCCCGTCGGAAGCTCTTTGGAGCGCACGAGAAACTGTTCTGAATGTCCTACGCCCTCGCGCTCGAGCGTCGCCGGAACCCAGCGGTCCGAAACCGGCACCGACCTCGGCCAATCTGCCAGGTTGCCGGCAAGCTTGCGACCCGCAGGATCGACCAGGAGGATCGCGGTCTGGTCATGATGGACGCGCGCCGCCCGGCTTTCCACCTCGGATTGGAGCTTCGGGATCCCGCCGCTGCGAAATTGCTTGTCGAGATTGCTTTGTCGAAACTCGAGCGGGCGTGTGAATTCGGATAAAAGGATCGCATCCACTTGTTCGTAAACATAGACGAGAACCGGGATTGTGCAGGCAAGGCTCAGAAGGACATGCAGCAATGTGAAGCGCACGCTGGTGGACGCCCGGTATCGCCGCAAAATGCCTATGCGCTGCCGCCGTGCAACCTCGCGGCCGGCCACCGTCTGCCTTCCCCATGCGGACAAGGGTCGAGCCAGGCTCACCCCTCCGGGCTCAACCGAAAGCCCACACCGCGGACCGTGTGGAGCAATTGCGTTAGGCCCGGACGGTTGATCTCCCGCCGAAGGTTGCTGACATATACATCGATCACGTTCGTGCGCGGGTCGAAGTCATAATTCCACACGGTATGCAAGATCATCGACCGCGTGACAATCTGGCGCGGATTTCGCATCAGAAATTCGAGCAATTGAAGCGCTCGCGGCTGAAGCATCAGCGCCCTGCCCGCGCGCGACGCGCGCGATGCGAGAAGATCGAGCGCCAGGTCATCGAACTCGATATGCGTCAAGGCGGAGAGCGCCGACCGCCTGCGTAGAACGACCTCGAGGCGCGCTAACAGTTCGCTCATCTCGAACGGCTTTACAAGATAATCGTCGGACCCCGCTCTCAGTCCGCGGACCCGTTCGTCGGTCGATCCGATCGCCGACAAAATGATGACCGGTGTATCGATGCCTTCCTCGCGCAGTGTCTGAAGGAGAGTCAGGCCATCCATCGCGGGCAGCATGCGATCAAGAATGATCGCATCGGACCGGAGGCGCCTTGCCGCTTCAAGGCCCACGCCTCCATCCGCCGCGCAAGCGACAATATAGCCGCTCTCCTCAAGCCCGGCCCGCAGGAAGGCGCGGGTCTGCTGATCATCCTCGATAACCAGCAACCGGGGTCCGTCGCGGCAGTCGCCAGCAGCGCTGCTCACGACCAGACTGGTTGTCGTCGACACATGCCCTCTCATCCGGCCGCCCAGATGCGACACGCGTCGCGCCTAGGCAGCCTGTGTGACGGTTTGGCGGCAGCCATTCGCGGCGCGAACGCGCTTCCGGGAAAGGTTTCGGTGCCCGTCGACCATTAGGGAAATTTAATGATTCCGCCGCTCCCCCGCGTAACAACAATGTCACGATCAAAACCTAGCTCCCGCCACCGAAGGAAGCGCAACTTCTTTCGAAGGCGTTTTGAAAACAAAAATATCGATAATTGAAGCGACGATCCGGAAGCGCGTCCGGACCCGACGATTCTGTATCAGATAGTCGAAACACCCGAATTCGCGATTCTCCTATGACCTGATCGGCGCCTCGCCTTTCGGGAGGGGAGAGTTTTACCTGTCCGCATCGGCCCGCGCCGATGCCTCGACTGAACCTCTGGGGGCACATCATGACCTGTTCTGCAAAATGGCGTACGGCCGCACTACTTTCTTCAGCGATAATCGCGCTCGCCGCCGGATCGGCGCAGGCACAGTCCGACGGCGCGCCCAAGGCGAGCGAAAATGGGGCCCGCGAGGGCACGGTGACCGGCCGCGTCTATGACGAGGCGACCGGCAAGTCGCTGCGCGGCGCGATCGTCCGCGTCGTCGGCACGAATATACAGGATTATACGACGGAGGATGGCCGTTATCAGATCGCCTCTCCGGCCGGGCCGATCACGCTTCAGATCGAATATGTAGGTCTCGACACCGTCACGCGAACGGTGGATGTGACGGCGGGCGGCAACAGCGCAGTCGATGTCGAACTGACAAGTAGTGCACTCAGCCGCGAGGAGATCGTCGTCCGTGCGCAAGCAAGCGGTCAGGCCCTCGCGATTAACCAGCAGAAGACGGCCAACGGCATTGTCAACATCGTCTCCGAAGAGACGTTCGGCCCGTCACCCGACGGCAATATTGGCTACGCGCTCCAGCGCCTGCCCGGGCTCAGCGTCAATACTGATCAGGACGGTTCGCCGACCGGCATCAACATTCGCGGCATCGAGGGCGACTACAACTCTTTCCAGGTCGACGGGAACCGCGTTCCAACGTCTGGCGGGTCGCGCGGGATCAACCTCACCCGGTTCGCCGGCGACGGCATCACGACGATCGAAGTGATCAAGGCGCCGACACCCGACCGCGACGGCGATGCAATCGGCGGTATCGTCAACGTCGTGACGCGCAGCGCCTTTCAGCGCAGCGGCCAGGAAATCGCCGTAGATGTCGGCGGCGTCTACAGTGGCCTGCCCAACAAGATGGGCCACGCGGTCACTGCACAATTCTCGGACATCTACAGCATCGGCGGCGGCGACCGGAACTTGGGCATCAGCGGCACAATCAGCAACTACCGGACCGACCGCTATTCGCTCAATCGCGACATGGACTGGGTCCAGGTGACCCCGGCGAACAACCCCACGCTCGGCCTCGACCAATATAGCGACCCTGTCTGGTTCATGGAATCGTCGCACTGGGAATATGACACGCGCGTCACCAAGACGACGACAGCCAACCTCAATCTCGACTTCCGCACCGACCCCTTCAATTCCTTCTATGCCCGTTTCGGCTACAGCAACGCGGGGCGCCGCGGGGTGAAGTTCGAAACGGACATCGACATCGACACGCGCTTTCAGGACGCTGTGGGCGGCCGCAAGACCTATGCCGAACTCACCCCCGATTATGGCCGCGGCACGACGGGGAACAACGGGTCGCGCGCTTCGCGCGGGTGGATCGGAACCGAGGACGATCGCAAGTCGCGCTTCTTCTCCGCCAATTTCGGCGGCCGTCACGAAGGTACCAACAGCCTTCTCACCTATGATTTCTTCTATTCGCGGAACAAGGACCGGACGAGCAACGACAATGAACTGAACTTTGTCATGGAGCCCGACGATCCGTGGCTCCAGTTCGAATATCAGTTGATCGACGTCTCGCGCGGCGAAGTGATCATCAATGAACTCAGCGGGCGCGATCCCACCGACCTCTCGCTCGTGACCGAGGGTGAGCTCATCCTCAACAATTCGATCGGTATCGAAAAAGTCTACAGCGGGCGCGCCGACTATGAGCGCAGCTTCGACCTCGGATCGAGTACCCTCACCTTCAAAACGGGTGCGAAATATTACCGCAGCGAGCGCCGTTTCGACCAGGTGGCCGACGTCTATTCGATGGACGACGCCTTCCCTTATGCCCAAGTCGTCAATCCGAACGACAAGGTCATTCTCGGCGGCAGCAAATATTTCGACGTCATCCCCGCCAGGGGCGTCGCGCTTCTGCAGAGCCGGCCCGAGCTGTTCAGCTTCGAAGAGGAAGACTCGCTCGAGGACAGCTATTTCGAGGATTATGACGCCTCGGAAACGACCAAGGCAGGTTATATCATGGGGACTTGGCGCTCGGGCGCCCACACGATCCTCGGCGGCGTGCGGTACGAACATGTAGACTGGAAGAACAGCAACTACCAGGTCAGCTATCTCGACGGCGATGCGAGCTTCACCCGCGCGAAGCAGGGCGACAAATATGGCCATTGGCTGCCGAGCATCCATTTCCGCCACGAACTCGCACCCAACCTCATCATGCGAGAAAGCTACAACCGCAGCTACGGACGCCCGCGCCTCAGCGAGCTGACGCAGGGCCGGTTCGTGAACGAGGATGGCGACATCGTCGACGGCAATCCGAACCTCAAGCCCGCGCTCTCCGACAATTTCGACGCACAGCTTGAATATTATACCGAGAATGGCGGGCTCTACAGCATCGCCGTTTTCTACAAGAATGTTCGCGATTTCAGCTACACGCAGGTCTATAATTTCAACAATGTCGACGCGAACGGGATCCCTATCCAGGACCCCGATGGTGACCTCGAATATGAGGTCCCGATGAACGGGTCGACCGCGAAGAATTACGGCATCGAGCTGATCGCGCGGCAGCGCTTCACTTTCCTGCCAGGCGCGCTTCGCGGCCTAAGCGCCAGCGTCAGCGCGACCTTTTCGGACAGCAAGGCGACATATCCGAACCGCACCGACGACCGCGACCTGCCGGTTCCGGGCTTTTCGAAATTCCTCTTCACTGGATCGCTCGAATGGGCGTGGAAGGGCTTCGAAATCCGCGCCGACTACATCCACCGCAGCCACTATGTTGAAGGGCTCGGCGACAGCATCGAGAGCGATGAATTCTATGCCGCCGAGCAGCGCGTCGATCTCCAGGCTGCCTACAGCTTTGCCAAGAACCTTCGCGCTTATGTCGCGGTCACCAACCTGACCGACGAACCGCAGGTGTCCTATTCGGGCTATCGCCAATTCGTCGAGGACGCGAGCCTCACCGGGCGGAAGTTCCGTTTCGGCATCGAGTATAAATTCTGATCGAAAGGAGAGCGACGATGATGAAAAAACTTCTTCCTTATGGGCTTTGCCTTCCGCTTGTTCTTGTCACCGCCACGCCTGCGGCCGCTCAATCGGGCGCCGCGAGCGAAGCCTCTGCTCCTGTCGCCACCCCGAGCGACACCGCCGCGACCGCGCCGCGCACCGCGAAAAATGTGATCCTGTTCCTCGCGGATGCCGGCGGCGTCTCGGCGATCCATGCCGCTAGCCTTCTCGCCTATGGCGAACCCCTGAAGCTCCGCATCCAGCAATGGCCACACCTGGGCCTCAGCGAGACGTCCCCGGTAGATGCCTTCGTTTCAGACTCGGCGAACGGCATGACGTCGATTGTGACAGGTGTGAAGACGCGCAACGGGGTCATCAGCCAGGCGCCCGACGTCGAACGCGGCAAGAAGGATGGAACGCCGACCAAGACCATCCTCGAATATGCCGAAGAGCGGGGCCTCCTCACCGGCGTGATCAGCACCCAGTCGATTGCCGACGCGACGCCGGCGGCAAACTACGCCCATTCGAACGACCGCAAGAAATGGGGCGAGATCTTCCCGCAGGCCTTCGCCCCGCGCTTCGGAGACGGCGTTGACGTCCTGTTCGGTGCCGGCCGCCGCAAGATCGGCGAGCAGCTGACGGCCGCGGGAACGAGCTTCGATCAACTCGCCGCGAGACACGGCCGCCCGATCCGCGCGGCACTGGCGGAGGTGACCGCGGGCGAGAAGCGCCCGGTCGTCGTTGCCGACGAGATCGACGTTCGCGCTGCTACGCTGAAGGCGCTCGACATCCTCGAGAAATCGCCGAAGGGATATTTTCTTGCGGTCGAATGGGACGCCCACACCGACGATCCGCGCGAAGGCCTTGAGAATATAGCGAACTTCGACAGGCTGATTGCCGAAGTAGAAAAGCGCGTGAACCTCGACGATACGTTGCTGCTCTTCACCGCCGACCACAGTTTCGGCCTGCAGGTCGACGGCGGGCGCCGGGGCGGCGATGTGCTTCAGGGCTATGATGCCTGGAAGGCGGCCAAGACGAAGGACGGGATCGTCCGGCTCGAAAATGTCCTGGTCAACGACACACACACCGCCGAGGAAGTACCCGCTCTTGCGACGGGCGCCGGCGCCGAGCGCGTCCGCGGCTACTTCCCTAACACACACCTCTTCGACGTCATGATGCAGGCGCTTGGCTGGAAGACCGACGCTGCAAAGTAGAAAAAGGACGTGTGGGGCTGCACGATGCAGCCCCCTCGTCATAGCCGACGGAGGTGAATGGCCGATAGCGGACTGTCCGCTTCTGATCGATTGTGAGGGAAGAGCAGACGCGTCGCATATGGTGCGGAGCCTCGCTTTCAGATCACTTTCCTGGAGATTTGTAATCCTGGATGAACCGTAACTGCTCGGGGGTGAGCGGCACGTTCAGCAGGTCCAGTTGGCTTGTCATCTGACGTTCGGCTAGCTGCCTCTGCACCTCGGCAAGTTGCCCGGTCGCTTCAAGGTATCCCAGCGTGGCCCTTAGGCAGATTTCCTGTAACAGCGGATCTTCCGCCGCAAAGGCCCGATGCGCGGTCCCGGCGCTGGCACGCTCCCGCTGCACCATTGGGCATGCAATCTTCTGCGCGGCGGCATAGCCCTGCGTTGCTTCGGCCTTCTCGTCCAAGATCCTGAGCCGCATGTCGGATGATTGGGCCAGCAATCGGGCGAGCCTCAGCTCCAGCCGCTCATGCCCGAATACCGACCAGCCGCTGGCGATTCCTTCACGCAGGTGAGCGATGGCGCGATCCGCCGCGTCGGTACCGCGAATGACATAGACCCTCGCATCGGTGGGATGGGTTCCCGGCTTTCTGGCCAATGCGAAATAGCCAACAGCCTGTTCATTTTCAAAGGCTTCACTGCCTGACAGGAGGCTGAAGTAGAGCGCCTCGGCTTCTCGGCTGCTTGCCCTCAGGTTCCTGAGTTGCGGCAAAGCGGCAGCGATCTGTCCAACCTGCCCCGCGATCTGATGGGCTTGCTCCGTTAGTTGACCCTCGATCAAGGTTTCGGAAAATGCGCTCATCAGCGCGAGATTGTCGATCAACGACTGCGGCCTGCCTGTCCGCTGATACTCGGCTAGCAAGTCGCGATAGGCCCCGGCCAGCACATCGCTCGATTGCTGCAGCGCGCCGTCCTTGCGGAGCATGCGACCATAAGCTGCCGTCCATTTGAGATAGTCGTTGAGAACCATCCGCCGATCCCCGGCCTCCACCAGATCGGGCGAAGCGAGCGTTGCCGCATAGGCGCGAACCATCTTGTCGCATTCGCGCAGATTCCTGTCCGCAAAGCATTTTTCCATCGGCGCGTCCGCCTTGTCGTAGGCGGCTTGCCACCCCTTCTGCTGCGCATGCGCTGCACAGAAAGGCAGCAGCAGCGACGCCAGAACGACCAATTTCCTCACTTTACCCCTTATGGCATCGATGGATAGGCAACTATTGTTTTCGCGCCCCAAGAGGCGGTCAAGGCGACAGCTGATCACACATATTTCTCCGCTTACGGCGAAATCAGAATAGAAAGACCTATCATCGAGGCGCATCTGCAATTTTGTAGATGAGCGGGTTCGCGTCGGCACCTATAGCCACATCAGGTCGTTTTTCCGGGGGGACGATGAAAGAAGCACTGGTCGCCGATGCCATCGCCGGTTTTCAGGCTGCGGCCATGGACGCGTTGCCGTGGGCGGCTGCTGTCGAGCGGCTGGCAACCGCGACAGACTCGCGCAGCGGGGAACTGATCGGGCTTGGCGCGGACTGTCTGGTCCCGTTCAACATCATGACGGGCGCCGATCCCTTGGCGGGTCCTGAATTTCTGGCGGCAGGCGGCGGCGACCCGGCCATCAATTCGCGCGTGCGGGTGGGCTCGCGCTCTGCCGAACTCGAAATCAAGGATGAAACGGATTTCACCACCGCCGCCGACATGCGCCTTAACCCCGAATATGGCGACTGGGTGACCGGTCATGACATGGCCCATGTCTGCCTCACGACGTTGGTCAAGGAAGACGACCATCTCGTGGGATTAGCAATCATGCGCGGCGCGCGCGCGGAACCTATCGATCGGGAAGCGAAGCGCGCATTTGCCGCAATAGCACCGCATGCCCGCCGCGCAGTGCGGACATCTTTGGCGCTCGAACGGGAGCAGCTTGCTGGCGTCATCACGGGGCTCGCCGCCGTCCGGGCCACCGCTTTCATCTGTAGTGCGGAAGGGAGACTGCGCGGGATGACGCCGTCGGCCGAGGCGATGGTGGCAGAGGCACATTATCTCACAGTGAAAAAAGGGCGGCTCACAGCCGCTGCGATGAGTTGCACCGCCGATTTGCAACAGATGCTCGCCGAAGCCGCAAGTGGCGGCGCGGGCGCAATGAAACCCCTCGCCCTCCGCTCGCGCTGCGGTGAGGATGTCCGATTGGCCGAAGCGTCCATCATCCCCTCGTCGCATCCGCTATCGAGCGGTTCCTCCGCCTTGCTCATCATCCACGAACCGCCAGCCGATGAAAGGCGCGTTGCAGCGGCCGCCCAGCTTTGTTTCGGCCTGTCGCTCGCGGAAGCCGAAATAGCGGCGCAGCTTGCGCTCGGCCATACGGCAATCGCAATTGCCGCGGGGCGGCAGGTCAGCGTCGGGACGGTACGCAGTCAGGTGCGGAGCATATTTGCAAAGATGAGGGTAACGAGCCAGGTCGAGATCGCTGCGCGATTGGCAGGGTTCCGATGATCAAGCTGCCCCGTCCGGATCCGCACGGGCGCCGGGGATGACCGCTTCAGCTATATCACGCCGCCAGGCCGCTGTCCGGCGGTCGGCCAATCTGTCATTCGTCCAGACCTATACAGAGCGCTGTGTCATGCTGCCGTCATCGAGACATAGCCTCATTCTGCTCCTGTCGATTGCAGCCTGCAATGTCGATCCGGCCCGTGGCAGCGAGCGCGGCTGGAATGCGCGAGACACGATCACAGCGCTTGGGGAACAGGGAGCATTTACAGCCTTTATCGACACCGAATATGCGACGCACAGCCGCTCTTTCCGAGTCCGCTACTGGCGAGGCCCGTGCATGCTCTACTGGTCCGGAGAAGCCCGCGAAGGCGGGATGATCTCGATGAGCAGTTTCAAGTCGGCTGAAATCGACAAGGAAGGACGACTGCTGTTCCTTGGCCGGGAAGAACAGCCGTATCTCGTCCTATCCGCTCAACTATCCGAAGATGAGCGCCTGCGAGCCACCAAGGCCATGGATGCCATAATCGATGAGTGCCGAGGTCCCGACTAGAGTTTTGGTGTAGCCGGAAATCACAGCGAAAGGAAAAAGCGATGATTGCGCGTAAGAATATCGGGTTTTCCAGGCATTTTGGCGTCGCCGCCACGATTGCCCTCGCCCTCTCAGCGACCCATGTGGCTGCACAGCCCGCTGCCACAGCCATCAAGCTCGACCTCAAATGCGATGTCGTTGAAAGCCGCAACGGGAAGCAGAAACCAGTTCAATTCTCGCTGAAAATAAGAATTGATGCCGGCGCGGAGGTTGGCGAATATCACTTGCCCGGAGGCGTCATACCCGAAGGACCGGCATTCCTCTTCGTCAACAAGGTCAAAGCGTCGGGTTATCTTCTGGATTTGACTGACATGAGCATTTCAAAACGACATAATCACGCGATCGGGTCGCCAACGATCTCTACCGGATCGTGCAAGCCTGCCGGACGCTGACTTTCCGGGCCGCCGCGAGATCGCCGTTCGCAGCTATTTGACCGCGTCGCGGTGTGGCCGG
>Ga0247823_10004947_pt1 | contig 10613 bp, 11 predicted proteins | sample 13C_PalmiticAcid_2_FD_192426 | JGI IMG/M metagenome (GOLD analysis project Ga0247823, IMG submission 192426) | Soil microbial communities from agricultural site in Penn Yan, New York, United States - 13C_PalmiticAcid_Day30 | ecosystem: Environmental > Terrestrial > Soil > Agricultural land...
CCTGCTCGCAGAGGTATGCGATCTCGCTGTCGTCGATGCGCGCCTGGCCCACCGGGCCGTGGTGCTCGACGTCCGTGGTGCCGATCAGCGTGAAGTCGCGCTCGTACGGGATCGCGAAGATGATGCGACGGTCGGGGTTCTGGAAGATGTAGGCGTGGTCGTGGTCGAACAGCTTCGGCACGACGATGTGGCTGCCCTTCACGAGCCGCAGCGTCTTCGAGCCCGCGATGTGCGCGTGGACCTGCAGGAACTGCGCGGCCCACGGGCCGGCCGCGTTGACGAGCGCACGCGCGCGCACCGTGCGCCGCTCGCCGGTGGCGTTGTCGAGGTCGACGGTCCAGCCGGTGTCACCGCGGCGGGCCTCCACGCAGCGCCAGCCGGTCAGCACCTGCGCGCCGCGCTGCGCGGCGTCGATCGCGTTGAGCACGACAAGCCGGGCGTCGTCGACCCAGCCGTCGGAGTAGACGAAACCGCGGTGGAACACCGGCTTGAGCGGCTGGCCGGCCACGTGGCGGCGCAGGTCGATGCTGCTGGAGCCGGGCAGCACCTCACGCTTGGCGAGGTGGTCGTACAGGAACAGGCCCGCGCGGATCATCCACGCCGGGCGCATGCCCGGGTCGTGCGGCATCACGAAGCGCAGCGGCCACATGATGTGCGGGGCGCTGCGCAGCAGCACCTCGCGTTCGCCCAGCGCCTTGCGCACCAGCGAGAACTCGTAGTACTCGAGGTAGCGCAGGCCGCCGTGGATCAGCTTGGTGGACGACGACGAGGTGTGGGCCGCGAGGTCGTCCTTCTCGCAGAGGACAACCTTCAGCCCGCGGCCGGACAGGTCGCGGGCGATGCCGGCGCCATTGATGCCGCCGCCCACGACGAGCACGTCACAGTCGGTCAACGGTGGGTTCAAGCAGGCTCCTCGGGAGGGGAAACGGTGACACCGCGAACACGCTTGTGCGGTCGCTTGTGTGGTGCATCACGCTCGAACCCCACCGGATGTTCGGTTTTGGTTCGTTTGTGTTCTTCTTTTTTCTTTTTAGCCCGAATGCGAACATCGCGCAAGGGTGGGAAACCACCTGAGGACACCTGCGCGTTTTGGGTACGCTCGCGTCTTCCGGAAACACCGAACCCGCCTTTCGCATGATCCCGAACCCCCGCCAGGCCCAGTTGATGGACGAGTTGCGCGCCCGCGGATCGATGTCGGTCGAGGCGCTCGCGGACCAGTTCGGCGTCACGCTGCAGACCGTGCGGCGCGACGTGAAGCTGCTCTCCGAGGCCGGGCTGCTCGCGCGTTTCCACGGCGGCGTGCGCCTGCCGAGCTCCACCACCGAGAACATCGCCTACCGCCAGCGCCAGCAGCTCAACGAATCGGCCAAGCAGCGCATCGCGCGGGCCGTCGCGAAGGCGGTGCCCAACGGGTGTTCGCTGATCATCAACATCGGCACCACCACCGAGGCCATCGCGCGCGAACTGCTGCACCACAAGGGCCTGCGCGTCATCACGAACAACCTGAACGTCGCGGCCATCCTGTCCGACAACCCCGACTGCGAGGTGATCGTGGCCGGCGGCGTGGTGCGCTCGCGCGACCGCGGCATCGTGGGCGAGGTCACGGTCGACTTCATCAGCCAGTTCAAGGTCGACATCGGGCTGATCGGCATCTCGGGCATCGAGGCCGACGGCACGCTGCGCGACTTCGACTACCGCGAGGTGAAGGTGGCGCGCGCCATCCTCGAGCACTCGCGCGAGGTGTGGCTCGCCACCGACCACAGCAAGTTCAACCGGCCCGCGATGGTGCAACTCGCGCGCTTCGACGAGGTGGACATGCTGTTCACCGACGCCCCGCCCCCCGATCCCTTCCCGAAGCTGCTGGCCAACGCCGGCGTCCAGTGCGAGGTCGCCCGATGAAACACCTGCTCGCCCTCGACCAGGGCACGTCCAGCTCCCGCAGCATCGTGTTCGACGAGAACGGCCGCATCGTCGCGATGGCCCAGCGCGAGTTCCGCCAGATCTACCCGCAGCCGGGCTGGGTCGAGCACGACCCGCGCGAGCTGTGGGAGACCCAGCTCGCCACCGCGAAGGAGGCGCTCGCGAAGGCCGGGCTCACGGCCCGCGACATCGCGTCGGTGGGCATCACGAACCAGCGCGAGACCACGGTCGTGTGGAACCGCCGCACGGGCGAGCCCATCCACAACGCCATCGTCTGGCAGGACCGCCGCGCCGAACCCACCTGCGCCGCGATGCGCGAGCAGGGCCTCGAGCCGCTGTTCCGCGAACGCACCGGCCTGATCATCGACGCGTACTTCTCGGGCACGAAGCTCAAGTGGATCCTCGACCACGTGGCGGGCTCGCGCGAGGCCGCGGCGCGGGGCGAACTCGCCTTCGGCACGGTGGACTCGTGGCTGATGTGGCACCTGACGGGCGGCAAGCTGCACGCCACCGACGTCAGCAACGCCTCGCGCACGCTGATGCTGAACGTGCACGACAACGTGTGGGACGACGCACTGCTGAAGGTGCTCGACGTGCCGCGCGAGATGCTGCCGGAGGTGTTCCCGTCGAGCCACGTGTACGGCCACACCGAGGCCCACCTGTTCGGCGAGTCGCTGCCCATCGGCGGGGTCGCGGGCGACCAGCAGAGCGCACTCTTCGGGCAGGCGTGTTTCCGCGCCGGCCTCGCGAAGAACACGTACGGCACCGGCTGCTTCATGCTGATGCACACCGGCAGCAACTTCCAGCCGTCGGCCAACGGGCTGATCACCACGAGCGCGGCCCAGCCCACGGCCGCCCCGGAGTTCGCGTTCGAGGGCAGCGTGTTCATCGGCGGCGCCGTGGTGCAGTGGCTGCGCGACGGCCTGCAGGCCATCAAGGGCAGCGGCGAGGTGCAGCGGCTCGCGGAATCGGTGCCCGACAGCGGCGGCGTGATGTTCGTGCCGGCCTTCACCGGCATGGGCGCGCCGTACTGGAAGGCCGACGCCCGCGGCGCCATCGTGGGGCTGACCCGCGGCAGCACCGTGGCCCACATCGCCCGCGCGGCGCTCGAGAGCATCGCGTTCCAGAGCGCGGCGCTGCTGACGGCGATGAGCCGCGACGCGGTGGCCGCCGGCGGCTCGCCCGTCAGCGAACTGCGGGTGGACGGCGGTGCCTGCGTCAACGACCTGCTGATGCAGTTCCAGGCCGACCTGCTGGGCATCCCCGTCGTGCGCCCGAAGGTGATCGAGACCACCGCACTGGGCGCCGCGTACCTCGCGGGCCTGAGCAGCGGCGTGTGGCACAACCTCGACGAGCTGGCCGCGCAGTGGCAGGTGGAGCGCCGCTTCCACCCGGTGATGGCCCGCACCCGCGCCGAGGAGCTGATGGCGGGCTGGGAACACGCGGTGCGCCAGGCCACGCTGGAATGAGCGGCGCAGGCTGCTGACAACACGTTGTCAGCAGCCCCCGCGCAGCATGGCCCTCCCGACAACCCGAGGAGGTTCCCATGCTGCACAACAACACGTCCCACAGCGTCAACGCCCTGCACTGGTTCGAGATCCCCGTGCTCGACCTGGACCGCGCCCAGGGCTTCTACGAAACGGTGCTGGGCCTGCCGCTTCGCCGTGAAGGTGAGGGCGCACACTCGATGGCGCTGTTTCCCTTCGAGGGCCACGGCGTCGGGGGCTGCCTCTCGGTGAGCTGCGACGGCCAGCCGCCCGCGCCGGCCGGCACCGTGGTGTACCTGTCCACGCCATCGATCGACGAGGTGCTGTCGCGGGTGCCGTCCGCCGGCGGCCGGGTCGCCGTCGAGAAGACCCCGCTGCCGGACGACTGGGGCTTCTGCGCCCACATCACGGACACCGAAGGCAACCGGGTCGGGCTCCACTCGCTCGCCTGAAGCGTGATCGGCGCCTCCCACTCATGGCCCGCTTGGCCTCCCCTCCTGGCCGCCGCACAATGGCGCGCCAGATCGCCCACTTCCGCCCGACACCCGTTGCCCGCCATGCGCCGTGCCGACCGCCTGTTCCAGATCGTCCAGCTGATCCGCGGCCGGCGGCTCAGCACCGCCCAGTTCCTGGCCGAACGGCTGGAGGTGTCGGAGCGCACGGTGTACCGCGACGTGGCCGACCTGATGGCGCAGGGGGTGCCCATCGAGGGGGAAGCGGGCGTGGGCTACCGCATGCGTCCGGGCTTCGACCTGCCGCCGCTGATGTTCACGCATGAGGAAGCCCAGGCGCTGGTGGCGTCGGTGCGCATCGCGCAGCCCCGGCTCGACGAGGCATTGGCCAAGCAGGCCGAAGCGGCCCTCTCGAAGATCCTGGCCGTGCTGCCCGCACCGGCCCGCGCGGCGGCCGAAAGCCTCGCGGTGTATGCGCCTCCGGTGCACTTCGACACCCGCACGCGCGCCCGGCTCGAATCGTTGCGACTGGCCACCGAAGCGCGCCGTTTCGTCCGCATCCGCTACCTCGACCTGAAGGAGCAGGAGAGCGAACGCACGTTGCGCCCGCTCGGGTGTTTCTACTGGGGCGCGGTGTGGACGCTGGCTGCGTGGTGCGAGCACCGCAACGCGTTCCGCAACTTCCGCATCGACCGCATCCAGCACCTGGAACTGCTGGAGCAGACCTTCCGGGACGAGCCCGGCAAGACCATGGCCGACCTGTTCCGCAGCATCGACGCCGAGATGCACGAGCGCGACACCGCCACCGACGCCTGAGCAGGGTGGAACGCGCGGGCCGGGGACGGGTTTCGCGGAAGGCCTAGAATCCGCGCCTTCCCTTTGCTGCCGGAGCCTGCCGTGGACCTCAAACTGCCGATCACGATCGTCGATGAACTGACCGAGTCCATCGTGAACTCCACCGGCACCCTGGACCTCGCCAGCGGCGAAATCCACAACGTGCAGTACGAGGACTACGACGTGAAGGCCGAAGGCCTGCCGGCGGAGGCCGAAGACTACGAGTTCACCTCGGGGCTGCTCACCAACGGCAAGCGCGACGTGGAATTCCGCGTGGAAGTGGACGTGCTGAACGGGAAGTATTCGGTGACGCCGAGCGAGCTGCTGGAGCTCAAGGGGCGGGCGGCGAAGCTGTTCTCCACCAAGTGAACACCGCGCTCGAACAGGATGAGCGGTCACCCCGATGAAAATCGGGGCCCACCGCCCGATGGCGCGCCACGGGCACGGTGGATCCCGGCGTTCGCCGGGATGACCGGGGCGGGGCTCACTGCGGTGCGTTGAACCCCACCTCGAATTCACCCAGGTCCAGCACGCCGTCGTGATCGGCGTCCAGCTGATCGAACTTCTCGGCGAACACCGGGAACCGGGCCACCTCGGCGCGCGAGAGCTTGCCATCGTGGTTGGCATCGGCCCGGGTGAAGACCGATTCGGCGGTGAGACGCTCTCGCGGGGGGGCTGCCTGGGCCGTCGTGGCCGCCATCGCGAAGCTGGCCAGCGTGACGCTGATCACCTGGCGCGCGGTTTCACGGATCGACGGGGCCTCGCGGCGGGGTTGGCGGGGCATGGGTCTTCCTTGTGTCGCATGGAGAAGCCTCCATTCAACCCGCCCGGTGCCCGCCGGGCCAGATTTTTTGCCCTCCCTTGCCCGGCTTGCAAACTGTTGCGCGCCCCCGCCGGGGGCGCGGTTCCAGTCAGCCGCGGCGGGCCTTCACGGCCTCGCTCAGCACCTGCAGCACGCCGGTCGAGTCGTCCCAGCCGATGCAGGCATCGGTGATGCTCTGGCCGTAGGCGAGCTTCGACGGATCGTCCTTGCCGGCGCTGAACTTCTGCGCACCGCCGGTGAGGTGGCTCTCGACCATCACGCCGAAGATGCGGCGCGAACCGCCACCCACCTGCGTCGCGATGTCGCGGGCGACGTCGATCTGGCGCTCGTGCTGCTTGCTGCTGTTGGCGTGCGAGCAGTCGACCATCAGCGACGGACGCAGCTTCGCGGCCTCGAGGTCCTTGCAGGCCGCCTCGACGTGCACCGCGTCGTAGTTGGGCGTCTTGCCGCCGCGCAGGATCACGTGGCAGTCGGGGTTGCCGCTCGTCTCGACGATGGCGACCTGGCCGTTCTTGTGGACGGACAGGAAGTGGTGCGGACGGGCCGCGGCCTGGATCGCGTCGGTGGCGATGCGGATGTTGCCGTCGGTGCCGTTCTTGAAGCCGATGGGCGCCGACAGGCCCGACGACAGCTCGCGGTGCACCTGGCTCTCGGTGGTGCGCGCGCCGATGGCACCCCAGGAGATCAGGTCGCCGATGTACTGCGGCGAGATCACGTCGAGGAACTCGCTGCCGGCCGGCATGCCGAGCTTGTTGATCTCGGTGAGCAGCTGGCGGGCGATGCGCAGGCCTTCGTCGATCTTGTAGCTCTCGTCGAGGTACGGGTCGTTGATGAGGCCCTTCCAGCCGACGGTGGTGCGGGGCTTCTCGAAGTACACGCGCATCACGATCTCGAGCGTGCCTTCGTACTTCTTGCGCTCGGCGAGCAGGCGGCGGGCGTATTCGACGGCGGCGACCGGGTCGTGGATGGAGCAGGGGCCCATGATCACGAGGAGGCGGTCATCGGTGCCCGCGATGATGTCCTTGATGCGCTGGCGGGTGTCCGCCACGAGCGTCTCGGCCGGCGTGCCGCGGATCGGGAAGAACCGCACCAGGTGCTCAGGCGGGGGCAGCGGGGTGACGTTGCGGATGCGTTCGTCGTCGGTCTGGCCGGTGCGGTCGGCGGGGGCTGTCCATCCTTCTGCGGCGCTGGTGGCTTGGGCATTCATTCGAAAAGGCTCCTTGCTGGGTCGATCGTCGGGGTGCGTCGGGATGTTCGGGCGAAAAAAAACCGCCGTGGATCCGGCGGTTTTTTGAGTCTGGTGCGTTTCTTCGGGCTACGCGCTTCTCTCTCCGCCGGGTGTGGGCAAGATCCAAAAGAAGTAGCCGAAGTAAGAGGCGACGAGACGCATGGGCGCTAATGTAGCACGCAGGTGCTGAGGAAAGTCAAGCCGCTCTCTACGCCGCTCTTTACGCTGTCCCGCCCACGGTCATGCGGTCGATGCGCAGAGTGGGCTGGCCCACGCCCACGGGCACGCTCTGGCCTTCCTTGCCGCACACGCCCACGCCGGTGTCGAGCTTCATGTCGTTGCCGATCATGCTGACGCGGGTCAGCGCGTCGGGGCCGTTGCCGATGATGGTGGCGCCCTTGACCGGGTACTGGATCTTGCCGTTCTCGACCCAGAAGGCCTCGGATGCCGAGAACACGAACTTGCCGCTCGTGATGTCGACCTGGCCGCCGCCGAAGTTCGTGGCGTACAGCCCGCGCTTCAGACCGGCGATGATCTCTTCCTTCGTCTTGTCGCCGCCCAGCATGTACGTGTTGGTCATGCGCGGCATGGGCACGGCGGCGTAGCTTTCGCGGCGGCCGTTGCCGGTGGGGGCCACGCCCATCAGGCGGGCGTTCATGGCGTCCTGGATGTAGCCCTTGAGGATGCCGTCCTCGATCAGCACGTTGCGCTGGGTGGCGTTGCCCTCGTCGTCGACGTTGAGCGAACCGCGGCGGTCGGGGATGGTGCCGTCGTCGAGCACCGTGACCCCCTTGGCCGCCACGCGCTGGCCGATGCGGCCGCTGAAGGCGCTGGAGCCCTTGCGGTTGAAGTCGCCCTCGAGGCCGTGGCCGATGGCCTCGTGCAGCAGCACGCCGGGCCAGCCCGGGCCGAGCACCACGCTCATCTCGCCGGCCTTGGCCGGGCGCGCCTCGAGGTTGGTGAGCGCCGCGTTGACCGCGTCGTTGACGTACTGCTCGATGATGTCCTGCTGGAAGTAGCCGAGGCCGAAGCGGCCGCCGCCGCCGCCCGAGCCGATCTCGCGGCGCACTTCGCCGCCGATGGTCTGCTCGGCGATCACGGTGACCGACAGGCGAACGAGCGGGCGCACGTCGGCGGCCAGGGTGCCGTCGGCACGGGCGACCAGCACCACGTCGTACTCGGCGGCCACGCCGGCCATGACCTGCTTGACCCGCGGGTCTTTCGCGCGGGCGAGTTTCTCGACCCGCTCCAGCAGGGCCACCTTCTGCGTGCTGTCGAGGGTGGCGATGGGATCGGTGGGGGCGTACAGCACGCGGCTGCCGGCCACGCGGGGCTTCGAGGGCACCTTGACCGTGGCGCTCTGGCCGGCCGCGGCGATGGTGCGCACGGTGCGGGCCGCGTCGAGCAGCGCCGCCTCGGAGATGTCGTCGGAGTACGCGAACGCCGTCTTCTCGCCGGCCACCGCCCGCACGCCCACGCCCTGGTCGATGCCGAAGCTGCCGGACTTGACGATGCCCTCCTCGAGGCTCCAGCCCTCGCTGCGCGTGTACTGGAAGTACAGGTCCGCGTCGTCGATGCGGTGGGCCGCGATGGTGCTCAGGGCCTTCGCCACCGTCGCGTCCGTGAGGCCGAACGGATCGAGCAGCAGGGACCTGGCGACCGCCAGACGTTCGAGGGTGGGTTCGCGGGAGATCATGGGCCGATTGTAGGAGCGCGTCCCCGTCTTGTGGCGGCCGCCCGGAAACACCTTATTACCCCGCGGCTGTCAGCGGATCGGGGCCGTCCGTGCGTTGTTCACGCATGCTGATCCGTGTTTCGTCCGTTCCTCGGCTCCCGAAAGGACCTTCGATGACCCGCTCCAAGACCCTCGCGGCCGGCGCCGCCCTCGTGTTCGCGGCCCTGGCCTCCCTGTCGGGCGCCGCCTCGGCCCATGACCGACATGGCCACGGGTACGACACACGAAGCCAGTACCGCGGCGAACGCATCGACGCCCGCCAATACCGTCAGGCCGCGGCCATCCGCCACGGCATCGTCACCGGCCAGCTGGACCGGCGCGAGGCGCACCGCCTCGTGCGCCAGCAGCGCGAGATCGACCGTGCCGAAGCGTGGGCGCAGGCCGATGGCCACGTGTCGTGGCGCGAGCGCGAACGCATCGAGGCCATGCAGGACCACGCCGGCCGCAGCATCCGCCGCGAGCTCGGCGACCCCCGCGGCTGGTGATCCCGGCCTTCAGCCGGCCTGCTTCAGTTCGAGCGCCCGGGCGTACAGCGCATTGCGCGGCGCCCCGCTCAGTTCGGCCGCGAGCCCCACCGCCTGCTTGAGCGGCAGCTCGGCCATCAGGGTCTTCAGCATCGTGTCGTGCGCGGTGTCGCCCTCCGGCGCCGCCTGCGGCGCGAGCGCGTGCACCACCACCACGAACTCCCCGCGCGACCGGTTCGGATCGGCCGCCAGCCAGGCCGGTGCGTCCGCCGCCACGAGGGTCTCGACCGACTCGAACTGCTTCGTCAGCTCGCGGCACACCGAGATCCGCCGCCCGGGCGCGGCGTCGGCCAGCCCCTGCAGCAGCGTGGCGATGCGGTGCGGCGCCTCGAACAGCACCTGGGCCTCGGCCCGCTCGGCCACGGCCTTCAGCGCCAGCGCCCGTTCATTGCCCTTCGGGGGCAGGAAGCCGGTGAACGCGAAGCCGCGGGCCTCGGTGTCGCCGGCCACGCACATCGCTGCGAGCGCGCTGCTCGCGCCGGGCACCGGCACCGCGCGGTAGCCGGCCGCCTGGCAGGCGGCCACGAGGGCCGCGCCGGGGTCGCTGACGGCGGGCGTGCCGGCGTCGCTCACGTAGGCCACCCGCTCGCCGGCGGCCAGCCGGGCCAGCACGGTGGCCGCCGCCTCGCGTTCGTTGTGCTCGTGCAGCGCGATCAGCGGCTTGTCGAGCCCCAGGTGGCGCAGCAGCGGGCTCGTGTGGCGGGTGTCCTCGCAGGCCACCGCGTCCACCTTCCACAGGACATGGATGGCCCTCAGTGTCAGGTCGGCCAGATTCCCGATGGGGGTCGCGACCACGTAGAGCGTCGACGCGGGGTACTGTTGGGCTCCCGCAGCCGCATCGGCGGCTTGCAGCAGGAGGGACGGACGACTCGAGGCTTCCATGGCGGACATCACGACAAAACAGGCGGGCGATGCGGGCGAACGCCGGGCGCTCGACCACCTCGTCCGCCACGGGCTCCGGCTGGTGGCACGGAACTACCGGGTGGCGGCGGGGCCGCGCAGGCACGGCGGCGAAGTGGACCTCATCGTACGCGACCGCGACGGCACCCTCGTCTTCGTCGAAGTGCGGGTGCGCCGCGACCGGGGCCATGGCGGCGCGGCGGCCAGCATCACCGCGGCCAAGCAGCGGCGCGTGCGCCTCGCGGCCCGCCACTTCTTGCAATCCGCCGCATCGCCCCCACCTTGCCGCTTTGACGTCATCGTGATCGACGGCGATGATCTCGAATGGATCCACGCGGCCTTCACCGACGACGGCTGACGCCCCCGCCCCCGACACGGAACCTTGGCTCCCGGCCCGTGTCTTAAAATCATGCCCATGCTCGAACAACGCATCCAGCAACAATTCTTCGACAGCGCCGACCTCAAGTACGCCGCCGCCGAAATCCTGTCGCGACCCATCGCCGATGCGGTCAGCGCGGTCGTGGGCAGCATCACCGGAGGCGGCAAGGTGCTCGCCTGCGGCAATGGCGGCTCCGCCAGCGATGCCCAGCACTTCGCCGCGGAGTTCATCGGCCGCTTCGAACGCGAACGCCCGGGGCTCGCCGCCATCGCGCTGACGGTCGACACGTCGATCCTCACCGCCATCGGCAACGACTACGACTTCAACCAGG
>Ga0247823_10004948_pt1 | contig 10613 bp, 15 predicted proteins | sample 13C_PalmiticAcid_2_FD_192426 | JGI IMG/M metagenome (GOLD analysis project Ga0247823, IMG submission 192426) | Soil microbial communities from agricultural site in Penn Yan, New York, United States - 13C_PalmiticAcid_Day30 | ecosystem: Environmental > Terrestrial > Soil > Agricultural land...
TTGCCTGAAGTGGTGCATGGAGGCATTGCACAGAAACACAACCCTGCCTCTAGACATCCCTGGCACTGTTGAAAGTCCTGCCGCCGGAACGTATGCCGTTCTTTGCACGCTTTGGCATCTCTGGATAAGGCGTCACCTGTCATCCTCCCCGCCTTCAGAGATTGCAACTCTCCCTCAGCATCCTGAACCTCAAACAGCATGGGAGGATAATGCACATTCTCAGCTTGGGATTTCGGCTACTGAGCTCCTGGGCACAGTTGTCTGCATGATCATGGCCGCTCTGCCGAAGGAGGGCCTGGCTTCCGACGAGCACGTCTTGGACAGAGCTCTGGCAGGCGCAAACGCCCTCAATGCTTTGAGCCCCAAGGACTTGGTTGAGCGTTTTCTTAACCAAGTGTGGGCTACAAACCGGCAGCTGCTGGCCCTGCCAGCCGAGGAACAAGAATCACAGCTCCAGACGAGCGGCATCACCGCCGAGGCCATTGAGCCTTTCCGCAGGTTTGTCGCCGGATCCCTCGGGATTGACAACCTGCCAATGCTTGAGCAAGGAGCTGCCGTTTATCCGATTGTTTTGGCAGATCCGGGGCAGTCCATCAGTTAGGACTCCCGACGTCTATTGTGATTCTGAGCGACGGTGGCAGCAGCATCTGATGCCCCAATGGATCATTGGACCTGAGCCAAAACCACTGCCCCTTCGTACTGGTTCTACGGGGGCCCAGAAAGAAAAGAGGAGAGAGAAGAGAGAGGGGAACCTCGCACGTAGACATGCTCAGGAGTCTTGTCTTGTCGGGTCACTGACGAGAAAGTCTTTTCTGAGAGCGATAGACGATCCAGTTCGCAGATTGCTTCAGGGTAGATAAGGCACTTGGGAGGCTATAGACAATGTGAGGTCAAAAGAAAAGAGAGATAACTACCGATGACTGTAAACACATCAGTTTTCAGGACACAAGTTGCGCGAAGGTTCACCGGATTCCCAGGACAAGGGAGCTTCACGACGTCTCACGGCATTCCCCATAATGAGGGAGCTTCACGACGTCTCACACGTGGTCTAGACTCCAGCCGGTGAGTGGATGATGGGCTTCCTGTGACCACCGCCTCTCAACTACAGAATCTATCCGTGGTGCCCTCCTGACTCTGGACCACCACGCCCTGCCGCTTGGGCTGGGAACACTCTCAGCTTGGTCATCGTACAGTCCCGTGAGGTCTTTCAGTGTCCAAAGCCGAGAAGGGTACGGTTGTCGCCCGAACGATCTGCTCCAGTTGTTGAATGTCTGACGCTTGCTCGGCTGCGAATTGAAGGTCGACAGTTGAACGCCGTCTTCGTGTCGCTCCCCAGAACCCCTATCTTTCCAACTCGGTCGTTCGGTGCCCCTGGTTAGAAAATGTTGGGGAGTAGTCGGCGTTCTCGGTGCTAGAGGGCCAGCTGGTAGCAAGCTGGAGCTGTCACGGTGGTCCCCGGAATTGTCCGAGAGTCGAAAGGCCCCTGGGGGGTTCTTTGCAGCACCCAATAAATCGGGTATGAACGAGTCCAGTCCAGTGTTGCGAAGCCCTTCCGGACTTGTACCCACTGGAGATCCATGGCTAACGCCTTTTCTCGGAATGGTTTCTCCATTGTCTCGGTTCGAGGAGCGATCTCGAGTTGTGGTGGTAGCGTGTCTCGTAGAGGTCGTTCCGCAGGCTCAGGGGTTGGCTGTGTTGCCCTCGTTGTTGCTCCCCTTGTTGCCCCTCTTGTTGCCCTCGAGTAGAGGCTTCCTTGGGGTTTCTGATTGTACCGTAAAGCCCTCTGTAGAGCCTTGTTGACATCAGTAGCCGTTACTGCGTACCGAAAGAGGCGAATGCATTCCCCTTCCATCCGTCCCAGGTGATCTCTCTTTGGTTCCCTCGTCCCCTTTCCCCTTCTTCTCTTGACCCCTCTCTTAAGAAACCATTATGGGCGGGCGATTTCTGGCTGGTGACGGGTGTATTCCACAAGGGCAAACCACGATCAAGGCAAACCAGAGCAAAGTGAACAACGTTCATTCTTATATCTACCACAGCCCATTCACCCAGCTGACCCAGCCCAGCTACGGCCTTCACAAAGTCCCGAATGAGGCCGCCGTCTGACGACATCTCATCAACACAAGACACAGCCGCGTCTTCAACCATCACAGGCTCGCAACGAACGGTTTAGCCAAATCCTCTCCGGTCACCAACAGGCAAGGCTGCGGCTGTCTGAGGTTGAGAGCAGAGCCGCCTGGCCAGGACGGACCTCATTCAGCCTGCAAGGCTGACAACAAGCACAGAATACAGCCTGGACGTCTAGGAACAGCCGGGGACGAGGAGCAAGGTCGCCCTTCGCCATCATGACCTGCAATTCCAACAGAACACGACCTTCTCATCCTCCCACTCCCAGCGCCAAAAGTTCCCAGTCCGCACAGCCGGTGTTAGAGGGTTTGAGGTCAGGGACAGCCAGTGTCAGAGAAGGCCTGAGGCTAAAGACAACCAGCCACACCGACAGCAAGTACCCCCATCCCATGAGAAGATACTGGATGCCATACTGTGCCGCAACTCTGGCGGCTGAGATCCCTGAGACACAAGTCAGCTGACCTCCCCTTCCCTCTGAGACGACGACAAGAAAGGCAGCAAGGCCGAGGTAATGCCATGTCCAACAACGGCAACCTTCTCGAAGCCACGATCACGGAAAGAAAGAAGCAAGGGGAAGCATCCAAGCATGATGCCACCCACCCTCTCCCATCCTCCCCTGAACCATGCCCTTCGATCTCGTCCGTTCGCATCCTGCACTCCCCCAGCTTCACAACTGAGCCTGTCCCTGTCGTCCCGCGCACCTCACTCGCTGCGGGTTGCCAGTGCCGGTGTCATCCGATCTGATCGTGCAGACCAGATCGTGCATTTGCATTGCTCGGTATCTGGGCTGCATCCACATCCGCGTGGTAGGTCAGGGATGCATCAGGCTTCCTCTCATCCGCCGACCTTCCAGAGTCTCTCCGGTCTGGAACGGGGATTTGCGCCTGCGTCTGCCGGCCGGCCTCCCGCACGTTGCAGTGGCCCTCAAAAAAGGGGGCCAACACGACATCAAAGAAAGGGAAAGGGGGGGCAGCAATGCGGAGAGGGAAAGGCAGCGGCAGAGATCATCACACCGGTGCGACGTGGTCGAGGGGACGGCCATGATCGTCTTGCCTCAAAGTCAGATCAGACGAAGAGGTGTGCTGCCGGCCAACCTCCATGCGGAATTCTTCTCGAAGGACGGCCGACCGGACGGCTTACCATGGTAGGCAAGGAAGGAGCCTCTGTCGTCCGCGACCCAAGCTCGCGGGAGGAGGGTAGCACTGTGGCTACGATTGGATCGGCACGTAGACATCCAAAACACGGATGTGGTCTGGGGATGTTGTACGTGCCTCGCAGCCCGCGATTCAGAGAGCCTCACATGATTTAGCAGCCGTGCGTCCCAGACAAGGCGGGAGGATTATACGGGAGACATGTGCCCAGTAGTCGCCCACGAGCACGGCGGCTGCACTGCAGCGGCATGGTCCACGATTTCGTGGCCGGGAAAGGGCGGCTAGACGTCACGAGAAAGAAACAGGAGGTGCGCAACTGAATCCGAGACTTGGCCTCTTGTCAAGAGACGGCGGCAAGGTCAGGGGCCACAGCAGCCAACACCAGCCAACCCCCCATCTTGGGGCACAGACATGTGTGTAAAAAGGACTGAGGGCAAGTTTCCGGGTCCAAACATTGTTGCATTTCCCCAGACAAACTCCACCTCACAGACACACGGTGGGGGTCATAGCGGGCAGGATGCGGCGCAGACACCACACTCACGATGTCAGTGCCTGAAGAACCAGAGAAGGGTTCAATGTGGCAACGAAAATGGCAGGCTTCTAGAACGGAATGCTTAGAGCAACGAACAGCGTTCATCCTAGAAGACTCCCATGTGCCCGTCATGCGACTAGCAACTTGAAGGCAGTGGACTGGACGACATGGTCCTTGAAACGGCAAGGTTATTTGACAGCGCTGTTTTTATGCGCGGGTTCCGTGAGGCCGTCGTAGGGCAACAACAGTTCGGACGAAGAATGTGGAAGATGAGATGTGATAGGACGACGGCAGAAGAGATGAACGCCGTTTGATCGCCCGGCCGTCTGGTTGACGTTATCGTTGTTCGAAGAATCATTGTGGGGAGAACCCTGCCTCCCGCTCCAACGGCTGGCTCTGGGTTTCCCGTTGTTTGGCTGGGCGCGGCAGCGGCAGCGGCAGCTTCTGCAGGGCACAGGCAAACTCAAAACACAGACTGTGTCAGTCCAGCGCGGCCGGCAGCCAACATCGGCTTCTGGCCGGGACACATCGCGACTTGGCGATTGTAGCCCTCCAACGGCTGGTAAAAAGGGAAAGGCGGGCATTGCATGTTGCAACATCAGCGTCACCGATGCTCCTGAACTCTCCAAAAATTGGAACAGTGTGGTAACTCTGGGAGGAGGACGATTTGGAGGGTCAGAAAACACTTGTTTGACGTGAACTCCCAGTGCAAACGTTGCGGGGCCCTCACTCGGGTGCTTGTTCCGATCGAGATGGATCGACTTGGAGAGCATGCTTGTGTGCTGACAAGGCGTTCGAACCAAACCAGGGGGGCTCCTCCAGGGGTGTTGTTTTTGAGTTCCGCAGATCAGAAGGCGCTTTGGCACCGCTCGGTGCGCAAGACCTTCGTCGAAGACGACGAAAACAGGCCTGCTTCTTTTTGTGCAAGTACGTCTTTCAAAACCATAATTGCATGGATTGGTTCTTTGGTTCCCCCAGATTCCATCTCCGCGATTCGAGACTTCCGAATACCACCTAACTCTCTCCCCCCGCAAAACATGTCTGGCTCAAGCTTTGGAGATCTGACAAGTGCCGTAGAGACCGATGGGATGGAACTTCAAGCGGAGCATACTGCCGCATTGAGCCAGCGCCGTGTGCCTCAGGACGGGCGCGATGGGGAACAGCAGCACCGGACCAATGTATTACCGTGCTTCATCGCAATGGGTGCAGGCTCGCCCGGATCTGGATCACTCAACGAGGAGTGCGCCAAGCGGATCTCCAACCGTCTCCGGCCCCTGCTTGCTTCAATATTCGAACCCATTGATACGCCTCCGAACGCGAGCCATCCCATGGCAATATCGGTGCTGGCCTGCAAGAACTGACTGGATGGCGTCGCCATCATGGCTGCTGATTGCTTATGAGTCCAGATCGAAGGGGTTTCCATCTGCCGAAGTGGTAGTGTCGCTTCTCGTCCTAAACTCTCCTGCTCCGAAACCCTGCGTTGCTTCAATGTTGTGCTCGCTGAGCTGGGAATCCAACTTTTCGCGCATCAAGTGTGATCCAGCAACGGTTAGCTCATGCCATGGCGGCGACGTCAGATATTGCCCCAGAATGAAAAGCAATTTAGCACCGCACATCACGTCCGGCGATGTACACTCCTTGATGCTCAGGGGTTTAGACAAGCTCCTCTCGTTGACATGATCAACGGCCTGGACCATCAAGCTGAACCTGCCACCGCCACACGGTCCAGTCAGACTGGCTCTGGCGGACGCCCTCCGCACCCGTTGAGAAGGTCGCATCAGGCGCTGTGAGGGGACAACAGCCAGGCACTCCCGCACGTGATGACAATATGCATGCCTCTCCGTTCCCCCGACGTGATCACCACGGGATTCGAGGCCGTTGGCTTCAACCAACGCCATTGGCAGCCCGTTGAACGGTGTCATGTGAGACCCACTGTCGTCGACGACTAACAGATCCCTGCCTGTTGGAGATAGATGATACCGCGAGTGGTGAACCATGGGCGCCTCCGTATATGAGGTTGCATCATGTCGTTGACTGTCGACCAGGTTTCCCCTCAGCCGCTCCACCGTACCTGCTTAACACGTGCAGGTCAGGAACCATTGTGAGCTCCGCTCCGTGGAGCGATCGGCATCTGCCGTCCAGCGCAGTAACCCCGGATCCATGAGCTGCCGCAGAGAACTGTTGTGCGATTGCACGAGATCCGCGGGAGTCGATGAGAGCCGGGCAGGGCGCGCTAGCGAAGGACGGTCCCGAAGCTCTCGGCCTCCCCGAGGCATTGGCCGGGAAGTGGAGTTAGCTGGATGTCGAGGGTCCATGGTACGGCCATGGTGCTGTTGATCAATGCCGGTGTCTTGGCATGGGGCGCGTCGGTTGCGGGGAGCTGCTGTTCACCTGGAAAGGAAGGTGAGAATCGCTGTAAATGACGTGGTCCGGCATCCCGACTTGACTTTCTGGTTCGAGCGGGGCCGGCGAGCTGGGGCGCTGGCGCGCTGGGGGCGGCGGTGGAAAAGCGGTCCCCGTTCCGGAGAGCACATCGGGGTGCGTCAAGAGATAATATATTGCACCCGGGACCAACTTGACTTCCGCAGGCAGGCACCTTGATGCAGGTTTCGCCCCAAAAGAAGCGAATGGGTGGGCAGTCAATCTAAAATGCCATCCCGGACCCCAGGTGGCAGGGGACAACGGCAGGTCTGTCCCTGGCGGAGTGGTTAAGACCAGTGTCGACGTCGCATGGCCCCGCGGACTCCTGGGGTAGTGGGGCACAGCGGAGACTTTTGCTCGGTAACTGCCGGTGACACTGCGCATCGTGGTGGATGGCGGCGATTTTACTGACTTGGCTGCCGAGTTTCTTCGACCACACACTGTCTATCCTCGACGAAACAGCGATGCTGTGGCTCGCCGACGGGGCAAAGCCGGCTGCCGTCTCATAGCCCTGGAAACAGTGATCGCCCAGCAGCGTCTCTTCCCCTTTGGGACTAGCCAGGGATGGCCTGTGGTTGGGCGGGGGGAGTTTTACCCTGCGAGAAACCCTGGTGTTGAACAAGGGTGGGAAACCTTCTGGAAGCCGAACGGAACGCGTATCCTTGCCACGTGGAAGCCACGGCAGAACGGATGGATGTGGACGCAACTCTGCTTCTGTGGCCGTTCTCCTGCAGTCGTTTTGTTGACCAGCGCCGTTACCGGTTTTCGGCGTTTGGACGGCTGGCAGTGAGCTGCGCAGGCCTCTTGGTTCATGCGCGGGGCCGAAGTTGTGCTCTGCTGCGCCGCCAGGTCACCGGGTTCGCAATGTGTCTGTGAGATGTTCAGGCCATCTTGTGATGTGGTGCACAACAAACGGTGAGAGGTCAGTGAGACGCGGCAATCTCCAGGAGGCGGACGGGGTTTCGGGGAACCACTCCAGCCATGGGGCGTCGGCGAGGGAGCTCATTGGATAGGCTGCTGTCATGAACGGGGTTGGCGCATGGGGTGGGGAATGCTCCGCGCGAATCAGAGACATGAAAACCCCTCAACGGTGTGCGTGATCTTGCCTGCAGGTGGAGTTTCGGACCGCGAACCGTTGAGGGATCCCCACTGTGATGGCAAGGATGACTTTCGAACCCCAGCTCCGCCAAGTCGAGCCAACGTGGTGAAGATCTGGTGGCGCAGAGATGGCGTTGTCACGCCTGTCTTGTTCGATCCAAGAGCGAAACAACGCAGGCAGAAGGGTTGCTGAGAATGATCATCACTGGCCTGGTGACCAGCGACGGCAGCAGCATCCCCATGGCCAAGTTGCCAGCACACCGAGCGGTGAGAGGAATCTGGGGATCCCCAGCTTTGGGGGTGGGGGTGGACACCGGTCCAGGCTCGGGCCAGGCCAAATCTGTGCAGCCGTGAGCGGCACTTGTGTAGGGGTCCCGCGCCGTCTGTTCCGCCGGTACCAGCCATCCATGACAACCACTGCCCTGAGTGTCCCCTCGCCTGTGCATGCAACTGCAGCTTCCAGGGCACTCGGAGGTCCCCAATCAGGGCCCGCAGACAGCAACAGCTCAGGAACCAGGCAAGGCGCGGGAGGCAGGCGGAAACAGGCGAGTTTATACTTTGGAGAGCAGGCGACAGTTGTGGGGCATCGTGCTGGCAGCTCCATCACACAGTAGCGCGGACTCTAGGAAGGGGTCGGTCGATGGTTTCCTGCGACTCCTTTTGCCAAAGATGCCGCAGACTCGGCTCTTTCACTTGCGGCCTTGTGAAGAAACTAGATATCAATAGACGTTCGAACCAGACTCGGGTCGAGCTTACATCGGAGGATAGCCACCGTTGACAGATGACACCGCATTGTGCTTTGGCACGGGGCGGGAGGCGTCGAGGTGCGTTTGTGCAGATCTGGGCCCTTGCTTGATTGGTTCCGGGGATCAGATTGTTTCAAGTCGGCCATCGCGGCGTTCGTGGCGCTGAGCAGGGCGAACTGGTGCACAGTCTCAACCACCCTCCTCGCTGCTTTCTCGGCGAATATTTGACGACATAAGGCGCGTTCGATATTGACATGCCGCTCGAACCAAAGGTCGGCGCCGGGCGAGCCACGGCCAGCTCAAGGGCAAGGCAATTTGAGAATGGTGGTTTTTCTCCGAACGACTGACCCAAGGAACAACAACGGGGCTGGGCTGTTCTGGAAACTGAAGTTTTGAAGCAATTACCAAATCGTGTGGCACCGCCAGTCAATGAATTCGCTGGTTCTCAATGCAATGGAGATTGCGGAGGGCGAAACACCATGGGACGAACTTGCCACTGTTTGGTCTCTTGCGGATCAGCTGACAGTTTTGAGCCCACTGCAGTTTCCAAGTCGACGATTTGGAGCTGCGCTTCGCCAGCAAATTTGGGAGTCGTGGTTTCCTGTCTCTCGTTGTCATGGCGCGACTGACTGTGCCTGCTCCTTCCTCTTGTTGACTCCGCTGGCTGATGATGCAACGCCGTGACTTGAAAAATTGAATGAACAACCCCCACAAAAGAGGGCCCGGCTTGGCAGGAACCCACCCCGTCTGGCTCCATCGGGTCCCCCTGCTGCCATCTGCCATCTGCCGTCCACCGTCCCCCAGTCCGGTGCTGGGCATTGCTGGGCAATGAAATCAACGCCCCCGCGCCAAACATTACCAAGTGTGTAAAGTTCCGCCTGCAGCTGGGGAGAATCACAAACATCGGACGATGCTCTGTATTGACACATCCATGGATGGCACATCGCCTCCACCGCGCAACCTCGAGTAAGCCGCAACTGTTTGCCGTCCAGTTTCGCCCGAACAAACATGGAAGGCTCGCTTCCTGCCTCCGTCCCCAGAAGCATCGCGGCAGGGCAGCCTGCTGTGGACCACTGCAACGCAATAAGTTAACTGGCGTCTTATAACGGATCGGGATGGTCACGGCCATCTGCGGTACGGTTCCATCTGCCCAGAAACAGGCGACGGCAGGCCTAAGCGACAGGGGCCTCCGCTGCAGCGCGCGACATGCACGACTGTGCAGCGCCGTCGGCTCGACTCCGCAGCCACTGTCCCGAACAAGGAGACGATGGGCGCCCGAAGGATGGCCCAGCTGATCCGGTTTGGCCCCGATGCTCCAACCCCAGCTTCTGCACCCCAGCGGTGACTCCATGTTCATGAGGCGATGGGGGCCCCTCCCTCGGCGACACTCTTGCTGGAGAGGGCCACTGCCAAGCACGCTATGGACAGGGATGGACCTCGTCTCAACTGCCAGCATTAGGCTTCTCCGCTGCTTCTAGCGCCCATTGCTGGCGCAATTTGTCGCTCTTTTGGTGGGCGGAGGCTGCTCCTCTGCAACCAAGCAATCAAGCACAAGCGCACCATTCAAAGTGGACCGCCCACCAAGTAGCGTGCCCGCACCACTGAGCGCCTGCGCTCCCTCCTGGCTGCTGCTAGGCGTCTCCGAATGCGCTTTGATGCTGGGATACCGACGGGGCTCTGTCAATGCCACTGCTTGGTACGAGAGACGGCGGAGTTGGCCCTTTCTCCACCATGACCGCCATCTGGACCCCTGCCCGATGGCCAACCCTTGTCTGACGCTGCTGGAAAGCTTGCTGGCGGGAGGAAGAGAGGCCCATATATCCTCAAGCAGGCCCTGACGAGGCGGATTCCCCAGAAATCCGCTGTCAACTCTCCCACACAGCGCTACCCGCCCCGCGTCTCCTCACAAACACCGCTCCCCCCCGTAACGCCTCCCGTCCCGCCGACGTATATTGACCTCGCAATATAAACTTGAGACTCGATATTGTGCTGGACCAGAAAGCGTCGCCCCCTGTCGCCAATCGCACCGTCTCGCCCACAAGCTTTCTCACGGTCTCCTGCGGTGCATGCACGCCAAGCCGACGTCGAGACTCGCAGAAAGTACCCCGAGAGGCAGGAACAGCGAGAGAAATTGACCGATTTGCTCACTTGTTCGAATCGGGCATCCCTTGGCCCTTTTGACACCTCCTGCCCGCTCCGGCCCCCTCTCGAGCACTATCCGGCACATCGCTCTGAGGCTGAGACTGGGGAAGCGGCATCTCGTCCACCACGGCCAGCTGGGAACCGCCGTGACGTTCAGGGAAACGTTCCTGAGAATCTAGGGTTCTAGGGGCTCGGAAAGGCGCGAGGAGAAACGGCCGGCCCAGCCCTGCCTCGCAAGCGCAGACAGCCAAGCCGTCCTTGTTGTCGACCCGTCTCTCCGTACGTTGAAGATCCCATCTTCCTTGCCCTCCACGTTCTTGTTCTCGACAAGGCTCGTTTCCCTCCCGTACCCCCTTGCCGGTTGGTCCGCCCTCCATCCACGCACCCCCTACCCTACCC
>Ga0247823_10004949_pt1 | contig 10613 bp, 8 predicted proteins | sample 13C_PalmiticAcid_2_FD_192426 | JGI IMG/M metagenome (GOLD analysis project Ga0247823, IMG submission 192426) | Soil microbial communities from agricultural site in Penn Yan, New York, United States - 13C_PalmiticAcid_Day30 | ecosystem: Environmental > Terrestrial > Soil > Agricultural land...
AAGCGCGTCGGCGCCAACGGCGAGGGCGTATTCGGAAAAGCCCGCACGTACCCAGGCGATGGCCATGGCGAGCGCCGCCGTGCCCGATTTCCCGCTGAACCGCACGTCGGTCGCGAAAACGGCCGGTGCGATCCCGAGCATGTCGGCAAGCACCGCCGCGGCCGAGCGGGAGAGGTCGGGCGACGACTGGGTGCCAAAGAAGATCGCGCCGATGTTCGACGGAAGCGGCGCGAGCCTGCGCGCCGCTTCGGCCGCCAGCGTGATCACATCGGCGTCGGGGTCGAGAACCGCGCGCTCGCGCACGCCGCTCCGCTTTGCGGATCCCGACTGCCAGACCGCTTCGACGTCCGCCGTTGCCAGACGACCCGACGGCGCGGCGAATGCCAGATCGACGATGCCGACGGCCGCCGTCATGATGCCACCCGGAATTTGAAGCCATAAAGCGCAAGGCCCGATTGTTCGGGACGCCATTTGCGGATGACCATCTCGACCGGCTGCTCGGGCGCGAGACCGTCATATTCGGCGTCCACCACCTCGGCCATCAGGACCGGCCCTTCTTCGAGACGGATCATTGCGAAGGGGCGCGGGGCGCGGTCGCCGTGACCAACCAGCGGCGAATGATCTTCGGCCAGACAAATCACCGTGCCGCGACCCGAGAAAACGGTCTCTTCCTGGACCGCATCGACGCAGCGAGGACAGCGTCGCCGCGGCGGGAACGAACAGGACTGGCAGGTCCGGCAATGGCTGCCGACAAGGCCATAGCGATTGCGGCGGGTACGCCACGCGCGGGCGGGTCCGGCGACGACGGGCCGGGCCGTAACATTCTGGCTCATTTTCAGTTTCCTTTCAGGACCGCGACCGCGCTGACGGCATTATTCCCGCCCATCGACTGGGCCACGCCGACCCGCGCGTCGGCGACCTGGCGCTCGCCTGCCTCGCCGCGAAGCTGCGTCACCGTTTCGCAGATGATGCTGATGCCGGTGGCGCCGGTGGGATGGCCCAGACCTATGCGGCCACCGTCGGTATTCGTCGGACAGGTGCCCCCGAGCGCTGTCTCGCCGCTTGCGACGGCGCGGGCCGCCTCGCCGCGAGGGAAGATGCCGAGCCCTTCCAGGTGGAGCGAGCCCATGACGCTGAAACAGTCATGCACCTGCGCCACGTCGACATCGCGCGCGGTGATGCCGGCCTCCCGATAGGCGCGTTCGGCGGCGATGCGTGTCGGCACGGCCTCGGCGATATCGTCCTCACCGGGCCAGGCACCGAACTTGGCGCCCATTGCGTTCGGCCCCGTGGCGGCCGTGATGCTTGCGACCTGGATGGCGCGCCGACGCGAGGCATCGCCGCCCGCCCGGGCGAGAATGACCGCCGCGGCGCCGTCGCAGCCGCGTGCGCATTCGGCGCGGGTGATCGGCCGCGACGCCCAGCCCGACTGCATGATCTCGTCGATGCCGAGCGCGCCGCGGCGATAGTCGATCGCATTCGGGTTGCGGGAGGCATACCAGCGGTCCTGCATCGCAAAGGCGGCGACATGTTCGGGCGCCACGCCGTATTTCTGCATATAGCGCGCGTGCATGAGCGCCATTGTATCGACATAGTCGAAGCCCGCGGGCGCTTCATAATCCTGGTCAGGGTACGACAGCAGAGCGTCTGACACCGAATAAACATCCGACATTTTCTCGACGCCGACGACGATGACGCACTCGCTCTGGCCCGAACGGATCATGTTGACCCCCTGCATGAACGCCATGGTCCCGCCCGCGCACGCGCCAACAACTTGAGCGAAAGGGCCGCTGGGCAGGTCGAGTTCTTCGGCGACGAGCGGGCCGAGATTCTGCTGTTCGAACGCCTCCGGGCAGGTGACCGACACCAGCCCGCCGTCAATGGTCGATCGCTCGATGCCGGCGTCGGCAAGGGCACCGCTTCCGGCTTCGAACACGAGATCGCGCCATCCCCTGTCGGCCCGGTAGCCATGCCTGGCCATGCCCACGCCGATGATTTCCGCTTTTATGGTCATTGTCAGGACGCCCTAAATTTTGAGATTGATATCCATGCCGACGGTGCGCCCCTCGTTGATCGGCACGAAGAAGCCACCACCGACCGAGGGGGGAAGCGGGGTGTTGCCGCCCTGCGTCACACGGTTGAGGAGGTTCTTGCCGAAAACCCCGACTGAGAACCGGTCATCGAGAAACGAAAGCCGCGCGCTCGCGGACAGATCATTGACCTGATTGAGATAGGCGGAGTTGTTGTCGGTGAAGGCGACGCGGCTGCGATATCCGTAGTCGGCACGGAGCGTCAGTTCGGCGCCGTCCCCGACGGGCTGAACGATTGTCGCGTTCGCGCCGAAGCTCCATTTCGGAAGCCGTGTCAGGTCGAGCTCGTAACCCAACCCCGGAGCGGCCCCGTTCAGGTCGACCGCCAGTTTCGTATATTTGCCGCTCAGATGGCCGAAGCTGCCGCCCAGCGTCAGACCGCGGAACGGGGCGAGCGTCAGTTCGCCTTCGACGCCGCGCACCCGCGCCGTTCCCACATTGGACGTGACCTGCACCACGCCCGATACGGGATCGGGAATATTGATGTCGCGCTGCAGGTCGCGCAGCGTGCTCTGGAATATCGCCGCGTTGAAACGGACGCGCCGGTCGAGGAGGGTCGATTTCCAGCCGAGTTCGAATGCGTCCTGCGTTTCCATGTCATAAGGGCCGGGCGGAATCGTGGCCGCCGTGCTCTTGACGTTGAATCCGCCGCTGCGAATGCCGCGGCTCCAGCTTCCGTAAAGCAGCAGATCGCGGCCCGGTTCATACTGAAAGCCCAGCTTTGGCGTCAGGCTGCCCCAGCTTTTCACGCCGGTCGCCCCGAGGAACTCGCCCGGAAAATCGAAATCGCACCTGCGCGCATCGAGATCGCACAGCCCCGGTGCCCGGAAGGTCGCGACGTCGGCCTTCTTTCGTTCCCACGAGTAGCGCAGGCCGCCGACAAGGCTGAAGCCCGCCCCGATGTCATAGCTGAGCTGTGAAAAGGCGCCCCAGCTATCCTGATCGATCCGGCCGCCGAAGGCGCGATCGACGGCGCCGCCGGACAGCACGCGCCGCTCGATATAGAAATAGTTCTGGCTGAAATAATAGAGCCCGAGGGTTGCCTTGAGCGGCCCGAACGTCCCTGCATAGCGGAGTTCTTCGCTGAACTGATGCTGCCGCAAGTTAACGAAGGAATGAAAACCCAGGGCGGGCAAGCCATCGACATCGACCGACCCGTCCTGGTTCAGCCGCCGATAACCGGCGACGTTCGTAATGACCCCGTCCCCGACCGCCACGTTGATGTTGGTCTCCGACGTCAGCGCGTCCCAGTCGATGTCGAAATAGCCCGGGTTATCGATATCGATCTGGAATCCCGACTGGAAGGCAGGATTCTGCGCCACCGTCCCGTCACCCCGGCTGCGCCCATGCTCATAGATCAGGGTCGTCTCGACATCGGGCAAGATATCCCACACGATGGTCGGACGCACGAACACCGTCTCGCGCTTCCCGAACGGCCGGTCGTTGAAGTCATTGTGAAACCAGCCCTGATCATTGCTGTAATAGAGCGCGACTTTGGCACGGAGATTGTCCGCAACGGGCCCCTCGACGCTCAGGCCGGCGGTATATTGCGGCCCCGTTTCGACAGCGAGCCGACCACGCACCTGAAATTTATCGCCCGGACGCCGGGTGCGCAGCGTGACGGCACCGCCGGTTGTATTGCGGCCGAACAAAAGCCCTTGGGGGCCTCGCAGCACCTCGACGCTCTCGAGATCGAAAACGTCGATCACCGCGCCCGCCGACATGCCAAGATAAACGCCATCGACGAAAAGCCCGACCGAGGGTTCGACGGACGGTATCGAGCTCACGATCCCGAAACCGCGAATGGTAAAATTCGCCGTACCCGGGATCGTACCAACATCCTCCAGCGCCACATTGGGTGCCGCGGTGCTGAGCGAGCGCAAGTCGCGAACCTGAAGCGCATCCAGCGCCGCGCTGTCGAAAGCCGTGATCGCGACCGGGACCCGCTGAGCCGATTCGGCGACGCCGCGCTTTTGCGCTGTCACAAGAATCTCGCTCAGCCCGACGTCTGCGCTGTCCGCAATCTCTCCTTCTTGCGCCATCGAAAACGCCGGAAAGCTGAAGACGGCGCAGGCAAGAAGGCCCCATTTCACATCCGTCCGCATTATCTCTCCCTTTCACGTCTTTTATATGAACGATCGTTCGTCTATATAAAATGCAAAAGACTGTCAACGGCCGGGGCGAGAAAGTCGCACGCGGATCAGGGACGATGCTAGGAGCAGGATATGAAACGCTTTATCGTTGAGAAGGACGTCTCGATTCCGATGCGGGACGGCATCAGGCTGAAGGCCGATCTCTGGCGGCCCGACGTCGAACAACCGGTCGCGACCATTTTGTATCGCACGCCTTATGACAGGGCGGCGCTCAATCCCGACTTCTTGCGACCGCAGGACGCGGTCAATGCGGGATTCGCTGCCGTCGTCCAGGATACTCGCGGCCGCTTTGGTTCGGAAGGCGCGTGGAAGCCGTTGATGTGGGACCAGGAAGGCGACGACGGATATGACAGCGTCGAATGGATCGCGCGGCAGGACTGGAGCTCGGGCCCGGTGGGTATGGCGGGTCCGTCCTACCTTGGCATCGCGCAACTCATGGCAGCGGCGCGCAAGCCACCGCATCTGAAGGCCATTGCCCCTGCCCTCACCACCAGCCGGGATTTCGAACTGATCGAGATGGGCGGTGGGATGCGCCTCGATCATCTGCTCTCATGGGTCGCATTCATGGCGGTCGACTGGATGCGGCGACAGCAGGAAAGCGGAGCTCCCTTGCCGCCCGATGCCGTCAAGCTGATCGTGCAGGCGGCGCTCGATCCGCGCATCATGATGGATCACCGCCCGCTCAGGGATTGCCCGATATTCGGACTGCCTGGATTCCCCATCGGGTTCGAAGAACTGGTCGACCCCGATGGCGGTGCGCCGATCGCGGCGGAGATCGCCGACATCCCCACACTGCATGTCGGCGGCTGGTACGATATATTCGCGCAGGCCAGCATCGGCATGTTCCAGCGCCAGCGTGATGCCGGCCGAACCGACGCGCATCTGATCATGGGCTGCTGGACCCATAGCGGATCACTCGGGCAACAGCATGGCGAAGTGAATTTCGGCGTAATGGCGTCCGCGGGCGGCTCTCGCCTTGCCGACCGCCATATCGCCTTCTTCCGCCGCTACCTCGAGGGCGCCGAAACTGCGCTGCCTGCCGTCCAGTATTTCCTTGCGAATGCCAATGAATGGCGGAGCGCCGAAGCCTGGCCGACGCCCGACACCGCGATTCTGGATCTGGAACTGTCGGGCACCGGGAAACAGGAATATGATTATGACCCGTCCGACCCGACGCCGACCGTCGGCGGACGCACGCTCTATCTGGGCGGGCTGGCCATGGGGCCGATCGACCAGCGCAAGCTCGACGCGCGTCACGACTTCGTCCGCTATGTCGCCGAGGCTTGTGACGAGCCCGTCGATCTGATCGGGCCCGTCACGGCCAATCTGACGGTCTCGACCTCGGCCGTCGATACCGATTTCATCTGCAAGCTGGTCGACGTTTCGCCCGACGGCACGATCCTTCCGATCTGCGAGGGCACACTTCGCCTGCGCTACCGGAACGGGTTCGATCGCGAGCTGCCTGCCGAGCCGGGGGTCCCCGTGCCGATCGGCATCCCCATGGGCCACATCGCCTGGCGCTTGCTGCCCGGACACCGAATCGGCATCCAGATCCAAAGCGCCAATTATCCGCATCTTGATCCGAATATGAACGAGATGTCTCGACCCGGGGAGAGTGCCGGTGGAACGATTGCCCGAAACGGCATCAGCGACCATCCCGGTGCGTCGACGATCCGGCTTACGCTTGCTGGCCCGGGGCGGCCGCCGATCATACTCCGCCCCGGCGGGACCGCGTCCTAGGGTTCGGCGCCGACGAGGCGTAACGCAAAAGCGGCATAAGCCTGTTCGACGTCTGCGCTCGCCAGCTTTTCCTCGGGCCGATACCATTCGGCGACCCGCAGGCACATATCGCCGATCGCGACCGCGGCGAGCTTTGGCGAGGACATGCCGCCCGCATCGACCAGGCCGAACCGGCCGGCCGACGCTCCCCGTTCGATGACGTCTTCGAAAAGTCCCCGCAATCGCACGCGCTCGGCGCGTACTGCTGACAAACGTGGCTCCGGAAGCGCGTCATATTCCGCATTCGCCACCAGCGCGAAAACCTGATGGTGCGTGTGGAAGCGCACATAGGCCGAAACGATCGCGGCAAGCTCACGAGCGGGGTCGGCCGCCGCTTCACGCAAGGCATCCTGCATCATCACGCCAACCGTCGCGTGCCCTTCGGCGACGATTTCGTAGAGCAGTTCCTCTTTCGTCGCGAAATGATTGTAGAACGCCGCCGGCGTCAGATTGCAGGCATCGACAATCGCGCGGATCGACGTCACCTCATAACCGTGCGCGAAAAAAAGCTGCGAAGCGACGTCCTTGATCAGCGCGCGCGAATTGTTGCGCCGGCGATCGACAACCGGTTCTCCCGGCCCATTGCCTGCAGCCGCTTTGCGCGCTCTGGTCGGGCGCGATGTTCGTGGGGACGTCTTCATAACGCGACGTTGGCCTTTAAAAACGCTATTCGCAAGTGCTCACTTGACATATATATGAACGCTTGTTTATGCATTATCCCACAAGATAAAATATCTTATGGGAGGGTAGATTGACCATTTCACGTGCACCATTGTGTCTCGCGGCGGCATTGCTGGCGAGCGTGTCGGGGAACGCCATCGCGCAAATCGAACAGAGTGCGCTTCCGGTTGCCGACGCGGGGGCAGACGATCAGGAAATCATCGTCACAGCGCGGCGGACCAGCGAGCGGCTTCAGGATGTGCCGGTGGCGGTAACCGCGGTGAGCGGCGACGCACTCGAACGCCGGCAAAGCGCAAATATCGCCGATGTTGAAGCCCTGATCCCCAACGCCACGTTCTTCGCCTTCGGGGGCTCGAACAACAATGCGTCGGTCTACATCCGCGGGGTCGGCCAGGCGGACCAGCTCTTCATGTTCGACCCCGGTGTCGGCATCTACCTTGACGACGCATATATCGGCCGCGCGCAAGGCGCGCTCTTCGAGACGCTGGACATCGCCCGGGTCGAGGTCCTTCGCGGGCCGCAAGGCACACTCTATGGCAAGAACACCAGCGGCGGCGCGCTGAAAGTCTATACACGCGATCCCGACCTGGTCGAAGCGGGTGCGCAGCTAACCGCGACAGGCGGGTCCTATGACTATTTTTCGGGGAAGGCGTCGTTCGACCTGCCGATCGTCGAGGACCGCGCCGGTATTCGCGCAAGCGTGCTGCGCGTATCGCGCGATGGCGTCGTCAAGAATCTGAATAGCGGGGCCGATCTGCAGGACCGCGACTATCTCGGCGGCCAGGTCACGGCGCTGGCGCGGATCGACGAACGCCTGACGGCCCGCCTCACAGTCGATATCATGCGCGATCGCTCGACCCCGGCGGCCCCGACACCGATCGTTGCCGTCAGCTTTCCGCCGAACGTCCCGCCTTTCTCCCCGCAATCCCCTCTTCCTCCGCGCCAGAGCAAGGCGGACACGCCCGTGCGGAACGATCAGGACAGCTATGGCTTTAACGGCCAGCTTGCGTGGCGGGGTGACCAGGTCGAGATCAAGTCGATCACTTCCTATCGCCGGCTGAAGTTCCGCCAGGCTTTCGACTATGATTCCTTCCCCTACCTTCTGCTCTCAAGCAACCAGCGGCAGCGCACGACGCAGTTCTCGCAGGAACTCCAGGCCAATTTCGAGCCGACGGACAATCTCTCCTTCGTCGGAGGCCTCTATTATTTCGAGGAGAAGACGGACTCGGTCATCGGCGTCCCCAACACCTTGCCCCTGCAGGTGGCGCCGGGCGTCTTCGTGCCGCTGGAAAACAGCTTCACGCAGCTCACCGATCTCAAGAACAAAAGCTATGCCGCATATCTGAACGCCGTATGGGACGTGACCGATCGCCTGTCGATCAGTGGCGGGCTGCGTTATACCGACGATCGCAAGAAATATCTGTCGAGCCTGACCAACGACGTGTTTCCGACCGGCAATTTCAGCTACGATCTGTCGGACAGCTGGTCACGGTGGCTGCCGCGCATCGGCATCGATTTTAAGATAACCCCCGACCAGCTTGTCTATGAAAGCTATGGAACGGGCTTCAAGAGCGGCGGTTTCAACCCGCGTGCCGCATCGGCGGACGTCGCGCTGTCCTACAAGCCCGAAACGAGCGAAACATACGAGATCGGGTACAAGTCGACCCTCTTTGATCGCAAGCTGACCTTTAATGCCGCCGCCTTCTACAACCGCTTCAAGGACTATCAGACCAATCTGATCGCCTTTGTGGGGACGCCGCCGGGCCCGACGAGCTATTTCACCAACGCGGGCCGGTATGAATCCTGGGGGGCCGAAGCCGAACTGACGTTGCGGGCGACGCAGCGGCTGACGCTGAAGGCACAGGCATCGCTGTTCGACGACAAGTTCGCGACCTTCGTCAATTCGATCATCGGCGACTTCGCCGACAAGACTCTCCCGAACGCCCCCAAGTTCACCACCAGCCTCGCCGCGACCTATGTCATGCCATTGGGCGCCACGACCGCGCTCGAACTCGATGGCGATGTCGCCTACCGGTCGAGCAGTTTCATCAATATCTTGAACAGCCCTCTGCTCCACCGCGATGCTTATACGATCGCAAACGCGCGCATGGCTCTGTCCTTCCGTAACGGCGACCTGCAGCTGTTTGCCGGGGTCCGCAATCTGACCGACAAGGATTATGTGGTCGACGGCGTCAACTATATCGGGGCGACCTACGGATTTCTGAGCTATTATTACAATGAGCCGCGCACCTATTATGGTGGTCTGCGCGTGCGTTTCTGAGGATGAAATTGGACGAAACCCATGAAACATTCGATGCCGGTGACTGCCTGATCCATTACTGGATCGGTGGTCCGCCGGGCGCACCGCTCGTCGTCCTGACGCCGGGCGCCTACACCGATCGTCGCATGTTCGATCTCCAGATCGGTCCGTTGCAGGCATCATATCGGACATTGCGGTGGGATCCGCGCGGCCATGGCCTTTCGCGCCCCGCGACGCGGCCCTTTTCTACCCAACTCGCCGCTGAGGATCTGATCGCCATTCTGGACGCAATCGGGGAGAAAGAGGTGGCCCTGATCGGGCAGTCCATCGGCGGCAATATTTCGCAGGAAATGCTGTTCCGATACCCGGAGCGTTGCACAGCCGCGATTCTCGTGGGCTGTACCTGCAGCACGATCGCGCCGAAATGGTGGGAACGCTGGCTCCTCGCGAGCTTTCCGTTCTTTGTCGGCCTTTATCCTGCCGAGACCTTCAAGCGCAAAGCCATGGACGATGCCGCATCCGTGCAGGCATCGCGCGAAAAGCTGCGCGAGATGATCGCCCCGCTGCGCCGGAGCGATATCCTCGATATCAGCAGAGGGATTGCAGGGGCGGTTCATGGCGAGGCGGACTATTCCATCGAGCATCCCATCCTCATCATGAACGGCGCGCACGACAGGCTTGGAAACATCTCCCGGATCGTTACCCGGTGGCGCGAGCGCGACCGGAACAGCGAGTATATCGAAGTTGCCGATGCCGGCCATGTCGCAAACCTCGACAATCCCGAGGCGGTCAATGCCGCCATGCTGACATTTCTCGAAAAACACAGCGGTGCGCGGGCGGAGAAGGCCTGACAGAGCCTCTTTTATCGCCGGCGCCAAATGTCCGGGTCAATCGCGCCGCTGGGGCCAGTGCACTGCTCGACATCGGCGAGTTGAGGGTGGGTGTAACTGCCATGCGAGCGTCGGGCACCGTCAACTGGAGATGAAGCGCCGCCCCTGAGATCTTCGATGCGCTGCGGGTCCCACCCCTCTTCTTCGGACAGGCGGCGTTCCTCTGCCGGCAGCAGGGAGGTGTGCCCGCCATTGTTGCTCAGGTGTTGATAATAATCTGCGAAAGCGAGGTTTTTAGCGCTGTTGAGTTCGACATGGTGTGGTGTCGAGCGTTGATCCCGACAGATCTCCGACAGCAGCTTCTCATAGGCTGCTCTGGCGATTGCCCGCAACTCGGCCTCTGTCGGCGCCCGCTCGGCCGCATACTGGTTCAACATTTCATTAACGCCCCTCGACGCGGCCATGAGAGCCGCCCCTCTGCTGCTCGCTTCAATCCGGTAGGGGTGCCATAACCGACCTTCCGGCCAGCGCATTGGCGCACTCTGATGCACAATCAGAAGCGCCTCGACGGCTGACCAATCAAAACTGGCCATCAATATCAGATACTTGATCCAGATTTTGGCTGGGAATCAGCACCGGCTGGCTGGCTGGGGCGGCAGGATTCGAACCTGCGAATGGCGGCATCAAAAGCCGCTGCCTTACCACTTGGCGACGCCCCAACAGGCCGGTGCGAGCGCGTCTATAGCGTCTTGCTGTGCGTTGGCAAGGCGACGTCTCAGAGGCGCGTCACCCAGCCGTGCGGATCGGCGGCGCGGCCGCG
>Ga0247823_10004951_pt1 | contig 10611 bp, 21 predicted proteins | sample 13C_PalmiticAcid_2_FD_192426 | JGI IMG/M metagenome (GOLD analysis project Ga0247823, IMG submission 192426) | Soil microbial communities from agricultural site in Penn Yan, New York, United States - 13C_PalmiticAcid_Day30 | ecosystem: Environmental > Terrestrial > Soil > Agricultural land...
GCAGAGAAGGCCGCGAAGGAAAAGTCCGAGGTTGACCGCGCCGCTGCGATTGTGGCGCGGATCGATGCGGTTAGGAACCTGCCGGTGTCGATGCTGGGGGCAACCTCTGAGGCTATCGCGGGCAAGGTTCACGACGCCAAGGGCGTGGACTTCTCGGACATCGAAGGTCCGGCGAGGATCGTTGCCGACAAGGCGCTTGTGGATGCGCTGGAACGCCTGCAGCAGATGCGCGATGCGGCCGTGGCTTCGGAGCTTGAGGCAGCCCGTCTCGCTGAGCAAAGGGCCGAGCTTGAACGCTTGGCAGCGGAGCAAGCGGAACGCGACCGTCTCGCCGCTGAAGCTCGCGCGGAAGCCGACAGGATCGCGGCAGAGGAACGGGCACGACTCGCAGCGGAGGCGAAGGCTATCGCCGATGCCGAGGAAGCCGAGCGCCGCGCTCGCCAGGAACGCGAAGACGCCGAGAGGGCCGCAGCCCAGGCCGAAGCGGATCGAATCGCCGTAGCCGCGCGTGCGGCGCAGGAAGCGGCATTCAAGGCCGAGCAAGCACGCCAGCAAGCGGAAATGGCCGAGAAACAGCGTCAATTGCGCGAACAACAGGAAGCCTTAGCGCAGCAGGCCCGCGAGCAAGAGGAACGAGCATGCGCCGAACGAGAGGCCAAGGAAGCGACCGAGCGTGCGAACCGGGAAGCGCGAGAGGCGGCAGAACGCGAAGCTGTCGCAGCCTGTGAGAAGGCTGAAGCCGAAGATGCAGCAGCGGACCGGGAGCGCGCCATTCGCGAAGCAACGCTTGTCGAAGCCGCGTCGGAAGCCGAAACCCTCCTGATCGAACTCGGCTACGCCGACCACATCGTCACTCTCAAGCTCGGCGCTACGCTGCGTCGCGAAACGGAATAGGATGTCATGAACGACACGATTGAAGGCACCATCGAACCGAGTCCGCAGTCCACCGCGATGGCGATACCGAACTCGCCGACGCCCGGTGACGTTCTTCGGCTGGCGATCGAGCAACGCGCCGATCCGAACTACATCCGCGAACTGATGGTTCTGCAGCGCGAGTGGGACGCTGACAACGCGCGGAAGTCGTACGTTGCCGCCATGTCGAGGTTCAAGGCCGAACCGCTCAAGATCGAGAAGGACAAGCGCGTTTCCTTCACGACGGCGAAGGGAAAGACGGAATATTCGCACGCGACGATCGGGAACGTTGTCAGCGTCATCAACGCGGCGCTGGGCCGGCACGGTTTCTCGCATCGATGGGACACCGTGCAGCTAGACGGCGGGCGTATAACCGTCAAATGCACCATCACACATTCTGATGGGCATAGTGAAAGCACGGAACTTACCGCTAGTCCGGACGACTCCGGCACGAAAAACAACATCCAAGCCGTCGCGTCTACAATTTCATATTTGCAGCGGTATACTTTGTTAGCTGCAACTGGGATGGCGACGACGGACCAGGAAGACGACGACGGCGCGCATGCGGGCAAGGTTCGGCAGAGCAATGACCGGGGCCGTGCCGAAGAACCGCAGCGCAGCGAGGAAGAAAATCAGGCCGCATCGCGCATGGTCACGGACCTCTACAGTCTCGCCGATCAGGGGTGGGAGGCGCTTTCCGTGGCATGGAAAGCGCTGACTGCTCAGCAGCGCGCAGACGTCGGCGGCGAGTTCCGCAAGATCAAGGCGCGCGCTGAGGCGGCGGACAAGGCGAAGGGGCAGCAGTCATGAGCATCAATCGCTGCAGAAAGTCGCCGGGCCGTGACGCGAAGCATCGCACCCACAAGGCAGAGCGGCAGCAGGGCAGGCAGGCTGCATCGGAGCGTACCGAATGAACACCTACAATTTCACCGAACAGCAGGTTAGAACTCTGACGGAGGCAGCATTTGATGCTGGTGTCAACTCGATATCGTGCCAGTTGGGGACGTGCGACGTCTCATACATCGATGACGCGGCCGTCGCTTTCGACCGTGAAAGTGCCGTTCTTGTGGCGCTGGCCGCGATCATCGCCGAGCCGAAGGTGCCTTGCAGTAGTCGGATCAATCCCGAAGCGCGTGAATTCCAAGCCCTAATTCCTGCCGCAGACGCCCCGAAGCACTCCGACTTCGATCTTGCCGTGCAGATGAACGCCGACTTCCACCGCATCGAGAACCAGCGCGGGACGATCGAACAGTTTCAGCGAGATGGTGCGCCGCAAGATACTGGATTGAAGGGCGCCGGCCGAATCCACGTAGCGAACTGGATCGGTGGTCCGAGCCGAACGCTGGTGCAGTTCGCCAACATGGACGAGGAAGCGACGATCGCCAAGCTATGCGCCGAGTCTGGCGACGACCAGGACGACTACACCGTCACCGCGCTCTATGCCGAAGTGTACTCCGATCCGAACGCCGACAAAGGAACAAAGCCGTGGCAACCGAAGAAATGATCGAGGCTGCAGCGATGGCGATCGAGGGTATTTCATGGAGCCGTCTCGGCTACAACGCAAAGGCCAACCTCAGATTGTCTGCCACGCGCGCATTGGATGCCGCCGAACCGTTGCGCCCAAAGCCGAAAGCGGTTGCGTGGCAGCGCAAGCGCAGAGCTGACAGCGACGAGTGCTGGCAGGAATGCACACAGCACGCATTCCTTGATATCTCGACATCGGTCGACCAGTACTGGCAGGTTCGCGAGCTATTTGCAGGGCCACCATCATGAAGTCAGCCAAGCAAAGATGGCTCGATGGGTTCTCCCTGTATCGCAGAATTCGACTGCTCGGGCACTACACGCCTGATAGCCTCGATAAGTTCAAGTGCATAGTGACCGCTGGCTACGGTTGGACTTGGGCGGGTATGAAACCGCTTGTCGAACATGCTAGGACTGCGAGGCAAGTGGAGTTCACTGGCGAACGATTCGCAGAGGTTGTGCGCCTCCACATGAAGTCTCAGTACATCGCGCTCAACCGAGACGAATACCACGGCAGGGAGGATTGAACCGTGATCAGCAACGAAATGGTTGAGACTGCCTGCATCGCATCCATAGGCGACCAGCACCTTTGGGCCACGATGCCGACACACGCCAAAGACATTGAGCGGGCCAAGATGCGCTGCGCACTTCGCGCAGTTGCGCCCTTGTTCAACGCGATGGTTGAGGTTGGTCGTGTAACTGCAACCGGCGGCTTCCTTGAAGTGAGTCTTTTGTTGGGAACGAAGTTATACGCGCAGGTGCCGAAGTGAGCGAAGAACAAGACCGCAAGGAGTTCCAAGAATGGTACGAAAGTACCGTGTCGTGGAGCCACGATGGAGCCGAGCCTGCGTGGATGGCGTGGCAGGAGGCTCGCGCACGATTTGCCCGCGCCTCTTGCGTTGCGCCGGAAGAATTCACTCTGGTCCCTGTTGAGCCAACAGAGGAACAGTGGGGCGGTCTGGCGCGCGACATCATGCAATCATTCCTGATGGCAGATGGCCGTACGCCTCGCGCGTTGCTGGCGTTCCTCGAAAGCATCGGCCGCGAAATCCCGCAATGGCTCCGCGACGAGCCTGAAATGCGATCACTCGACCATACGCTTACCAAGGGAACACGCTGCGTCATGATCTACCGCGCGATGGTTGAGGCCGCGCCGAGGGTCAACGAATGATCATCGTCGAATGCGACCAGGGCAGCCCGGAGTGGCACGCAGCAAGGGCGGGGGTGATCACCGCGAGCATGTTTTGCGTCGCCCGTGAACGTGTCGGCGGATTGGACGATCGGCAGCAGAAGTACGTTGCCGCGAAGCTCAACGGGGACAGCGACGCTGTGGCGCGCGAGGTTGCTGGCTACAAGGCGGCGCCATCGTCGGACACGATCAAGCGCGCGCTCAGAGGTGAGAAGGTCGGCGACTTCAGCAATGCGGCCAAGGATTATGCATTCCGCCTCGCGATCGAGCGTATCAGTGGGCAGCCGTTGGACGAGGGTTTCGAGACGTGGCAGATGCGCAGAGGCCATGAGCTTGAGCCTGAAGCGCGTGCCGCTCATGAGATTGCTGCCGGCGTCGTTGTGCGTCGCTGCGGTTTCGTACTCACGGAAGATCATGCCTTTGGTTGTTCCGCTGATGGCCTCATCGACCCCGACGAAGGCAGCGAGTACAAGTGCCTCGTTGCGCCTGACCGCTTGCGTAGCGTCCTCATTGATGGCGACCTCACCGAGTTCGCCGACCAGGTGCAGGGCTGCATGTGGATCATGCGCCGCCGCGCTTGGCACTTCGCCTTGTTCTGCCCCGCACTCGAAAGGATCGGCAAGGAACTATGGTGGCGCCGATGGGAGCGCGACGAAGCTTACATCGAGGCCATGGAATACGAACTCGTCGAGTTCAAGAAACTTGTCGACGAGACCGAACACAGACTACGCGATAGCTAGGAGTTAGAAATGGGTAAAGGTGTAAACCGTGTGATTTTGGTTGGCAGGTTGGGGGCCGATCCTGAGACTAACTATACCCCAAGCGGGGCCGCAATCACGAGCATTCGTGTCGCTACTTCCGAGGAATGGAAGGACAAGCAGACGGGAGAGCAACAGAAGCGCACCGAATGGACGCGAGTCAAGTTCTTCGGCCGACTCGCCGAGATTGCCGGCGAATATCTCAAGAAAGGCGGCGAGGTCTACATCGAAGGCAAGCTGCGCACCGAGGAATGGGAAAAGGACGGGGTCAAGCGCTATTCCACCGATGTCATCGCCGACGAAATGCAGATGCTTGGTGGCCGCAGGGATGGCGACAGTCGCAGCGATTCGGACGACCGTGACCAGCGAGGACGCAGCGAAGGTGAGCGCGATCGCCAGGAAGGAAACTACGGCAGACGTCGCGGATAAATCGCTTGACTCCTAGAATAGGTGCGCCTACTATAAATCTCGAACACTGAGATAGGACAAGGCTGTGGAAAGCCGTAGCTGGTATCAGATGCAACGCGAGCTTGAGCGCATCAGGACGCCGCAAGCCGAATCGCCGGAATCGAACTCAGCCAAGCGCCGTAAGGCTGCCATGGATCGGCTCAAGGCGAAGCAGCAGAAGGCCAAGGAACCGCAATGAGCCGGATATGGTGTGAAACGGTTGGCGACTCGATCGCCTCGTTCGAGCTTCCGCAGGCGCCGGCTATCGGCGAGCATTTGCGATATGACGGAAAGTTCGTCGTCGTCAAACATGTGACTTGGTGCTTGGACGACGTGCGCCGCAACTTCGATGCGCAAGTGCTACTGACGGTGAAGAACTCGCCATGACCATCACCAACGAAATGATCGAAGCCGCCACGTTCGAACTGTGTCGGGCCATGATCGGCGACAGGGCGTGGGAGAAAGCTAGCGAACAAGAAAAAGACGAGCTTCGGGCGCTCACCAGACGCTTCCTCGAAGCCGCCGAAGCCTTGCGGCCGAAGATGGTGGAGGTGGGCGAGAAAACCGAAGAAGGAACCGGCATGCGCCACTGGAATGTCGAGTGGGCGACCTTGGCCGGGATGCCAATAGGCACCAGACTGTATGCGGAGCAACCGAAATGAACGAGCAGAACCGGAAGGAGTTTGAGGCGGCCATTAAGGCAGCGGCACCGGACTGCGAATGGGATTTCGCGCAGGACGAACATGGCTATCACTGCACCATCACCGGCTATGCGTTTGAGGGCTGGAACGCCGCCCGCGCACCAGCCGAACGTGTAAGCGTTCCTTACACGTTGCCGGAGGTGACCGACGCGATGGTGATGCGCTTCTTGGGCTGGAAGCTGCCGGCGGACTTTCAGCCAGATTGTGGCGTCTCGTTCACGCCGATCGATCACCCGCTTCTGTGGCCGACTGGAACCAATCTGCTGCATGCCGGGCAGGCCAAGGCGATGCTCGAACACGTGCTCGCCGCCGCGCCCAAGGTGCAGGGCGATGGCACCGCAATGCCCGGAAGCTACGGCTTCCCGCCCGGCGCGCCCGCAACCATCGAGGCCGCGAAGGTCTACATCCGCGACTGGTGCCCGGATCACGTCAAGGACTACATCGAATCGATTCGCGGAGTCGCGCCGCCGATCGTTATCGATAACGACATGATCGATGATGCCTTGCGCGCTGACCACGCCGCCGAGTTCTGCCAGGACGACCGAACGAACATGCGGGCCGTTCTGACTGCCGCACTGGCGCCGTATCTCTCCGCACCCGCCAAGGAATGCTTGGCGGTTGGCCTGCACGAGCGCCCGTTGCACAAGCGCGACCCCGACTTCGACGAGCCGAAGTTTCCGGCAGCCGATGACGGTCCAGATAATCGCGTCTATTTCTTCCGGCTCGGTTGGAACCATTGCCGCGATGTCGTGGCGTCGATATCAGCCCCGCCCGCAACTACCGAGGAACCCTCGGCGGTTGTGGCTGCAGAAGGTTTTGTGCTCGCGCCGACCGAGGCAACAGACGACATGGTCAAGGCCGTCTATCCGCTGCACTACTTCACTCGGCTCGGGGCGGAGCTGAAACAGCACTACGCCAAGATGCTCGCCGCGGCGCCTCGGGCGCCGCAGGCGAACAGACGTGGCGCATCGCCAGAGCAGCCCGCAAACGCAAAACAGTCCTTTGCTGCCGAACCTGTCGGCGAACCGAGATTCTTCCTCGACCATGGAGCCATTCACGATCGCTTGACTGGCAGGCACGTGCACGGGAACACCGATGTTGAATACGGTGTTGCCGAGGCCAGCATAAAGATGCTGAACGAACTCGCTGCCGCTGCCGCCACCCATCCCGACGCGAGGGATGCGAGCCTCGCGTTCGACGTGCTGCGCGACTGCAACGTCCGCCGGCAGTCTGAGTGGTGCAGCAACGGCGTCATGCCGGACCTCTCGTATCGCAGCAACGAGCTTGCCGGGGAAGTCGGCGAGGCGTGCAACATCGTCAAGAAGATCGAGCGCGAACGTCTCGGCTGGCCCGGTTCGCGCGCCACCATCCACGACCTCGGCAAAGAACTCGGCGATGTGGTGATTTCGATCGACCTTCTTGCCAGCGCCGCCGGCATCAATCTCGCCGAATACGTCACGCGATCGTTCAACGACAAGTCGGCGCAGATGGGGCATGCGACGTTCCTCCCCACCATCGACCGCGCCATGGGCGCAAAGGACGGGAAATCGTGAGCCGCAGCGGATACACCGACGATTGTGAAGACACGTGGGCCTCGATCCGCTGGCGCGGCGCGGTTGCGTCAGCACTACGCGGCAGGCGCGGGCAAGAAATGTTGCGCGAACTCGCCGACGCCCTCGATGCGATGCCAGTCAAGGAACTCGCAGCAGAATCCCTCGTAACGACGGACGGCATGTGCTGCACGCTCGGAGCGCTCGGGCAGGCACGCGGCACAGACATGGCGGCGATCGATCCCGAGGACCGCGAGACAGTCTCCAAAACTTTCGGCATCGCCGAGGCAATGGCAGCCGAAATCATGTGGCTCAACGACGAGGCCGTCAACGAATGGGACTATTCCGCGTATCCCGCTCGAAAGGCAGATGAGCCAATCGCGGCGCGCCGCTGGCGCTACATGCGCAACTGGGTCGACAAACAACTGAAAAGCGTCGCCGGCGCAAAGGGCGGTGCGTGATGGACATCCCCGAGAAGTTCCGCATCCGGGAAGTGATTCATGGTCATGGCGCCAAGGGCTTGGCGTTCTACGGCTACGAGGATGTGCTTGGCCTCGGCGTCCAGATGGAAGCGCGGCGAGGTGACAGGCGTTCGCCATTCGTCGAAACGTGGTGGCTCGCGGCGCTTCCGGATGTGTCTTTCGGCACGCTCGCAGCACTGCGTCTCGCCGCCGCCGAGATTACGGATGAAGCCGTGGCGGCCGAAGCCGCAAAGTATCCCTTCATCCGCAGCGCCAAGCCCGACGAATGCGGCAACGCATGCCGCCTGTGCGAGCGCCCAACGACATGGCCGTGCCCGAAGTACGACACCACGCGCGTCAGCATCGCGACCAATTGGCGCGCAGCGACCGACGATTTCGCAAGCCTGTGCGCCGACCACATGGCGCAGTACCAAGGCGACCCATCCGGCTTGCTGGCGGCCCTCTCTGCCGAAGTGGCCGAGCGCAAGGCAAGAGCCGAGGCACGCCGTACGGCATCGAGCACCATGGGCGCGAACGGAGGTGGGGCGTGAAACGCGCCGAAGAAGACGCCTTGCTGAGCTGGATAGAGGGCTTGGTGGCTACTGCTGAGCAGTGCCACAAGAAACTCGGAAACATCGTCGCGGAAACGCAGGTCGACACGCTCAGGCTTGTGCGTCGAATCGTCACTGGTGCGATCAACGACAGCCGCGCAGCACGTAAGCGGAAGCCTGCCATGGGAGGTACGAAGCCGTGAGCGCCGCATTGATACCGTATCTCGCGGTGCCGTGCGCCGGTAGCTACTGCACAAACCGCAACCGCCACAGCAAAGACCCTGACGGGGCGTACCACGTAGTCAATGGCGGCGATCGGGTCGAGGTCGGCTATCGCCACTTTTGCACAGGCGGATTCTGCCGCGTCGAACGCGTCGACGATTCTGGCCCTATCAAGCGCGCCTACTACGTTCGCGAGGACTGACCATGACCGACATCTCCCGAGAGGCGATCGCGCCGGAATTGCACGTCGTCGCTCTGAGCGGCGGCAAGGACAGCACGGCCATGCACCTCGTCGGGCTGAAAGACTACGACCGCCTCGCCCGCGAGCTTGCTGCGTACAAGCAGGCTGAGAAGGAGTTCGCCGAGGAATCGCCAGCGATGTGCGGACGATGGATTACAGAGCGCGTCGCGGAACTGATGCGGGAGAACGACCAGTGACAGTCTACGTTGATGATATGCGAGCCAACTTCGGTCGCATGGTTATGTGTCACATGCTCGCGGACACCGATGAAGAGTTGCACGCAATGGCTGCGAAGATCGGTGTCGCCCGCAAGTGGTGGCAGTCGCCGGAGAAGACGAGCGGTAGCCCCTACGATATCGCGTTGTCGAAACGAGCGCTAGCGATTCAACACGGCGCCGTTGAAATAACGTGGCGGCAAACCGCATGCATGAACCGCCGTCGCAAAGTTACCGGGTATCTCGGCCTTTCTTCTGATTCGGAGCAATGGCACGCTGAGTTCATGGAATCAGTCAGGGCCAAGCGCGAAGCGCAGAACGCGGATACTTCATATGGCTAAGCATAAGCATTGGAGTCGTACCTGTCCGAAGGCGCCGGGCGTCTACTTCATGCGCTGCATGGAGTCTGGCGGCGACGAGGTTCGCGCGACAGTCATCCGTGACGAAATCCTGATGGCGACTACGGCTGATCTTGGAACTATGCCGGTCGTCGATCTGCACAATGGATTGACTACCGTGTCCTGGCGCAGGCCGACCAAGGAAGAAATGGCACCATGAAAATCGCACTGGATTTCGACGGCACTATCACTGCAGACGAGCTTTTCTGGGCTAGGTTTTGCGCTCTCGCGAAGCAGTGCGGTCACCACGTCACGATCGTTACTGCGAGGCATCCGGACGGTGACAATCGCGACGTTGAGGCTTTCATCGCCGAGACTGGCGTACGCGCGATCTACACTAAGGGCGAATCGAAGTGCCGGCACTTCAAACCAGACGTCTGGATCGACGATATGCCGGAAATGATCGTGGATGCGGTGAAGTCGCTGACTACAAATCTTGGCTTGCCCAAGCCACATGATTGGCCGCCACCGCCACAGGACTGCCTGTGCTACCGATGCTGGCTTGAACTTCGGCAGACTCGCGGACAACCAGCATTGCGCGACCGCATGTTCCTCTGCTCAACCTGCGGCAACAAGCGATGCCCGCATGCGAACGATCACCGGAATGTGTGTACGGGCAGCAACGAACCCGGCCAACCAGGGAGTGCGTATCCGTGACGATGTACGAGTTGAAAGATTGCCAGTGCTGTGGATGCCCGGGCCAAGAACAGGTCATCGCTAGCATCATGGGTGGCATCGGCTACCAAATAGGCTGCAAAGATCGGCATGACGACCATGGGAGCCTGATAGCTAGATGCTGCGGGCTGCTAACTGCCTTTTACTCCACCGCCGAAGAAGCTATTGCGGCTTGGAACCGCCGAGCCTCGCCATGGAAGCCGATTGGCGAGGCGATCTGCGATGATCGCAACGTGTTGGTCTACCTCGACAACAAGCAGACGTGTGGGCAGTGCGTCTTCAACTTTGACCATGACAGCGACCCGCATTATTGGCTCACAAAGCATGGCATCACGCATTTCGCGGAGTTGCCAGATGATCCGCCCTAGCCCTTAAGCGGGCGCTTTGTCTTCGCCGCTTTGTTCAGAACGTCACGCGCCCATGTGCTTGTAGGGATCGCACCAGCCGCACCCTTCCATGCTTCAAGTTCCACGGCGTTGGCGCGGATCTGAAACGGGTGACTCGCTGTTCGGGATTGCGCTACAGGTTTCTTCGGTGGGGCCATTGCGTATGTACGTCCGCTGCGGTAGTGTGTCTCTACGATATCACGGCTTGCCAACCAAGACATAGGCGAACGACGTTGGGCGAGAAAACGAAAATTGAGTGGACGGATTCTAGTTGGAACGTGATTACGGGCTGCAGCCTTGAGTCGCCGGGCTGCACGAATTGTTATGCAATGAAGCTTGCAGGATCGAGGCTCCGCAATCACCCTTCACGTATTGGCCTGACGA
>Ga0247823_10004952_pt1 | contig 10611 bp, 10 predicted proteins | sample 13C_PalmiticAcid_2_FD_192426 | JGI IMG/M metagenome (GOLD analysis project Ga0247823, IMG submission 192426) | Soil microbial communities from agricultural site in Penn Yan, New York, United States - 13C_PalmiticAcid_Day30 | ecosystem: Environmental > Terrestrial > Soil > Agricultural land...
GTGGAACACCGCGTCGGTCAGCCGGCGCAGCCAGGCCGGCGCTTCCCGCGAGGCGAGCGCGGCCCAGGTGCCGAGGACCAGCGAGATCGCCCCGGCCAGCAGGGCGGTCTGCAGGCTCACCGACAGACTGGCGGCCTGCTCGCCGCTGAGCGCGTTGCCGATCGTGGTGAAGCCGAGGTCCGAGGGCAGCGGGCCGGTCCAGCTACCGGCCAAGGCGGCGGCGACCACCGTGGCGATCGGGGCGACGAACACCACCGCGACCACCAGCCCGAACACGCCGAGCACCAGGGCCTTTCCCCGGGGAGTCCACACGAGCACGATCAATCCCCCTTCGGGCGAGCGGTGAACCGGGCGAAGACGAGCCGGTAGGTCAGGTACAGGGAGAGCGAGAGCAGCACCTGCACCGAGGCCAGCACCGCGGCGCCGGGCAGATCGAAGGTGACGATGCCGCGGGTGTAGATCAGCGCGGGCAGCGTGATCACCCCCTTCGCCCCGGTGAACAGCACGATGCCGAACTCGTTGAGCGTCAGCAACAGGACCAGGCTGCCGCCCGCCGCGAGCGCGGGCCACGCCTCGGGCAGCACCACCTGCCGCAGCACCCGCCACGGCGAGGCGCCCAGACTGGCGGCCACGTCGAGCTGTTCGCGCGGCAGCTGCGCGAACGCGGCCAGCACCGGCCGCACCACGAACGGCGTGAAATAGGTGATCTCGGCCAGGATCACCCCGAGCGGTGTGGTGAGGAAATCGACGACCGGCTGGGTCGCGCCGGTCAGCTCGGCCAGCAGGGCGTTCACCGCGCCCGCCGTGCCGTAGAGGAAGGTGAACGCGAGGGTGATCAGGAACGAGGGCAGCGTCAGGATGGTGTCGATGAGCCTGCCGACCAGGCCCGCACCGGGAAACGGGACGAACGCGAGCACGATCGCCAGGAACGTCCCGAGCACCAGGCAGCCCGCGGTCGCGCAGACGGCGATGGACACGGTGCGCCACAACGCGTCCCGGAACGACTCCGAGCCAAGCACCGAGGTCCACACCTCGGTGCCACGCCCGGCCGGGGTCCGCGTCGACTCGGTGAGCACCCGCAGAATCGGGTAGCCGGCGACGCCGAGCACGACCAGCACCGGGGGCAGGGTCCACAGGATCGGCAGCCAGGAGCGCGGCGAGCCGGATGCTGTCGGTGCCGCGGCGGGGACGGGCGGATCGAGGACGGGAGTGCTCACCGCGCCGCCTCCATCGCACCGCGCCGCGTCGCCACGCGCCGCTCCCCGGGGTCGACCGTCGTCGCGCTCATGACGCGTCCGCCGGACCGGCGGCGACGGAACCGGGTGTCCCCCGGACACTCTCGCCGACGCTGTTCGGGATCAGGACCCCCGCCGGGTCGGGCAGGCGCACGCCGACCGCCGCGCCGACCTCGGTGGTGAAGTGCCCCGGGACATCGACGGCCAGCGCCCCCGGCAGCCCGTCGACCGCCAGCTCGACCCGGGTCGACGCACCGCGCCACACCGAGGTCAGCACGGTGGCCCGCAGGGCGTCCCGGTCGCCGGTCGCGCCGAGGGTGATGGTGTGCGGCCGAAGACACAGCAGCGCCTCGTCGTTCGGCGCCCAGTCGGCTCGGCCGACACCGGGCTGCGGGGCCTGCGCGCGCAGTGTGGCGGTGCCCGCGGTGACCAGCGCCGCCGTGCCGGTGACGTGGTTGACGGTGCACGGCACCAGGTTCGCGCCACCCAGGAAGGCGGCGGTGAAATCGGTGGGCGGTCGCTGCCACAGGTTCTCGGCGGTATCGACGTCGACCAGCCGGGCATCGCGCATCACCGCGATCCGGTCGGCCAGCGCCAGCGCCTCGGCCTGATCGTGGGTGACGTAGAGCATCGCGGTGTCGGGCAGGGCCCTGCGCAGTCGCTGCAGTTCACCGAGCATCGAGTGGCGTAGCTGCGCGTCGAGCGCGGCCAATGGCTCGTCCAGCAACAGCACCGCGGGCCGGATGGCCAGCGCACGGGCGATCGCCACCCGCTGCTGCTGCCCACCGGACAGTTCCCGCGGCAGCCGCCGGGCGTAGCCGGCCATCCCGACCATCTCGAGCGCCTCGGTGACCCGCGCGCCGATCTCGGCTCGCGGCACCCGCTGCGACTTCAGCCCGAAGGCGACATTGCCGTGCACGCTCAGGTGCGGGAACAGCGCGTAGGACTGGACGACGACCCCGATCCCGCGCTTGGCGGGCGAGAGATCGGTGACCTCGCGCCCGGCCAGCCGGACCGCGCCCGAGGTGGGCCGGACGAAACCGGCCAGCGCCTTGAGCGCGGTCGACTTGCCCGACCCACTCGGGCCAAGCAGCGCGACGGTCTCGCCGACGGCGACGCGCAGGGTGAAATCGGTCAGCGCGACCGCGGCCTTGCGGCCCCGGCCGTAGCTGACCCCGACCCGGTCGAACACGATCGCCGGTTCGTTCGTGGCCGACCCGGTGCGGGCGGCGGTAGCGGACTTCGTGCGGAGGTCACCGTCGGACATCGTCTACTCCCTTACAGCACAGCCGGATTCAGCTGCCGGTTGCCTTCTGGTACGCCGCGACATCGGCGTCCAGCTCGGTGAGGACCTTGTTCCAGTCGACCGCGACCACCTCGACGCCGGTCAGCGTGGCGGCCGGACCGCCCTCGGCGGGGGCCTTCACGTCGGTGCGCGGGGACACCGCGAAGGCCTCCGGGCCGAGCTTGCTCTGCGCGTCGGTGGCGAGCAGGAAGCTCATCAGTTTCGTGGCGTCGTCCTTGTGCGGCGCGCCCTTGGCCAGGCCCATCACGTACGGCACCGACACGGTGGAGCGCTTGCCCGCGGTCGCCGGGAAGAAGACGTTGAACTTGGAGCCCTTCTCCTGCACCGTGGTCAGGTTCATCTGCACGTCACCGTTGGCGATCAGCAGCTCACCCTTGTCGACCTTGGCCTGCAGCTTGCCGGTCGAGGAGGACGGGCCGACGTTGTTGGCCTGCAACGCGGCCAGGTAGTCCAGTGCGGCCTGCTTGCCGCGCAGCTGCTGCAGCAGCACCAGCACGGCGGTACCGTCGCCGGCCTGGCCGGGGGTGGAGTACTGCAGCTTGCCCTTGAACTCCGGCTTCAGCAGGTCCTCCCAGGTCAGCGCGGAGGCGTCGACCGAGGGGTTGGCGATGAAGCACAGGTAGTTGTTGGCCAGGGTCACGTAGGTGCCCTCGGCGTCCTTGTCGGTGGCCGGGATCGCGGCGGTGTCGATGCCGCTGGGCTGCAGCAGTCCGGACTGCTTGGCCTTCTGGATGAACGGCGGCAGGGTGACGACCACGTCGGCCTGCGGGTTGGACTGCTCCTTGTCGACGCGGTTCACGACCTCGCCGGAACCCGCCTCGACGAGGTTGACCGCGATGCCGGTCTGCGCGGTGAACTCGGCGAACCGGTTCTTGTACCAGCCACCGACACCGTCGGCGGAGTAGACGGTGACGGTCTTGCCGTCCGCGGATTCGGTGCCGGTGCCGCCGCAGGCCGCGGTGAACGCGACGGCGGTGACGCCGGCCAGCAGCAGCGCGACCTTGGACAGGCGGCGCGCGGTGAGGGAAGTACGCACGATTACAGCAACTTTCGTCTCGTTGTCGAGGGGGAATCGCAGGGACGGTGGATCTTCGAGACACCGCGACGGGTTGCCGCGGCGCAGTCAGGGCGCCAGTACCAGCGCGGGGAAGTCGGCGACCGAGGCGACGACATGGGTCGCGCCGGCGGCGCGCAACTGGTCGGCGGTGTGCGCGCCGGTGAGGGTGCCCGCGACGATGCCCGCGCCCGCCGCGAGGCCGGTCGCGATGTCGCTGGTGGTGTCACCGAGCACGGCGATCCGGTCGACCGCGTCGACGCCGAGGCGCAGGGCCGCGGTGAGGACCATGTCGGGGTACGGGCGGCCACGCCCGGCGTCCGAGGGGGCCAGCGTGAGGTCGGCCAGGTCGGCCCACCCGAGAACGGCCAGCAGCTTGTCCTGGGTGCCGCGGCTGAAGCCGGTGGTCAGCGCCACCCGCACACCCGCCGCGCGCACCGCGGTGATCGCCTCGACCGCACCGGGAATCGGCGCGATGTCGGCCTCGTCGATCAGCGCGTCGTAGGCGGACTCGAACGCGAGGTTGGCGGCCTGGGCGGCGTCCTCGTCACCGAGCAGGGCGCGGAAGACCTCGATCTTGGACTGCCCCATGGTGTCGAGGACATAGCGGCGAGCCTGCTCACGACGCGGGCCGTCGGGCTCGATCCCGGCGGCGGTGGCGGCAGCCTCGAAGGCGCGCAGGACCAGGCCGCCATCGGCGACGGTGGTGCCCGCCATGTCGAGTACGGCGAGCTGAATCATGGTGTCCGGCATTGCTTCCTCACAGTCCGATCTGGTCGGCGGTCTGCTCGCCGATGGCGGGGCCCAGGGTCATGCCGCGGCCACCGGGGCCGGTGACGACCCACACGTTGGTGTCGGCCCGCACCCGGGTGACGATGGCGTCGGGATCGACGCTCTGGCTGTAGACACCCGCCCAGCGGCGCACGACGCGCGGCAGCCTGCGGCCGAGCAGTTCCTCGGTCACCTCGGTGAGGTGGTCGTAGGGCGCCTCGTCGACGTCGAAGGCGAACGGCTCGGTGTACTCGTGGGTGTCGCCGATGGTCAGGCCGCCGTGCAGCCGCTGCACACACAGCAGCTGCATCTTGTGCTCGGCGGCCGTGGCGGTCTGCGACTGTTCCAGTGCCAGCGAATCCACTTGCGCACCGGCGAATCCCGGGTAGTAGCGGAAGCTGTCGCCGTCGGCGATCGCGGTGGTGAGCGGTTCGTCCAGCGGCGCGGTCTGCATCATCTGCAACCGCACCCGGCGCACCGGCAGCTCGCCGGCCAGTTCGCGGGTGAGCCCGGAGTGGGCGGCGCCGGGGCAGTGCACCACCAGGTCGGCCTGGTGGCGGCGGCCGTGATCGTCGACGACGACGGCGCCGGATCCGGTGTCGAGGACCGAGCGGGCCTCGGTGCCCTCGTGGAAGGCGTAGCGGCCGCTGCCCGCCATATGGGCGCGCAACGCGGGCAGCGCCTGGCGTGATTCCACCGCGGCGTCGGTCGAGCAGTGCAGTCCGGCGAGGTATTTGCCGCGCAGCGCCGGATTGAGCACACGCACCTGGTCGGGGTCGAGCAGGGTGAAGCCGCGCGCCGGTGCGGTGGCGCCCGCGGCGGCCGCCTCGGCGACGGCCAGCTCGGCGGGCGTGCGCACCAGCGTGATCGAGCCGGCGGGACGGAAGCCGACGCCGGCCACCCGGCCACCGATCTCCTCCCACAGCTCCCGCGAGCGCAGGGTCAGCTCCAGCTCCCCCGCCGCCCGGCCGGACACCCAGACCAGGCCGAAGTTGCGCACGGTCGCGCCGCGCGCCTCGCGTTCGCGTTCGAGCTGGACGACCTCGTGGCCACGGGCGATCGCCGCCCAGGCGTGTGCGGTGCCGAGTATCCCTCCACCGATGATGACCAATCGCATGTCAGCGATGATGGCAAATGGTCTAGACCGATAGGTGTTGGCTGCGAGAACGGCAGGTTAAGTTTTGGTATAGACCAATCGAGTAGGCTGGCGGGCATGGAGACACCGCACACCACGCGCGTTCCGAAGGTGTTCCTGGTTCGCACCGAAATCGACGCCATCCTGGCCGATCTCGACGAAGGCGACCCGGTGCCGTCCGAACGCGACCTCGCCACCCGGTTCGGCGTCGCCCGCGAGACGGTGCGCCAAGCCCTGCGAGAGCTGCTGGTGGAGGGCAGGATTCGGCGGCGCGGGCGTGGCACGGTGGTCTCCCGCCCCAAGCTGACCCAGCCGCTGTCGCTGCGCTCCTACACCGAGGGCGCGATCAGTCTCGGCCGCACCCCGGGCCGCATCCTGGTCACCTGGGAGGACGTCGCCGCCGACGCGGAGACCGCCGCCGACCTGGAACTGGAGCCGGGCACGCACGTGATGCACCTGGAACGCGTGCTGCTCGCCGACGGTGAACGCATCGGGCTGGAGAGCACGTACCTGCCACTGCACCGCTTCGGCGGCCTGCGTGGCAGCTACGACCCGACGACGTCGCTGTACGCCGCGATCCGCGCCACCGGCGTGGAACTCGCCGGTGCGCGGGAACGCATCGAAACCGTACTGGCAGCGCCCAGAGAAGCGGGCCTGCTCGAATGCACAACGGCGTTGCCGATGTTGCTGTTGCATCGACGCAGCGTCGATGCCGACGGCGCACCCATCGAACGGGTGCGCTCGCTGTACCGGGGTGACCGCGTCGCCTTCGAGGCGAGGCTGTCACCCGAGCACGAGTAGCCCGTTACTGCTCGGGCAGCCGTCGCCGTCCGCCCGCCACATCGGTGACCAGGTCGGTATAGCCGTCGACGAGTTCGGCGAGGTGGTACCAGTGCTTGTGCGTGCTGTCGCTGCGCGCGCCGTCGAGATCGATGGCCTGGTTCGCGTCGACCCAGCTGCGCGCCATCCGGTCGACCACCGCACCGAGGCTCTCGGTGTGCAGTGACGCGCCGTTGCGGTGCAACGGGATCTCCTGGACGATCCAGTCGTTGATGTCGTCGACGAGTTCGCTGCGACGGCAATCGATTTCGGCGATCAGCGCGGCGTCGCGCACCTGTGCTCGCCGTTCGTGCAGTTCAGCCAGTGCGTGCGCCGACCGCAACAATTCTCGATCTTGAAAACGCCTGCCCTGGAATGCGCACAACAATTGCGGCGCAGTCGGCAGTACCCCCATCACCGGCGCGCTCATCGCAACGCCCCGAATTCACCCGACACCCAAGATTTGTGTACCAACATGATTGGCTCTCGATTCGGTTATCCCGGTCTTCTGTTCGGATTGCTCGCAACCAGGCTAACTGGATCATGCTCGCTCACACTGCGAAACGCAAGATTGCGTTGTCAGCCTTGCGGTAAAGCCGCCCTGACAGAACCGATGGTCACATCCGCACGGCGGCACCGGTTTACGGCGTGTCCGCACGCACGCCGACCTTCGGCTATGCGTCGGAGGCATCGTTCTCGGCCGATCGCGTGACATCGGCGCCGCACAGCGCAATAATGCGATTCACGAAGCGCGCCACAGGCGAAGGGGAACCATGGCAGGCAAGCGCACGACACTGACCGTCCGACTACGCCGGCTCGCCGCGATGTTGCGCGAGTTGCGCGAAACGGCGGGTCTGAGCAAGGAAGATGTCAGCGCTCGCACCGGCATCAACGTGACCACGCTCTATCGCATCGAAATGGCGCAGGCCCGCCCGCAACGCCGCACTCTCGGCGCGATGCTCGACCTGTACCAGGTCACCGAGAAAACGCGAGAAGAAGCGCTCAGCCTGCTCAGCGACGCGCTGAAACCCGGTATGTCGCACGCCTACGAAGGCGCGGTATCCGACGTCTACGCCACCTACATCAACTTCGAGGCGGAAGCCCTGTCGGCCCGCCAGTACCAGACCTCGACGGTGCCCGGCCTGCTGCAGACCTACGAGTACGCGGCCGCCGTCATCGATACCTCCATGCCCCGCCTCGACGCCGCGACCATGGAGAGCCGCGCCAAGGCCAGGATGGACCGCGCGGTCAACCTGTCCAAGGAGGATCCGCTCGAACTGTGGGTCGTGATGGACGAGGCGGCCATCCGCAGGGTCGTCGGCGGGCCCGCCGTGATGGCCGGGCAGCTCGACCGGCTGATCACCGAGACCAAGCGCAAGAACGTGATCCTGCAGATCCTGCCGTTCGACGCGGGCGCCCACCCCGGCATGGCCGGCTCGTTCACCCTGCTCGACTTCCGCAACCCGGTCGACCCCGAACTGGTGTACGTGGAGAGCCTGGCGATCGACACCCTCGTCGAGGGCCATTCCGAGATCCGCCGGTTCGGCGTGATCTTCGACCAGCTGCGCGCGATGGCGCTGAGCCCGCGCGATTCGGCCCTGCTGCTCGCCGACGCGCGCGCCGCGATCGCTCAGTAGCGACTGGCGCGCCGGAACCCGACCGCGGCCGGTAACGCGAACACCGCGATCGCGCCCAGCGACCAGGCCAGCGTCGCCAGCAGCGGGCCGCGCACCGGTCCGCCCAGCGCGAGTCCGCGCATGGTGTCGATCGCGTGGGTGAGCGGATTGTGCTCGACCAGCGGACGCGCCCAGCCGGGATAGGCCCGCAGCGGGACGAACCCGGTGCTGAAGAACATCAGCAGCGACGAGCCCAGCGAGATGACCTCGACCAGCGCGGTTTTCGACGTATACACCGCCAGCGCGGTGACCATGGTGGCGAAACCGAGACCGTAGAGCAGCGGGATCGCGAACAGGGCGAGGGCGGCGAGCGGCCCCTGGGTGAAGCGGAAACCGAGCACGGTTCCGACAGCGAAGATGGCCAGCGTGCTCAGCGCGATGCGCGCGCACTCGGCCACCACCCGCGACAGCAGGCCCGAGGCGCGGTGCACCGGCAGCACCCAGAACCGCGCCAGCAGACCCTCGTCACGCTCCCGGCCCAGGGTCACCGCACCGGCGAGCGACCCCGACATCACCCCGACCAGCGCGAGCATCGGCACCGAGCCGTAGAGCGCGTCGGCGTCGGCGAAGGCCGAGACCTGGGTGCCCAGCACCGAGTTCAGCATCACCAGCAACAGCGACGGGAACACCAGCGCCTGCATGACGGTCAGCGGGTCCCGATACCAACGCATCAGCAGGCGCTTGGTCTGGATCGAGGTCTGCGGCAGCAGCATCCGCAGCGATTCGGTGCGCCGGGTGACCATCGGCAGGGCGGCCATGCCGGTCATCCGCGCCGCCGGACCGCGCGCAGCCAGGCCAGGGCACCGCACCCGAGCAGCATCCCCAACGCCCAGGCCAGGCCGGGGCCGAGCGTGGCGAGGTCGACCGTGCCCGCGTCGCCGGTGGAATCGCCCGCCAGCGCCCGCAATCCGGTGACGAACTGCGAGACCGGCTGATTGCGGGCGTAACCCTGGATCCAGCCGGGGAACTGGCTCGCCGGGGCGAAGCCGGTGGAGACCATGCCCAGGATCAGCTGCGGCAGCACCAGGATCTGAGTGGTGGCTTCCGGACTCGTCGTCACGCTGCCGAGCAGATCGGCGCCGCAGCACAGCGCGAGCGCGATCAGCAGCGACAAACCGACGAAACCGACGGTATGCCACCAGGCTCCGTGGAAACGGAAACCGACCAGCGTGCCACTGACCAGGGCGGCGGTCACCGCGACCACCGACCGCTGGGTCGCGGCGGTCATCCTGGCCGCGAACGGCACCCACCGCGGCATCGGCAGCGTGGCCAACCGCAGGTCGAGACCGTCGCGGGCATCGGTGGCCGAGCGGAAGGCGGCGGCGATGGCGCAGAACGACACCGCCTGCAGGACGATCATCGGCATCAGGAACTGCGCGTAGCTGCTCAGCCCGTGCCCGTACTCGCTCATGACCAGGTTCAGCGGCACGTAGAAGCCGAGGGTGAAGACCACCGGCGCGAGAATCGCGGTGAGGATCTCCCCGGTCCGCCAGGACGGCCGGATCAGGCGCAGCGACAGCACCCACCATTGAGTGAACGCCGAGCTCGGTGGCCGGTCCCGGCGCATGATCACCGGGTCGGCCGATATCCGCACCGTCCCATCATGAGTGATCCCGTCGGCGGGCGCCGGGGATCCGGGCGCGGTCAGCATGCCGTGCGCCCAGCCGCGGCGGCCGTCGCGAGGACGCGGGCGAGATCGGGCAGCAGGTCGGGGGCGGTCAGCTCGTCCGGAGTGGCGTCGAGCACGAAGCCGGTCACCGCGCCCTCGACATAGCGGTGCCAGTTCCGTACCACGGCTTCGGGATTCGGCCGTGCGGTACCGTCGGGCTCGCGACCCGCCACACCGACGATGAGGTCACCGGTCAGCACCGAAGGGTGGTGGCCGGCCACCATCCGGGCCGCCGCGTCGGCCGCCTCGGTCAGGCGATCCAGATCGGCGCCGGTCAGTTCTACGGTGCCCGCCAGCGCCCGGACGAGGACCGCGGCGGTCTCCTCGGGCGACAGGCCTGCGGTGTCGGCCTCGACAGCGAGCAGCGGGCCGAAGCGGTACACGAACTCCCCGGCCGTCGCCCGCGGTGGCGGGACGGCCTCGCACGCGGCGGGGTCGGCGTGGAGCACGACGACGTCGACGTGTTCCCCGGCCGCGCGCAGCAGCACCGCGATCTCGTGGGCGACGAAACCGCCTGCCGACCAGCCGAGCAGCTGATACGGGCCGTGCGGGGCGATCCCCCGGATCTCGGCGACGGCGCGGGTGGCGGATTCGCGGACGGTGCGCGGCGCCGCGGTCGTGACCGGCGCCTGGATCCCGTAGACGGGGACGCGCGGATCCAGGTGGTCGAGCAGGCCGGCGTAGCTCCAGGCCAAGCCCGCCTCGCCGGCCAGACAGAACAGTGGGGCGCCGTCGACGTGCGGGCCGAGTGGCCGGATCGGCACCATCGACGCAAGGGCCGACGCCCCGGCACGCCGGTCGTCGAAGGTGGGCACCGCCGGACACGATTCGGGTTCGTCCGGCGCCCAGACGCAGCCCGGCGGGGTGCCGGAGGGATCGGCGGGAGAGCTCACAACAAAGGATACGTCGTACGAAACCGTCTCCGGCCCACCAGTTTCGGTGGATG
>Ga0247823_10004954_pt1 | contig 10610 bp, 1 predicted proteins | sample 13C_PalmiticAcid_2_FD_192426 | JGI IMG/M metagenome (GOLD analysis project Ga0247823, IMG submission 192426) | Soil microbial communities from agricultural site in Penn Yan, New York, United States - 13C_PalmiticAcid_Day30 | ecosystem: Environmental > Terrestrial > Soil > Agricultural land...
GGTGGAAGGGATGAACGGATGAAAGGGGGGGAAAGGAGAGTTGGCTTACAAGGAGGCAGCTGCAGGGTGCCGATGGGGAACACGCCGCCCGTGTACGAGGTTACCGACGTGAAGGGGTCGACGACCAGGCCAAAGACTTTCAACTTTTCGTTCCACGCCTTGGCGTATTCGTCGGCTGACTGCTGTGGTGGTTTGGGATGCGTGGGGGTGCCGATGAAGCTGGATGGGTTGAGCCAGAAGGAGGGGAGCGCCGGGTAGTTGCCTGTTCCGATGGGATTCAGGGGAGGCTGGGCCGCTCCAGAACTTCCGCCGCTGTCGTTACCCTCGTTGTCGCCCGTGTAGTACGTGTAGATGGCAGTCAGGTCAAGCTCATTGCCTGGCTGTGGAGTGCCGAGTGCGTTAAAGTAGCAGACCATCCCGTCGTGCGCCCGGTCCATGTCGCCGAGCTTGACCGGGAAACTGTAAATCTCGGCGCCGTCGAGCAGACCTGTGTCCTGCTGCTTGTTCTCGTGGCCGTCGAGGCTGGACTGGTCCGTCTTGGCATCGCCCCCGAGCTCGACGCTCCAGGCAGCGTTGACCAGGGCCATGGGGCGGCCAACAAGACTGTTGAGGAACGTACCGTATGCTCCGGGTGCCGACGTAGACGAGTCGAGAGACTGGTTCAGCATGGCGATGAAGGCCAGCGCGTAGGTTTGGTCCTGGGCGGTCAACAATGTCACGAGCTTGTCCAGCTGAGCCGCGTCAGGGTCGCCGGACGTCGGTGGCGGGTCGAAGGGAAGCCATTTTGCGCTGGCAGGGGCGGCGATGGGCGCCGTGGGTGCTGCGATGCGCACCTCCCGGTAGAAGGTGCCATCAGGTAAGAAGAGCTGAATGCCGTAGTCGGCGTAGTTGAGCACCACCCAACCCCAGATTGGGTTCTCCCATTCCGTCGTTGGCCGCCAGTACGAGTACGTTGTTGGATCGCCGTCTTGGCGGGTGTCGTGCATGACGAAGCAGCAGTTGAGGCGTGCCGGCTGGTTGATGGCTGGCGGCACTTGAGCAAATTCGCAGAAACCAGGCTTTGGCGGTGGCTCGACGACGTTGGGCTGGCCGTTGGGGAGCTGTCCTGGCGCCAAAAAGTCACTGAGGCACGGGAACACGGCCAACCTGTCCTCGTAGCCGTATCGTGGGTCGATGGCGCAGATGGCCTGGCCAAACTTGTCGATCACGTTGAGTTTGGTGAAGCGGAACTGGCCGTGTGTGCAGGGCTTGAAGGGTATCTCGCTTGATGGTGATGCCTCAAAGAGCACGAGGGTCCCAAACGGCGTCTCCTCGGACTTGGTGTCGATGATGCTGAGCTGGTCCGTCCCAAACGGCCCTATCTCGGCCTCGGGCAGTGGCTGTATCCCCTGAACGCTATACCCCGTCTGCGGAAACCGTGTGTTTGGCTTGATGTGCGTCCCCTTGACGAGTGTCAGGAGTTCCGCCGTGAAGCCGTCCATGGGGGCCGACAAAAAGGGCAGTGTATAGGCCTCGTTTTGAACCCACTCCTGGTCTGCCTTGCTGGGAAGGTACTTTGCAATGAGTTTTGGGTCAGTGTTGCTGAAGAGATCCGCGATGGACGCTTGGAGAGCAAAGTTGGGTTGGGGCAGCAGGAGGATGCGACCCGAGAGCGTGCGGGTGTCGGTGTTGGGCGGTTGAGAGAGGTCCACCCCAGGCTTAATGCCTAGCTTCCACCGTTGGTCCAGTTGGCCCTTTAGCTCGCCGTTGAGCTGCCAGTCGTCCCATTTGATGTGAAAGTAGTCTGCCTCCCACTCAATAAACAGCGGAAACCATGGCTGGGTGTCGCCCCACTGGTCTCGCATTGGTCCTTTAGGGTCACCGTGTTTTCCATAGTCATGGTAGAGTGGGACAAACTCCGGGTCCCCACTCGGGTTGCCTCCCGGTGGAGCTCCGCCAGAGGGGCTCGGCGCGAGAGCGTTGAACTCTTGAACCAGAGCCGCAGCTGTAGGCTGAAGGACAGCGGGCAAGACGGAAGTGCAGTAGGGGCCGATGTTGCTGACTGGCGTTGATGGCTGGATAAACTGCGAGTCCAGCCGCACGAGAAGCGTGTCGAGGTAGTCATCCGGCCAACCGGCCTCAATGCCTCCGATGAGCAGCGTCGGGTCGCGACGTTGGCTGAACTCCTGGTCCACGCCGGGCATGGGCAGCTGGCTGAACTTGTCTCTGTCTGTGGAGAGCGTCGTAGCGGCTTGTTTCGCGGCGCCGACAAGATTCGTCAAGTCGCTGAACTGCTGGGACAGGTCGTCGAGGGGGTACTTTGCCTTCTTGCGGTCTTCGTCGGAGAGCGAGGCGTACTGCCACCAATACGAAAACATCTGCCACTGCACCTGCGCAAGCTGACGTGCCGCACCGTCCCACAGACGTTGCAGGTGGTTGAGCTGCTCCAGGAAGCCGGCCTCGCTAGGAGTGGGATCCTGCGCCGTGTTGCCCGTCGCGTTCTGAAAGTGCCAATGCACGCCGCCCAACTGGCGCGAGAAGTCCCACGTTTGAAGCTCGTCCATGGCGACACGCTGCGCCTGCACACCGTCGTCCTGGGCGCGGAGAAGGGGCGCCAGTGCGAGCAGATCCCTCTCCAGCGGCGTTTCTTGGTGCGACTGCACGTAGGCGAGCAGCGAGTCCATGGGCGTAGTTCCCACGGACACGGGCATGGACTCGGCCAAGAGGTGGGAGGCGTGGTTGGCCGGGACGTTCAGGGGCAGGCTATCCACATTCCACTTGACGTCGTACATGGCTCCGTGGCAAAGAACCCGTGCGGGACTTGTCGAGTTTAGCCACTCCTGAATATCTGGGGGCCAAGGAGCTTCCCCCTTGAGCGCCATGGACAGGTTCTTGAGCCGGACGTCCCGCGCCACCCCGTCGGAGCTGCCGGCTCCATTGAGGGGGTCGTTCGCGGCGTCCGAGTGCCATCCCATCACATAGTAGCTCGCCACAGCCTCTTTCAAGTTTCCGGTTTCCCCGTTGATGGTGCAGGCGAAGGGGTCCAAGATAGAAAAGACGTTGCTGCAGTGCGGCTGGTAGTCCGGAAACAGCTGGTTGGATGCGCTGACCACGCTGAGGTCCGCACGGTCGGCCGCTGGGTCCTCGGACCATCCGCTGGCTGCTGTATTGTAGCCAATAAACACCTCGGCCTGCTCGGCGATGCTGATGTCCCCAGGCGAGGTGTTGCTCGTGCTTTGGTTGGTGATAAAAGGGGAGACGTCCACCTGAAGATCCGCAGTCAGGAGTGCTGGGTTCTCGATCTTGCGACTGCGGTCGCTCTCGACAATCCATGCCGTGACCGAGTTGATTTGGGCGCCCTGGCTGCTGTTGGGGACCGTCGTCGCGGCGTTTGGGTCTAGCTGGCGTACTACCAGCCACCGGTTGGGTAGTTGCGGGAACTCGGGGGAGGAGTAGTCCGGGGTGCTATCCGGAGAGGGCACGGCCAAGCCTCTCCTTGCCCACTGCTGAGGCTGTGAGCTGCTCGCCGAGGGGGTCGATGCAATGCCGCTGCGGTAAAAGCGAGGGATGGTCCAGTGCACGTAGACCCCGAGCCGCTTGGACCGCACTGCCCCGTCCTGACCCAGGTCCACGAGACGCGGGTTGGTGTTCCAGGGGACAGCATTGTGGAGGTCGACGTGGTCCAGAATGTCGTTTTGGATCAGGCTGTCGTCAAGCCGGAGGAAGGTGTAGTTCGGTTGAGTGAGAGGAGCGATCTTGGCATCAGGAGGTGTGTTTGCGTCGCCCGGCGTGCCGTCACACACACGCTTGTTGAACACAAAGGCATCCAACTTGACGGGTATCGCGAGATTCATGGGCACCGCCATTGCTTATTGCTGAGGGCATTACAGCAGGCACTGATACGCTTACGGGCCGTTCCTCAAATGCGACTGGGTGCTGGTTAAGGCAAGGCTCTCCTCGTCTCGGCCAGATCTTTGTCACTCAACGTCCAAGTTCTGGGCCCGGTGAGGCGTGTTGGTTTTCAGGCACCGCACCCTACAACAATAATCGGCAAGCAAGGAGATTGTCACACACGATGCCAGCTTGCTTATTATTCGCCGACGTCATGCACAAGAGTAGATCAAGACCGAGCCAAACCGCTCATAATGAGAGCTGCGGCAGGAGTATCGGTTGAAAGACCGGGATATTCCGGATACCGTACCACGCTTTATCGGTAAAAGTAGTCTGAGGTACAGAGGGCAAGTGAGGCATGTCGTTGTTTGTACCAGCTCGGCCCGATGGCACGAAGCCGGTGAGCAATACGGGGATGTGATGGTGATGTAAGTCCCGCATTGATGTCACAAGTCTTTCAGCGCTTTCATCACCATCATTTTTCGGTCCAGTTCTTCGGATGAGTCTCTCAGTGAGATCGAAATTACACTATTATCGCAACAATGGTGCCCTCTTCGGCCTTCTCGCCACCAGTCGTCGCGAGATGGAGTCTGGCGATCCGCTACTTGGATCTGCGGTGCAGCAGTTGTTTCCACATTCATCTAGTTTAGTATTGTGGTCAATCTCTGCTGCTCCTTGTGAAGTAAAACTCCCAGTCTTAACAGCGAAGCGCAGCGTGTAGTTGACCTGATGCATGACCTATGGTGTATATGTCATTACTGTGCAGACCGCCCTCTCTACTGGGGCTGCTTTTAAACTAGTACTTTGTGCCTCACTGCCTCCTTCTTTTGCTTCTAGCTGTGTCTCCTATTGGACCGTCCCAACACACCCCTCAAGGCTGTTATTGTTTGCAAGCGGCGGCTTCGACAACCATGTCTAGTCAGTGGCGTGTGGACTCGTACCACATCAATGTTGGAAACGGAGACTGCTCCATTCATGTGCTGGTGTACCTACCATCGAACTCGGCCTACAAGTGTGTCCTGCTCGATGGCGGCTCGGCATTGATGGGAGTCGATCCTGGGACAGGGGCCAGCGGCCAAAACCCCATCAGAAACATGCTCGCATATCTCGACACGGCCTACAAATGGACAAACCTCCGCTGCCAGTTTGATACGATTGTCCTTAGCCATTGGGACGAGGACCACTACGGAAATCTCTTGAAAACCATCAAGGAGGACGCTTCTCAACACAACCCCATCCCGTACCTCAAGTACGACGCCAACAATGCGCCAACCACTTTCTTCTACGCCCCCAACTGGCTTTCGGGTCATCGGCTGAATGGCGCCTATTGGTCCTACATCAGAGAAAAGAACGGGATTGCAGAGATCAACATGGACTTTGTGCCGCGCGGGCAGACCAAGAGCTTCACCTGGATCCGCTTTGCCATCCTGCGCAATCCGGAAATGGGACTGAACAACGTCCTGGGTGCCGAATTCTTCAACAACACGCTGTGCACCCGGCCCTTGAACCAGATTGGAAATATCGAGGCACTCGTGCAAGCAAACGCGCCCCAAACGCCGCCCCCTGCAACCACCGCGATGCCGTGCCTGTATTGTATCGGCGTCTACCAGACCACGCTGGGTCCGCCGCCCGTCGAGGTCATCCTGGAAGACCCGACAAGAACCAACAGGGTGTCGATCGTGTGTATTCTGTACTGGGCCGACACGGGGAGAATCTCCCATTACCTGGCCGGCGACGCTGACCAGGTCACCGAAGCCAACGTCCTCCGCTGGGTGGTGGACGGCGGCAAGTGGGGACGCATGACATCGGTCAAGGTCAGCCACCACGGCTCCCGGTCCTCGACGCCGATTACCCCGAGCCTGTTACGCGTGGCTGGCCCCAGGACGGTGGTTCTTTCTCTCCCGAGCGGCATGCATGTCCATCCGTGTAAGTGGGGACGCCAGAACTAGGTACCATACGCTGGTCGTTGTTCATTTACTCACAAGAGAACCACAGCACTAGAGATTGTGTATCACCTCTGGCTATGGGCTGTCGCAAGCAGCTCGAACCCTGCGATCCTGGGGACTAAGTATCCTCACTTCACTTCGGTGGTGCCGGCGGGGGGCGGCGGTCCCTTCAATCCCTGGAACTATGCCAAGGCTCACCGTGTCAGTGTTTCCTCCCTCGAGGACTGGGACAGCAGCAAATACAAGCCATACTGGGACGACTGCGGCGAATTCGTGAACACCATCAAGGAGAGACTGCCAGCGAAGACCCCCCCATTGGAAACGCTCCTGCACGAGTACTGGCAGCTCAAGCAGCGGTACAACGCAAAGCCAAACGACTTGAGGGCGTTCGCACTCTACCAGCTCGAGCGGATGTGGCAGGACGTCTGCCACCCGCAGCCGGCGAGCCATCCCTCGGTGGGCCAGGGGTATGTGTTGCCACAGGCGAGCGCCATCACGAACAACAACCAGATCGAGGCTGTCGTTGTCACATGCAGCAACGACAATAGCGACGGCGACGTCCTCCACAAGTACCGGGGTTTGCCATTTCTCTTTCCGTACGTGCACTCGACGAAGACGTCTATTTACCCAACCCAGGCGGTCAATACGGATGCCAATGGCGCGGTAACTGTCCGCTACGCCTTCCCCCCAAACTTTGCTCCAGGTCCTCAGCCCGCCGAAGAGTCTGGCTCCCGGGTGTCTTTACCTACCGGCAACCCTGCAGACATCCAAAACTTCTACCTCAACTCTGGTGTCGTGGTCACCGGCCGTGATGCGGACCCACCGGGCACTGATCCCAACGAGGACGAGCCCGACGACCAAGCCACGGGAAACAACACACCGCCTCCTCCGTTGACGCCCCGCCCCATCCCTCCCAGGGCCCTGGCCGAAGAGGACAACGGTTACTATCTGTACTCAAGCCTCGTCTCGCCTCAGTCTATCAAGGTTGCGGCAGCCCAGTACACCATCCTCTCGGCCGGGCCCCTTGATACGTTCCTCTCGACGCTGCACTGCTCGAACCTCTGCCTTTCCGGTCCGAGCCCGCCTGGCCCGACGGGAACGACGCAACTTCTGGCGTCAGACGAGTTTGGCAACTACTTGACGGCAGCGCTGCAGGCCCAGGGTCTATCGGTCACGAACGCTCCGCAGCCGTATGTGGGCGGCTTCACCTTCGCTGCGGCCCCGATCTCGGGCAGCGGTCAGGACAAGGCAGTGCTCTCCTTCGCGACAGCCGCCGTTGAAGACGCCTTTGGTTTGGCAACAGGGACAGGCCCACCTCTCGGTATTATGGAACAAGCCAAGACGCTCGTGTTTGGCCTCGACACGTCGGTCTGGGCGGCGAGCGGGACAAAGAGCGCAAACGCGACGCTCGCCCAGCTCGTGCAGTTTGCCAGCATCACATATCTGGAGCAGTCGCCGGCCATGATCTTTCTGAGCGCCATCGAGCTCCAGATCACCAATCCCGCCACCGGCAACAGGAACGCCGTGTGGTTCGAGCCCCTGAGCAGCTACCGTGCCACCACCCGGCTGCAGATGGACCTGTCGCCCGATGCCGTGACCCAGCTGAACAAGTACATCTCGGCCTTCCCCGGGCTCAGCATTCTGTCTGCGTTTGTCATTGCGCGGAGGACGTGCACCTCGGCCCCGGCCCCAGCGGCACAGGGGGACCCGGCGTCGACGAACTCGAGCCTCACTTACGGCGGGTCGCTGACGTTTGGCGGCGATTTCGTGCTGAGCAACACCCACTTTGATGCCGCCGTCGAGTTGCAATCCACTCAAGTCAAGCTCATTTTGATCCTGAGAGACAGGCTCGACATCCTCGACACCATTTTCGGCTTGCTTCAACCCGTGCTCGGACTCTCAGGCGACCACTTTGCATTCCAGGACTGGCTCAAGAAGACAGCGGGCAGCACCTCGTTTGAGCTACCCTATCTCCGTCGCATTGTCGTCGTCATGGACAGCGATCCCGGCTCCAAGGGTGGCACGTCCACCACGCCAGGTCTGGCCAGCGTGCAAATCGACCTTGAGACGCGCGTCAACTTCTCGGGCGGCGCCTTTGCCGTCTTCCTCATAACGTACACTTGGACCCGGGAGGGAGGCGGCACGAGCAGCAACACGCTGACAGCGGGCCTGTGGACGGTCCCCAGTGGATCGTCTACAGCCGCTCAGAAAATGCTCCCAAATTACGAGGAGTACTACTCGCTGATGCCGCCCGTGACGTTGAAGCAGGGCGAGGAGCTGCCGCAGTCGCTGGACCTGACAAAGCTCGGGGGCTTCGACCATCTCCCATCCGAGATTCACCCAGAGGTTACCCGTGCAACGTTGACTATTGGGAGCGGCGGCATCTCCTTCAACGGCGAGGTTGTGGCGGGCCCACCTACTGGGGATATCCCCAAGGTGTCCCTGTCACAGCTCACCCTCAACGTCTCGTACCTGTTCAAGGGTGGCTTTACCGGATCCCTGGTGGTCATGGCCGAGATCCAGGCGGCCCCGGGGGCAAAGAACGGCGCGCCTGCCCAAATCACGGGCGAAGTCTACTACGACGGCACCATGTGGAAGCTGGGTGCCGTGGTGTCGGGTATCTACGGCTCGACGCTGTACCAGTTCTTTGACTCGGATACTCAAGGCGGCATTGGGCAGGTCCTGGACAACCTCGAGATCCGCTCACTCGCTATCGAGTACGACTACCTGCCTGCCGGGGGCGCCTCGAGTTTTTCCATCAATGGGAACATCGCAATCGGAACCCTCACGCTGTCGCTCTTGTTCACATATTCTTCCACCTGGGAGTTCAGAGCGTCTCTCGATGCCAGCCAGGCGTGGCCACAGGGAACGACACTCGGCGACGTGCTGGGTCAGATCTTTGGTTCAGAAGTCGAGAACGACCTCCCCGGGTTCATCCTCGACATCCCCGTCAACCCGCCGCAGAGCCAAGATGCGGTAGGCTTTGATATGGTGTCAGTGGCTGGCCCGTCAGACTCCCCTGACTCCGGCCTCTTCTTCACGGCCTGGCTTCAGTTCGAGGACATGTCGTTCCAAGCGCTCCAATATCAAGCTCCCACTCCTGTGGGAGGTGGGACCAGGCCGCCTCCCCGGAGGGTGTTTACCATGATCGTCAACAGCCTACCCACGGCCAATGTGGACCTCATTGGCGATCTGGCTCAGCCCTTTGACGAGATGCTCCTGATGTACGTCCAGCCGCAGGCCGGGGACACGACATCCTCCGGAATCACGTACGGAGATGTCACGATTATCAACGCGGAACTGGCCAAGGCGGGCAAAGTCGCGTTGCCATACCAGGTGACCAAAAAGACATACGCAAACTCGGATGTCGTTTTGCCCATTGGCGCGCACTTCATCCTGGTGCTTAAGGACAGCACAGGGCAGCCAAGGGTGGCTCTCGACTATGTCTTCTACACGCCTTCAATTCCGGTTACTCGGAGAGTCCCTGGGGCACGAATTACGTTGCAGAAGGACGAGATGCCGGCCCTTGTCAGGACCCGGAGGCCCATCCCGGAGCAAGTGCCGATGTCTTCAGGGCCGCCTGGCACAGCCAAGGCGCCGTACTCCAAGAAGATAGGGCCCCTCACCATCAGCAACATGGGCTTCAAGTACACCAGTGACCCAGTCCCGACGGTGTCCATCATCATGGACGCGTCGGTTGTGCTTGGGCCCATCGGCCTTGCCTTGCTCGGTTTCAGTCTAGACTTGAAGTTCCCCGAGGGCACCACGCTGTTCCAACTTCCAAAACCCCACGTCTCCCTGGCCGGGTTGGCCGTATCCTTTGACAGGCCGCCCGTAATCCTCGCGGGCCTGCTCGAGCACATCGTCGTTGACAAGCCCGGTCCGCCACCTGTCCACGAAGACTACTACCAGGGCGGCATCGCCCTGAGCTTCCAGCCGTGGCTGTTCCAGGCCAGTGGTTTCTACGGCACCATCACCACGGCTACGGGCTCGTTCAAATCCGCATTTGTCTACTTTATCCTGGGGGGCCCCCTGGTGACTATCGAGGTTGCAGAGATCACCGGCGTGACGGGTGGGTTTGGGTACAACAGCGACCTGCAGTTCCCGACCGTCACCAACGTCGTGCAGTTTCCCTTCTTGAAGACCGCTACCAGCACGGACCCGAGCACGGCGCTGACCGGCCGCATCAACAGCGGCTGGTTCTCCTCGCAGGACGGTTCCTTCTGGCTCGCCGCGGGATTCAGCGTCATCGCGCTCGAGCTGCTCCAGGCCTCGGTCGTCGCCGTGATCCAGTGGAACCCGGACATCTACCTCGGTCTCTTTGGAGTGGCCACGGCCGACATGCCGGCGGGCGCCGGCAGTGCCAAGCTGCTGCATGTCGAGCTGGGTATCGTGGCGACGGTCGACTTCAAGCACGGCGTGCTCAAGATCGAGGGCCAACTCGCCCCGTCGTCCTTTGTGCTGGATCCGGCCTGCCATTTGACTGGCGGCTTCGCGTTGTATCAGTGGTTTGGTGGTGGCACCAGCGGGACTGACCTCGCCCCATCCGATGGCGACTTTGTCTTTACTGTCGGAGGCTACCATCGCGGCTTCAACCCGCCCGCGCAGTATCCTATTCCGCCGCGGCTGGCCATCAGCTGGTCACTCGACTCCTCCTTGTCCATCAAAGGCGAGTCGTACTTTGCCATCACCCCCAACGTATGTATGGCCGGCGGCCGCCTCGACGCGTCGCTCTCGCTGGGACCCCTGTCAGCGTGGTTTGATGCCTACGCCGACATGCTCATCAACTACAAG
>Ga0247823_10004956_pt1 | contig 10609 bp, 7 predicted proteins | sample 13C_PalmiticAcid_2_FD_192426 | JGI IMG/M metagenome (GOLD analysis project Ga0247823, IMG submission 192426) | Soil microbial communities from agricultural site in Penn Yan, New York, United States - 13C_PalmiticAcid_Day30 | ecosystem: Environmental > Terrestrial > Soil > Agricultural land...
CGGCGGCCGTCGGATACCTCACCACGACGTTGAACATGAACCGGTCGAGCTGGGCTTCCGGCAGCGGGTAGGTGCCTTCCTGCTCGATCGGGTTCTGGGTCGCGAGGACGAAGAACGGCGAGGGGAGGCGGTAGGTGCTCGAGCCAACGGTGACGTGGCGTTCCTGCATCGCTTCGAGCAGGGCGGCCTGTGTTTTCGGGGGGGTGCGGTTGATTTCGTCCGCCAGGAGCATGTGGGTGAAGATCGGCCCCTGCATGAACTGGAAGACGTTCCGGCCGGTGTCGGCATCGGTTTGGAGGACGTCGGTGCCGGTGATGTCCGAGGGCATCAGGTCGGGCGTGAACTGGATGCGGCGGAACGACAGCTGGAGGATCTTCGAGATCGTGCTGACGAGGAGCGTCTTCGCGAGGCCGGGGACGCCGACGAGGAGGCAGTGGCCGCGGCTGAAGAGCGAGATCAGGAGCTGATCGACCACATCGGTCTGGCCGATGATGACTTTGCCGATCTCTTCGCGCATGCGGCCGTAGGCAGCGGCGAGGCCGCGGATGGCCTGGGCTTCGCGTTCGTCGTCGGACAGAGGAGGACGTGATTCAGACATTTCCAACGTCATTCCTATTGACGGCAACGGTGGCTGGAGGCGCGGGTTGAGCGACCGGGTTCTGTCCGGGGCCGAAAAAGCTGGCGATCCGCTCGATCCAGATCATCAACACCCAGGGAATCCCGATCAACAGAAAGGCCAGCGGGACCAGGAGAAGAAATCCGACGAGCGTCTTGTCTCCCATGCACAGGAGGAACGCGACGGAGACGAGAGCGACAACGACGATGAGGTCGGTGAAGGTCGCCTTCCGGTTCAAGGTCACAGTCCTTTCGGGGGCGTGCGGCGAGTGGTTAAGGCATGGGAGAGTGCAGCGCGGTGTGGGACCGAGTGAGTCGCTGGGCTCCAGACTACCTTGGCCCGGGGCGCGTGACGAGGCATTGGCGGCGGATCCGCCATCGCGTGTTCGGCGGGGTCTGCTTCGTGGACAGGAAGCGGAGCTTCGGGGGTGAGCGTGCCCAAGCAGAGAGCTTGGGCACGAGGTGATGTTACCGACCGCTCACGTGCTCAGTGGACCCGTTGGCCGGGTTGGGCTCCGGAATCGGGGGCCAGCAGGAACACGTCTTTTCCGCCGGGGCCGGCGGCGCAGATCATGCCTTCGCTGAGGCCGAACTTCATCTTGCGCGGCGTCAGGTTCGCCACGACGACGACCAGCCGGCCGACGAGTTGCTCGGGGGCGTAGGCCGATTTGATCCCTGCGAAGACGTTCCTGCGGATGTCGCCGCCGAGGCTGAGCGTGAGCTGCAGGAGCTTGTCGGCTCCGGGAACGTGGTTGGCTTCGATGACGCGGGCGACGCGCAGGTCGACCTTCACGAAGTCGTCGATCGTGCAGAGGTCGGCGACGAGCGGCTCCTTTTCGAGCCATTCGGCGCTGTCCTGCGGGGCGGACGTGGCCGGGGCCGCGTCGGCGGTCTTCGTGAGGTCCTGCTGACTGTCTTCCACCATTGCCTTCACCTTTTCGGGATCGACCCGTTTCATCATGTGCTGGAATTCGTTGACCGCCGAGCCGACCACCGGCTGCTGGGCGTTGTTCCAATGCGTGATCGGCGACGAGAGGAGCGCTCCCGTCTGCTCGGCCATCCGCGGCAGCACCGGCGCGAGGTACACCGCGATCTGCCGGAACAGGTTCAACGCGACGGTACAGATCTGCTGCACCTCCTCTTTTTTCGCCGGATCCTTGCGGAGCATCCAGGGCTGCTTGCCGTCGATGTACTGGTTCGCGCGATCGGCCAGGGCCATGATCTCGCGCATCGCGAGGTTGTAATCACACGCCTCGTACGCGTCGGCGATCCGTTCGCTCGCGGCCGCTCCTTCGGCGAAGAGTCCGCCATCTTCGGGATACGCGGCCGACAGCGTCTGCCCCGCGAGCAGCTTGGCGCAGCGGCTGGCGATGTTGACCACCTTGCCGACGAGATCGGAATTGATCTTTGATTTGAAGTCTTCGAGGTTCAGGTCGAGGTCGTCGACGCGCGGGCCGAGTTTCGACGCGAAGTAGTACCGCAGGTAGGCCGGGTCGAGATGTTTGAGGTAGGTCGACGCCCGGATGAACGTCCCCTTCGACTTCGACATCTTCTCGCCATCCACGGTGAGGAAACCGTGGATGTGGACCTTCTTCGGCAGCTGGAAGCCGGCCGTCTTGAGCATGGCGGGCCAGAACAGCGTGTGAAAATACGTGATGTCCTTGCCGATGAAGTGGTGGATCTCGCAGTCGGGATTGCGCCACCAGTCGTTCAGGTTCCCGCCGGTGCGGTCGCACCAGTCTTTCGTCGAGGCGATGTAGCCGATCGGCGCATCGAACCAGACGTACCAGTAGTTGCCGGGGCTGTCGGGGATCTCGAACCCGAAGTAGCGGGCCGGGCGGGAAATGTCCCAGTCGCGCAGTTCGTCGCCGAGGAAGTGGCCCTTCAGGTAGTTGGCGATCTCCGGCTGGAGGGCGCCGCTGTTCTGGGTCCAGTCGGTGAGGAAGGCGTGCAGGTCGTCGATGCGGACGAACAGCTGCGTGCTCGTTTTCGGAACGGGAGTCGCGCCGGTGAGGGTGCTGCGAGGGTTGATGAGATCCGTCGGCGCATACTGCGTGAGGCACTTCTCGCAGCCGTCGCCGTACTGGTCTTCGGATTTGCAGTTGGGGCAGGTCCCCTTGACGAAGCGGTCGGCCAGGAACGTTTGCGCTTCCGGGTCGTACAGCCGCTCGACGTCCCTGGACGTGATGACGCCGGCCTTGCGGAGCGAGGCCCAGATTTCGTGGCAGAGCTGGCGGTTGGATTCGCTGTTGGTGCTGCCGTAGTTGTCGAACTGGATGTCAAAGGCGGTGAAATCGGCGACGTGGGCGTCGCGCATCTCCGCGATGACCTCTTCTTCCGACCGCTTTTCCTGCCGGGCGCGGATCATCACGGACGTGCCGTGGGTATCGTCGGCGCAGACGAACGTGCAGCGGTTCCCGCGGAGCTTCTGGAAGCGGACCCAGATGTCGGTCTGCGTGTACTCGACCAGGTGGCCGAGGTGGATGTGCCCGTTGGCGTACGGGAGGGCGGAGGTGACGAGGATCTGACGGGACACTGGGAGGAATCGACAGTGAATGTGGACGAGTCAACGGCCGAGGAAGTTCTCGACAACAACGGGTGAGAGTCGATTCGCTCGGGAGCCGCAGAATAGACTACGGGCATTCGAGTTTTAAGTCGGCTTCAGCGATCCGGCTCCATCGTTCCATGACGATATGGCTGTCCTGTGATGACACGTCTTCCTGCTGTCATGTTCGTTGCATCGCTGCTCTGCGGATTTCCGATCGCAGGCGAAGCGTCCGATCGCTGGACCTCAGACGATGGGATCGTCGGCGTCACCCTGCCGGGCTCGATCGAGTGGCTTCCGATCGAAAATCCGCCGGCACCGTTACTGATGGCCTGGGAAAATGAAGCCGGCGGCGTACGGCTGGCTATCGTGAAAATGGCGGTCCCTACCGGCATCCGACTGGCGCCCGAGGGACTGCAGGAAGGGCTTCTGGAAGAAATCGGCGGCAGGATCACGAAATCCGAACAGCGGGAGGTGAACGGCCATGTCGTGTCTGTGATGACCGCCGAAACGACACAGGACGGGTCCACGATGCTGGTCACGCAAGCCGTCGTCCAGCACGGCGATCACGGTTATAAAGCGATGGCACTTGCCGCCGCTGACGACGCCCAGCTGGTGAAAGCCGCAGACGATTTCATTGCGGGTTTTGAGGTTCTCGCGACTCCCGTCGCAAGACCCGCTGACGTTCCTCAGGACGAAGGTGACGCTCTTCACCGGCTGTCAAAGCGACTCGGCGGCTGGGGTGTCATCGCGCTTGTTGTGTTGTTGTTGCTGAAGCGCCGTCGCCGGAGTCACCCTCCAGCAACCCCGGCTCGCACCGAGCCTTGAATTCCGTCGATTCCCGACGCCGCCCGCGACTCCAGACCCACGCGAGAACGACCACCGCGGGCGCGATCGACCAACGCACCAGCCAGCCCCACGGCCGCCGCGGGGGCAGGCTGTAGTAGCGTACTGACTCTCCGTCCGTGTCGTGGCGCCACGCGACCAGCCCGCGGCCGTCGGGGGTCGCGGTCGGCTCGAGCCATTCGTCATACAACAGCCCGACCCGCCGGTCGCCCGCCAGGTCGTACAACGTGCTGCGAATTTCGCATTCCTTCCACCACTCCGGGTGTCCCAGCCAGCGGGCGAACAGCCGGAGCTGGTGATTGAGCGTCCGTTCCCATCCTCTTCCGCAGGACACCGTATAGTCGATCGAGTAGTGCACCCCGTCGATGATCTCTCGCGAAGCGAGAATGTCGGCATTCGCGGGAACGGCGCCCACCGGCTTTCCGTCCTCGCCGCTCCACCGGAGCACCACGAGCTTGCCCCACGCGTCGACCAGGTCGACCGCCACGAACCGGCCGCGTTCCTCGAAACGCGACCAGCCTTGACGCGTTATGTCGGTCGACCACAGCTTTTCGGCCGACTGGCGATCGTAGGCGGTCGCCCCGTGCGGCCCCCGTGCGAGGACATACCGATCGTCTGGTGAAACCTGGGTCGACGAGTCCGGCGCCAGCTCGGCAAAGCGCGAGTCCAGTTCCCCGGTCGACAGGCTCAGCAGCCGCCACAGGGCGCTGCTCCTCCCATTGGCCAGCGTGACGCTCGCGGTCACCGTGGCAGTTGTGTCATTACACTCACGCAACTCCCACTTCGGGCCCCCGTTGTTCGCCACGCGGGCCACTTTGCGGCAGGTCTCCACGTCATACAGCGTGATGCCGCTCTCTTCCTGCCACAGCAGTCGACTCCCTTTCAGATAGAAGTCGGGGATCGCCGTTCCCGGCAGCCCCGGCAGTTCTCGCAGGACGTCGCCAGCCAAAGTCGCCAGCCAGAACGACTCCTTCCGCCGGATCACCGTCCGGCCATCCGCGCTGTGATTCCGCCCGCCCCCGAATCGGTGATGCAAGTGAACCTCGTCCGTCTCCTCGAACGCCATCCGGAGCACCTTCCCATCCGGCAGCGACCGATATTCCACCGGCCCGAATCGCGGCTCACCCCGTTCGCTCCGGCGCGAAATCATCAGCTCCCCGGCCGGCGACACTCCTTCGAACGCCTGCCTGTCCGTCAGGTGAAACGTCGCCTCCGGCGCCAGCGGCACGTTCAGCCACCAATGCCGGCCTGTCACAGCCACCCAGACAATGACCGCCACGCAAGCCATCCGGCGAGCCCGCCGTCCCCTGCGAGGCGGAATGTTCGATTCGCCCATAACCCTACCTGCCCGGAAACCCAGACGTGACTTGCGAGGGGACGTCGATCGTGTCCAGTCGCCTTCCGCGAATCCAACCCCATGCGAGAACGACCACCGCTGGGCCGATGGCCCATTGAAACAGCCAGCGCCAGCTTCTTCTCGGGGGAAGGCGGAAATAATGGATTGTCCCCGCTCCGCCGGTGTTGTTCCAGATGATTGTCCCTGTCTCGTCGGGCGTCACGTAGGGGTTGTTCCAGTCTGGCGATAGCGCTGCAACCCGCCGGTCTTGAGACCGATCAAACAGGACATAGCGTCCTTCATGGCCCTGCCACGATTTCTGGATTCCCATCCCGCGGGCGATTGCGACAACAACCTCTCCCGGGACTTGTTGCCAGGTCGGCCTCTGGCAGTGGGCGGAATCGACGGCGTAGACAGTTCCTTCGAGCGGAACCCGGTACGCTCGGTCGCGGCTGTTGACGTCCGCAACCTGGAGCGGATGTCCATCGGCGGTACGCCAGCGAGAGACTTCGAGGTCGCCGGAGCGATTGACGCCATCAAGGGCCAGTTCGTCGCCGTTCTGCTCGAACCGGGGAATCGTGTGACGGGGAGCGGGGACCGACCACAGGCGGGTCGCTGTGACCTGGTCGAAGACGATGAGCGATTGGCCGTCGATCGCGGCCACGAACCGACCGTCGGGCGATGGGTACAACTCCACCCAGGAGGCCACGTTCGAAAACCGGGCGTCGAGCGTCCCCGTCGCCAGATCGAGCAATTGAAAGACGGATTGCCTGCCGCCGATCGGCAAGACCCGATGGGTGATCACGGTCGCAGTCTTCTCGGTTGATGAAAAGACGTTCCAGTCCGCCGGGCCCGTGCCCTGCAGGCGGGTGATGATCCGCCGGTCTTCCAGGTCATACAGGGCGAGCCCCCCGTCATCGTCCCACAGCAGGCGGTTCCCTCTCAGGATCCAGAATGGAATCGTCTGGCCCGGCAGGTCGGGGAGTTCCTGGAGCAGTACGCCGGAGAGGGTCGCCAGCCAGAAGTCATCGTTGCGGCGGATGACCGTCCGGCCATCGCGGCTGTGACAAGAGGGGCCGACCTGATCCGTCTTTTCGAACGCGGTTCGAACGAGCTCACCGGATGGCAATGACCGGAACTCGACCGGCCCGAATCTCACGTAAGCGCCCGACGCCGTTCGAATGCCATCCGTTCGCGAGAACATCATCTCCCCCGCCGGCGACAGCCCTTCGAACACTTCCCGCTGTTTGACGACAAACGTCGCCTCCGGCTCCACCGGCAGCCGGTCCCACCAGTACCAGCCGAGGGCGGCGACCCAGAGGATGGCGGCGATCGAGGCGACCCGGCGAGGCCGCGTCATTCGAAGCCAGGGACTGCCGTTCGCCCGCATCAGTTCGCCTTCACACGCAAGCCGCAGGGTGCGAGTGCCGTTGAAGTCGACACGCCCTCCGGGATTGTGACGGTCGGGCTGGTGGTGTGCGACGCTGGGAGGCAACTCTTGATGCACTGGCAGAGCAGTGGCACCCCCGGCCAACCGCCACGCCCGAATTAAAAAACCTGAAAGGCCTCCGCTCGCCGGCAGTAATTCCGGTATCAGTCCTCTGCACCGAATCACGTTCGCGGGAGTCTTCCCATGTCGACCGGCTTGTTGATCTTCACCCTGGTTCATGTCGCCGTCAGCCTGGTCGGCATTGCGGCGGGGTTCGTGTGGATGGCGAAGCTGCTCAGGCGCTCGGACTCTCCGTTCTGGACCAACCTGTTTCTCGGCGCCACGATCCTGACGAGCGTGTCCGGGTTCGGTTTTCCGTACAACGGCGTCACACCGGGGATCGTGATCGGGATCCTGTCGCTGATCATCCTGGGCGTCGCCACGTATGCCCGGGTCGCCGAACAACAGGCGGGCCGCTGGAATGCGACCTTCATCGTCACTGCCCTGGTGGCCCAGTACTTCAACGTGTTTGTGCTGGTCGTGCAGTCGTTCCAGAAGGTGGCCTTCCTCAAGGCGCTGGCCCCGACGCAGTCGGAAGCCCCGTTTGCCCTCACGCAGCTCGCCGTGTTGATCGGATTTGTCGCCGTCGGCATCCTGTCGCTGAAACGCCACAGGCGCCCGGCCCTGGCGGCCAGCTGAACCGAGCCGATTCATGCCGAAGAATTCGAACGTCGCCATCGCCTTGCTCCGCGGCATCAATGTCGGGGGCAAGGCGATTGTTCCGATGCGGACTCTCGTCGATTGCCTGGAAGAGCTGGGCTATGACGATGTCCGGACCTATATCCAGAGTGGAAATGCCGTCTTCAGGTCGCCGAAGAAGTTGACGGCGAAGTCGGCCGAGGCGATCACGGCCGCGGTTCAAACAGCCTGTGGCGTCGACCCGCATGTGCAGTTACTGACTCTGGCCGAGCTGGAATCGGTCATTGAGGGGAACCCGTTTCGCGATGGCGTTGACGATCCTTCGCGGCTGCATGTCTTCTTCCTGGCGAGCGAGCCGAAGTCGCCGAAGCTCGAGGCGATCGAGACGTTGAAAGCACCGACGGAGCGATGCCGGCTGACGCCGCGGGCGTTTTATCTGCATGCCCCCGAGGGGATCGGCCGGTCGAAACTGGCGGCGGCGTTGGAACGGCTGCTGGGGGTTCCGACGACGGCCAGGAACTGGCGGACGGTGGAGAAGATTCGGGAAATGGCGGGGGAGTGATCGAGGCTCGAATGGCCGACCGCGCCTGCCTCATTCGAAGCCGGGAATTGCCGATCGCCCGCATCAACTCACCCCCACACGCAAACCGCATGGCGAGACGCAGGTCGCGCTTCGCCATTCATGGTCGAGATGAGCGGCGCCCGGTTGTCCGGGCATTTCCCGACTGTTAGCATCGTGCCACTTGAAGATGGGCTGATGTCTTCTAAGAGCGGATGTGCTGCTGGCGGAATCTGAGTTTTCGCGGGACTGCCGTGGCAAACTTGACCACGGCCTGTGACGAGGAGTCGGCCGTCCAGGGTTGAAGAGTTTCTTTCCAACATCAACAGCGAGAGGGGCCAATCTCATGCTGCGTCATCGTCGTCGTCGTACGTCCATCCGATCTGCCATCGCGGGCACTCCGATTCAGGAGCTTGAATCGCGCACGCTTTTGTCCGGCAATGTCCGGGTCATCACGGTCGGGAACACCGTGCAACTCATCGGGGACAAGTCCGCCAATCAGGTGGAAGTGACCAGCAGCGAGTCCGGAATCATTATCACCGGGATCGATGACACCACAATCAACGGTGATGATGAACTGGAGATCGAGATCCCCGTCGCAATCCTCCGGGTTTCGCTCGGGAAAGGTGATGACTCCCTCTCTCTCAGCGGGCTTGAACTGGCCGGCTCGCTGACCGTCGCCATGGGCGCCGGGGAAAACAGCGTCTTCATCGACACCTCGACATTCGGTTCTTCAGTCTCCATCGCTGGCGGCAGCAAGCGCGATGTCGTCGGTGTCATCGACAGCAGCGTCGGCGGCCAGCTGCTGATTTCAGCCGGCGGAGCAAGTGACGTCGTCGGTCTTGGAAATGTGGAAGTTGGCGGTGCTCTCAACGTTCGACTGGGAACGGGAAAAGACTGGCTCGCGATCACGAATGTCTCGACTTCCGGCAAAGCGACCATTGCCTCACAGGGTGGAGCCGACGTCACCGCCATTTCCGGCGGCGACTTCAGCGGCAACTTCAATTACGCCGGTGGTTCGGGAGCAGAATCGCTGCTGGTCAGCGAGTCGCTGTTTGGGGGCGACGCGAAGGCCTCAATGGGTTCCGGCCGTGATCTGCTGATGCTCGGTGAGGGAAACGAGTATTCGGGCGCCGTGCGATTCCGTGGCGGCTCCAGTATCGACACGTTCGGAGACGCATCGGAATCGTTTGAGGGCGGCCCGGAGTTCACGCAGTTCGAGAACCTCGACGGGTTTGACGCTGACGCCGTCGCCGCTCTTCTCGATGAACTCGTCGCCGAACTCGAGCCCTACGGGCTGGAAGGGCTGATTGGCAGCGAGCCGGAGAACCCGCCCGACGAAAACGAACAGGAGAGTTCCAGCGGCGCGGTCGCCGTCAGCGGGGTCGACCCTCTGGCCTTCAATGCACTGTCGTCTTCCGCCATTTTCACGATCACCGGCGCTCTCTTCGCGACTGGCGACAATGCGTCGGTGATCCTGCTGCGAAACGGAGAGCAGGTCAGCAACGACCTGCTGACGGTTACATCCGCCACGGTCACGGCCACCGGCGCCCTCGTCAGCGGAAAGAATGAACTTCAGTTCAGCGCGCTCGACGATCAGGGTTTCGTCGTCACGACGTCGATCGTCGTCTGGGCAGGAAGCTCCGAACTGAAGATCAAAGTCGTTGACGAAAACGGAGATCCGGTCACAGAGGAGGTGACCGTCCAGCTGCGCCTCGGGGACGACCCGAACGTCACCAGTAACGGTGTGACCGTCGACGGAGTTGCCGCGTTCCAGGACATTCCGGCCCGGACCGTCCTCGCGAGCGCCGTCGCCAGCGGCAACCGCTTCGGCGTGGTCGGAGGCGTCGGCAACGAAGGCCAGCTGACGCTGGTTCTGCAGGGATTCCAGGAACCCAGCCAGGTCGACAACAACGACTTCAGCCAGGGAACCGAAGGGTGGAACATCGGAAATGCCCCGGTGCAGATTGTTCCGCACGTCGAGGAACTGCCATCCGCGATGTCACTGGCATCCTCAAGGACGTCAGCCTCGCGGATCGCTTCCCCTGCAGTCGCAGAAGCAGCGCCGGCAGCCGCTGAGTCCGATCAGGATCTCGTGCTGACGACAAGCGGCGAAGGACCGCAGTCCATTTCCCGGACGTTCCAGGTCAAGCCGGGCACGAAGACGGTCAAGTTGCGATTCCGGTTCGTGACTTCGGAAGTCCCCGGAGGTTACTTCGGCTCCGAATTCAACGACTATTTCAAGGTGTCGATTCGCTCGCTTCAGGGCGGAGGGAACGCGGTCGAAGCGAACAACATGAACGCCATGGGCCTGGCGGCCTTTGACGCGAACGGCGCCACGGCCTGGAGGGAAGTCACACTCCCCGTCAGCGTCGAGGGAGACACCATTCAGGTCGATATCACGGTCGCCAACGTCGCCGACGGCGCCCTGGATTCCAAAGTCATCGTCGACCGCATCGACGAAGGCGATCTTTCCATCTCGAGCCTGAAGCTGAACGACATCAACAACGCCTCGCTGCAATACCTCAGCGTTGGAGAACACACGTACTTCAGTAGCAACACCCGAGTTCACGGGACGAT
>Ga0247823_10004957_pt1 | contig 10608 bp, 5 predicted proteins | sample 13C_PalmiticAcid_2_FD_192426 | JGI IMG/M metagenome (GOLD analysis project Ga0247823, IMG submission 192426) | Soil microbial communities from agricultural site in Penn Yan, New York, United States - 13C_PalmiticAcid_Day30 | ecosystem: Environmental > Terrestrial > Soil > Agricultural land...
GGTGCCGCCGAACGGCGGCACCTGGCTGGGCTACACGCTCGGCACGATCGCGGGGCTGCTGATCCTCTGGCTGATGTTCTTCGGCGTGCGCAAGCGCTCCTACTCGGGCACCTCCAACCTGCGCGGCTGGCTGTCGGCACACGTCTACCTCGGCACGGCGCTGATCCTGATCGCGCTGCTGCATGCGGGCTTCCAGGTCGGCTGGAACCTGCACACGTTCTTTCTCGTGCTGATGCTGCTCGTGATCTTCTCCGGCTTCTTCGGCGTCTACTGCTATCTGCGCTATCCGACCCTGATGACGCGCAACCGCGAGAGCGCGACACGCAGCGCGATGCTCGAGGAAATCGCCGAGCTCGACCAGAACGCACTCGCGCTGGCCGACGGCATCGACCCCAAGGTCCACGACATCGTGCTGCGCTCGATCCAGAACACGCGGCTGGGCGGCGGCGTGCTGACCCAGCTGCGCGCGCACGACGATTCCGACGCGGCACTGGCCGGCATACGCGCCGCCCTCCAGGCGCGCGAGAAATCGCAGGCTACCGCCGGCGGTGCGAAGTCGGGCCAGACCATCTTCGCGATGGTCGACTTCCTCGCCAGCGGCACGAACGACCGCCAGGCCGAAGCGCTGCGCAAGCTCATCGATCTGCTGTCGCGCAAGAAGGCGCTGGCCTCGCGCGTCGCGCGCGACATCCAGTACCAGGCGCTCATGGAGATCTGGCTCTACGTCCACGTACCGCTGTCGTTCGCGACCGTGGCCGCGTTGTTCGCCCACGTCGTGTCCGTGTTCTTCTACTGGTAAGGCGGAGAGACAACGCATGCGCTGGCTGATCCGCCGGGTACTCAAGCAGGGCAAGGGCGCCGTCTCCTACGAGGAAGACGTGCATTTCGGCGACGTGCTGTCGATAGGCCGCGCCGCCGACCAGGCGATTTTCCTGTCCGACATCCGCGCCGCGCTGAACCATGCGCGCGTGACCGCGACCAGCCCGGGCCGCTACACCGTCGAGTCGCTGATCCTGGCCGGCATCCGCGTCAACGGCGAGCTGACCTACTCGACCAACGTCGGCGCCGGCGCAGTCGTGGAGATCGCCTCCACGCGCCTCGTGCTGCTCGATCCGCCGCGCGATTTCGAGGCTGCGGTCGAGATCTCCACCCTCGACAAGACCGAACAGGAAGCGGCCAAGGCCAAGCGCGCCAAGCCGACCTCGCTGAAGGAAACCTGGCTCGGCAAGCGCGCACCGTCGTGGATCCTGTTCCTGCTCGTACTCGGCTTCGGCCTGCTGCTGCCGGCCGCGACGCATGTCGTGCCGGGGCTCGGCAAACTCATGGGCCACGCCGGCCTGCCGACGACGGCGAGCTGGAATCCCGGACCGCTGGATGCTGCGCACCGCTTCTTCGGCGACGACTGCAAGCAATGCCATCAGACGCCGTTCCTGACCGTGCGCGACACGGCCTGCACGACCTGCCATACGCAGATGGCCGCGCATGCGGATCCGGCGCGCTTCAATCTGCCGCAGCTCGGCGAAGCGCGCTGCGGCAGCTGCCATCAGGACCATCTGGGCCTGAACGGCATGGTCAACACCGACCAGAAGCTCTGCGCGAACTGCCATACCGATCTGAAGACGCGTACGCAGAACGCGAGCGAACTCGCCGACGCACGCGACTTCGGCAAGACCCATCCGGAGTTCCGCGTGCGCCTGCCGGCCTGGGACGCGAACGGCCGCTTCGCGCCGCAGCTGACGGCCCTGACCGCCGGGCTCAAGGAAAACTCGGGCCTGAAGTTCAATCACGCCAAGCATCTGGAACCCAATCTCAACGCGCCGTCGGGCCGCCGCACCCTGACCTGCGCAAGCTGTCATCAGCCCGACGCCGGCGGCCTGGCCATGAAGCCGGTCGATTTCGAGAGCATGTGCCACGACTGCCACACCCTGGGCTTCGACACGTTCGCGCCGGATCGTCAGGTGCCGCATGCGAAGGTCGCCGAAGTCGTCTACATGCTGGATGACTACTACGCCAAGCGCGCGCTCGAAGGCGGCTATACCGAAGCGAGCGCGCCGGGCTTCGTGCAGCAGCGGCGGCGTCCCGGCGAAGCGCCGCTGAGCCAGCAGCAGACCATCGAGGCCCTGAGCTGGGCGCGCGACAAATCACGTCAGGTCGCCGACAGCGTATTCACCGGCCGCGCCTGCGTGACCTGCCATACGGTCACGCGGCCGACCGCGGCCGGCAGCACGCCGGGAACCGGCTGGCAGATCGCGCCGGTTCGCGTGTCCGGCATCTGGTACGGCGAAGCGAAGTTCACCCACGCCAAGCACTCGACCATGGACTGCAAGGACTGCCACAAGGCGGCCGAATCCAAGAGCGCCAGCGACCTCCTGATCCCCGACATCGCGAACTGCCGCCAATGCCACGCCGGCGCGAACGGCGGCAGCAAGGTCGCGAGCACCTGCGTGGACTGCCACCGCTACCATCAGTCGAAGACGTTGACGTTGAACAAGCTCTGAGAACGCCTCTGAAGGCGGCCGCCGATCGAGGAACCGACGCCAGATGAAATGGCCTTCGTATTGCTACCGGATGTTCGACGGCATCATCGGCTTCGTCTGCACGTTCGGCGTCGTGCCGTTCTCGGTCGGCGGTTTCGCGCTCGGCGTCTGGGCCGGTGAGCGGCTATGGCAACGTCTCGGCATCTCGATGTCGATACTGACCATTTACGCCGACATGGCATTCGGTCTGGCCGGACTGCTTCTGGGCTCCTATCTCGCCGTTCTGCTGGTCGCCTGGCTGGATTCCGTGACGTTCGACGGACGAATGGCACGTTGCGAAGCGATCCACGGCGACGAAATCCGCAAGCGGATCGAACGCGCCGATCGCGCCGAGCCGGGCTGGCGCTACCGGGATTCGCGAAAGAGCGAAGCGGAACGTTCCGACGAAGGACGCTTGACTCGTTCAACGTCGTATCGGAAACGGTTCTCGTCCGAGTGCGGCCATACGACGATCTCGATGCCGGGAATAGTTTCCGGCCTGCCTCTGCCGCCCTCCCAACGCGTCTTCCATTCCCGCCCGCCCTGTCGCTAGACGCACAGACCGCTCGAAGTTCTGAACGACGTCGATTGCGATGAGCGCAGCGAACCGCAACACTACGGCGAGATCGACATGAAGGCCCCGCGCCCAAGCCCTTGCGGCCGCCGGAATGACGCGCGCCGCTTTGCCGCAGGAGTGCGGGAATGTCGCGATGTGGCGGTTCGCCTGCGGCTCACCAGTGACCTGCTCTCCGCCGGCGGTTCCTGATTGTCTCGTGTTCCCTTTCTGTTCGTCGCAGCGTTGCTGCTGGAACCGGGCACGGCGATGGCCGCGCGACCGGAACGACCGGAGATTCTCATGCGCTGGCGCAACCGCTTCCCCAAACCTCGCCCTGCATCCCGGTGGCGCCAATTCCGCAGCAGATACCTCTGCCCCTGCTGCGGCCTGCCGACCCTGGGTTCGCGCTGCGATTTCTGCATTTGCTCGCTGTGCTTCTGGGAAGACGACGGGCAGGACGACGCGGATGCCGGCGAGATCCGCGGCGGCCCGAATCACGACTATTCGCTGACCGAGGCGCGCGCGAATTTCGCCGCACACCTGACCATGTACCGGCCGTCGGACACGCGGCCGTTCGAGCGCGATACCGCGCACAACGCGCACAAGGCCGTGGTCATCGCGCAGCTGTGCCGCGCCGTGCAGAGCCGGCGCCTGGGCGACTGGCAGAAAGCCCTGCGCGCCAAGCGAGTCTACGAAAAGCAGCTGTACGAGGCGACGCGCTGAGCCGGCGCCGGACCGGCAGATTCTGCCGCAGCGACGGCCGGCCGCGGCGATCCGTTTCGATCGCCCGTCGGCTGCACGCCGATGAAGTGCATCCGTAAAAAAGCCGGTCGTCCTCGGACGACCGGCCAATTCCGCCGTCGCATCGGCGCCGAGGCGCTGGTGCGATCCGTCGTATTACGGCGTCGCTTCGAAACCGCTCGCAAAGATGCGGTCGTTCACGTCCAGCGAGAACAGCACGGCCGTCTTGGGTTCATCCGCATCGGTGCCGTTGCTGTCGACGCAGACGAAGCCGCGGTAGGTGCCGAGCGCGAGCGCGGACGCATCGGCCGTGACGACCGCCGTATCCGAGCCGCCGACGCCTAAGGTGCCGGCGTTCGGCGAGGCGCTGAGCCAGGGCATGCCGCAGTTCACGTTGGTCGTCACGCTGACCGCGAGCGATTCCAGCGAGGGCGGAGGACCGGCCACCGGCGCGAGCGCCGTCCAGGCCGCGGTGCCGCCGAGCGCCGTGGAGGTCAGCGACATGCCGGGCAGTCCGGTATGCGTCGTCGCGCGGCCGAGGATCCAGCGACGCGCGGTACTCGTGCCGGGCACGGTCGGATAGGCCAGCGCCCAGTAGCGCACGCCGGCCGTCAGCGCCGGCGGCGCCGGGCAGCCTGCCGTCGCGGCATCGTTGAGGTTCAGGCCGAACAGCGCGCCGTCGGTGGAACGGAAGGTCAGACCCGCGCTGTTCACGCCGCTCGGGGTGCGCGTGCACGAATACAGCTCGCCGCCCGTGCCGGCTTCCGGATGGCCGGCCGGCTTGCCGGCGGCATCGGAATACAGCTTGAACGTGATCTGCGTGGCCGTGGCCTGCAGCGTACCGCCGGTGCCGGTCATGAAGCCTTCGACGTCGATGCTGCGCAAGGTCGCGTTATCCGGCGAGATGAAGTCTTCCGCCTGATAGAAGCCGCCGTTGGAGCCGATGAAGAAGTCCGAGGCATTGCCGCGCACGCCGTCGAAGGCCTGGCGCATCAGATTGGACTGCGCCGTGCCCGACGTGTCGATGTCCCAGATCACGCTCGGGTTGCCGAGGTTGGCGATGGTCAGATTGCGCGTGACCGACTGGCCCGCCGGCACCGATGCGCTCAGCGAGGCCGGCGACACGTCGATTTCCGGCAGCGCCTTGCGCAGTGCGATCGGCATGCGCGCGACCGGAATCGTCGGGTTGCTCGGCGTCAGCACGAGTTCGCCGAACACGGTCTGACCGTCGGGCAGCTGCAGCGAATCGGCCGACAGGGTCACCGCCTGCGTGCTCGCGTTGGCCGTCGTGAACGAATTCGGCGCAATGGTCACCGAACCGGCCGGGAAGCCGCTGACGGTCGCGCTCCAGCTGACCGGCGCCGTGCGCGTGCTCCTGAGCTGGCGCGGGAACGTGCAGGTGCCGACGCAGGACAGGTTCTGGAAGCTCGCGATGTTGAGCTTGGACGGATCGCCGCCGATGGCCGGATTCGCCGCGACGTAGTTCGCGCCGGTCTCGTCGAGGATCAGGCCGGCCTTGCTCGCGCGGGCCACGTCGATGCGGCCGGCGCCCGTGGCGAACGGCGTGGTCGGCGTGACGCCGTCGACCTCCATGAGGTCGGGCTTGGCCGTCGTCGACAGCGCCGACTTGACCTGCGCCGGCGTCCACGAGCGGTTCAGCGCGCGCAGCAGCGCGGCCGCGCCGGCGACGTGCGGCGCCGCCATCGAGGTACCGCTGAGCACCGCGGCGATGTTGTTGTTCGCCGGGTTCACCGCGCCGCCGAACGGCGCCGGCGACGCCGACACCCAGCGCGTGTACGCGGCGAGGATTTCCACGCCCGGCGCGGCGAGATCGGGCTTGAGCAGGCTGAGCGGGCTCGGGCCGCGCGAGGTCGAGTAGTACACCGCGTCCGGCGCGCCGGGGCCGACGGTCAGCGGCACGGCGATCGAGGCGGTCGCGTTCGACGGATCGGTGGCGATGTGCGCGGCCACGTTGTTCCAGTCGCGCATGAGCATCGAATAACTCGTACCGCTCGCGCCGAGATTCAGCGGCGCCACGTCGACGTAGATCACGCCGGCGGCGCCGGCGTTCAGTGCCGCCGTGCGCCGCGCGCCGCTGGCGCAGGCGCTGGTCACCGAATCCAGATGCAGCACGGCAATGCCCGACACGCCGCCGCGGCGGAAGGTGTCGGCCGGATAGGCCGAGCAGCCGTCGGTCGCGCCGTTGGCGAAGTTCGGACTCTGGATGATGGGCGCACTCAGGGTGGCCGTCGCGATCGGCGCGGCGCCCGGGCGCACGGTGATGTTCTGCGTGTTGGCCGGCGGCGCGCCCGGACCGGTCAGGTTGAAATTGAAGCCGAACACGCGGTCGTGCATGGTGCCGCCGACCGTGATGGTCCAGGGCTCCACGTGACCCAGGGTCGCCGGCGTCGGACCGGAGTTGCCGGCCGAGGCGGAGATGATGATGCCGGCGTTCTGCGCGGCGAGGAACGCCTGCGAGGTCGTGTCGGTCCACGGCGAGGTGCCGCCGCCGATCGAGAAGCTCAGCACGTCGATGACGCCGTCGGCGACGGCCTGGTTGGCCGAGGCCGTGGTCGCCGTGGTCGGGCACAGGCCGCCGCTGGTGCTCGTGTAGCAGGCGTCGTAGATCACGAGGTTGGCGTGCGGCGCCACGCCCGAGACGTTGCGCGTGATGCCGTTGAACGTGACCTGGCGCGCGTTGCCGGCCGCCGTGCTCGATGTGTGCGAACCGTGGCCGCCTTCGTCCTCGAAGCCGCGCGCCTCGACGTTCGGCGAGACCGCCAGCGCGTCCATGAAGTCCCAGCCGCCGATCAGCTTGTCGTTGCAGACGTCGCGGCCGGCCACGTAGTTCGGGTTGGACGGATTGCACCAGCCCAGATAGGCGCCCGGCCCCAGCGGATTGATATGCGCATAGCCGTCCGTGCCCATGGCCGCATAGGCGTCGCTGCCGACATTGAGGCCGCTGTCGATGACGCCGATGACCACGCCCTCGCCCTTGGTCGCGAGATTGCCCAGGGTGCCGCTGCCGTCCCAGACGGCCGGCGCGTTGATCATGGTCGGGCCGCGGTCGGTATTGAGCGGCAGCAATTGCTCGGCCTCGACGCGGATCACGGACGGATGCGCGCGCAGCAGGCCGGCTTCCTCGTCGGTCAGCTCCAGCACGACGCCGTTGTAGGCGTGCTGGAAGCGCATCAGCGCCGGCACGTCGCGGCCGAGCAGCTGCGCGGCTTCGACGAGGAACGCCTCCTGGCGCGCGGCGAGCTGCGCGACGTAGCTCTGCGCCGGCATCGATTCCAGCGCGATGCGCCGGTTCTCCTGGCGCGGGATGCCGTCGGCCAGCGCCAGCGGCGCGTCCTTGAAGCCGATGATGAAGCGCGAACGGGCGGCGCTGTCGCTGGCCGCGCGCGGGGCGCTGGACGCGAAGTATTCGGCTTCCCCGAAATGGCCGGCCGACACGCCGGCGCTGAACACGACTGCAGCGATCGCCGCGACGAGCGCGGTTCGCTGACGCACTACGTTGAGTCTCATGATCGACTTACCCCCAGGTGAATTTCCAATAGTTCACTATTGAATTTTTCCGCAACGCCGGAGCCCTGCCGACGCGAGGTCGGAACGCTCCCGCTCCCATTGCCGTCCGCGGTCCGGCCGGTCGAGCGCCGGCGGGGGATCCGTCCATTTGATGTTTCAGCGGTTATCGGACCAGCGGACCTCCGGACGATAACAAAGCCTCCGGCGAGGTCCATAGGCCACGAGACGGGTCTGCGATGCGACCTCGGCTCGGGAAGCCCGGGCATTGCTGCGCAGTCGGCGTGAAGCCGATGGCAACGCACGCCGGCGGCCGCAGAATCGGGCGTATGGGTGCGCTGCACCATGCCGGCGGACGGGATGACCTGTCCCGGCCGCGGGCCTGCCGCCAGCGATTTCGCGTACGCCGGCCGCAGCGGACGGACCGCCGCGCATTCGGACCAGATACGCAAGACGAACACGAAAGCTGACATCGCTGATAACGCAGGGGAAACGGCGTCAAACCGGACGCGTCCTGGGTTACCATCGCCGCGGGGAAACACTGATGAGAACTGCGCAGGCGCCTCGCGTCCTGCCACTCGGAGGATGCTGCGATGGGGAGCTCGCCGTTTCGCTGGATGCTGGCCGGCTTCTGCCTGGCCCTGACCGCCTGTAGCGGCGGCAGCAACTCCGGCAGCACAGTCGGCACCGCGCCGCCACCGACCAATCCCGGCACCGTCGACTCGGGCTGCAACGGCAGCTGCGGCAACGCGCAGTCGTTCCTGAGCGAAGACGACGTACGCAAGGTCATCGCCCAGGGCGTGGCCGAGGCGCGCGCCCAGGGCAAGCCGGCCACCTTCGTCGTCGTCGACCGCGTCGGCAACGTGCTGGCCGCCTACGCCATGGCCGGCGCGCCGCCGCTGGTTCGCGTGAGCTCGGGCCGCAACGTCACCGGCGGGCTCGAAGGGCTGGACGTGCCGGCCGAGTTCGGCGCGCTGGCCAAGGCGCTGACCGCGGTCTACTTCTCTTCCGAAGGCAACGCGTTCACCTCGCGCACGGCCGGCCAGATCGCGCAGGAGCATTTCAATCCGGGCGACCGCACCGCGCCGTCGGGCCCGCTGTTCGGCGTGCAGTTCTCGCAACTGCCCTGCTCGGACATCAGCGCGCGCTTCGCCGGCAGCGGCACGAACGCCGGGCCGCACCGCTCGCCGATCGGCCTGTCGCCGGACCCCGGCGGCATTCCGCTGTACAAGGCCGGCGTGCCGGTCGGCGCGGTCGCCGCGGCCGGCGCCGATGCGTTCTACAGCCTCGACGACAATGCCGGCGACCGCGACCGCAATCTCGACGAATACGTCGCGCTCGCCGCGACCTACGGCTTCGCCGCACCGCAAGACCGCCGCGCCGACCGCATCACGGCCGGCGGACTGTCGTTGCGTTTTACCGATGTGGAATTTTCCGAACTCGCGCGCGACCCGGCCACGGCACCGCCCTTCACGAACCTGACTGCCGCCGACGGCGCCTTGCTGCGCATGCCCGGCTATGCGGACCCGGTCGTGCTGCGCGGCCTCGCGCTCGGCACCGTGGAATCGGGCATCCGTCCGGACACGACCGACTATCCGGGCCTCGACGCGTTCGTGCTCGACGACGGCACCGGCACGAACCGCTATCCGCCGCGCGCCGGCACCGACGGCACGGCCGCGCTGACCCAGAACGAAGTCCGCACGATCGTGCAGGAAGCGCTGAAGGTCGCCGCGCGCACGCGTGCGCAGGTGAGGAAGCCCCTGGGCTCGCGCGCCGGCGAGACCGTCGTCGTCGTCGACACCAACGGCGTCGTGCTCGCGCTGGCCCGCTCACGCGATGCGCTCGTCGACGCCGTCGACGTGACCACGCAGAAGGCGCGCACGGCCGCGTTCTTCTCGGGCACGTTCACCGCCGGCGACATCGCGACCACGAGCAGCGCACGCTACCTGCGCGCCGGCACGCCGGACTTCGTCAACGGACGCCTGGATCTGTTCACGGTCGCGCAGAGCGCGCCGAACGCCTACGTCGGCCAGCTGCGCAATTTCCTGGGATTGCCGACCGCCTGGAGCGACGGCGAGACGGCCTATTCGCTGCGCACGATCGGCAATCTTTCGCGGCCGTTCTATCCGGACGGCGTGCCGGGCACGCCGCCGGGCCCCCTGAGCCTGCCGTTCGAGCGCTGGAGCCCGTTCCAGGACGGCCTCGAACTCGATCTCGTCTACAACCAGATCGCCAGTCACGTGGCCTTCTATCTGAACCAGAAGGGCCTCGCGCTGAGCCTCGACGGCAACGCGCTCGCGCCGTCGCCGACGCCGGGCAACCCGACGCCGATCGCGGACGTCGGCATGAACTGCACCGGCATCCCGCGCCTGCCCAACGGCATGACCCTGTTCGGCGGCGGTTTCCCGATCTATCGCGGCAACACGCTGATCGGCGGCGTCGCGGCCTCGGGCGACGGCACCGACCAGAGCGACCTCGTCGCGTTCCTCGGCCTGCACAACGCCGGCACCAGCCTGAACACCGGCGTCGGCAACGCACCGGTCGCGCTGCGCGCCGACCGCCTCGTGCCGCTCGGCGCGCGGCTGTCCTACGTGCAGTGCCCGCAATCGCCGTTCCTCGACTCCACCGCGCAGTACGTCTGCGAGGGCAAGTGACATGCGCCGACTCCGCCTGCGTCCGCTGGTCCTGACACTCGCCGCGGCATTTGCGCCGGCGGCCGCCCACGCCGACACGAGCGCGATCGGCCTGCACTGGCTCGAACTGACCCAGCTGCTGCCCGCGCCGACCTACGATCCGCAGACTTCCGAAATCCCGCGGCGCCGCCCCGGCCACCCCTACGAGCGCTGGACACCCGAGGCGCTGCAGAACCCCGACAACGTCGATCCGGCGCCGGTCGACCAGGCCGGCGAATTCATTCCGGTGCCCGATCGCTGGCGCATCATGGAAGCGCTGGGCTTCAAGCATCCGTGGTACGACCCGTACAACCAGAACACGCTCAAGGCCGACAAGCCGATCCACGGCAAGGACTGGTTCCTCAACCTGCTCGGCGTATCCGACACCCTGATCGAGCCGCGCAGCCTGCCGACGCCGGCCGCGCCGCAGTCGCCGAGCGAACCCGGCACGAACGACACCCTCGGCGACGTGAACCAGCTGATCGCCGCGCAGACCTTCATCGCGAGCGCGGTCTATTACAAGGGCGACACGACGTTCAAGCCGCCCGAGTACGAGTTCAAGGGCACCCTCGCGTTCAACTACAACCGCGTGCACACC